>Ga0180300_10000171_pt1 | contig 26208 bp, 17 predicted proteins | sample GuaBasSediGuay15_FD_121798 | JGI IMG/M metagenome (GOLD analysis project Ga0180300, IMG submission 121798) | Subseafloor sediment microbial communities from Guaymas Basin, Gulf of California, Mexico - Guay15, Core 4569-2, 21-24 cm | ecosystem: Environmental > Aquatic > Marine > Hydrothermal...
ATCCTGTATTTTATTTTTAAGTATTTATTGTAATATGAGCATTGTTAATTAAAAAAATAAAATGTTCCTTTATTAAATTAATGTCTCCCTCACCTTCCTTTTAGAATGAAAGGATGTACTTTTTGACTACATTTATTACCTCGAATTGATCGCCCTTAGCACGTGCATCTTCAAGTTCATCCTTATGCGCGTAAATGATTAGCGCTTTCTTCATTAAGTTTCCGAAGAGCTCCTTAGAGAGGGCCATTGCTCTTACAGGATCCATTCTATATGTGAACTGGTCTTCAGAATACCATCCATCATATCCTACGTCTATTGTTGCGTATAGATAGTCTACGAAGCGCCAGATATCACCCGTACCGAAGACTCTATCCTCATCATTACTATGAAGTTTAGCTGTATTTATATGAATATTAGTAATGGGGACTCCCATCTTGTAAAGAGCATACACTGTAAACGCTGGCTCTACTGCATACATTTGTTCATGGCCATAATCTATAGTCACACCCATTACTTGAGCTCCTAGCTCCTTGTTTATTACATAGGCGATCCATCCAGCGAGATGTGTTGTAGGTACTATCATGTTGCCTTCCTTTGGTTCCTTAAGCTTTGCCTCGATACCGAACTTAAGGCCTAGTTCCTTACATCGCTTGGCCGCCTCACGACATGCCTCTATAAACCACTCAAAGCTCCTACCGTAATTCACCTCAAAATTATAGTCCCATCCATCCTGTCCAGGCCAGAAACTCAATGTCGAACAACCAAGCTCCTTTGCGATCTCCGCAGCTTGTAAAAGTACTTCAAGGGCTTTTTCACGTACCTCTTTCTTAGGATTAGTAACGCTCCCTAGCTTCCACCTTGGATCCGTAAACATATTTACATTCATAGTAGTCGGCGTCAACTCATATTTCTCGAGTAATTCTTTAACCTTTTGTATACGATCCTCCACTACCTTTAAGTCCTCATTTAGGAATAGGACATCATGAAACTCTATTCCCTTAATTCCGGCCTTAGCTACACGTTCTATTTGAGCCTCTATACTGCTATCGAGCTCAGGCCAATACCCCTCAGTTGCAAACCTATCCTTAAAGTCACCAGCTGCCCAATGTCCACATGCAAATTTTATATCAAAGTCCTTAAAGAATTCCTCAAGCTTTTCTCCTTCAAGGTATCCTCTATAATACTCCTCGAGCTTCTGAAGATTCCCCTTAGTTATGCGCATGTATACAACACCTAGATTATATTGTCAATGGATAACTATTAAGCGTTTAATCGAAGTTCTGAATAAAAGGACAATATGTCAATGCTAAAGGATGCGGGTTGTATTATATGCGCGTGTAGATAAGGAATCAGTGGGAAAGCTGCTCATCATACTTCAGTCTGGTGAAAACTCATCACAATCAATATTATCCCTTTTCAGAGCATTATTAATCTTGTTCCCTTATGGGAACGGAAATATATCCATACTATGATACTTCTCTAATGGGAGTAAATACTATGGAGGCTAAGGTATTTGTTGATACTACAGTCTCAATAGGAGTTCTTGATAAGAGAATCTACGGGCAGTTCATAGAGCACCTGGGTAGATGCATTTACGGCGGGATATGGGTTGGTGAAAAGTCGAAAATACCTAATATAAAAGGTTTTAGAAAGGACGTATTGGAGGCCATAAAGGAGATAAGGCCGCCTATAGTAAGGTGGCCTGGAGGTAATTTCGCATCTGCTTATCATTGGGAGGATGGTATAGGGCCTAGAGAACAAAGGCCTAGAAGGTATGACCTAGCATGGGGAGCTGAGGAACCAAATGAGTTCGGAACCGATGAGTTCATCGAGTGGTGTAGGCTAATAGGCGCTGAGCCGTTTATAGTAGTCAACGCTGGGAATGGTACTCCTGAAGAAGCGGCAAGATGGGTCGAATATTGTAACTCTACTAAAAACACCTATTACGCCCAGTTAAGGAGGAAATATGGACATCCTGAACCATATAATGTCAAGTTATGGGGTATAGGTAACGAATTATATGGTAGATGGCAAGTAGGATTTTGTATTAATGGGGAGGAATGTGCTAGGAGGACTGTAGAATTTGCTAATGAAATGAAAAAGGTAGATCCCAATATAGAGTTAGTAGGTGTAGGATGTGAAGATCCTGAGTGGGACTTAGATATGATAAGGCTAGCGGGAGAGTACATTGATTATCTTTCAATTCACATATACGTCGACGGGAGGAAGCCTTATGATGAATTAGTAGCTATGCCCATGGATATCGAGAGGAGATTAAAAGGCATCTATTACCTTATAAACGCTGCTAGGAAGAAGTGGAGAATTAAGAAGGAAATCAAGATCGCATTTGACGAGTGGAACGTCTATACACACCAAGAAATAAGGGATGCCGTCTTTACTGCACTTACCTTAAACACACTTCAAAGACTTTGCAATGAAGTAGCTATAGCATGCTATGCTCAGACGGTAAATGTGCTTCCCTTAATAGTGACTAGGGATGATGGTGCCATGTTCGTAACACCACAGTACTTAGTCTTTAAACTATATGTGCAAAATACCGGTAAAGAGGTTATAATGACGAATAACATTACGCCATACTATTATTCTAAGGACTTAGGCAAGAACGTTCCCATAGTGGATTCATCAGCAACTATGGATAAGGGCGTAGTATACGTCTATATGGTAAACAGAAGCAAAGATGAAGCAATAAATTGTACCATAGAGATAAAAGGCATAACTCCTATAGCTACTGAGCACTTATACATAGCAGGTGAACATGTTAACGATAAGAATTCCTTTGATGAGCCAAATAAGGTGAGAATTCAGGAAAGTAGAGATGTGAAGGTAAAGGGCTCCGAAATAAGGTTAAGATTATCCCCTCACTCGGTAAACTTAGTGAAAGTTTTAGCTAAATCTCCTTAAGTAATACGAATAGTACATTCCACTAGGCGATCATTTAAAGCGGACTCCCTATTTATCTAATTATAGATTAAATATGGATATATTATTCAAGCCTATATGGTTCGACTCATTAGGTGCGAAATCATCGTGTACTCTAGTAAGGACTGGCTCCCACTCGATACTGATAGATCCCGGAGTAGCTATAATGCATGGCGGATTCCCAGCTCCTCATGAGGCTAAATATAGATGGTATCAAGAAGCATATCAAGAGATTCTAAGAGCGTCAAGGGAGGCTGATATAATAGTCATAACTCATTATCACTACGATCACTTTATCGATTTTGAGAGGACAATATATTACAATAAGACAATACTCGCTAAAGATCCGAATATGTTCATAAATGACTCTCAAAGGAAAAGAGCTCTTGCCTTCTATGAACACCTTTACGGCGTATATGGTATTAGGTTAAGTGAAGTAATGGAAGCTCCTCGAAGGATAGAGAATATCGATCCATTTTCTGGAATAACCCAAGCTCTAAGCAAAGATTTCGGCGATTATAATAATAGAAGGAAGATGCTTATATCAAAGGGCATTGAATGGTTTAAGAGGAGGCTAAGTAAGTGGAAACACTATCGAGTAATACCTGAACTTAAGGCATCAAGTATCGAAGTCAGATTTGCCGATGGTCGCACATTCACTTTTGGAAAATTAAGGTTGAGGTTTACAAGGCCTCTCTTCCATGGTATCGAATTCTCAAGATTAGGATGGATCATAGGCCTAACCATAGAGTATAATGGATGGAAGTTATTATACAGTTCAGACGTAAATGGCCCAATAATTGAGGATTACGCAAGTTGGATAATATCTGAGGACCCGGATATCATAATATTGGACGGCCCTATGACGTACATGCTTGGCTATACCCTAAATAAGATCAATCTTCGTAGGGCACTAGATAATGCCATACGAATAATTAGGGAAACAAACGCCTCTCTCATATTGTATGATCATCACTTACCTCGTGACCCAAAGTTTAAAGAGAGGACCAAGGTTGTATGGGAGGAGGCCAGAACACGAGGGATTAAATTAATGACAGTAGCAGAATATCTCGGCCTAATGCCTGCGGTATTACGATATAAGACCTAAATAATAACTATTAATTTCACATATACTATGTGATCCCTCAACCTCATATGGTAGATAATCTTGGCGCAACCCTTCAATGAGCTCGATTTTAGTCAAGTTAATAATAATAGCTATCTTCATTCCTTAAGCGTTGAAAAAGGCCTGGATATGGTTTAAGTTACTTACTCCTTTTCTTTAGCGTTACATATCCATATTTTTCCAGAAATTTAAATAGCTTCACTAAGAACGCGATATCGCTCTTACCGAGTTCTTTTCTTACCTCTTCCGCTATCTCTGCTATGCTTCGCCTTCCATTAGCCCAGAAGAGCGGGGCACACAGTAATCTAGAGTAGGGATAGCTCTCACTAGTGATACTTCTCAACTCCATTAAGGCTTCCTTAGGAAGATCAACCAATGTTGGAACGCCAAGCACTTTTCTAACAGGCACTAAGTGCATTGCCTCTTCCATGTCTTTAGGCACCTTTATAGCTGGCCTTTCAGGCTTTACTCCTCTTCCTATTATTCCTCTGGCTATGCTTAATATTCTCTTCTTCTCCTGCTTTGCAAAGTCTCTAAGAGTTAGACATAACTCATCTACCTCTTCCTTTAACTTCTCATTTAAATGAATTCTTAAGACGGACCTTATAGCTCTCTCTTCTACTTCCGTAATAAAATCTATTTTATCTATGGCGTCACCGACTATTCTATCTACATCGTGCCCTTTGAGCACTAATGTATGTACATAGGTTGATGCAATGTCTAAAATACGTTTTCTAGCAGCATTGAACACCTCCTGTGCTAGTGCTCTAACTTCTTTTTCATGAGCATTTGCTATGAAGTAAACGTAGGTTGCACCAACTGTGCCTACTAATCGAAGCGTATTTGGACTAACTTTATCAGGTGTATCAAGATTACTGTGATAAAACATATCTGGCCAATTTATTAAGGCAGGTGTAGGAACATCTATCATAGGATCTGAGAGTATGCTCCCATCATGTATCATATATATTCCTGTTTCCCTTACTCTCCATGTGAATCTCGGCATTAAGGACTTAGCAATCTCTAATAACCTCATGAGCAAATAATCTGTAAACGCACGTGCTGCAGGATGAGTTACGCTTAATAGAAGCACGCTTTTACATAAATCCTGATCTTCGCCAACCATGTCTAGATTCAAGCCTGCTATCATATTAGTAATTCTCTCCTTAAACATAGTAAGATATGCCATAAGCGCATAACATTCATATCCTAATATTACCCTTATACTTCGTCGAGGTCTAGGTAGATCTCCCTTAGATATTAAATCATTTATAGTCCTTAATATCTCAACGCAAGTAGCGCATCCTGAAGCGTTATCATTAGCTCCCACTTCATAAAGGTGAGCAACTAAGATAACCTCTCTATCCTCCTCCTCTCCAGGTATTACGCCAGTTACTATTGGAATAGTAGCATCTAGAAACTTCGTCTTCACTTCGACATGAACCTTAACTTTACCTTTCCTACACAGTTCCCTTAATAACTCTCCTTTTCTTGGACTTATCGTAAAGCCAAAACCTCCCCATATGTTCCTGGGAACGAAACAATAGTTTTCCCAATAATTAGCATCAGGGACAAGGAACCTACGTTCTCCTGAGAGCCAATATGATATTATACCTAATGCCCCATATTCCATTGCCTCGCCTCTTATCTCTCTCATTCTTTTAGATGTAAGTACTACTTTTCCGGATATGGCACTCTTATCCTTAAGATCTTCCCAAGATAGAAGCTCAGTTGTGATGCCTCCGTTAGGAGTAGAAGCACTTAACGTTGCTAATGAGACGGGATTTTCATCATATGATGTAAGGATTCCTTCCATATCCTTTGGCTCAATTATCTTTACGTAGGCCTTCTCTACCTCCCATCCTTGAGGTGTAATCCAATCTCCATATTTTGTCTTTCCATCTGCTTTCTGTTCTATTATCTTAACATCCTCTATCCCAGAATCCTTTAACTCTTGAGCGATAAGCTTTGCACTATTCCAGAAGGCCGATAATGTCTGACGTACATCAGACATGTAGATTTCAGCGCATAAGCGTTTTGCTCTTTCCCCTGATATATTCTTCCAGAAGATCCTAAAAAGTCGTTCATACATGTATCATTCCTCCTGATTAAACTGTATTATGATGGCCTTAAGACGTGACCAAGGGTGAAAATAAATGTGTTAAAGTAATTATTAAGTCCTGTTATGTATCTTAATGTGTCTGCTCAATGAGGTATATTTCTAAGTATTCTTTCAGCATTGTCATGAAATATGGCCCTTATTTCTTCATCTGTAAAGCCAAGCTGAGGCAATAACACTTCCCAGAAGTGCCTTATCCTAAGGAAGTTCTCAGGTGTCGTATCGGTACCGTAAAGGAGACGACGTAAATCTGCATCATAACGCAATCTATTCTTTAGCGCTAACGCTACCCAGAATGTATGTCCACCACATATGTCGAAGTAAACATTCGGGTTATGATGCATTATTACTGCTGCCTCATCACACCATGGATGTCCCAAGTGTGCTCCAATTAGGATTAACTTTGGAAAACATCTCGCAATTTTATCCAAATAGGCGGGCCTCATATACCATGAGGTTGCCCTTATCTCCTTGTCTATATCATTACGGGCAACGATACCCGTGTGAAATAGTATTGGCATCCTATATTCCTCGGCCTTAGCATAATATGGAAAGAACTCCTCATTATCATAGGGCTTGGTTGGCTTTATCACCTTTATTCCGGTAAAACCTTTAGAGTATAAATTATCAATTACGCTAGGATCATCTTTCCCTAAATGAACGAAGCCAAATCCTTTTATTAAATCAGGGTATTCTTTAAAGGCTTCTTCAACCAGCTTATTCTCATCCCCCATGCCCCTAAGTCTGCCTAGACTATGTAAGCATATTTTCTCAACGTTCGCCTCCTCACATGCTTTTACAAGTCTTTTTAGCGGATCTCTACCTTGAGGATAATGTACGTGGAAATCAATTATCCTCAACATCATATCACTTCCATTAAATAGATATTATTTAACGTATATTCATGTTCAAGCAAGTACATGAATAGCTTCTTACTTAAAGTGACCACACTTCTTAAGGAATTTGATCACTTCAGATACATAGTCAATAGCCTCCTTTACAATATTATTAAGCAATTTTTCGCCGTACTCCTTCGTGGCCTTCGTTGGCTCACCCCATACGCCATATGGCGATATGTCAAGCATCGATAAGTAATCTAAGTAATCCCTAGTAACGTGAGGTATGTAGTCCTTAGCACTTTCCTTTCTGACAAGATCTGGACGTAAGTATAGCATTATCGAAGTCTCAGATCTCCCAGCATGAACTTCTCTGGAGTGCCTCGATCCAAAATACATGGCGCCTAAATCAATTAAAATCACTAATAGGTTAAGTGTATAGTTCAACTCTCTGACTACATTTCTCAATATAAAGTTAGCACCATGACCATTTACCACAATTAACACTTCGTACTTATGATATTCAAGCGAGTGAGCTATATCTTTAATCAGAGATATTAGCGTCTCAGGAGAGAGCCATATTGTCGCCCTTGACTTTCTATGTTCTAGTGATAGACTGTAGGGTATTGGTGGTAACAAAAAGGCGTTAAAGTGTTTGGCTATTCGTTTTGCCACTTCTAAAGCGATTATTGTATCAGTAGATATGGGAAGATGATCGCCATGTTGTTCTAAACTGCCTATCGGTAATACACAGATTTTAGGGCCGATGCTCTCTATGTCCTTAGCAGTACTCTCATACGATAGCATATTTACCCCAACATTAAATACCCCTTGTATGCCTATATTATGTTGCTTAGTTAGAATTCCTCCCCTCATTCTTCCTAACGTCAAGCCATACTAATGTTATTGGATTGCTCTCATCCGCTACTACGTGATGTTCCTCGCCTGTCTCTATAACTATTATATCACCTCCTGAGAAACGATATTTCCTGCCGTTAACAATCATAACTGCCTCTCCTTTAATTCCTATAAAAACCTCTGGATGATCATGAACATGGTATTCACCCTTATGACTCTCCTCCTTAGGTTTATAGACATGTACACCACCCCTTATGACTACGTAGTTGCTTAAAGAAATAGCTGAGAGTAGATCCTTCTCTACTTTAATTTCGTTAATCTTATAAAGCCTCATACTTCTCATCTCTAAGCTAAATGTGGCGGGAAATTTAATATTACGCTTATCGTTAGCTATACCCTAGCGCTTTACATAGCAAGATGATAACTATGCGTTATCTAAGCAAGAAGCTTTCCAAAATATCGCCATCTAGCCCTTCTCAATACTGCTAATGAATACAAGATCTCTCCTAATCTAGCCTTAGGCTGCCTTGGTATTCTATCTAAAATCGCCCTCTTGAAGGCCCTTCTTGCCTCCTTCACGATGCCTAATCCCAAGAGGGCTAATCCCAGCATGTAGTAATTTCTAAGATCATCACCCCATCCTCTCTCTATTCTATTCATTGAGATTGACATCATTTCCCTAAATGCATCATCCGCTTTATCTTTCAGCCCTATTCTCCTCAGACATAATGCCCTGTAGTAGTAATCCCCGGAGAACGCATTTGGGTTCTCCTTTATTCCTCTCTTTAAGAATTCGAGGGCTTTATCCTTTTCACCTAAGGCCTCATAAGCTAAGGACATATAATAGTAAGCGCGTGTGAATACAGGCCTTGCAGGTCTTCCTATTCCTAAATTCTCGGGATATTTAAAATACATAGATAGGATCTTAATAGCTCCCTTCGGCTCTCCTTTCTTCAGTAACTGCGAGGCATACGCTATTATCGTATCTTCGTATATGTTTCTCACTACGTAAAATCCTTCCCAAGGCCTAAACCTATTGCTTAATAGTATGTTTAAGGCCTCCTTATACATTTCAGCATCCAAGTATGCTGACGCTAGCCTCTCGAGTATGTAATCATGCCTCTTGACATCCTCAGGCGCTCTTTCCAATAACTGTATCCTCTTACTAGTTACACCCTTTATCTCATATAATATGCTTAACTCCACATATGCTCTAATGTTATAGGGATCAAGGGCTACGGCTTTTTCGTAATATCTTATAGCTTTCTCAAGATCGTATTTAAGTCTCCAGTACGCGAGCCCCAAGTTTCTATAGAGTACAGAATAATTAGATCCTATTTTTAGTGCTGCCTCCCACTCGTGAATTGCCTCTTCATATCTATATCTGGCAAATAACAAGTTCCCTAGGTAATAATGAGGTTTCCAGCTATTAACTCTTGTTATTACTCGTCTTAGTACCTCTTCATCTTCTCTCCTAAATGGGAATACATAATCAGGATTCATTTTATTTCCTTTTTCATAACATTCAGTAGCATTTTTCAAATCCCCCATCTTCTCATAGAAGTAGCCCATGTAGTAATAAATCATCGGACTTAGGTATTCCTCTCCGTATCTCTCTTTAATTATTGCTACTACATCTTCCAATACCTTAATTGCCCTTATATAATCACCGATGTTTGCATAATCTATGGCTACTTCGATTAAGTGCTCGTACCAAGGCCTTCCCTTAATAAGTACCCTATCAGGCGTCCTTATCAGATTCTTTATTCTCTCGATCACTGCTTTTCCCTCGGAAGATTCACGCGTTATATAATATAGCTCATATATGGCCAGTGGATATAGAGGATCGAGGGTCATGGCTTTTAATACATACTCCTTGGCCTTATCCCTACTACCTAGCTTCTCAAGGGCATAGGCCATTAGTACTAGACTTTTCAGATCCTTTGTTTCTCTCTTTAACGCCTCCTTAAAGAATTCTATACTCCTCTCGTATTCCCTCTTGATGAGAGCACATACGCCTAAATTATAGTATCCTAAATGAGAGTATGCTCTGCTTCTTGTGAGTTCACCAAAGTACCTCTCTGCTAAGTCTATATCGCCCTCATCCCTAGCTATGAGCGCTAAGTAATATATTGCCTCATAGTCTTTTTTCCTTGTAATGGCTCTTTCTAAGAGCTCTCTAGCCTTATCCAGTTTGCCCTTCTTGTAAAAGAGAATTCCTAATCCCTTAAGTGCTTGCGAGTAGTTCGGATCCTTTGTTAACGCCATTTTATATGCTTTTTCCGCTTTTTCTATTTCTTTCTGTTGTTCGAAATAAATACCCGCTCTTTCTAATTCCTCAGGACTACCCTTTAGGGTCGTAGCGGCCTTAGGACGAGGCTCAAATTGAGGAATTGAAGTAGCGTACCTTCCTAACTGTACACGAGCTATTATTCTGCCCCTTCTATCTCTTATTAATATGGTTGCTCCCTTATCTAGCACTTTCTTAATGTTTTCATCAACCTTTATGATAGTGACATGATCTGGAGTGAGCTCAATATTTTTAACAATAACTATGTTACCCTCTTCGTGCACTATCTCCACCCTACACGGTAATGTCCTTACAGAATTTATTCTTATCTCCACTCCTTCATTGCCATTAATAACATTTAGGGCAATGTCCTTATTAGCATATAGAAGACCTTTAAGTCCGCTTATGGGGTACCAGTACTCATCAAACACATATGCTTGATGAGGTTCCATTAACTCATATTCATACTGTGTTTCAAGAAATCCCGCCTGAACTTCACAATAGGGTCCATCATAGTCCGTTAAATGTTTCGTCCACATATCACCGCTTCCAGAGATCCCCCATGTGAAGAACTTTTTACCCTTTAATAAATACCTGTCCGCGACATGTACTCCGCCATAATCTAAGTCATACAAATACCATCCAACATACTCAGCATGCGCACCTAAGCTAAATAGATCCACGGCATGATCCCAATTCCTATACCACGTAAGGTCTCGCTCTTCTGTTCTTAACTTAACGACCTTTCCCATACAATAGGCCCACTCAGCAGGGGTTTCAAATCTAAGCCCATTAGTAGCAGGTACTGCAGCATTAGCCCAGTACCAGAACCTATTTCTCACATCTGTGGGATTGTATATGAAGGTGCGTTGTTCTATACGCCTTAATCCAGGTCTTAAAGTTATTGAGATACACCATCTCATTCGGGAGACGAGTTCAGTATCTCCTATAAATACGGTAGCACTTCCATCTTTATGCTTAAGAACATAGTAGTCAACTGGAGATACTGTAGTTACTGTATGACCATTTGGGAAGTTGAATTCCACACCTCCACTTACCCAGGCACCTCGTAATGCTATCCTTGCGGTCTTCACTACACTATTTTTGTAGAACAACTCACGTCCGCTCACCTTATCATATACTGAGTATATCTTACCACCTAAGTCAGGTATTATCATTACCTTCAAGTACTCATTTTCAAGTATTACTGCTCTATACTTCCTATAAATCTCTGAATCCGATAGATCATCCATCATAGTATAAGGATATATTTCCCATCTACCAGGTAAGAGGAAGGGAGGATTTTTATCTTCTTCACGGACAGGATAAGTCTTAAGGACTATATGAGTCTCCTTAGTATTAACGTCTTTTGTCATTCTCTCCAATTATCTTCTTAGATAGTGGGATAATATAAAAATGATACATCATGAAGTGAACTTCATAATTATGGACAAAGATAAATAAATTATTGATATTATGTTCAAGTCCTACTATTATCTCCTAGTTGTTTCTAGTAGCACTTGCACTATAGCCTCTCTAATCCTTAAATAATCGTTGTATTTCAAGTAGAGGAAGTTTACTAGATATGGATTATCAGCGTATGCCTCTTCTCGTCCTTTTGGCGCTAGAAATGCTGCTAGAGCCCTTGTTACTAGGTCTCTATTCCATCTTGCGGTCTTCGCGAGCATATTTAGATATTCTATATCTTGTTGTGCTCTCCTCTGTACTTTAAGCCTAATACTGGGAAGTGCCCCATCATATCCAAAGTACGTTCCCGGATATACTATCGCTAGGCGATCCGCCTCTTTCCAGCATTTTATCGGATTTGATGGAAAGCTCGTCCAATATACTAAACAGCCATCAGCGCCTAGCAACCATACTCTATATACGTAGGCCATTATCTCTAGATTGCTTTGATCAACGTCAGGTCCCGTGCCATAGGCCCAGAACGTTATATTATACTTCCTCCTATATTCCATGCATATCTCATGGTATTTCTCGAAGGCGTCATATGCCGTCACCCATAGGGTGGTCAAATTTGCTATCAAATTCCTATCTAGTTGTGGTCTGGATATATCTACTCTGTAAACGAAATTCACGTCAGTAACTCCACTCTTATCTACGTCTTCTCTAAACAACGTATGGAACCATCTAAGGGCTAGAAAATCATCAAGGAAATGCGGTTCATCGAACAACCAATAACTTGTTCCTCTCCCACCCTGACTTGGCCTCTTCCAATACCATTTATTATTTAGATAGAACTGAAAACCAGTACTTGTCCATCCTTTCTCAGCGAAATGTTTAGCGTACTCGATCACCACATTAATTATACCCTCGGCATATCCTGGTTTAAATGCCTTCTCTATTGGGGGGCTTTCTCTGCAAACTTAATTATCCTCTTCATGAACTCTGTATTATCGCTACATCCGGCGAAATAGCCAGCCAGTTTGTAGTACTTCTCTATGGGCATGGGCCAATTCTCGTGGAATGGGAGGTAGAAATGTGCCACGGGTACTCCTTCACCAGGTCCATAATATCCCATCTCTCTCGTAAATGCACTTCCATCTAAATATCTACCGAACTCCGTGTCCCAGGAACTCCAATCAATACTCTTTACTTTACCATCCTCTATTACTACCTTGGGAACATAATTGTAGTATATCCCACCACTTTGTGAGTAAGGGAGTACATTAAGGGTTTGTCTACGTTTGTGGGCTAGTTGATGGTATCTAAGCTCTATATCTAGATACCTATTGAACTCCCTAGTCCTATCGATTTTATGCATTGATGCTATACTATTATAATTATTCAATTCTATGTCAAAGCTTATCGTATCGGGTAGAATAAGCAGAAGCACTTCAAGCCTAATGTTAAGAACGATGGGTTTTTCAAGCTCTTTTGCAGTTATAGTTAAGTTCCCTCTATAGATACCTGGTCTAGCCTCACGTGGTATGTATATATCCACCCATACTCCCTGAACTCTCTGATTTGGCACATCGTTATCTTCAGCAGGTATATTAAATGACGACTTAAATGGTCCTACATCCGTTAAGGGAATTAATGGATCAGGGAACCACAGATCTCCCTTTTTAACGTACCATTCCCTAAATACCTCTATGTATGGTTTAGACTTTATCGTGAAACCCTCAGGGCCTACTAAATCGCTTATCGATATTCTCACATCCGTTAGCTTATCTATTAACCGCTCTATCATCAGTTGAAAAGCTATTACTTCATTCCTTGAGCCTTTCAGCATTATGGTCCTATTCTTAGCATCCCATACCATATTACCGAGTTTATATTCGTCATCTCCTCCCTCAGCATATTTCCTACTTTCTAGTCTTGCTCCAGTTATAGGACTTACTTTCTCTATATCGTTAAGTACCCATACTCTAACTTTCTCTTCGTACTCAGGTATAGCACTTGCTTTTTCTGGCTCTTTTAGATCTATTCTTGGTAGTTCCGGAGGCATTCGTCTCTCAGGTAACTTAATGCTAGTTATCACCACCTTAGAATAGTTACCCAGCTCATCATAGGCTCTTATTGCGAAATAATACGTCTTCCCAGGCTCGAGCCCACTTATTATCAACTCCTGCCTCTCACCTGGCTTTCCAGGTCTAGGTATCATATATCTGGGTAACATCTTACCTACTGAAGTGAAGTTTTCTTCAGAAAACTTACGGTCGGAATACCATATCTCATATCCTAATATCTCGTTATCACCAGGACTTGGAGCTATCCACGAGAGCTTGACCTGTCCATTCCATAATCCATCAGTACTAGCCTTGAACTCCTTTATCTCACCTGGCGGTGTCTTTCCTTTAGGCTCCTCAATCCATACCAATAAGTACGGGGCGAGATTCCATCCTGCCTCCTTAGTGTATATATCGATATTTATCCACCTTTGTCCTTTTTCATCGGATATGACTATCCCATATTGGTCCTTAAGGGCTAATGCCTCGACTATTTTTGGAGGAATAGGTATTGCTACCCACGTGTTACCTCCCTTGTGATATTCCCTTATCTTCTCCTTAGGGACTATAGTGAAAAGGGTATTTCCGTGACCAAATATAGCACAATAAAAGTCACTACCAGGAAATGACCAGTACTTACTCATGTACGCTGCATATTCAAAGCATGGCTCGCCTGTCTTAGCAGGAGTGCCAGTACCTGTTCCCTCATACCAATCCGTAGGGATTGTAGATATGCCAACATCAAGTAACTTACCTTGAGCTAAGCATACATGAAGCTCTGCCTTCTTAACCTTCTTACCTTTTATTGAACTTAGATCAAACTTGAGAAGCATAAATCCCTGAAATCCCTTAACTCTTATTCTTGTACTTCTCCCGTAGTTGTAATATCTTTCTTCCTCGTAGCTACTAACACCTGTATCGGTTACAGGTGTAAATCTTAAGGCCATCGTTTCTTCTACGCTCTCTGGCTTTTAATCCTTTGGGTAATTAAGAAAGTTATACTTCCTATCACTACAATTGCTAAGATTAATACCCCCATTATTCTGAGCTTAAGAATATTCCGACTGACCCTCATACTCTCTCGTAGGTATTATCTTCATGCTAAAAATAAAAACCTCATCCTGCTATGAGGCTCTTTACGCCTTAATCTTATATAACCATTACTTGTATAATGATAATAATCATAATGATGATAGTCAATTCTATAACGTACATAGTTTTACGTTAAGTGGCGGTTTCGAACAAAAGCGTTAAGAAATTAAGAACCCTTCTTAATAGGTAGAAAACTTAAAGGAATGCTCCTTAGGAGAGGGAAGTGATGATTGGCTTTGCACCTTTATCGGTTAAAGAGGAGGAAGACTTTATCATAGTGAGGGGAGGAACGTTCGAGTACTACTTTAACAAGAATAATGGAATGCTACGTTATGTTAGGGTTAAGGGAAGGGATATACTTATAGAGCCTCTTGAGGTATTCGTCTCTCAATCTAAGGACCCCTTTAATAAGCGCTTCTCCACTGTATATGAAGATGAGGCGTCTTGTGAAGTTACTTATTCCGATGAGGATAAGGTAATAGTAGAGAGTAGTGGGTATTTAAAGAATGCAGATGGTGAGGTAATCCCCATAGCGTACCATATCAAATATACTATCTCCTTTGATGGATTCATGTTGGTCGATGTAACTTTAGAAGGTACTGGCAATACTATTATAAACTGGCTTTGCTACTCAAGAGCTACTGTTGATAGTCGTGTGGCAAGGTATTTAATTCATACAAACGACCTGTATTCTGCGGAATGGATACATTATGAAGTTAAGGATATATCCAAGGCCGATAAAGGTATTAAAGATGTTCTAAAGGGTCGCTTCATACCTTGGTTCTGGATAGGAAATGATGAGGTTGGCATAGAGGTCTCCGTATGTGATGTAACTAATCATCACTTTGGAGTAGGTTGTAATGGGGTGAAGTCAGATCCCTTAGGTGATGTAGGTGTTATGTTCTGGATTCGCAAGGAAGACAGCTTCGTTGAATGGTTTATATTTGGGATACGTAATTTACTAACCGCAATAAAACCTAAGTGGATATGAACTAACCGTTTTTCGCTATCAGTAACTCCTACAAGAGAATACTCACCAAGAGCGCTTGAACTAAGGGTATTTTGGCGCGGCCCTCATCAATACAACAAATATCATGTATACCCGAGCGAGGAAGAGATAGAGCGCCTAGCAAGAATTGGCGTAAACGTATTAATTGGTGGCGTTAATTGGAGATCTGGTGAGTATATCCCGGATGATCCCGAAGCTGTTAAAAGAACCATAGAGATATGTCACAAATATGGTATCCAGGTATATCCATACATGACTTTTGCTGACGTCGAAGTTGATACTAGCGTATTCAAGGAGTATGCAGAGGAATGGAGAATAGAGCCTGCGGTTAGCTGGAAATATAGGACTGTGTTAATGTGTCCTGGTGCTAGTGGCTGGCGTGATCATTGGAGAAGATGTCTAGAAAGGGTTCTTAAGGAATACGACTTCGATAGCATATATCTAGACTTCTGGAACGCAAAACTATGTTGTAGAAACTCAAAACACGGATGTGATTCCCGATATATTCGTGTCACATACTGGTGGTTTAGGGAAATGCTGAAGGATGCTTGGAGGATAATAAAGAGGAATAATCCAAATGCGGTAATAATTGCAAACACGCATGAAATGCCAATCGGTTATTTATGCTCATTTATAGACGTGAGATTAGTTGGTGAGAGTAAGGATGTAGAGCAATGGTCTCCCATAATCGATAGACTTTTATTCTTATCGTGGCGCCTTGGTTGCAATACGCTTATGTATCCTTCATCAGTAAAGAAGATAACTCGTAAAACAATAGCTACATCACTTCTCTACTTAGCACCTATCCCATTATGGCGAGGGAGAGATGAGGACGAAGTCATGCTCGTATCCCGCATTTGGAATATATTCCGCTTCATAAAGGCGTCAGAAGCAAGATGCTTCCCCTTTACTGTGAATAGAGAGATAGCCGTAACTGATGCAAAGGACGTATTTGTGAACATTCTAGTCAGTAAAAGGGGATGTCTCCTTTTAATAATTAATGGAGGAGACTACAAGTCAAAGACTATTGTACGCTTGCTCTCCCTTGACTCATTAGGCATAATCCCAAAGGAAAGGTATTTCGTTTATGAACCATTCGATATGGATCTATATATGAAGAATTGCTGGCATGGTCATGAACTTAAGGAGATCCCCGTTGAAATAAATCCAAAGGATTTTCGGATACTCTTTATAAAAGAATATAAGGAAATTCCATGTCTAGTATTTGGTCTTGGAATAGATGATTATGAGGAGAAATGGATACCCAACGAGAGAATTCTCAGTATTGACCTTAAGAGTAGCTCATTAATCTCCTACATAACATTGAGCATTTATTCTCCTATGGGGGTGCCCGCTAATATAAACGTGAATGAAGGTAGCCTTAAGAGATGGCATATGAAGGGAGATCTCTTAATAGTAGAAGCCATTATAGGGAAGGAGACAAGAATGGAGATCCGCTGGTAAGCTAAATAACCCTAAAGCTCTTTCCTTTATAAATGCCAACGTATATGAAGCTAATACTCAGTATCCGGCTAACTAACTTCAATGTTGCCTCCCGCCTTAATATAGGTGGGAAATAAGGTCGATATGTAATATCACACGAAATAATGATAATTAGAACTAGAAATATACCGTAAGAAACTATTATTCTGAGCTAAAGGGAAATATGTTAAATTCATATAAGGTGATGACGAGTGGCACAGGAAGGCGTTAAGGTAGAACTCAAGCCTAGTCCTAAAATGAAGATGCTTTACATAATTTACGTTCTGCTAATCGTACTTGTAGGAATCTTGAGTTGGTGTGTACCTATTACCATACTATTCATAAATAATAGGTTGGTCTTAGCCCTATTAGTACTACTCATTACGGTATACCTCCCATTAGGGATATCCCTAACGATATTCACTTATTGGCTACCGCGATACTATGACTCCATAAAATACATTGTAGAGGAGGATAGGCTTATAGTTAGAAAAGGAGTTTGGTGGACAAGTGAAAGCAGCATCCCTATTTCTAAGATAAACAATGTGGAATATAAACAAGGCCCACTACAAAGGACCTTAGGATTAGCTACACTGGGCTTTCACACAGCGGCTAAAGGCGTACCAGTACCAGAGATAGTATTTGCTCACATGGATGCCCATGAAGCAAACAAGGTTAGGGAATACATATTACGGAAGCTCAGACCTATCCCGAAGGAGACGTATGAGGAGAAGGTATTGAGAGAATTAAATAGGATAAGAGAGCTATTAGAGAAAATAACTAGCTAATAGCGCATTATCGTCAGTAGTTAAAGCTTGATACTAATTTATAACATCAGACATCATATCCTAAAATCCATTAAGGATCGAATAAAAGCAGAAAGGATTATGATGATATCTGTAATAAGTATATGTCGTGAGACCCATCAATCTTACGGTATTGAAGAGACCTAGAAACATGGTACTTACCGGCACAGCACTTATAATGATAATCCTCATATTATCAACAGTGGTCATGACTCCTAAGGAGTATGAATTATTCCCATTTTATTTACCTTGGGACGATGCCGAAGATACCGCAACGAGCGTGAAATCGTGGGTTAGTAATTGGAATAGAACTATTGAGCGGGTTTATATAGGAGAGGATGGGCACCTCTATGTGAATAATAGGAGAATAAAGTTCTTTGGAGTTAACATAGCAGGTGATGCCATCTTCCCAAGGAAGGAGGATGCTGAAAAGATAGCCAAAAGGCTTGCAAAGCTAGGGGTAAACCTAGTGAGAATACATGGACTCGATGCTGAATGGGAGGCAGTTAACATATTTGGTGGATATAAGGCTAAGGATACTAGACATTTTGACCCAGAATATTTAGATAGATTTGACTATTTTGTTGCGAAGCTTAAGGAAAACGGGATTTATATTAGTATAGGTTTGCTTGTTGCCCGTAAATTCAGAACAGCAGATGGATTGCCTCCTCAAGTTGAGAAGATGGACAGAAAGGATCAGCATGCATTAATTTTCATTGACCCTCAGATAAGGGAGCTCTACAAGGAATTTGCATATAAACTTCTTACGCATCGCAATCCCTATACTGGAATGACTTATGCTGAGGATCCAGTTGTAGCTTTTGTCGAGATAGTGAATGAGATGGGAGCATGGTTCTGGTACCTCTTAACTGACCTTGTTAGTAGGCTTCCCTCAATATACAAGGAGATGCTTAAGGAGAAATGGAATGAGTACCTTAGGGCTAGATTTGGATCAATAGAGGATGTACTGAAGGCATGGGGAATTAAAGATATAAAGGCACCTGTGATAACTAGTGATCTCTATTGGAAATCTCCTCAGTTCATTAGAGAGGCATGGATCGATTTCCTATGGCATTTAGAAGCAGAGACTTTCATGGAGATATATAATTTCCTAAAGCATGAAGTTGGTTGTAAAGCCTTAATTGTTGCAACTACATGCCGATTTAGTCCTCTAAATATAGTATCTAAGTTCGATGTAGTGGATGCGCATGCATATTGGCAACATCCAAAGTTCCCAGGAACGCCATGGGATCCACAGAATTGGTATGTGTTGAATGAGCCTATGGTGAATCACCCTACTGAGAGCACCATAGTAAGGCTTGCTAGCTATAGAGTCTACGGGAAACCATTTACTGTCAGTGAGTATGATCACCCCAATCCAAATATGTATGGGCCTGAGGGAACACTAATCCTAGCAATATACGCGGCGCTTCAGGATTGGGATGGAATCATATATTTCACATATGGAGAGCTCGATGATTGGGACTCTAGAAGGCTGAGAAGATACTTCGATATAGATCAGAACCCAGTTAAGATGGCCCTGATGGTTCCAGCTTATATGATATACATGAGAGGAGATGTAAGACCGGCAAATGAATACATAGTTGCAGAATTGCCTATCAGCATTGAGCAAAGGCTTTTAAGGGACTTCAAATATGCAGATGCAATGGACGTAGGATTCACACCAGAAATGGCGCTCATTCATAGGATAGCAGTAATAACGGCATCCTCACCATCTCCATATGGCGAAATAAAGGGACCCTCGGAGGTGATTCTATCACAATCAGTTAAGATGGGAGTGATCGAATCAGATACCGGGGAGATCATATGGGATGTATCCAAAGAAGATAGGGGCATAATAATAGTGAATACTAATAGGACAATAGCGCTAGTAGGCTTCATAGGCAAGAAGAGCTTTGATTTTGGAAGTATAATTATAGAAGTTGAGGACACGATACTTGATGGATGGGGTATAGTGACATTAATAACGAAGGAGGACGAGGACTTCAATAACTGGAGCAGAATGTTATTAATAGCAACAGGTTATGTCACAAACAAGGGAATGACCATTAGAGATTATGAGACTAAGGAGGTATTAGCAATAGGATCAACTAAGATGAGAGAACTAGGAGGATTAAGAGGAAAGAAGATAACATGCTTCTTCCAATGGGGAAAGATTGGAGATTGGGGTGAGGGCCCGACATTGGTCGAGGGATTGAAAGCCACCATAATGATAAGGACTGATAAGGAAATTGAAGTGTGGGCGTTGGATAATGTGGGCAAGAGAGTTACTAAGGTTCCAGTATTGACTAAAGGGGAATATAAGGTATTCGAAATAGACCCCAAATATAGGACAATATGGTATGAGATCATAGTTAAGGAATGATGACTTCTTGCTTTAAGAGTATATACACCATAATGTTTCCATTTTTCTTTAAGGCTTAAAGAAGATGAGGCGACTATATGAATTATTGTGGAGTGATGGATAGACGCCATGATTGTTGAAGATCCAGTACAGTACGGGACGTTCTTAAGGCTTAAATTATCTAAGTTACGATAAGGTTCTTGGGGAGAATTAATGAAATATGTATATCGATATGCCACGTCCTCAGGCATCGTTTTAGGGGGTCTTGGTACTGGTTCTCTAGAGATCAGGGCTGATGGGTGTCTTCATGAATGGCATATATTCAATAATGGCCCATGGAGTAGTAGGGGAGAGGATAGACATCTTCAGGTCATGGACATCAGTGATAGCTTCTTCGCAGTCAGAGTTAAAAGGGGAAGTAGAATTGTAGTAAGGCTTCTTAGAGCGAGAAGCTATGAGCTTGGGGCAGATCCCTATAGGCTTCCCTGGGTTAAGCCAATCGATAGTATAACCTTTAGTGGCAGACCCCCATTGGCCTTTCTGGAATATGATGATAGTAAGCTCGATGCGAAAATATCGCTTGAAGCACTAAGTCCTTTCATACCAGGAGATGTGAAGAATTCAGCCCTTCCAACTGCGCTGTTTAAATTCATAGTTGAAAATCCCACTAATGATAGCTTAGAGGTGGACCTTCTCTTTGCCGTGAGGAATCCATTCTCAGGTCTCAAGAAGGAGGTCGTAGCATTAACTAAAGTTAAGAAAGAGGGAAAGTATACCGTTATTGTCATGGGCGGAAGTAACCTATCTCCAAACCATCCTATGTATAATGGCTCCCTTGCAATTGCTACTACTTGGCAGAAGACCTCATCAGTTGCATTCATTAAGAAGGACTTTGAAGTTCTTAAAAGAATGTGGGTGGACTTCAGAAAGGATGGTATATTAGAGGGACCTGAGGAATATGAAGGATCCGATCCACATTATGGAGTCATAACAACTAAAGTCAGGGTAGAACCTAAGGAGAGGAAGGAAGTGGTATTCATACTCACGTGGTTCTTCCCAAATCACATAGATGAGGAAGGAAGTAGGCTTGGACACATGTATGAGAATTGGTTCAATTCTGCAGAGGACGTCGTTAAATACACAATCAATCACTTAGATTACTTATATGGTAATACGAAGAAATTCCACGATGTACTATATGACACAAATCTTCAGGATTGGATTCCTTCACTAGTAGGCTCTCAAATAACTACTCTTCAGAAGGCCACTTGGTTCACTAAGGATGGCAGATTTGGCATATGGGAGGGTTATCATGACCCATACTATATGGGTCCTGGCTCATCCGCATTCAATACGACTGATGTGATGTACTATGCGTCAATAATGCTATTAATACTCTTCCCAGAGCTTGAGAAGAAGTTCCTACTCCAGCATGCAGAATGGGTACTATCGCCGGAAGTTGAGCCATACTACACACTTTATGCCTTAGCGGTACCTGAGAACATGAATGAGTTCAAGAAGATGGTTGCTAAGGATCCATCAATAATAACTGATTTCAACAAAATGAAGAAGGCTATTGAGAAGGTAGTAAAGAAGACGGGAAAGGATCCAAGAGGAAGGATAATGCACTACTTCGGCCATTCACTTAAGAGGCCAGATGCATATCATATGGTCGACCTGATGCCGAAATACGTACTAATGACGTATAGGGATGCCTTGTGGACGGGTGATGAGGAGCTGATAAAGAAGCTATGGAATAGTCTAAAGGCGGCTATGGAGTGCATACTAAGGCTGCATGATTTAGTGGAACTCAAGCTGCCATACCATCAGACGCCAGCAGGTTTCGAGATGTACAATGTTTATCATAAGATATTTGGAGTCCTTGGAAGGTTAGCAAACATAGGCATGCCGGCCGTATATGGCAGTACCTTCATTCCGATAGGATTTCAAACGTTTGACGTCTGGAGCTTCATAGGAATAGCCGCATATACAAGCGTACTGTGGCTATGTGCATTATCGGCCATGAGGAGAATGGCAGATGAAGTCATTAAGGATAAAGACTACAGCGATAACGTATCTAAGATCATTGAGGAGGCACGAAGGAATCTATACGGTAACCTATGGAATGGCGAGTACTTCGATCTCTGGTATGATCCAATAAGTGGAAAACGCGATAAGGCATGCATGGCAGCTCAGCTAGTAGGTCAATGGTACGCATCAGCACTAACCGATCTAGGCTACATTATAGATCGCGAGAAGGTATTGAAGACGTTAAAGAGCATATTCAAGTATAACTTCATTGAGGACGAAGGATTGATAAATGGAATATATCCAGGTGGCAAAAGGCCAGCTTATGAAGGAGATTTGAAATATCCGAACGATACAGGCCTACCATATAGCGTAGGATGCCAGATGGATACCCCATGGACAGGAGTTGAGTTCGCAGTAGCCTCACATATGATATATGAAGGACTAGTAGAGGAGGGACTCAAAATACTAAGGGACATTCATGAGAGATATGTAAAGGGAGGACATTATTGGAACCACGTGGAGTGGGGAGCACACTACATGAGACCTATGTCAGCATGGTCAGTAGTGCTAGCTATAGAAGGACTACTATATGATAGGATGAGAGGGAGACTTAGAATAAGACCGAGAATTAATAAGGAGGACTTCAAGTGGATATTCACAGTTCCGGGAGCATGGGGTAGCATAGAGCATGTACTGAGAGATAAGAAGCAAGTACTGTTAGTAAAGCTAGCAAAGGGAGACTTCGAGGTAGGTAGAATAGTACTAGAGAAGGTGGGAGAGAAAATAAAGGAAGTCAAAGTACTCATAGATGGTGTAGAGACAAAGGTCGATAGAGTAGATATGAGCGAAGATGAAGTAATAATAGAACTCAGTAAGAGACAAAAGGTAACGAGAGAGCTGAATGTCATTGTAGAATACGCTTAGAGCGATAGATGAAGAATCTCCTTCAATTTCCGGTAAATGCCCAACCACTCATATCCCTTTTCGGTGATCCTATAATAGATCCTACCATCTTTTTCGTACTTAAAAATTAAACCACACCTTATTAGGTATTCGATAAGTCTCCTACCTCTATCAACGGGGATATTAGCATGAAGGCAGAGCTCAGTAATCCTCTTTTCACCAGTGAGCAATGCCTTAAGTAGAGACTCAATTACATCATGCCAACATCTATACCTCCTCATCCAAACTCACAATTTGTGAGTTCGTAATATAAAGATTAGCATAGAGGATAATAAAGGTGAAAGCCATGCAGGAAATAGAGGAGCTATCGGTAGGAGGAGCTGTGAAAATAAGAGGGCCAGTTAAGTTCAGAAGAATAGACGTAAGCGGATCGATAAGAATAGACGGTAATGCAGAGGGCAACGAGTTACATATCAGCGGTGCAGGAAGCATCAGAGGAGACCTGAAGACGAGCAACCTTAGGGTATCGGGAAGCATGAGGATTGAGGGTAACCTTAAGGGCGAAGAGATGGAGATCTCAGGAAGCATTAATGTAAGTGGTATAGTCGAGGTAGGGGATATAGAGATTTCAGGCGCCATAAAGGCTAAGAGAATACTTGCAGATAATATCAACATAAGCGGAAGGGCTAGAGTTGAGGAGATGGAGGCCAGGGAAGTACATATTCATAGAAAATCAAAGGTAATTGGAGCAATTATAGGAAAAAGAGTGATTATTGATAAAGATGCAGAGGTTGAAAAAATCATAGGAGAAGAAGTGAGAATAGGCAGAGGGGCGGAAGTCGAACATGTAGAGGGAAGACACGTTGTAGTAGAGAGAGATGCAGAGATTGGTGTAGTTAAGTATGTAGAAAAGGCGGATATAAGCGATAGAGCGGAAGTTGACGAGGTAGTTAAGATAGAAAAACTATCCAGAGTACCGCTTTCGAGGAAGGAAAAAGAGGAATCAACTTAGGATTTCATATAGTATCCTGCCATTTGCTCCTCTCGGTATGGGTAGATCCAATAAGTATGCTATAGTCGGTGCCAGATCCCTTAGCCATATGGGCCGTTTGCATCTAAAGCCCTTTTTCACTCCAGGTCCACTCATTATGAACATAGCCATGTTAGTTCCTATAGACACTCTAGCTGTAGGAAGGCCCTCGTGTATGCTAGTCGCCCCACCCCATAAGCCATACTGTGGATCGGGCATGCCTATGTATTTCCTTATATACACTGAGTAGCCCTTAGATGGTCTCCTCGCTATGGCATACCCAGGTCTTGGACAAAGTACTATATCAGCATCCTCTTCGCTTAGCCCTAGTGCATGAGCTTCCCAACCAGGTATCGCTAAATATATAACATGTCTTCCATCATCCGTTATCGATAGTAGAATGTCTATTATTTGATTCACGTATTCTATGTAGTCCTCCTTAGAGCTAATAATACCGTCCTTAAACCTCCATTTCGTATTCAAGATTATTCCATCATGCACAAGTGCTCTAACTATGGACTTCTTAACATCTATTCTTTCATCATCTTTGCATACTATGAAGCCTGCATCCCTTAGTGCATCAAAGAGGAAGACAACTCTATACCTTACGAAATGACCATGATCTGATGCGACTACTATCAATGTATCCTCATCTGCTAACTCAATTAAGTCTCCTACGAACTCATCCATTATCTGGTAGTCTTCAGCCATTACCTTCCAATATTCCTCCTCTTTCTCCTTTTTATAACCTGGTGCTATAGGATCTATGTAAGCCCAGTACTCATGCTTTATATAATCCGGGCTTTGACAATGTGTAAATAGGAGATCCCAACGATACTTTTCCTTTAGATATCTTGCCGCCTTAACTATCCACTTGACGTGTTCTCTTAGTTCTTCAAAGTATACCTCGTACCAACCATGCGCAAGACAGAATCTAGAGGGATTATCAAGGAAGGGGCCTATGTTCTTCACGAGTTCTTCACATATGTTAGGTGGATCGGAGAAGCCTGTTAATGCATGTATTTGCGTACGGAACAAGGCGAACTTAGACATGTCTGGTGCCAGTTCTACTAACTTAAACTTAAATACACCTTCTATTGCCTTATCTTCTTTCCAAAATGTCATTTTTATGAAATCACTCCATTCTCCTCGCCTTAACTTACATAATGCCCTTATGAAGTCCTTATCCATAGATATTAGTAAAGTATCGTAACCTTTACCATACTCAGAATATACTAGGAACCAGAGCTTGACCTGCTTGAAGTCTTCTTTAACGATGAGATCTACTCTTGCTTCTAAGGGGATTATATGAGGATCTATTAAGCTCTTCGGTATGTTCTTCCAGCCGCTAGCTTTGCGAAAAGCGACAGCCCTTGATTCTGCTGTTCCATGTAATCCTCCTGTATATCTGTATATACGACCGAGAGTATATGCTGTAGCCTCCTCGAGTACGCCTATAGGATCGTGTGGTGCTCCATTGCTTATGGTTATAACGTTTTTATGAGTTGCCGGATAGCCACCAGGATACCTTAATAGAACTACGTGTTTCCCCTTCCTAGCGGCTATCGTCCATAGATATTCTACCTTACTAGCTCTTGAATCAAATACCCAACCCTTAACTCCATGTATAGCTGGATCTGCTCCAGTCGCTATCGTAGTCCAATTTGGTGGAGTAAAGGTAGGCATTGAGGGGAGTGCATAGCCGTATGAGCCAACATTCATGAGATATTTTATATTAGGCATTAAACCTTCGCTTATGAATTTCTCGACAAAATCTAATATCAAGGAATCTATTCCTATGAGTATGAGCTTCTTCGCCCTTTCACCCATAGCAATTATACCACCTTA
>Ga0180300_10000172_pt1 | contig 26182 bp, 22 predicted proteins | sample GuaBasSediGuay15_FD_121798 | JGI IMG/M metagenome (GOLD analysis project Ga0180300, IMG submission 121798) | Subseafloor sediment microbial communities from Guaymas Basin, Gulf of California, Mexico - Guay15, Core 4569-2, 21-24 cm | ecosystem: Environmental > Aquatic > Marine > Hydrothermal...
CCGCCCCCACCGTCCTGGATCTATCGGCGTCGGCTTGGATTCCAGCTTCCAAGAGGAGTTCCAGTGCGTAGCGGATGCCGCCGTAGTGGATGGCGATATCCGAGATGAAGTCGATGATGACGGGGGAGAGGGCGTCTGGCTGGAATGCCTCCTCAGCCCTGTAGCGGAGGATGTCCCTCAACTCGGGGAGGCCGTATCGGTTGAGCTCTATCCCCGAGACTCGGCCAAGCGTATCTAGGGTCGCTTCATCGAGCCTTTTCATCCAGTCCAGGCTTCGGGAGATGTAGATCAGGCTGAGCCTAGACCTCTCGGCGGGGTGGAGTTCGTGCAGGCGGGAGAACATGTAGAGGATCTTCGGGTCTCTTCCCTCGTTGATGTAGGTGTCTATTTCATCAAGAGCGAGAACAAGGTTGTAATCCTCCTCGATCAGGGTTCTGGTGACGATTGTCAACATCTCGCCCGGGCTCAGCCCAGACCGAGGCGCTTTAACGAAGGAGACTTGGTCGAGTAGTCGGGTAACAATCTGGTAGGGCTTCGGCATGTAGGCCAGGTTGATGTGGACGTACTTCAGCCTCAGCCCGGCCCTTGAGGCTTCAGCCTCCAGATCCCTCCCAAACCTGTTGCAGAGCACCGTTTTGCCGGTGCCTATCGGGCCGTATACATGAACCTTGATGCAGCCGCCCTCACGGAGGATCGGCTCAAAATAGCTTCGAAGGAACTTCAGGTGACGCTCTCTATGGGGGAGCCTAGAGGGAGTATAGTCAGAGAAAAGAGCCCGCTTACTCTTGAAAACACTCATCCACAGCGACACCCACCAAAAGTAATAGGAGGCCCCTTTTTTTCAAAGCTTCGCCGTCTATCTCCGAACTGTGCCGACCGAGCTGGGAAAGAGGCACCCTCTTAAGAGGCGCCAATAAGACCTATAATAACCAATCAACTTGAAAGTAGATAAAATCGATGAACTAGCCTCAAACACCCATATAGCTAGACCTAGCACCAAACAGGTTGAAAGCGTTCAAAGCTCGCCCCGTAATCCGAATCCTAGCGACCCTTCCAAACATAGGGAGTATGTTTTAAGGAGCTTCCTCGTTCCTCCTGAGTTTAAGTGAGATAGGGGTTCCCTCACTCACGCAGCGGGGCAAGCCGGGAAGGAGGCGCCTTTATTCTACGCATTTGAAGCGACGTTTTATCCAATTTTTGATGCGCTTCTTTTAACCTCTAGCTGTTTTTGAGACTTTCTTCGGCTGAAGACGAGGAGACGTAATCATCGTGAACTACCCCACCATGAATGGTGGGGCTTCCTGCTTCATGGAGGCGACTTGCCCCGTGATCACAGCCAAAGCTGTGATTCGGAGTAGAGGTCTCCTCTCCACAGGCTCTGAGGGCCGTCCCAGCCCCGATAGACCTCGCTCAAGTATGTTCAGCGAGGCGTTATAGTCTCTATCCAGCTTTCCAAATCTATATATTTGAGATGTGCCTCTTGGGTTCACACTCGCCGCTACCCTACCAGCGTTCTCAGCTTTGTAGGATAGCATCTGAAGGAACCTCCCCCTGGAGGCATCGAGCACCCTTTGAGCTAGATTATGATTCTTGACCATGTTCTGGATTTGGAGGTCTTCGACGCAGATCACATCGTAGTTGTTGATGTAGAACCGTGAGAGTTTATGTAGGAAGTCGTTTCTCTGGTTCACCAGCCTCTCGTAGGCTCTGGCCAGCTTCACCCTAGTCTTCTCACGGTTTCTCGAACCCCTCACCTTCCTCGATAGCCTCCTCTGAAGCCGCTTGATCTTATCCAGCGTCCTCCGGTAGAATCGGGGGCTCTCAACCTGTCTACCATCTGAGTCGGTGAGGAAATGCCTTAGACCGAGATCTATGCCTATGACTCGCCCCGTCTTTGGTAGGGGTTTAGGCTTTTCCTCCACTTGGAAGATGGCATACCACCTGTCAGACTTAGCCCTCTTGACGATCACGCCCTTGACCCTACCCTCCATGGGTCTATGGAGTTTGATAGGTATTGACCAGATCTTGGAGAGGGTGAGTCTCTTGCTTTCTAGATTGAAGCCTGACTGGTTGTAGTTGAGGGTCTTGAACCAGCCTCGACCTTTGAACCTCAGCCAGCCGATCCTCCTCCCGTTCCTCTTCAACTGGGTTAGGGCTTTGATGTTGCTCCACAACTGGTGGTTTACCATCTGGAGAACCTTGGAGTAGACCCCCTTTAGCTCAGGCTTCTCAGCCCTCTTTAGCTCCACTATCAGAGCTTGGGTATCCCGTTGAGTTATCCTCCTCTTCTCCTCCTTGGCCTTGTTGACTTCGGATAGGAGACGATTATACAGCCATCTACACAGCTCAAGATGCTCAGTAAGCCTAGCCTGGATGGACTTCGATGGATATAGGCGGAATCGATAGCTAAGAAGCATCTCGCTCACCTTGACTCTCCACATACTTCTTCAAGACATCTAAACTCACTTGGCCTGTAGTCTCTAGGAAGTAGCTATCCGTCCAGAGGCTGTCGCCCCAGAGTTGCTCCCAGATCTCGGGGAACTCCTTCCGCAAGTATCTGGCGGAGACCCCCTTCAAGACGTTTACAGCCTTCACCAAATCGGTCTTCGGGGAGGCCTTGAAGAGGATGTGTATATGGTTTTCACCTGGCTCCTGAGCCACAATCTCTATGGCCACCTTGTCTTGGAGAGACCAGAGTATCTCCTTCAACCTCTCCCTGATCCTCTCAGAGTTCAGCACAGGCCTTCTATACTTGGTCACGAAGACTAGGTGATAGTGGAGGGCGCAGACGGCGTGGGAGGATCTGTCGAGCCTATATCTCATTTGGCTATACACGAAAAGGGATAACCAAATTATAAAGGCTTATCACGGCGCTCACCCCCCGCCTGAAGACGGGGGACTTCCCGCCGACAAAGTTAAAGTAAAAGTTAGGAGATTTCAAAGAGGTTGAAGGTAGATCGGGTCAAAGATGTGGAACTTATGTCAGAAGTATTGTGTCTACATTTTCGGCGGTTGCAGCGCTTGCTTGGGTTTCATCTGCCGTTAGCAGCTTTAGCCCTTTTTCCTTCGCCATTGCGATGTATAGTGAATCGTAGATGGTTATGTCTCGTTTGAAGGCTATCTCAGCTGCTCCATCCAGGTAGGTGAGTTCTCCCTCAATTTTAACGGCCCTTTCATGGATCTCCTTCAAGGCCCGGAGCATGATCTTCGATTCTTCCCGGGATACTGCGCCTTGTCTGAACCTCTTCCATACCGCGTTGGCGACCTCCTTCACGACATGATCTACGGATAGAGTTCCGGTCTTCAGCAGCTCAGCGACCTCCTCCCACCCCTCCTCTTTCAGGATGAACTTCGCCAGGGTTGACGCGTCAATGACGATCACGGTCTTCCCTCACGAGGGCTTTAGCCGTCCCCTTGGGGGCGGGGGGGATTTGTTCCAGAAGCTTGATGGCCTTTTCAACCGCCCTGATCCTCTCCAACTCCTCGATCTTAGCGATTATCAGCCTCCTGATCTCCTCAGGCCACTCCACGACCTCGCCATATGCCTTCATTTTCTCCTTGACCCATTTGGGGACCTTGACGCTTACGACGGCCATCAGACCACCTAAGTAGACTTTATTTTATACCAATTAATAAACTTAATGGTAGACCACCTCGATGAACTGGCTTCACGCGCCCATTCAGGAAGGCCCTGCACCGCACGGGTGGAAAGTGTTCAAGGCTCGCGCCATAATTCAAATCTTAGCGTCCCTTCCGAGCATGGGGGGTTTAATTTATCGGGGGCTTACTGGAGAGGATGTTTCTTTGTTCCTCCTTTAGTTTATTTGAGATATGGTATCCCTCACTCACGCAGCGGGGCTTACCTTTACTTCCATAGGCCCAGAAAGATGTTCTCTGTTTTATCTCATGTATTAGTGACGTTAGAGTCATTTAGTTCGACCATCTTTTCCGCTTTTTTGAAGACATGGTGATGGAATGTCGTGGTGTGTGGTGCCAGGTTAGAAGCCGCTGGAACTCCTCGGGTCGAGGCGCTCGATCAGCGTAGATGACGCGCTTCGAGAGCCGGTAGGGGAGCTCGAAGCGTAGGCCGACCGCCCGGTAGAGGGTCTTCACACCCTTCACGTGGTTCGTGATGGTCCCCGGTGCAAGGCCCTCCGCCAGGAGGTCGCCGACGAAGTCGTCCAAGGTCTGGGCGACCCGCTCCATGGCCCGGGGATCGGAGACGCCGTCGGGGTCTCGGCACTCGGCGACGAACTCGTCCGGTGTTTGGCGGGCCCATGTGCAGTAGCGATGGATGCCGTAGACGTACTGATAGAGGGTGGCGGTGCTGCCGGAGTCGGAGCTGTTGGAGCTACTGCACCGGGCGAAGCGCGGCGGAGTCCTGTCCAGCAGCTTCATCATAGAATCTTGAAACGCGGTGAACCGAGCTGCACGTCGGGGCTGTGCCCCATCGTGGCAACCAAAGTAACTTCAAGTCTCCGAGTTCAATGCGGATAGCTCAGCATTTACTTATTCGACTTCTCCTCTAGGGGCCTGAGCCTTAGGACCTGGTTCTCAGGGTCAATCTCAACGATAAGCTCCCCGTCCTCCCTGAAGGGGAACTGGCTGTCAAGAACTATCGCAGCGGGGATATAGACGCGTGCGCCGCCCCGCATCGTCGTCTTGGGCATCCATATCCTTCCCCTGGCCTTGAGAACCACCTTCTCACCCACAGTCACAACACCGCCCTCGATATTTCAGCCGATATGTGAGGGGTTATGACATTATAGTTATTATAAATGTTGTGAACATTTATGGATCGATGGTGGGCGACCGACGCGGCTCCTGGTATGGTCGCGTCAGGGGCAATCAGATGTCGCTCCACGGCCTGGAGGTAGGAGGCTGAACGCTTAGATGGGGGGAGATCCAGTACCCACACCCCTCGATGCCCTCAGGGAGTGGTTCGAGGCCTATCTGAAGCAGGAGGGCTTGGTCATCGCGTGTAACAACACTTTCGAGGGTATTTGTGAGAATTTTTCGGGCCATCACCTAAAGGCGGGGGCACCTTCACCGAAGCAGAGATCAGAATCCCACAGCCTCAGGATAGCGGCAAAGCCCTTGAGAGTCTGAGGGGGCTTTGGAGGGCTTTATGTCAAGGCAGCGAAGTTGCCGAAGTTCTTAGAGAGGCGGATAGAATACTACTCTTCGCGTATATGGTGGTGTCTTCTGGGGGGAGATTTGGACTTTCGTCCAAGGGTCCAAACCTCGCTATCTTTGTCCGCTAGATGACTAGGCCCGCCCTAACCCCGGAAGTATTAGAAATCCATTAAATATATCCATCGATTTTGATGCACTTTTTCAAGATCGAAGATTAATAAAGATAGTGGGGGATCTATTTTCGGGAAGTTGAATAATTCAAATTCTTTGAACGCTTCTAGGCGTTACGCCGCGGGGATTGAGTATCTAAGAAGAGGTCATATAGATGAAGCAAGGAATGTCTTTAAAGAGCTGTTAAAAATGATCCAAAATTCGCGCCGGGATATTTTGGGTTGGGTTGTGTTTATGCTATTCAGGGTTGAGGGATAAGGCTATAGAAGAATGTTGAGAAGTATTCAGATTGAACAAGGTTTTGGAGAAGCTCATTACGCTCTTGCTTGGGCATTCTATGATATGAATGAGCCTCAGAAAGGCTACGCGCATGTGAAACGGGTCATGGAAACTGGAGCGCCACTTGAATCGATAAGGGATCTGGTGGAAAAATTCATACAAAAAGGACGACCTAAAAATTTGAAGGATACAAGGAAACCTCCGCCTGCCGTCGCCTCGTTAAAGGTGGATGAAAAAAGAGAAATTGAGTATTTTAGAATGCTATATAATCGAGGAGTTCTTGCTCTCAAGAAAGGCAAGGTTAATGAGGAAATTAACATTCTGGAATAATGTGTTTCATTAAATCCAGTAGTTTTTTGTATATTAGGAAGCGCGTATAAAAACGAATACTTAATAAATATTATTCGAAAGATACAAGATGAATCCCCATTAATTAAATTAGATCAAAATGAACATGAACCAGTTTCTGAAATAGGTGGTTTTCTTGCGTTCACTTGATAATTGGTCGGGGGTTTACTGGAGAAGGTGTTTCTCCGTTCCTCCTGAGTTTAAGTGAGATAGGAGTTCCCTCACTCACGCAGTTTGGGTTGCATAGCGTTCTAGGTCTTAGAAGATAGTTTTTTCGATGCTCGTGCGTTCGTGAGGTGCTCATTGAGATATTGCAGAGATTAAAATCCGAGAAGGTAGACGCCCATTAGGGACAGGGCGATTCCTGCCATCTGTTTCATGTTGACTGACTCCTTCAACACGAGGCTTGAGAGGCCAAGGGTTGCAACCAATGTCAAGGGTGTGAGTATGAACATGTATTTCCCCACATCGACGGACTGCAGCGGCAGGCTCATTAATACCCTCCCCAGCATGAACAGCGCGAGGCTCAGGAAGATGTAAGGAGAGAAAACGAACCTCACCAGTTCAAAGGGATCTATGAGGTTTATTCCGTGATACCGATCGACGCCGAATTTAAACAGGATGCTTCCCACGGACCCGGCGAGGACTATCCCCACGGTTTGAATCCAAAAGACAGATCTCATGTTAACATCGGCTTTACTATGCATCACAAGATTATCTCTTTTATGGAGAACTTTACGACCTCCAATCCTCAAACCATAACTTGAGTAGGTCCTTGCCCATCTCCAAGACCTGTTTCGATGCCCTGACTGTCGATCCCTCCACATGGCTCCAAGTGACAGGCATTTCGACGATTCGGTATCCGTGCCTTACAGCCTTCACGGCCAAGTCCACGTCGAAGGCGAAACCCATCACGGACAAATCGTCAATTAACGCCTCTAGGACACCTCTCCTAATCGCTTTGAAGCCGCATTGGGTGTCATGTAGGTCTATGCCGAAGAGGAGCCTGAATAAGAGGTTGAAAGCCTTACCGAGGATCTTCCTGTGAAAAGGCGGCTGCACGAGTATCTTCGAATCCGGTAAATTCCTAGATCCATAAACGATGTCAGCGCCCTTTTGTAGTTCCGCTAATGCCGGTTCGATCATCTCAGGTGGCGTCGCCAAGTCCACGTCAGTTATGATGAGGACATCGCCCGATGCGGAGCGCGCCGCGTTCAGGATGCCTCCGCCTTTCCCCAAGCGTTCTGGAAAGGAGACTATGCGGACGTGAGGATCGGAGGCAGCGTACTCGGCGGCTACACGCTCGGTTCCGTCAGTGCAGCCGTCCGCCGAGACGATAACCTCGTAATCGAAATCCTGAGAGGGCAGATAGGAGAGGAGGGCATCGAGACAGTGAGGAAGACGGCTCTCCTCGTTATATGCGGGAAGGATGATGGAGATTTTCAATTCAGATCGTCTCCTATGAGCTTGAGACGAAGGAGGAAACCCAAGAACAGGATGAGCATAACAAATGAGGCTGCAGTGCCCAAGTATCTCCAGTTGTCCCAGTAATGATAATTAACGCTCAGCGCATTCTCATCTAGCGGGGATACATCGTTCACCTCATAGACAACTGCGTATCTGAGTCTACTGTTCAGGTCCTCAACAGGTTTGAATACGCGTTCATCCTTGAATTTTTCAATGCCGACGCCCTGTGACTCCATAAATTTCTCATCGACGACGATATACTTCACATGATAAGTTTTAGCTAATGAGCCGAGTTCAGCCGCATCCTCTCCCCACTTCACGAGGGAGTCGAAGATGAAGGGCGCATCGGTCTCAACCCTTGCTCCCTGGTCGTACCCTCCGAGAACTTGTCTGACCTCTGGGTAGAATGTGTTGACCCATTGGCTTCCTCTGAACCAGCTACCCCACATCAGGTAGGCCCTGAAACCGTCGATGTTCTCAGAGAGCCATGTCGAGACGATGTACTCATCTGAGGAGAGGTATGTGTCGTCAACGACCGCCATGGCGTGATACCGCGGGAGATACTGTAAGCTTAACAACACGACGAGAACGAGAACGCCCGCCGTCAGGACTGCGTACTGAAATAGGCTACCGCCGCGTAGATCGAGTCTTCTTTGAGTTCCTTTAATGAGGTACCCCGCTCCAAGGGCGAAGCAGAGCCCGAAGATCAGGACAACTCTCGAGCTCTGTATCCTTACAATGTAGGCCATGACGAAGGAGGCAGCGAGCCATACAGCCAGCAATCCTCCCACCTTCGACCTATCGAAGATTGCAAGCGCGATCCCCATCAGGCCGAGAATAGTCAGGGGTAGCTGTAACGCGGGCATGTAGCCTGGAGGAAAAAGCCTGAAGAAGGTGTCGATGAGTGGCGGAGTGAAGCCGGAGCTGCCTGTGAAATAGGCGCCTAGCCCGTGGGGGATGACTGAGGGGACATACCACCAAAGGGATAAGCCTGGGACACCGAACAGAAAAGAGACGAGAACAGCCTTTCCCACAATCTCCCTCCGGATTCGATCCTCTCCCCATGGTCCGGAGGGAGACAAGTTTAGGAGAATATATGGCGCGGCTAATAGTACTAGGTCTATTGCGGAGAACAGGTTAGATAGTAAACAGTAGGATGCGAGACCGATGCTCAGGAGCAGATCGCGTTTTTGTCCTTTTTCTAACGTTCTATGGATGAGGAAGAGCACCCATGGGACAGCGGCTGTACCCATCAGCCTGCAAGTCTCCCAGTAGTGACCCTGAAAAGATATGAAGTTCACGTGGGTCAACGCCCAGAGCGAGCCGGAGAAGAGCCCTGCCATCCTTGAATCGAGGAGACGGGAGGTGAATATGTAGACGCCAACGCAGAAAGCCGCGTAGAAGAAAAGGCAGAGCCAGTAGTAGGACGCTAGCAAGTCGCCCGTGATCCTGTAAATAAGGAGGGGTATGAAGGTGGACAGTGGAGGGTAGTATCTCAACATCTCGTAGCCGAAGTACCACGAATCTGTGAACAAGCTGTTATTCCTTACCAGCATCTTAATCTTGGCTATGTAGAATGCCATCGTAGCATCTAGGTATCCCCGAGGATAACCATTTTGAAGGGTTCCCCGTAGGAGAAGGAAACACAGAAGAGAGACGAAGAAAATACAGGTTAGATCAAACACAAGCTGATGCCCATGCTTCCACCACGATACCCGAGTCGAGATCTCTTGAGCTTGCTCGACAACGGAGATAGGCTGCCCCGTTCTCGTGAATCTATCTATCAGGTCTTTGATCGAATCAAACCGAACCCCTGTCGCCATAGCTTTTTTCGTGTGTCCCCAGCCCTTCTCGGTATCCTTCGCGTCATAATAAGCCCAGGCGAGAGCGTAATGCGCCTCGCCAAATTCTGGGTCGATCTCGACGCACCGGATCCACTCCCTGACGGCATCGTCTCTTGATCCTTTCAGGGCGTAGACACAGCCAAGCCCGAAATGCGCGGGTGCATCGTCAGGATCATCTCTTAAACTCGCCTCGAACTCTGCCCTCGCAAGTTCCAACTGATTATTCCTCAGACATTCGAGCCCTCGCCGAAACCGTCTCGCACTACGGGCCATGCTACCCGAGAGATATGCTCTTCGAGATCGATATTAAACAATTTCATCAGCCTCTCTCTTCTATCTGTGTGAGCAAGGCTTATCTGGGCTTCTCAGGGAGCCGCGCGCGGTGTCCTGGATGAGTCATCAGGTCTCGGAATCAGAGGCCTTAGCTCCCAATAGATGCCCGGTTGAGCGGCTGAGGGTAGAAGTGGAGGCTCTTTGGGAGGAGGTGGAGGAGTTGAGGGCCCAGATGCGGCTTCTGATGCGGGAGCGGAGGCAGGGGCGTTGAGGTTGTCCGGAAGCTGTCCCGCAATCACCTCTACGGTTCGTCTGTCACAAAATACTAAGATTCTTCATCTCGATCCCCGTAAGGGCCTAGGATATAATCCATTACTAGGCGGGCCGAGATATGAGGGTGCAGATGGAGCTGTTAAGCTATGGGGTTCGCCGCACTCGTCACTTGAGGGGTATAGTCTGTCTCGATTGTGCGGCACCTTGGATCAAGTTTCGGAGCCTGTGCGAAAGATTGAACCGGGATTTCGGTAAGCCCTATAAGGTTAGAAGGTTTTACAAGGGTGTGGCCGTCCTACATTGAACGAATCCTGTTGACAAGGAGAAAGGAGTCGTTAAGGTTTAGGATCATTAGTTTTTTCCGCCATCCGTTGTAGCTGATGATATATTCTAGCAGGGCTTTTACACTGTAGAAGTTCTCTTCTCCGATTTCAAGGAGTTGAAATTTATTGCCAGTAGCTAAAAAGTCTTTCATGATATTTTTATATCTCCTTCTTTTGGAGCGCCAGATTTGAGGCATTGAACTGGCTTGCGTGGTCATATCAACGTAGCTTGCGTGGATCTTTAACTATTAAGACTTGATGGGAGTTTGATCTATCTCAGCGATTAACGAATATTCGTCGGTTCAAATGAAAACGTGGATTTCTTCGGGGATCCAAACTGATCCCCGTGGGAATTCAGATTCGAAGGTGCGAAAATTGTGATTTGATAAAATAGATTGCTCTATTTCCTATCGGACTGGCATAGATGATCAGCATAAAGAAAGAGCTGATGAAGATCAGATCACCCAGCCATTGAACGAGGGATTTAGTGTATCTGAACTGGACTGTAGAATGTGCTGAATTTTCAGGTAGTTTTACATACATGAAGTTGGGTCCAGCCTTGTATATCCTTAGACGAGTGGTTTCATCGTTTTTCAGGTACGCTTTCCAATTAGGGAAATAGCACTCCTTGAAGAGGACGCCCTTCGACTGCGATTGTAGTTTGACATCAAACTGTTCAGGATTGATCATCATCGCTTCGTACTTTGGCTCGACTTCGTTTTCTGGGAGATTTTCTTTGATGAGGTTGACGAGGAAACGGGACTCTTCAGTATTTTCGTAGCTGACGATGTGTAGGGGCAGGTTCAAACCGCACCAAATGACCTTGCCATCTCCATAGTCTCTCTCAACTACGACTGGCTGTCCATGATTCGAGAGAATCACTGTGGCGCCCTCCTTCAAGTCAGAGATATATGTTCCAGAGTAGCCCCAAGGACCATTCCCGTAGATCGCCGGTGCAAAACGGGAGAAATTGATATTGTCCGTGTACTCATTCGAAGGGTAACTGAAGTTCCACTCGGTGCCGAAGGCCATCCCCTCTGTACGCCAGATGGGGGCCGGCTCAGGTAGAAAGACACAGGACCAATCCTTCGAGAGATCCGTAAACATCAGGAGACGTCCGCCCTCTGACACGTACTCTTTGAGGATCGGGAAAGCCTCTTCTTGATACCTATAATCATAGCCGTACAAAATTACGAGGTCGAACCTCTTCAGATCCTCCAGCCTCAAATCATCCAACATAGCTCCACCATAGACAGAGATGAAATGCTTCGAGTTAAAGTTCGAGAGGGCGAGGGTTTTGAAGAAGAGATGGTACGCCTCCTCTGAGCCAATGAATAAAGCCACGGGCGCATTCGAGGCGGACAGTATGGGAGAGGCGTCTTTGAATTTGAATCCATACAGGTTTCCACCCTCACCAACGCCGAGCAAGTTGAAGTCTCGGGTCGCTTCTAAGAACTTTTCAGGATGATCCCACCTTGAGTCGGCGACGAACCATTTAACACCCCACCAGTCGAAAAGGAACTTCACCTCCATGCCATCTTTTACGGTTCTCAGAGTCTCAGTCTCAAAGTAGTAATTGAAATGAGGGTTAATATCCCCCTGAGAATAGTAGTTCTTTGTCTGAGGTAAAGCGGGATATCGGAAGTTGAACCACCCGGCGAAGCCAGCATGATTTATGCCAAAGCGATAATTCCACTCTGCGGCGCCATCTCCCGTCAATATATCAGAAACCAGAGTCTCTCCATAATAGGAGCCGCGTACAACGGGAGAGGGATCCCCATATACAGGATACTGGCTTGAAACCCAGAGAAAAAAAGCGAATGCTAAGGCATAGATAGAAATTTTTCTCCATTTCGTGTCTGAGAACAATGAGTGCAGAAGAATCGCGACAGCGGGTGCAAGAAACAGAGGGACGAAATACAGTAGTTCTGCAGGATGGAACATCCTTACTCTCGCACCCATAACAACTGATAAGAAGTACAACATTATACCGAGGGGCACGACGGAGAGACTCGCAAGCTCTTTTACGATCTTTTTCTGAGGTTTTAATAAGAAGAAAGCAGTTAGAGGCACGGCCAGTGGAACCAGGAAAGGGGACAGACTCTCGGAAACCCCCTTCTTCAAGGGATATAGAATCTGCTCTAGCCCAATCGGATAAGTTCCAAGGGATAGTAGACCTGAAAAATTCGAATAAGATATGAAAAAAAAGAAAGGAACATAAAAATAGGCGGATAAAAAAAATGTCGATAAAGACACTGCGCACATTGAGACTAACTTGTTCTTTAATTCCCTAATATTAAAAAGTAAAATCACAAGCGTCGAAAAAGCGGATACGACGCCCACTAGCGTGTGACTCTGCACCGCCAACGATAAAAAAATCAGAATGAGGGTGAAAGTGCTCTTACTGCCTTCACCGCTATTAACCTTCTTCGCATAAACCAAAGTGACCCATATTGAGAAGACCAAGAAAGGGGTAGCTAAAACTCGACTATACAACCCAGCCGCTATATGCCAGTGAAGAAAACTCGGAGTCGTCACAGCCACGGCTGACATCAGCATTGAGACAGAGCGACATCGAGTCACCTCCATTATTAGACCGTATATGGCTATTCCTACTAAGGCGATACTAAGGGTGGCTGCAAAAGTCAAAGCGAACTCTGTAGTCCATGAGGTAATCCCTATGACAGCAGATAATATTAGATACGGCAGGGGAGGATACCAGAGGAAAAGGGGCATCCCACCTGACCAGAAAGGAGACCAGTTAATGTGAGGAAAATATTCCATCACGAACCTCAGGCGGGTCAGGGCGTTGTATGCATCCCAGCCGACAGGGTAACCGCTCCAAGCGCCTATAAGTCTTTCGAAGAGAGTGATGAAAACGGACAGTAGGAGGGCGTCAATAAGGAAGAAGATGATTTTCCGTCTAAGACACATACATAGAAAAGAAGATTCATATATTATTAATAATTACGTTGACGAGTTTTGAAACCAACATAGAGCAAATAAAAAGGATATCAACATTAGGGAAAGAAGAATTTCTTTAAATATCTGACAGCGGTTTCAAAGGTTATCTTAATGTCAGGAAAGATTTTGGTTTTGAGATATAAATAAGTAAAGATATAATAGCGAATGTTCCTAAAAGGGTGATAGAGATCCCCAATTTTTCAGCTATTGTTCTTTCAAAGACAAGCCTTACATAGACAGTTCCCTGGGGTATGGCTACCGCAAGTAATCCATTCTTTGTCGAGACGACCTTGACACGAGAGCCATTCACATACGCGGCCCATCCGGGATAATATGACTCTTTTACCGTGAGATAGAGAGGAAAGGAATAAGAGGTATTCATTTTTATTTTCAACTGTATGATGCTAGGAGCCATCTCCAAGGTGATTATCTCTGAGGGCACAGCGGTCGTGTCTATGTCTTTTAACCCATCAGAGATCTCGAAAAAGGGGCGGAAAAGAAGGTTCTCCAAGAGGATGATTGTTGTGTTCTCTTTACTCGTATAAGAGTCTATGACCTTAAAGTAGGCTTTATTTCTAAAATATTTTGATAAAGGGGTCTGAGTAATAATATATTTTAGGCTGAGATATCCTTGAATTCTCGGTGGGCGTCCTTCACGAAGCTCTATTTCAGCTTCATTGAGCAAATTATTTCCTACAACACTCCAATCCTTAAAAGGAGCTTCGTATAAACGATCAGAGTAATGATTGATTAGGATAAGAGGATATCCTCTATCCGACCAGATTCGAAAAGGATCGTTATTCTTTCTCAACTTTCCAAAAATGTAATTAGCACCCTCTTCAGGGAGAATGTTTTCTTCCCAAGCCATTACACCTGTAAAAGGAAACACATCAAGAATGAGGAGCCCGATAGTCAAGATAATAACTAATTTGGCTACGAATCTTCCTATCCTAGGTTGATCGAAGCTGATCTCTAAAATGTTGATGATTTCTGCGACAGTTATCCCTGAGAGTAAGCTCGTTATCAATGATAGGATTGTAAATGTTCTCACAGAAAACTGATGTGCTTCTATGAAAATGGAAAAAGGATATAAATGAAGTAGATCGCTGACCCATTTTCCATGAGGGGTGTCGTATACAATTATGGCAATTGCGAAAAGAAGAAGCGGAATAAGTTTATTTTTTATTAGCTGAACCTTTTTGGTATTTCTAATGATTATTAACCCGAAAGAAAGATACAGAATAACGTTACCGAAATAAACACTCCATTCAGGAGAAGTGTTTGGGTATTTCCAAACCCTACGAAGAAATATTTGTTCTAAAGAGACAAAATGGGTTATAGTAACAGGAGATCTCACACTCTTTGACATACCAGACATAAGGACAAGATGGTTTTCAACCAAAAAAGGTATAATAAACCACGAAGTAAGGAAAACTGCTAATAACATCATTAATATGAAGCATATCAAAACTCTCTTATTACTTGACCGGATATAAAGAGAGATAAAATATATTAAGAGAAATACCGAGAACAGATACGCTGTTAAAAAATGAGTTAAAACACTCAGGGCCAAGCTCAAACCGCCCAACAGAATTGAGGATAAAATTTTCTGGCCACGGCAAATTCTCCAGAAAAAGAATAGGATCACCGGGAACCATATAAAATTGAAGGCCTCAGCTAAAGCACCTCGTATCAGGACAACCAATAAATGATATCCATTCAAGGAATAGGCTAGCGAAGAGATAGAGGCCGCGGTAACACCTCCATATATTTCATTTGAAAGATAGAATATTGATAAGGCTGAAAAGAAGAAAGAAGCGAAGATCAATATTTTAAGAGTCGTAATTGCGTCCAAAAATGGAAAAAAGAGAGAGGACCAGAAAAACAAAGGCGAATAAAACCTTAAGCAGGGAACGCCCATCCAAGCGTAATGAAGCCATCGTGGAAGCTGATGTGATTGATAAACAAGATTTTTAAAAAAAGCTGTGAAAGAGAGAAAAACCCCTGTACCATCGTGGGTCGCCATAAACCCATCAGCAAACAGGGCATTCATCGCAAACGAAGCACATCCTAATGATAAGATAAAGGGGAAGATCACCCTCAACCATTTGAACTTCGTATAAACCTTGGAAAATAGAAAAAGAGAAAACGCTCCAACTAAAAACATCCCAATATTTAACGTCTTTCTTAGTGGCCAATATAATAATTCTCCAGATATTGCATATCTAAAAGTTATGAAAACAATAAATCCAAAAAAAAGAAACCACAGTTTAAGAACCAATTTAGGGGTTTGTGACTTCATAGATCGAAAAAGAGTGGAGATTATTAAAAAATGTTGGGTTGTAAAGTACGATTTTTAGAAGACCATCCACAGCCGTAGGAGTCAGTAGAGAAAACGATGAATTCAGCGCATCACCTTCAATAATTAAAAGTTACTGCTTCCCTGGCTCTGCTAGGTCTTGAGGACGCTCTGCCGGACTATCGGGGCCATTGTCGATAAGATAAAGAGAGGGGTCAGGTTCTTCCAAAGCCAGAGGGGGTCTTTTTCGTCTTCTTCCTCCTTTGATGTTTCCTCGAGGAGCTTCTGGACGAGGCTTTTCCGGCTCATCGCGACGATCAATTTAGGTAGTATTGACTGTCTTTTGAAGCCCTTCTAAAAAGATAGTATTACCACCTAATTTTTTCACTGTGCACGGCGAGACATCAATTTTTCCTGGGTTCGTATCGCGGTTTCTATCATTCTCCTGGCTATGTTGACACGTCTAAGCCATTCGTTAGGGTCTCTTTCTAGCATTCTCTTCCAGTTTTGTAGGCCTCCGGCTTTCCGGATCTCTTCCGGACATTTTATGTGGGTCTCGTATTCCAATCCCTCGACTTCCATGTAGCCGAGGTTCAGGTTCGTTTTCAGTTTGATTATGAGGGGCCATTCTACGTCGGTCTCGAAGCCGGATGCGTGGGAATATCTGAGGATTACTTCGGCAGCCTTGTAAGATACGCCTCGTGACGCGGTGTTCACGTCGATAGGTTGTTTGTAGATGAAGGAAAATACCTGATTTGTCAGACTTTCTGTCATCTTCTGAGGCTCGGGGTGGGTCTCGAATGCTCTAGGGGTTCTCCCCAGGATGAGGAAGTCGTGTTCGGGGATTACGTTTTTTATGTGTTTTAGCTCGGCAGGGTAGGTGTTAGTCCAGTGGAGGGCGCGGTCGAGGTCGCATAGGTGGATATACTCGAACTTGTTTTGTATTGCCGTGCGCAGTGCGTCGCGTCTAGCCTCGCCCACGCCTTTCCCGGATTGTGTCTTGACCTGGCATCCGTTCTCTCTTAAGGCTCTGATTGTGTCAGGCGATGTATCCTGCGATGCGATTATGGTTGTTTCAGGGTAGATCTCGATTAAGCGGTACGAATGCTCTTTAATGGGGGTTATGAAGGTTCCTTTAGGGTCTCGGATTAGACATATGAGTGCAATTTTATTCAAGCTTTAACTCTCACTCCACGACGATGAAGATATTTCAAGTGCTTGATGAACTTCTGTTCTATTTGGTATAAAACTATGTTGAAGAAAAAGAAGTGAAATTAAGAAATATATTCATCAATTCAAATTTCTGATACTATTCTATATATCCTAGAGCCCGTAACCTCTTTTTGATCTCCTCCTCTTCCTCGGGCGTGTAGGCGTGTTCTTCATCGTCTCTGAGGAGTTCTGTTAAGACGAACTCGATGTACTCCTCGACGGTTTTAAACTCGCCCCCGCTCTCGTCCACCTGCCTCTGGACCTCTTCGATGAGCTTCCTGGAGAGCTTGACCTCAACCTTCTCGGACGTTCTGGGGGTCCTCCGTTCAAGCATGTTTTTGGCTTATTTATAGGGTTACCGTTGACATGTCGCCCAGGATCAGCCTATGGCCTTTCGGGATATTTTGGTCGGAGCTCAAAATCCTGACTTTTCTTCCGATGAGGCTGTCCACTATGCGTCTTCCACAGTCTATGTGGGCGCCCTGCATGACGATGCTGTTCTCGATCTCAGTATTCTGGATCGTGCAGTAGTCTCCTATGCTCGTGTAGGGTCCGATGTAGGTGTTTGGGCCGATGTCGCAGTGCTCTCCTATGATGGCAGGCCCCCTGATGGTGGTCCTGCTGTGGATGACCGTGCCCTCGCCTATGCCCACGCTGTTCGTTACGGTCGCCATATGCTCCACGGTTCCTTTGTTGTAGGGCTTCAGATCGTGAAGGATGAGCTGGTTGGCCTCCAGCAGGTCCTCTGGCCTGCCTGTGTCCTTCCACCACCCTTGGACCTTCTGGACGTTCACCTTGGCTCCTTGGTCTAGGAGTGTCTGGATGGTGTCGGTGATCTCCAGCTCGCCCCTCCAGGAGGGTTTTATCTGTTTGGCGGCGTCGAAGACCTTGTCGTTGAAGATGTAGACACCGATGAGGGCCCAGTCGCTGACGGGCTCCTTGGGCTTCTCCACGAAGCGTTCCACCTCGCCGTTTTCGTTGAAGACTACGACGCCGTAGCTGCCGGGGTTTTTCACCTGGGTGGCTCCCACGATGCAGTCGTATCCTTCCTTGTATAGTTCGACTAGGGGGTTGACGCCCTGTTTGAGGAGGTTGTCCCCCAGGTACATGACGAAGGGCTCTCCTCTGAGGAAGTCCTCGGAGATGAGTACGGCGTGGGCCAGCCCCTTGGGGTCGGGCTGGTCTATGTAGGTTATTTTGACGCCGTATTTGGAGCCGTCGCCGAGGACCTCTTCGACCCCCTCCTTGATGGGCCCCAGGATTACGCCGATCTCCTTGATGCCCGCGTTTCGGAGGTGTTCCAACCCGTATAGGAGCATGGGCTTGTTGGCGATGGGGAGCATGTGCTTATTCCCGGTGAACGTGAGGGGTCTTAGCCTTGTCCCGTGCCCTCCAGCTAGAAGAAGGCCCTTCATCGAATTGTTCCTTCTTTGGCTTGTTTGCTGAATATTGTTAGGGCTTCATCTATGTTTAACATGGTTACGCCCAAGGTTCTTTCTATCTTTCCTACGTCAAGGGAGCTGTCCATGGGCCTCTTCGCCACTTGCTTCAGGCTAGAGCTACTGATGGGATGAATTAGGGATTTGTCATAGCCCATCTTCTCCGCGAGCTTCAGGGTGAAGTCGTACCTGCTAATTCGCGTCTTCCCGGCTATGTGATAGAGGCCTGTTACGTCCTGTTTGCAGGCCTTTATCAGAGTCTCTGCAAGGCTGTCGGCTAGGGTGGGGGAGCTGTACTGGTCGGTTACGATGTTTACATGCTCCCCTTTACCGAGTTTCTGGGTGAGCCACATGGCGAAGTTCAGTGGCTTTCCCGAGGAGGATTGGAGGGTACTCGCGGATACCCAGCTGTAGATGACGGATGTTCGGGCGATGACATAGTTTTCGCATGCCTCCCTTACAGCCTTCTCTCCCTCCAGCTTTGATTGCCCGTAGTAGTTTACGGGGTTTGCGGGGTCGGTTTCCTTGTATAGCCCTTTTTTGCCGTCGAATACGTAGTCGGTGGATATGAAGACCATCTTTGCTCCTAGGCTTCCGCAGACCTCAGCGATGTTCCTTGTGCCCTCGACGTTTACGCGGTATGCCTCTTCCCTATGGGTTTCGCAGTAGTCTACGTTGTGTATGGCTGCTGTGTCGATGACCGCGTCGGGTTTAAGCCTCCTGATCAGGCTTTGGATGGTGTCTCTGTTGGTCTTGTCTGCGTGGTGGATTCGTGTTTCTTCGAGGCGGGGTTTCCTTGTCATGTATGTCGCGTGGAGGAAGTGGATTTTTCGGGCCTGCTCCACTATCTTGGTTCCCAGCTGTCCGCCCCCGCCGATTACCAGTATCTTCATCTTATCTCATCTATAGAACGGTATCTCTTAGCATAATCTCCTTGAGGAGAGCCTCGACGCTGAGAAGATGTTTGTACCATTCGACGGTTCGACTCTTTATGCCGTCGGTGACTTTTCCGGTTTCTAGGGCTTCGCATATCTCTTTGGCTGCATCTTCAGGGGTGTAGTCTGGCTTGAATCCTAGCTCGGCGATCTTGTCGAAGTTGACCCTGTAGGATCGCTTGTCGGGATCTCCGTACCATTCCAGCTCGTAGGGATTGCCGATGGCGTCGCCTAGGAGCTTGGCCAAGGGGTATATCTGGTAGTTCTGGTCGTTTGAGCCTACGTTAAATATTTGTCTGTTAACTTTCTCGGGGTCGGCTTCGGATAGGAGTAGGTAGGCTTTGGCCACGTCTCTGACGTGGATGAAGGGTCTCCACTGGGTTCCGTCCCTCATCACCGAGATCTTCCCTGTCTTTTGGAGTTTCAGCACCATGGCGTTGATGGCGAGGTCGAAGCGCATCCGGGGAGCTAGCCCATACACGGTGGCGAATCTTGGAGCAATCACAGTGAACTTCTCGTCCCCTAAGGTGAGGATATCCTTCTCCGCCTTAACTGCGGATTTGGCGTAAGTGGTCAGGGGATTGGTGGAGGACTCCTCCGTGAGAACCTTGTCGTGGAACCCGTAGACGCTGCATGTGGAAGCCAAGATGTATCGTGATACACCGTACTCCTTGCTCAGTTTCGCCACTCGGACTCTGCCCAAGTAATTGATATCATAGGTTTTAGCGGGGTTCAATTCTCCGCTGGGGTCGTTGGAGAGGGCGGCAAGGTCTATAACTACATCTACTCCCCTTAGTATGTCGGGGTCGAACCAACGGATGTCATCATGAATCAGCCTGAGATGGGGCTCCTCTTCAAGCTTCGAAAGGGGCTCTTTCCCGAAGAAGAATCGATCCAAGCAGGTGACTTGGTGATCCTTTTCGAGAAGTTGTTCGATTAAGGGAACGCCTATGTAGCCCGCGCCGCCGGTTACTAGGAATTTCATACTGTAGCCCCTACTTGTTGGGTGAGTAGTACCAGTCCCAAGGTCTTCCTACTCTAGGGTCATCGATTTTGCCGTTGATGGATTTGGGTATTATTGTGGGGTCGTTCCATGGTCTTCTCTCTTCGTCGGGGTCGTCGTAATCGTATAGTCTGTTTACTCCGTATAGGAGTTTGATCGGTTTGGTACCTATCGCTTTGTATCCGTGCCAGAGGATTCCTGGTATCCTCGCTACTCTAAGCCTTTCGCTGCTGAGGATGATCTCATCAAGCTCGCCATACGTGCTAGAGTCCTTCCGATCGTCATAGGCACAGACCTTTATTGTCCCATCAAAGCAGATGAAGTAATCCGTCTGACCTCGGATGTGTCTGTGCCAAGCCCTCACGATGCCAGGGTAGCTGTAAGAGAGATTGAATTGAACAACAGTATCTTTTTTTAGAAAATCCTTCCAATCTTTCCTTAATAATTCTGTGAAAAAGCCTCTTTCGTCTACATGTTTTATCAGATCCCTAATCTCAATTCCCTCTATCATAATCTTTACCTTAACCAACTATTTTTCAAATTAATATTTGAGTTTTTCGGCATAAGTCTCACATGATTCTAGGACAAATCTTTGGGCTTATAGAATATCTTTCGATGTTTCTATATTCTTCCAACTTCCAGCGCTTAAATTATGATCAAAATAGAGAATTAGAAAGATAAAACATCAAACAGTTAATCATTTCAAGATTATTTTTTTAGCACACCTAAATTATTTGTTTGTTGAATTCAGTGTTTTATCCGAATAATAATTATTATCTAAACTATTGTATATGATTCATATATTGAACTCAATTGTTTTCTATATATATTCCTAATTTTCTTGACACAGTCACACCCTTCTACCAATAATCATTAAAGAGTTCTACATTAGAAAGATCCTGTAGTAAGTATTGCATAACGTTAACAGCTTTTAGGAACGCATCGAAAGATCCGTGATCGCTCTGAAGCCTAACTAGCTTGAAATCTGATAAGATATTATGCGTGTCGTCAAATTTATATCTCCAAATAGTAGACAATAACTCAGATGATCTATAATATGATTTTATGTATAAATCCTTATGGTTGATTGACAATATTAACTCTCTTCAAATAATTCACTCGTTGAAAGCAAAAATATTTCCTTTATCTCAAAAATACCTTTTACAACATCGCTTTCTAAATGAGGTGTAATAATAATTCTAATTACTGCACCTAGATCTGGATTGCCTTCTACAGCATGAGGAGATTGTAACTCAATGATATGTCTAACCCATGTAGAAGCATCATCTTTAAACATAAATATTGTTCGATCATTTTGTGAAGGACCATCGATTGAGACTCTAAAGGTCTTATTCGTATGTTGTCCCTTCCACATAAATTCGAGAGTATCATATTCAAGAAAAGATGTTGGAGTTGAAAAATCTAGGATGAACCCCCATTTAGCAAATGAACCATTGCTTACATGAATTTGCTGGTGTGAGGACGAATCATCTGCAATCATCTGGATTTTAGCTTCATAGTTACCTGTACCGACATTACTTATTCTCCAAGGCTTCGGAGTTAGTTCCAATAATTGTATTGGTGAAATAATTGTTTCAATCGGTTCTTTTTTGACAGTGAAAATGTAAATCTGTCCGTTCTTCTTGAAGATTAAATCAAAAAAACGATAATCAAGAAAAACACGAATATGTTTTAATTTTACGCTATAACTATAGGGAAAGTGTTGTGTCGTTCCGATATCATCCATCACATCAAGCCAATATGCTGTCCTTCCGCTCACTACGACAATAAATTCATCTGCCAAATTTTGTCTAGATCGTTCTAGAAAATTTTTTTCATCATAAGGTACTATCTCTTTCAATTCTTGGATTGAATTAAAGGCATCCCTACTTTCTTGTGCAAGTAATATTTTTTCTCTGATTATTCTTACAGTTTTTTTCCCTTCTTCGGAGAACCCGATGGGATTCATTAGGTGTTCTATAAGCCACTGTCGATTAGTGAGGGAGGTAAAAAGTCTCATTGTGAAGGGATCGCTTATTATTCGAGTGTTTGAACTGACGTTGTTTTTTATGAAATCGATTGCTTCATGTTCATACCCTGTAAGTATTGATGTAAAATTTGCATCACGTGGCTTCCACGTAAAGCGTTGATATACTCGGAGGAATAGAAAGCTTAGAATAAGGATTCCGATTAAAAAATATGTCCCACTAGTCGTCATATTATGTTTATTTACTCGAATATTAATCATATACCGATTCAGACTTATTAGAACTTCCTTTTATAAAGATATTAAGACCGGACGCCATTACATAAGACATGAAAATGTTCAAAAATAAATGGGGTAACACAATAGTTGCGCTAACAGGAGCAAAAAATGCCGCCAAACCTAAAATCGTTAGAAATGTCATGTGAAGATCAGCCTTGCTTCCCATAAAAGTCAATATTATGACACAAATGGAAAAAACAGTAGTACTGGTTCTGAGTTTGCTTTTATCAGACCATCTATCTTGACTGCAAATGTATACTGGGTTCCGATGAAACTTGTTCGATCAAACGGCAAAGACAAGTTATTGAATTTTATGACCCCGATAATTTGAAGTGTCAAATAAATAAGAACAACAACAGTTAATATTCGGAATATATCTGTTATAGATTTGTTACAAATATATCTTTTTTTCTTTTCTAGTAATATATATGTATACGCGAAAACGAATGCGCCATATATGTTTAAGAAGAGCGGTTGTATCACCTCAGTTGTGAAAATAAAGATTAGGAATATGCCAATTAAAAAATACAGAGACTTCAAAGAAGTTTCTAGATTTTTACGTCTTTGATAAAAAACAAGGAGTAGAGCTACTCCTACTATGACAAAGGGTGTAGTTTCATACCAATGCCAAGGGAAGAAGATGATTTTAGTAGCTATTGCAAAAAGGGGGAAACCAATAAGAAGAGATATTGCAAGTAGAAAATTGAGGATTGGAATTGGGTTTTTACCTTCAATGATTGCCCACTTCTCACAGTGATAAATGTGACACAAAACCCACGGGAATAATGCTGTAATAATCGTGGAATATTTGAATATAAAGTTCACCGAGTCAAAGAATAAACCCCACCCTATGTTAAGGAATGCAGAAAATAATGCAGCCATAATAGATATTCTATAGTTACTTGTAATCTCATGAACTAAAAAGAAAACTCCTAACGTAAATAGTGGTGATAGTAAAAAGGGCATTGTCCAGTATAGAGTTAATGGAGATATCCCAGTAGATATAACCGGTATCGCTAAAATCAAGAATGGCATTGGACGCGCCTTCCAGAAATCCACTATTCCATATTCTATCAGTCTGTTGATTGGCTGTACGAGTTCAATTCCCACCATATGATCTAGACCTACTGTGCCTACTGGACGACTTCGCCCAACAATCAATGCTGGCACTAAACCAGCAATTACTACAATCATAATAGATAAAATCAATTTAAAGTCTATTTTGTTAATGTCAAAAGTTAATATAAGATCCCTACTTATTTCTTTGTGAATAATTGTCTTTAAGAACATTAAAATAACACAAATAACAATTATAAAATATGATATTGTCGCTGGAAGTTTTAATATCTGCATACTCACGGACAGCACAACGATTAATGAAGAACCCAATAAGAAAGATATTAGAAACATTACATTATCATAGTTGTCCTCCAATAAGTTAGAAATATATAAAATACTTCTTCCAAATAGAATAGGAACAAGTAAAACATGAGGAGCGAGAATAAATCCCGCAATGATTTCAGAAACCGGTAAAATAAGATATACGACTGTAGAGATCAATATGTAAGCGCCTATAAGGCAGTTTAGCAGCACGCTCAATTTTTATCCCTAATAAATTATGTACTATTCACTTTAATCGGCGTTTAAGAGTTAGTGCTATGGATGATCGTAGGTCAAGAATTAATCCTTCATTGAACAACTCCTTATCGCTCTTCATCCTATTTTCCTGAATGAATTGTCTTTTCTTCCACACGGAAGATATGCTCTTCAAATATGATAGTAGAGCACCACACAGAAATAACAGTCGTTTTGGCTCCCTTTGTCGGAGCAAAGAAATTGTTTGATATGTAAAATAAATTATAGATCCTATTATCCCAATGATAGCATTTCTAACTTCAAGGTTCTTAGTGAGGTTAAAGAGCGCGTTACGATTCGCATAATACAGCCGAGTGTCTGAAATAATACGCCCTTGCGGTATCACATTTTTTCTTCCTTTCTTGTAATAAAGTCTTCTTTTATGGCTTTCCCGCTTAGTTCCTCCTTCCCCTAAATGGTAGACAATAGAACGCGGAACATATACCACTTTGTAACCAAGAAGCCAGCAACGCCAACATAGATCGTTTTCATCAGAGTACATAAAGTAGTCTTCATCAAAACCTCCTAAGAGGTCGAACAAATCCCTTTTAACCAGCAAACAAGCACCACACACATAACCTACAATCATAGGCGAGTGTACCTGAATAAATTTGTCCTCTCTCCAGACATGCGTAGAAACTGCCCCTCCTAATATGTTAAGACTTCCACCTGCATATTGAATCATGTCGCGGTGTTCCATGAAGAGAATTTTGCTACCACATATTCCTATCTGGCGATCCTCCTTTGCTATATTAACTAACTCGATAAGCCAGTTCTCTGTAACTTCGGTATCATTATTAAGAAATACCAACATCTCCCCTTTAGCTATTTGCGCGCCCCTATTATTGCCTCCTGCAAATCCATAATTTCTATCTAACTCTAGAAGGCAAACATTTGGATAGAATTTTTTCACAAATATGGTAGAACCATCTGATGAATTATTGTCTACCACTATGACTTCCAATTTATCAGCAGGGTATGCAGTTCTTTTTAAAGATGCAAGACAATACTTCAAATGTTTTTTACCATTCCAATTTAGTATTATAATACTTATAAATGGTAACTTCATTTACTTTTATACCAGTACTCTAAACAGTTCCCTAAACTGCTCTTCTTCATTTACAGTATACTATTAAAAGTTCTATTATTTATAAGTGTGCCTTAGTCCTAAAACAAAATCCAAATATTTCTTACTCTTTCAATCAATGAACTTCAATATGATTATCAATTCTTCTGGGCCGGGAACTGAATGATAAATCTAGGCACGACCCACTAAGTCTCATAAGCATAGAAATTCGTTTATTTCCAATTCAATACGTGTGATTCCACCTATCATTGGCTGAACAAGTTAACATAAAGGCTTTCGGGGGCACGTTTTCGGACTATATACGCCGCAATAACGATCCAAGCCATTGTCAAACAAGGTCCCAACATTATCAGATACAAATATGAAAAATTAAGTTCCAACGAAAACATATGGAACGAAAAGTTCAGAATACTATCCAGTAAAACCACACCATAAAAACTTAAATAGAGACCGTGGGTAAGAAGAAACTCAGATATTCTCAAGATACAAGACGAGGGCTTATAATTGAAGTACTCGTTCAGCATTCCGCTTTCTAAGTCTCCTTTTTCAGGTATTCTAATCATTCCTACGTGCTTCTTATGCAACACAGGTTCCAGTATTGCGACGTGGAGATATGCGTTAACCACTTTAAGTAAGAGAAGCGACATAGCTACTAAAAACCCAAAAAATAGAACTCTAAGATCTCCCAATCTTACATAGACACCATACGATAACGAAATGTACATTAAAGGACAAACTATAGCATTATTCAATCTATCTAGGAAAGCACCACTCATACTACAGATTTTCCTGTATCTCGCTATGTCACCATCGACAGTATCAAGGATCAACCAAAACTGATAAAATATTAGTCCCATAAGAGGATACCAACCATGTTGAGTAATGAGTACATTACCTGCCAATCCTAATATTATGCTCATTATGGTAACTTGATTAGGAGTAATTCCTGTATGAAGAAACAACCAACTAAAGTAGATACTTACCTTAAGATATGTCTTCCTACTAAAAGCCTCAGATAACGGCCCATCAGGATCCATATATGCACTATGACAAATTTTTTTTAAGTCACTAACTGAAGGAATTTTATTATATTCTTCTTCCATTTCCTACACTTTATTGAATATTAAAGATTGAGCATAATTCTATTTTCTATCTTCTTAACCATCTTCCCATAAAGGTTTTCTACAGATGATATATTATCATTCTTAAGATTTCGTTTTCATCAGAG
>Ga0180300_10000173_pt1 | contig 26098 bp, 27 predicted proteins | sample GuaBasSediGuay15_FD_121798 | JGI IMG/M metagenome (GOLD analysis project Ga0180300, IMG submission 121798) | Subseafloor sediment microbial communities from Guaymas Basin, Gulf of California, Mexico - Guay15, Core 4569-2, 21-24 cm | ecosystem: Environmental > Aquatic > Marine > Hydrothermal...
GAGCTGGGAGCGAAGGCAGCTCTGCTTGAAACCTTGAGGAGGCTTAAGGGTTGAACGTTGAGGTTGAAAGGCTTTCCACGGGGATACCGGAGTTTGACAGGCTTCTCGCAGGGGGAATACCGAGAGGCTTCCTTGTAGCCGTAACAGGCGAGCCTGGAACAGGTAAAACCATTTTCTGCATTCACTTCATCGACTGCGGCGTGAAGGAGGGAGACGTATGCATCTACGTGACCACGGAGGAGTCTAGGGACTCCATTCTAAGGCAGGCAGCCCAGTTCGGCATAGACTTCCAGGCAGCCGTGAAAAGGAAGAAACTCATCATAATCGACGCCCTCATGGGGCTTGAAGACCAGTGGTCGCTGAGAAGCCTTGAAGTCGAGGAGCTGCTTGACAAAATCATAGAGGCTAAGAAGGCTTTAGGCTACGGGAGAGCCCGCCTTGTAATCGACAGCCTTTCAGCTTTCTGGCTTGACAGACCTGCCATGGCCCGCCGCTACTCCTACTTTGTGAAGAAGGTTCTGAGCAAATGGGATTTCACCATTCTGGCGGTATCCCAGTACGCCATCACGACTTCCGACGCCTTCGGCTTCGGCGTTGAACACATAGCCGACGGAATCATAAGGTTCCGAAGATACGTTCGAAACGGGGTTCTACGACGCTACGTGATAGTGGAGAAGATGAGGCAGACACCCCACAGCCTGACCATGCATGAGATTACGGCTTTAGACGGTAAGGGACTTGTAATTCTTGGAGCGTCCAGGGAACGCAGAGAGGACATGGCTCTCCCAGCAAAGGTTATGAGCAAGCTTGCTAAGGCGAAGGCTGAAAGGGAGAAGATACTTCCAGGCAGGGAAGTGCCGGAGAAGTGACCTCCAGCCGGCGGAGCCTAATCCTCCAGCACTACTCAAACCCTAAAGTTCAAAGGGAGATAGCAGACTATTCGGCTGGGCGGTGGGTTGCCATCCACTGCGACAAAACCGACGACAGGGGAAGACAGATTCTGGTCCGCTACCAGGGTAAAGCCCATAGGCCCCTGAAAATCGACGGACCAGACGGCGTTTTAGGGCTTATCGAAGGCTTCCAGAGGCTTATGCCACGCTCCATCCACGCCACAGCCAACCTGTACAGGAGGCTTGAGAGCGAGGAGGACGTAGCCTTCATAGACAACATCGCCGCCTGCACTCCAACGTGGGATATAGACAACGAGCTGGAGGCTTGGGAGGCAACAAGGGGGGCTGCCTGGGAAATCGTAAGATTTCTCGCTGAAAACGGGGTTTCAGAGTCGGTCTACGTTAAGTTCAGCGGGAGAGGGGCACACGTTCAAGTTCACCCCTACGCCCTTTCTCCGGAGGTCAGAGCTAAACATAACCCGCTGGACCTAGCCTACGCCCTAGTCGAATACGTTAGAGGGAAGCTTCAGCCCAGATTCGTCGAGCTTGCTGTCAGGCTTAAGGCTCAAAGCTTGAGGGTTGACAACGAAATGGACTTTCAAAGGCTTTTCGTCTGCCCTCTCTCCGTCCACAGGAAGCTTGACATGGTGGCTGTATGCTTAGACCCTGAGAACCTAGACGATTTCACTCCGGAGGAGGCTAGGCTTGGAAGGGTTAAACGCCACTGGGAGGGCTGGAGGAACCATAGGGTTGGAGAGGCTGACAGGCTGGCTGTTAAAGCTTACAACCTTGTTGGAGGCTATCCTGGAACCTACGGGAGGCCTCGGAGGAGGAAGCATCCGCCCTTGGAAAAGCAGATTTGGAGTTTCCTCCAGAAGGCTGGGGAAGGCTAAAATCACATAAAGAGAATGTTTCAGGCTGAAAGGGGGAAGGGAAACAGGATGGGAGAGAAAAGCAAGGCTGAAAAGCATATTTCACGCAGGGAAGTTGAGCATGTGGCATGGCTTGCAAGGATAGAGCTTTCAGAAGAGGAGAAGAAACTCTACACCCAGCAGTTCAACCAGATTCTAGCCTACTTCAGCAAGCTGGCTGAGCTTGACACTGAGGAGGTGCCCCCAGAACTCCACGTGGTAAGCCTTGTCAACGTCTACCGGGACGACAAGGTTGAAAAGCCGTTAAGCCGTGGAGAAGCGTTGAAAAACGCTCCAAAGAAAAGGGAGGAATACTTTGAAGCGCCGAAAATCCTTTAGGGCTAAGGGGGATGGTGAAGGCTTTGGCAGGACTCTTCGAGCTTCCAGCCTGGGAGGCTGCCAGACATATTAGGGGAGGAGAGCTTTTAGCCGAAGAATACGTTTCATGCTTCCTGGAGAGAATGGAGAAGCTTGACGGCAGGGTTAAAGCCTACATTACGGTTGTAAGGGAGGAAGCCCTGAAGCAAGCACGCCTCGTAGACGAGAAGGTTAAGGCTGGGGCGAGGCTTGGAAGGCTTGCAGGAGTCCCCGTGGCTGTGAAAGACAACATCTGCACTTCAGGGATTAGGACAACCTGCGCTTCACGTATGCTGGAGAACTTTGTTCCCCCCTACGACGCCACCGTGGTTGAGAGACTTAAAGCTGAAGACGCTGTAATCCTGGGTAAAACCAACATGGACGAGTTTGCCATGGGAACCAGCACGGAAACCAGCTACTTCGGCCCCACGAAGAACCCTTGGAACCTTGAGAGGGTTCCAGGAGGCTCCTCAGGTGGAAGCGCTGCAGCGGTCGCCGCGGGGATGGCTCCCCTATCGCTGGGAAGCGATACAGGAGGCTCCATACGCTGTCCTGCAAGCTTCTGCGGGGTGGTAGGCTTGAAGCCTACCTACGGGCTTGTAAGCCGGTATGGGCTTATAGCCTACGCTAACAGCCTTGAGCAGATAGGACCTATAGCCTTTAACACGCGGGACTGCAGCCTCCTCCTATCCGTCATCGCTGGAAGAGACCTCAGAGACTCTACAACGCTTTCCGTCGAAGCTGGAAGCTACGATGGCGCCTTGGGGGGAGACCTTAAAGGGTTCAAGGTTGGACTGGTTAAAGAACTCATGGGGGAGGGAACCCATCCGGCTGTGGTGGAAGCCCTTCAAAGGTTTGCCGGTAAACTTGAAGAGTTGGGAGCGTGGATAGGCAAGGTTTCCCTTCCGATTTTAGAGTACGCGCTTCCAGCCTACTATATTATAGCCATGTCGGAGGCCAGCTCAAACCTTGCCCGCTACGACGGGATACGCTACGGGTTTAGAGCTGAAGGCGAAGGCTTAGACTGGAGCAGGGAATTTTCGGTTACCAGAAGCTTAGGCTTCGGCTCTGAGGTTAAAAGGAGGATAATTCTTGGAACCTATGCGCTTTCAGCAGGATACTACGACAGGTTTTTCCTTAAAGCCGTTAAGGTGGCAACGATGATTAGGAGAAGCCTGACCGAGTCCTTCAAGAAGTTCAGCTTGCTTCTGGCTCCAACCATGCCTCTTCCACCCTTCAGGCTTGGAGAGAAGATAAGCGACCCCCTAGCCCTCTACATGTGCGACATCGACACGGTGCCTGTTAATCTGGCAGGGGTTCCAGCCATATCCGTACCATGCGGCTTCCATGAGGGGCTGCCGCTGGGAGCGCAGCTTATAGCCCCACCGCTGGGAGAGGGAAGGCTGCTGAAGGCTGCTGAGGCTTATGAGAAGGCTGCGCCTGAAATGTTTAAGAGGCCTCCGCTGGGGTGAAAACTGCTTCAGCTATATTTATAGGAGGAGCCAGCCTAAACTTTCTTTGATTCCTCATGAGGAAAACCCCATTCCATTACGGGTGGATTATAACCTTTTTAGGTTTTTTAACGGTGTTAGGGGCGCATGGCTTTGGAAGGTTCGCCTACTCGCTGATTCTACCTCCCATGAAGGAGGGCTTAAACCTAGACTACTTCCAGATGGGCCTCATAGCCACGGGAAACTTCATCGGCTATTTGACGCTAGCGACCGTTGGAGGGCTGCTGGCCAGCAGGTACGGTTCAAGAGTAGTCATATCCCTTTCGGCAGCCCTGATGGGGGTAACCATGATATGGACGGGCTTCTCCACCTGTTTTGAGCATGCCTTCATCGCACGCCTGCTGACAGGGCTTGGCAACGGCGGCGCATATCTGCCTGCCATGGCGCTGCCGTCCATATGGTTCGCGTTCAAGCTGAGAGGCCGCGCCACCGGGCTGGTTTCAACAGGCATAGGAGTAGGCTTCACGCTTTCAGGCGTAGCGGTCCCCCTAATCCTGCTGTCGTATGGGGCGGAGGGATGGAGGTATTCCTGGTATTATCTTGGAATGGTGCTTCTGGCCATAGCCGTGGTGGACTATGTCCTGCTGAGGAACAGGCCTGAAGACCTAGGATTAAAGGCGGTAGGGGCAGCGGGGCAGAACGGTTCTGGAGGAGTGGATGAGGCGGGCTCAGCCCTACGCTGGGGGCTGGTGTACAGGAACAGGGCGGTGTGGTTTGTGGGCTTAGTATACTTGATGTACGGGTTCTCCTACATTGTCTATGTTACCTTTTTCGCCGCCTACCTGCAGACGCTTGGATGGGCTAGGGAAGCTGCCATCTCCCTCTGGTTCATCGTGGGCATCCTAAGCATTTTAAGCGGGTTCATATGGGGCTGGGTTTCCGACGTTTTAGGGCGGAAGTATGGTATGGCTATGGCGTTCACGTTCCTGGCACTGTCGTACCTGCTCTTCGCGGTGGCTCCAACAACGCTTGGACTGTACTGTTCAGCCGTCCTCTTCGGCATTTCAGCCTGGAGCATTCCAACGATATCTGTGGTAGCTGCCTCCGACTATGTTGGGGCAGAGTTAAGGTCGGCAGCCGCAGGCTTTGTAACCTTCTTCTTCGGGGTTGGTCAGGTTATAGGTCCGGCGGTTGGAGGATACATTATAGAAGCCACCCAGGTTTTCAGTTACTCCTTTCTGATAGCCACCATAGGCTCGCTGGTTGGGGCTGGGGGAGCCTTAGCCCTCCGGAAGCCGAAGGCTCCAGCGTAGCATGGTTAAACAGCGGTTAAGCTTCTAACCTTTGAAAGGTAGTCTTTAACCCTTCCAAGCTCCCTTTCAACCAGGCTGAGCTCTACACGCTTGTCTTCGAAAACAAGTTCTTGGAGGTCTCGCTCCAGAAGCTCGTATGCAGTTTTAACCTGTTTCACGCCTGCTTCAGCGTTTACGGCTTCCAGGTTTTCCAGCATTCTAAGCCTTTCAAGGCTGCCGCTGGGGTATTCTTTCAGGTGGCAGTATATGAGGGCGTCGGCTGCCTGGTTTAAAGCCTTCAAAAGCTTTGAGGCTATCTCCGTGTAAAGGTAGTCGTCGTCCTCGCTTATGACCTTGCTGAGCAGCCATTCGGCTTCAGCAGCGAAGTCGCTGGCGATTTTGAGGAGGGATTCAACCTTGGCAGCTCTTTCAGCCGACATGCCGGGGAGCCTCCCTTTACAGGAGAAGTGAAGCTTAAGCTTTAATTAGGCTAACGTTTTCAGCAAGCCTTAAACAAGGGTAAAAGAGAAATTTAATGTTAGCGGCTGGCGGGTAGCCTATGGCTGAAGGCTTGAAGGTTCTCATAGGACTTGAAGTCCACTGCCAGATTACAAGCCTTAAAACTAAGCTTTTCTGCGGCTGCCCGGCTGACTATAGGGGTAAGCCTCCGAACAGCCATGTCTGCCCGGTATGCCTGGGGCTTCCGGGAAGCCTCCCCGTCCTAAACTGGAAGGCTGTGGAATACGCTGTCATGGCTTCGCTTGCCCTGAACTGCAAGGTTTCAAGGCGCACCCTCTTCATGCGTAAAAACTATTTTTACCCCGACCTTCCCAAGAACTTCCAGATTTCCCAGTATGACAGGGCTGGAGGCACACCCATAGGGGCTGACGGACACCTCGAATTCGTCGTGGAGAAACAGCGTAAAACCGTTAGGATTAGAAGGATACACCTGGAGGAAGACCCGGGGAAGCTCTCCTATAAGGGAACCATTGACACTTCACCCTACACGCTTGTAGACTATAACAGGGCTGGAGTTGCACTCCTGGAAATCGTCACGGAGCCTGACCTTGAAAGCCCGCGGGAGGCAAGAGCCTTCCTCCAGAAGCTCCGCTCAACCTTGGAGCACCTTGGAATCTTCGATGGGGGGCTTGAGGGAGCCATGCGGTGCGACGCCAACATCTCGCTGGAGGGAGGGGGAAGAGTTGAAATAAAGAATATCTCCTCCTTCAAGGACGTGGAGAAAGCTTTAAGCTTTGAAGTTTTAAGGCAGAGGGAACTCTTCAGGAAGGGTGCAACCGTCCGGTCGGAGACAAGACACTGGGATGACACGCGGAGGATAACCATAAGCCTGCGGGTTAAAGAGGAGGAGCAGGACTACAGGTATTTCCCAGAGCCGGATTTGACTCCCATAGAAATCAGCGAGGAAACCATTGAAAGGCTTAGGAAGGAGATGCCGGAGCTTCCGGACGCCCGCAAGGAGAGGCTAATCCGCCAGTACGGTCTTCCAGAATACGACGCTGAAGTTTTAACCAGCGACAGGACCATGGCGGACTTCTTCGAGGACTGCGCCAAGGTCTGCGGTAAGCCTAAATCCGTGGCGAACTGGCTTATGGGAGACGTTCTCCAAGTGTTATACAGCTTAAACCAGGACCTAGCCGAGTCTAAGCTTACTCCAGCCTACCTTGCTGAACTCATAGGGCTGATGGATAAGGGTGAAATAAGCATTAAAATAGCGAAGAAAGTGCTGTGGGAAACCATGAAAACAGGGAAGCCGCCTTCCTCCATAGTTGAAGAGAAAGGCTGGAGGAGGCTGGCGGACGAAGCCCAGCTTAAAAGCATCATCGGAAAGGTTTTCGCTGGAAACCCTAAAGCCGTTGAAGACGCCCTCCAAGACCCTAAAGCAGTCCACTTCCTCGTGGGGAAAGTTATGGAGGCAACCAGGGGGATGGCGGACCCTGAAATCACCTACAGGCTTGTCAGAGAAAAACTGGAGGAACTGAAAGGGGGAAGCCGGTGAAGCCTCGGGAAGTATTCTTCGCAACCTCTAACCAGGGCAAGTTCAGGGAGGTTGAAGCCTTAGCCTCCCAGTTCGGCTTGAAAATCAGGATGGTCCCCCTGAAGCCTGTGGAAATCCAGCATGAAAACCTTGCGGAGATAGCTAAGCACGCCGTTAGGCAGGTCTTAAGGAGGCTTAGGGCTCCAGTTTTCGTCGAGGACGCAGGCCTCTTCATCGAAGCCCTAAATGGGTTTCCAGGCCCCTACTCCTCCTACGTTTATAAAACCCTCGGCGTCCAGGGAATCCTCAAACTGTTGGAGGGAAACAGCAACAGGAGAGCCTACTTCCTTTCAGCCATAGCCTTCGCGAGACCTAGAATGAAGGTTAAAGTCTTCCTCGGCAGAAGCGACGGCGTCATAGGCTGGAAGGCTAAGGGGGAAAGCGGCTTCGGCTTCGACCCCATCTTCCACCCTGAAGGCGTAAAGCAAACCTTCGCTGAGATGGGCTTGGAAAACAAGAACAGGTACTCGCATAGGGCTGAAGCCTTCAGAAAGCTTGCGGAGTGGCTGCTAAGAGACTAGCCTTCCTCTTCCACCACGGCTTTTACCGGGGGAGTTTTAAGCCTTCCCACATCCTTCTCTTCAGGTTCACTTTCCAAGATGGAAATCCAAGCCATTAACTCATCAATCTTCTCCTCAGACTGCCTGCCAGAAGCTTCCAGCTTTTCAGCCTTCTTCAAAGCCCATCCCCCCTCACACGTTAAACTTTAAGCAGAGCAGCCCAGTTAAACGTTAATTCCAGACCTGTAAGCCATAAGCAGGTAGACGGTTACATCCAGCATGAACCTGCCGAACTTCTCCCTGGCAAAATTTCTGATGGCCTCTCCGCTTTGGAGCTTCCCGTTGAAGTAGTAGTGGGATATGGCTTTTCTGACGCCCAGGTCGTCGGCGGGGATCACGTTTAACCCCATGGAGGCGGCCATCACAAGCTCAGCCGACCACCTGCCTAAACCCTTGAAAGCCGTGAGGCAGCTGACTATTTCCTCCTGGCTCAGCTCGTGAAGCTCTTCAGGATTAAAGTTTCCCAGCGAAACCTCCTTAGAGAAACCTTTAATGTATTCAGCCTTTCTTCTGCTCAGCCCGCAGCCTCTAAGCTCTTCAACCTCTGCCTCTGCGAGGACCTTAGCCCTGGGGAAATCGTAGACTTTCTCGCCTAGGAAAGAGGTGTGCTGGCCGAATCTTTCAACCAGGTTTGCCGTTAGGTGCTCAGCAACCCTCAGCGAGATTTGCTGCTGGATTATGGCTTTCACCACTCCCTCGTAAAGGTTTGCAGCCATAAGTCCTGCTCTGCCGAACCCGTGGAGGCTGCGTTTAACTTTTCTGAGAACCCTGTCTCCCTCCATAAACCTGTAGAGCTCACGCGGGTAGGCTATCCCGTGGAGGCGGAAAACGAGGTCTAGAAGCTTCTGCTTATGCTTCAACCCTGCGGGGGTTGTTGAAACCAGCAGTTTCGGTTTTTCAACGGTTCCCTGGAAGCTGACCATCACCGGGATGAGGCTTCCGCCGATTCTGAAAGCCCTGAACCATCTTCCTTCCTTAGCGAAGGCGGGGGTAGGCCTTCCAGGCAGAACGTTAAACTTAAGCTTGAGATTCCAGTTGAAGGGGAAGCTTAAAGGAAGAATCCACTGTTCAGCCTTCAACCACACCAGCCATTAACAGTTCAATGGAGACTTCAGCCGCCTCCGAAGGCTGGCAGAATGGCTACGGTGTTCCCGTTCTTTAAGGGTGCTTTAAGGCCTCCCAGCAGGGCTATGCTTTTCCCGTCCACCATTACTATAAGGTTCGGCCGGACCTCACCTTTCTCGAAGACGTATTCTACAAACTTCGGGCCGTAGCGTCTTGAAAGGCTGTCTAAGAGCTCGCCTACGGTGGCCTTTGCCGGAAGCCTCACAGCCTCCTCCCTCTTACCTGTAATGTCCCTCAGCGTAGTGAAGAATTCAACTTTAACCTTCACGTATTCTTCCAAGGGGGAAGCCTCACCATTAAACCTAGAAGGGACATCAGGTCTTCTTAAGAATTTCCCGTGGTGAAGCCTAAAATTCTTATAAGGAACCCGTCCTTTTATTTTCCGCTTAGGAGAGGCCTTAGAGATGGCACGCATCCACACCCATAGGAGGGGAAGCTCGCATTCAACCAGGCCTGTGGGCAGGAGACCTCCCTCCTGGTGCAACTACAAGCCTGAAGAGGTTGAAGCCTTAGTGGTCAAGCTTGCCAAGGAAGGACGGCCTCCCAGCGAGATAGGCATCATCCTGAGAGACCAGTACGGCATACCGCTGGTTAAACCCATAACAGGGAAAAGCATCATGGAAATCCTGGAGGAGGCAGGGCTTGCCTTGAGGATTCCGGAGGACCTGGCGAACCTACTTGAGAAGCAGAAGCAGATGGTTAGACACTTGGAGAAGCATAGGGGAGACAAGAAGAATGTTCACAGCCTTCAACTGCTTGAGTCACGCATCCACCGGCTTATAAAATATTACAGGAGGCTTAACAGGCTTCCACCGGACTTCAAGTATAAGCCTGTCTCAGCAACCTTCATGTAAATTCAAATTCTCCGTTAAAGGTTGAAGCTGCTATGGCCGGCAGGGTTGAAGAGTTCTTTAAAGCTTGCAGCCAGGCTGGGAGGGTTCTGGCGTCCCATGTTGAAAGCTACGGGTTCATACCCATTTTCACCCATGACGACCCTGACGGCCTGACAGCCGGAGCCATTATAGGGCAAGCCGTTAGAAGGCTTGGAGGCTGCTTTCACATTAGGGTTCTAGACCGGGTTACCGAGCCCCTTATAAGAGAAATTGAGGGTTCGGCAGGCCACAGCCTGTACGTTTTCAGCGAGATTGGAAGTGGATACGTTGACCTGCTTAAGCCCTTAACCTCGAAAGGGGAAATCCTCGTTTTAGACCATCACAAGCCCTTGGAAGACGTGGAATACCCGAAGCTAACCCATGTTAACCCCCACCATTACGGTATCGACGGAGCCAGCGAGATTAGCGGTTCAGCGGTATGCTACTTCACAGCTAGAAGCATAGACAGTGAAAACGTGGACTTGGCCCCCCTGGCAGTCATCGGAGCCCTGGGAGACCTTCAAGATAAAGACTACGGGAGGAAGCTTGCCGGCCTCAACCTTCAGGTGGTTGAAGACGCTAGGGAAGCCGGCCTGCTTACGGTGTCCACAGACCTAATGTTCTACGGCAGGGAGACCAGGCCTATCCACAAGGCTATAGCCTCCACCATGAACCCTTTCATCCCCGGGCTAAGCGGAGCCGAAGACCAGTGCTACGGCTTCCTAGTAAACCTCGGGATAAAACTCAGGGAGAACGAGAGGTGGAGAACGCCTGCGGAGTTAACCCACGAGGAAAAAGAGAAAATTTTCTCTGAAATCACCGCTTACCTGGCTTCTAAAGGCTTCAAGTCAGCCTCCATCTTCCAGCTTATAGGCGAAGTGTACACACTGGTCCAGGAGGATAAGCTTACACCTCTAAGGGATGGAAGAGAATACGCCTCCCTTCTCAACGCCTGCTCGAAAATGGAGAAGCCCGGGCTGGCTCTCTCCCTATGCTTCGGCGAGAGAGGTGAAACGCTAGAGGAGGCGCAGAAGCTTTTTAACGAGTACAGGCGAGCCATATCTGAAGCCATAAACAGGCTGCTGGAAGAAAAGGACAGGGTGAAAGCCTTGGAGAACATATACCTGGTTGAGGGCTACGGGCTTGTAGACGAGCGTAAGCTCAGCCCTGTGGCAAGCCTTCTATCCTCCTCTGACACGCTGGGGCAGGACAGACCAATGATGGTCGTAACCGAAACCGGGGAGGGCGAAGTGAAGGTTTCAGCTCGAACCAGCCGGACTCTGGCAAGCAGAGGAGTAAACCTCGGCGAAATTTTAAGGGTGGCAGCTGAAGCTGTTGGAGGCAGAGGGGGAGGGCACAGCGTAGCTGCGGGGGCAACCCTTCCAAGAGAGGCCTTTGAAGAATTCCTCGAGAAGGTTAAGCTTATGGTCGGGGAGAGCCTTGGGAAAGGCTGAGGTTAAGATTGAAGCTAAAATCATGGTAGACTTTGGAAGCGTAAGGACGGCTGAGGCTGTAGCTTCAGCTGTAAGCCCCGACAACAGGCCTCTCCCCCGAGGGCTTAAAGTTGAAACTTGGAGGGAGAAGGGAAAACTTTTAGGAGTGGTTAAATGTTCTAGGGGTGTTAAAACCTTCCTTTCAACCCTAGACGACCTGCTTGCAGGCGTTCAAACAGCTGAGAAGGCTGTGGAGATGGTTAAAGGTGAAACCCGTAAAGGTTAGGATGACGCTTACATGCCACATAAACCTGAGCAGGGAGACACCTGAAAGCGCAGGCCTCATAGGCGAGCTGGTGGAGAAAGCCAACCGGGAGGCTTTTCTCAGAGGAGTTTCAGAAGCCCACAGGGATGAGGCAGCCAGGATAGAAGAGTGGAAGCTTGAAGGCCCACGGCTGACGGTTGAATTATCCTCCGGCTCGAAGGTTAGAGCCCCATCAGCCGTCTTACGCTTCAGAAAGCTGCTTGCCGAAGAGTTAGGCAGAAAATTCAGGGTTGGAGTGCGAGGGGTTGAAGTCCCAAGGCTGACCATTAAGCTTGAAGGTTTAAAAGTTGGAGAAGAAGCCCTCCGCAAAATTCGAAGCCTCGAATATGTTGGAGAAGCTGGCGTTGAAGGGGAAACGTTGACTTTAAACCTTAACCCGCTGGGTGAAGCTGAGCTTAGACGCAACGCTGTGGACAGGCTTTTAGGGCTTGTCCTGAAGCTGGCTGAGGAAGCTGAAAAGCCGCAGTCCGTTGAAGTTCACCCAGTGGTCATGCAGGGCCCCCAGCGCCCAGTGAAGTTCCGGGGAGACCCTGCAAGAGAGGCTGTTAAGCTCGGATGGGTTAAAGAGTTCCCAGGCCGCGGCCAGTGGGTTTACACTCCTCCCTACGTGAGGCTTCTGGAGGCTGTCGAGCAAATCCTCGTGGAGGAAGTTGCCGAGAAGCTTGGGTTCCAGCCTTTCCTGCTTCCGAAGCTTATCCCGCTGGAGGTTATGCGGAGGATGCCGGGCTACCTGGAAGAAATCCCTGAAGGCATGTACTATGTTTGCCCTCCACCCAGGGACCCTGAAGCCTTCTCACGGTTCAAGCAGGCTTTAAGGGTTACCGGAACTGTTAGAAGAGAGCTTCTGAGGGAGGCCTTAAAGGAGCCTGACTACGTGCTGGCTCCAGCCCAGTGTGAACCCTTCTGGAACCTTTTCAGCCATGAAACCTTGAGGCTGGAGGACCTGCCCTACAAGTTCTATGACAGAGCTGGCTGGACATACCGGTGGGAGGGGGGAGGCGTTGAAGGCCTGGTACGCGTTCAAGAGTTTCGAAGAGTCGAACTCGTATATTTCGGAAGCCCGGACCAGGTGGTGGAGATTCGAGACCAGGTTAGAGATGAAATCGTGAGGGTGGCGGACAAGCTTTTGGAGATGGAGTGGAGGGTTGTAGCAGCCTTACCCTTCTACATGCGTGGAGGCGAAGTAGGCGACATATCTGAAAGCCGGAACGTAGCCGCCTACGACCTGGAAATCTACCTGCCCTACCGTGGTGAAAGAGACAGGGCTGAATGGCTTGAAATAGCCGGATGCTTCGTCCACAAGGACAAGTTCGTGAAAAGCTTCAGCATCAGGGAGTCGAGAAACAGGCCGCTCTGGACCGGGTGCACAGGTCTTGGAGTAACCAGGTGGGTGGCAGCCTTCCTGGCAACCCACGGCTTCAACCCTGAAAGCTGGCCTGAACCGGTAAAAAGAAGATTCAAAGAATACAGGATGCCCAGAAGCCTCCAGTGGCCTAAAGGACTTGAAGAAGCCTAAACTTGGACGTGGACTACTGTTTTCCCACGGTTTTTTCCGCATATCCAGTTTATTTTAGGGTCGTTTCTGATGGCTGGATGGTGGGGGTCTGCCAAGATTACTTCGAACCATCGGTAGCGTCCGTCGGCAGCCACCTCGTAGCTGTTCAGAACTTCAAGGTTCGGAAACTTCTTGGCAACCCTTTCCTCAGCTATCTGCCTTATGCTTTTCGCCCCGGTAACCTTTTTTACACCCATACGTTTGGGGCGGCGTCCTGCCCTCGGACGTCTACGTTTGAAGCCTCCTCTGGGAACTCTAACCCTCACGACCACGTAGCCCTGCTTGGCTCTCCAGCCTAGGGCTCTGGCTCTTGGAAGCCTCGTAGGCCTTTCAACCCTGGCTATGGCTGGACCCCTACGCCAGCGGATAAGCTTCTGCCTTAAAGACTCTTTCAAATCGGGGTTTCTGCCGGCGCTCCTCCAAAGCTGTGAAAGATAAGCGTAGGCTCCAGGCATCAGTCTAACACCAAATCCTTGAAAGGCTTAAAGGGTTAAAGAAGTGGAAGCTTAAAAAAATTGTGGACTTTAAGCCTGCTTGAAGAATTCTATCACCTTTCTGGCTGCGGTTATGGAGGCAAGCTTCTGGGCTTCCGAGGTTTGCGCTCCGATGTGGGGGGTGCAGACGACGTTTGGCAGGGAGAGAAGCTCCATGTTCCTCGGAGGCTCCTCCTCGTAGACGTCTAGGCCTGCTCCTCCAAGTCTTCCCGATTTAAGGGCTGCCAGCAGCGCCCGCTCGTCTACTATGGCTCCTCTGGAAGTGTTTATGAGGATGGCTCCAGGCTTCATGAGGGCTATCTCTTTTTCACCTATCATGTGACGGGTTTCAGGCGTTAAAGGCACGTGGATGCTTACGATGTCGGCTTCGGAGAGAAGCCTCTCCAGGGAGACAACGGGCTCGCAGCTGTACATCTGCGCATACTCGCTTCTGTCGACGACGTCGTAGAAGATTACCCTCATATCCATGGCACGGCATGTCTTGGCTACCAGGCAGCCTATTCTGCCAAGCCCTATGATGCCGAGGGTTTTACCTCTGAGTTCCAGCCCTACAAACTTCTCCTTGCTCCACCCTCCACTCTTAACCATGCGGTCGGCTTCCGGAAGCCTCCTTGCAACAGCCAGCATGAGGGCGACGGTAAGCTCGGCTACGGCGAAGGAGACAGCTTCAGGCGTGTTTTCAACTTTAACTCCTAACTCTCCAGCAGCCTTCAGGTCTACGTTATCCAGTCCAACCCCGGCTCTAACCACAAGTTTAAGGTTGGAGGCAGCTTCAAGGATTTCCCTGGTCACCTTGGTTTTGCTTCGAACCAGTAGGGCGTCGCATTCTTTGACAGCCTCCTTAAGCTGCTCGGGGCTAAGGTTAAGCTTCACATCCACGTCGAAGCCTTCCTGCCTCAGAAGCTTCAGCCCCTCCTCACCAAGCCTGTCCGAAACGAGAACTTTAACCATTTTCAACCCTCCAAACCCAAGATAGAAGGCAACCGCAACCGTTTAAAACCCTTAAGTATAAATGTGAGGATGAAAGCTAAACTCTAGCCTTTGATGAAACAATTTTTATAACGTCACGGTGGCGGAGCTGGTAGTTTTCGCCAAGCCTCCGCTTGGAGCGTGCTTCAACCGCATGTATGAAGCCTTCCGCAAGCTCGCTGTGGATTAGGGCTGCCAGCTGTCTGGCTGTGGTTCCGTCAGGAACAAGATAGCAGTCTGGGAGAACCCTCCCCTCATGGTCGGTAAGCTTTTCCACATCCTCCACGGGGAAGACGGCTATGCGACGTAGGAGGCTGAAAATCGCCGTGTTCACAGCCTTCTGAACGCCCGTTGAACCATGGCGGCTTAAAACCTTCTCCCTCACCAGGTTCAAAGCCTGCTGCTGCTTCTGCGTGAGGCTTTCCGGCTTGAGGATTTTGAAGTCTGAGCTTCCAGGCTTGTAGTCTATCAGCCCTTTTTCGCCGGCCTTTCTGAGGGCCAGTTCAGCCTCGGCGCAGCAGGCAACAACCGGGTATCCTGAAGTTTTAAGCCTTTCCAAGTTGTCTTCAGCTGGCTCTAGGTCTACCTTGTTCGCCACTATCAGAAGCGGTTTGGCAAGTCTTCTAACCCTGCCAGCGAAGGCTTGAAGCTCTTTTTCACCCCACAGGCTGGGCTTCTTAGAAGCCAGATCCGCCTCTTCTAAAGCCTTAACTATGGATGGCTTCTCCACTTGGAGTCCGCTTAGCTTTTCAGCCAGCAGTGAGGGCAGGGGCTCCCTGAGCATTTCAGCCCTCCTAGCGATTCTATCCCAGTCCTTCCTTAAAACCTGGTAGAACCACATGTCGAATTCTTCGTCGAGAAATTTGATGTCTTCTAGAGGGTCGAAGCTTCCAGGCTTTACCGGTCTTCCTTCAGCGTCCGTTGAGCCGGAGGCGTCGACCACCAGCATGAGAGCGTCAGCCCTTCTAACCTCGTCTAGGAACTGGTTTCCAAGCCCTCTCCCCTGCCATGCCCCTGGAACAAGCCCCGGGCAGTCCACCAGCTTAACGGGCACGAAGCGTATGCCCCCCGTGCAGGCTGAACCCACCGGCTGGTCTTCAACACCGAACTCACGGCATACGCACTCGAGGGTTGCATAGGTTACGCCTAGGTTGGCATTGGTGGTTGTGAAAGGGTAGTTGGCTATGGGAACCATGGCGAGGGTTGCGGCAGCGAAAAAAGTGCTTTTACCCACGTTAGGCTTGCCCGTGAGACCCAGCATAGGCGTTAACAGCCCTCACTTCACCCCTTAACAGGCTTGAAATCCAGCCTCTGCATTCCAGCCACCAGCGTGTCGGCCGGTATGTCTCTGGAAACCGTGAGAACAGGTCCTATCAGGCTTCTGGGCCCCACCTTCACCCCGGGCATTATGCTCACGTTCACAGCCGTTTTAACTCCGTCGCCTAGGACTGCACCGAACTTTCTGAGGCCTGAGCTGACTTTAACCCCTTTAATCTCCACCTTCACAGGCTGCTCGTCAAGCCTCAGGTTCGCCAGAAGCGTTCCAGCCCCCAGATTACAGTTTTCCCCTATGATGCTGTCGCCTACATAGCAGAGGTGGGATATCCGGCTTCCATCCATCACGATGCTGTTCTTAACCTCGCAGAAGCTTCCAACCCTAACGTTCCGGCCTAGGCTGGTGTAAGGCCTAATCCTGGCGAAAGGCCCGACCTCGCAGCCTGAGCCTATGAAGGCAGGCCCTTCAACCACGCTTCCAAAGCGGACGGTTGCATCTTTCTCGACGGTGACTCCGCCTTGAAGCACAACCTGAGACTCCACTACGCCTTCAACCTTCCCCTTCATCTCCGAGAGAACCCTGCGGTTAGCCTCCAAGAGGTCCCAGGGCCTCCCAACATCCAGCCATCCTCCACCGGGAATCGTAACAGCGTAGACTTCGCTTTCTTCAGCCAGCAGGTTCACGGCTTCCGTCAGCTCTATTTCGCCTCTGGGCGAAGGCTTAACAAGCCTTACAGCCTTAAAGACCTCGGGCTTGAAAAGGTATATTCCAGCGTTAGCCAGGTTTGACCTTGGCTTTTCAGGTTTTTCCAGAATCTTCAGAACTCTGCCTTCGCCTTTAACCTGGACTACGCCGTATTCTCGGGGGTTCTCCACCTTAACGGCGGCCAGAATGGCTTGGCAGCCTTCCTTAATTCTTTTCAAGCCTTCCTCTAGGAAGCCTTTAACCATGCTGGGCGAAAGGTAAAGGTCTCCGTAAACCGCCAGGAAAACCCTGTTCTTCACGAAGGGTTCGGCTAGGGTAAGCGAGGAGCCGGTGCCCTTCGGGTTATTATCTCTCGTGTAGGAGACCTTTAAGCCGAGCTTTGAACCGTCAAGGAAGCCCTTAGCCTTCCAGCCTTCAGGGTTTAAGATTGTTAGAGCCTCTCTGACGCCAGCCTTCTTTAAGGCTTTGAAAACCCATTTTAGGAGGGGGCTGCCTCCCACGGGAAGCATGCATTTAGGCTTGGTTAAGGTTAAAGGTTGAAGTCTGACACCTCTTCCGGCAGCCAGCACAACAGCCCGCATAAGCTTAACCTTCGCCGGAAAACTTCAGGCTGGACCATGTTTAACCTGGAAGGGAGGGTTGAACTTCAGCCTTCGGTGGGGAAGCCTGCTGGGCAGGCTGCTCAGGCATGGAGAGGAGCTTAGTTTTCCTTATACCAACATGTCTTAGGGGGCATATTTTGGTTATCCTGTGGAAGATGTCTGAGGCAAGCTTTCCAAGCACGCATTCTTGAGCCAGCTGGTCGAAGGTTAACTGCTGCCCCCGCTCTAGGACAACTTCAACCATTATCTTCCTTATGGCGGACTCCTGTGAAAGCCTTATACGCTTCCGGGTGAAGGCTACAGGGAAAACTCTCACCTTAAACCCGTCCTTCGTTGTAAGGTTTACAACGGTGTCAACCCTGCTGCTCCACCTTCTAACCAGGCTTCTCAGGTATTCCCTGGAGTATTCGTGCCCCTTCAGAACGGTCTCAGCTTTAAGCCCGTCAACCTTTATGATTTTGAAGTAGAGCTTAATGTTCATGTGCTGAATGTCCTGCCTGGTAAGGTCGTAGAGGGTTACCTCAACCACCCTTCCAAGAAGTTTTGAAGGGTCATTAGCCGGGATTAAAGCTATCTCCTGACTTCCGAAATAGGGAGGCGAATAAACAGAATACCAGCTTTTAAGCTTCCACTTGTCTCTGACCCTTCCACGCTTCGACAAACCCTTACACCAGCCCAGCCTGAACTAAACCAAAACTAATGAAAAGAAACATATAAGGTTTGTAAGGAGGGAAGCCTCTTGCAGGACCTTGAAGCCCGCGAGAAAAAAACGATAAGACGCCTCGTAAGGAAAAGAATGAAAGCCTTAGACTTAGCCCACAACTTCAGCCATGTGGAATGCGTGGTAAGACTTACCAGGAAGATTGGTAGGGCTGAAAAGGCTAATCTGCGTATAGCAGTTCCAGCAGCCTACTTCCACGACCTACCCCCGAAGGAAGCGGAAGGAAAGTTCAGCTATTCCACACTGGACTCAGCAAGGGAGGCTGAAAGCTTCCTACGGAAGATAGGGTTCCCCCAGAACCATATAAGAAGAATCCGGCAGGCCATCATTCCAGCATCCTACAGTATGCACCTGAAAGGTGTGGAACCTGAAACCTTGGAGGCAAAGGTGGTTAGGGACGCAGATTTCCTGGACGCCATAGGGGCGAGGGGCATAGCCCGAGCCTTCGCCACCGCAGGCTACTACGGCGTGAAAAAGCTTGGGAAAGTCCGGTGGAACCCTGAAAAACCTGTAAGGCTTCCAGCCTCAAAGGGGCCGGAGACACCCATCCACCACTTCTTCTCCAAGCTTCTCCACCTTAAAGAACTCATGCAAACCCCAACAGGCAGAAAACTCGCAGAAGAAAGACATCAATACATAGTGGAATACCTTAAACGGTTCAAGGCTGAAACCAGCCTTAAAGTCTAATTTTTAAGGTGGCGGGCCCGGTGGGATTCGAACCCACGGCCGACAGCTTAGGAGGCTGCCGCGCTATCCTGACTGCGCTACGGGCCCTTCCCCCCCGCATATCTGTTGAAGAGTTGGCTGGGTTTTAGCTTTACGGTTAAAAATAAAGAGGAGGAAGTTAAAGGTTTATTCGAATTTTATTTTCTTGGTTTCCGTGATGGTTACCTTGTATAGGGTGGTCCACTGGAAGAGAGACCAGGCTGGGGTGAACTTCCAGAAAGGCAACGATACTATGCCGTCTAGGGGAACTATGGTTCGATAGCCTCTCTGAGCGCACCCCACCACGGCGCAGTAAACGCAGATGTTAGATACCGTCCCCGTTACGATGCATGTGTCTACGCCTAGGCCTGCCAGCGTCTCCTCCATTTCATTAGGCTTGTAGGTGGCATAGAAACAGTCGTAGGAGACCGTTTTACCGCCCTTCCGCACTACGGGGTCGTCTGGGTCTGGAGCTAGCTCGGAAATTTCCTGCTGGCCCCAGGTGGGCTTGTCTACGCCTCCTTCCCTTTCAACAACGCAGTGGGGACCCCAAATCTTGAACTCAGGGTCGTCAGGGTAATGGTAGTCCTGGGTGTAAACCACCTTCATGCCCTTCGGCTTACCAGCCTCCTTAACGGCTTTTATGTTTAAGGCTATGGCGGTTATGGCTTCTTCTCCAGCCTTCTCTGCGGGGCCAAGCATGCCTCCCACCCTACAGAAGTCGTTCTGCATGTCTACGATGACTAGAGCCGTCCTAGAGGCGTCCACTTTAACCTCCTCAGCCTTCACAGCGGGGGGTATCCTGCTTTTCAAGTCTTCAAGCTGGCCTTCTAACTCTTTAACTTTGGACATGGCTTCTGAAAACCATTTTCTCAGCCTTTCAGCCTCGTCTTTCCCAGCGGTATAGCCACCTAGGCCGGCTCCCACACCTGCCACCACACCAGCCACTACGGCAGTAGCAGCATATTTTAGGAGGCCCCTCCTACCGCAGATGCAGGCAAAAAGGCTCCCCCATTCTTAAATGGAACAGGAATAACCTATTAAAGGTTAATTCTTTTAGCATGAGTTGACGAATAATTACGGGTGAGCGGGGGTTCCCGAGCCAGGACAAAGGGGCAGGACTTAAGATCCCTCTGCATGATGTAATGGGCTTAGAAATCCTGTGCCGTAGGGCTTCGCGGGTTCGAATCCCGCCCCCCGCATCATGGGGAATTTTTATGGTGAAAGCTTTAAATGCATTCTTGCTGAAGAATGCTTGAAAAATTACTTTAATGATTAAAATTTTTCAGACAGAAATTAAAGCTTTAAAGCTCTTAAAAGTATTTTTGAGGCAGGCTGGAGGAGTGTAAATGGTATTTGAGCTTTCAAGAAAGGTTGGCGTGATTAAGGTTTCCGGAATCAGAAAACTTTTCGAGCTTGCCTCCAAAATGGAAGACGTAATCAACCTTGGGCTGGGAGAGCCGGACTTTAACACACCCGAATACATTAAGGAAGCAGCTAAAAGAGCACTGGACGAGAACTTCACCCACTACACGCCTAACATAGGCATACCGGAACTGAGAGAAGCCATAGCGGAAAAGCTCAAGCGTGAAAACAGGGTTGACGTTAACCCTGAAAGCGAGGTGATGGTGACAAACGGGGCGACGCAGGCTTTAACCCTGTCCATCCTCGCCATATTAAACGAGGGAGACGAAGTTCTCATTCCAAGCCCTACTTTCGTATCTTACGGTGCCGCCGTGATTTTCGCGGGGGGAGTGCCCGTTGAGGTTGAAACAAGGGAGGATGAAGAGTTCAGGGTTAACGTTGACGAGCTTGAAAGACATGTAAGCGGTAAAACCAAGGCTCTTATCATCAGCACGCCTAACAATCCTACAGGCTCAATTTTAACCCGTGGAAACCTTGAAGAGCTGGCAGACTTCGCCGTGAAGCATGATTTAATCGTAATCTCCGATGAGGTGTACGAGAAAATCGTCTACGAGGAGCCTCACTGCAGTATTGCATCCCTAAACGGGATGAAGGAGAGAACCATAACGGTGAACGCCTTCTCTAAGACCTACGCCATGACCGGCTGGCGTCTGGGCTACCTGGCGGCACCTGAACAGATAGTAAGTGAAATAGTTAAACTTCAGATGTACACTGCGGTATGTGCAACATCCTTCGCCCAGAAGGCTGCCGTTGAAGCTTTAAGGGGGCCTCAAAGCTTCGTGGAGGAAATGCGGAGGGAGTACGCTAGGAGGAGAGAGCTGGTTTACAGCAGGCTTAACGATATGCCTAAGATTTCGGCTATAAAGCCGAAGGGAGCCTTCTATGTTTTCCCCAACATCAAGGCTACGGAGATGGTTTCGGAGAAGTTCTCCAGCTACCTTATCAGGGAGGCCAGGGTTGCTACGGTTCCTGGAAGAGCCTTCGGCCGGTACGGGGAAGGCTACATTCGAATTTCTTATGCAGCCTCCTACGAGAAGCTTGAGGAAGCCATGGACAGAATTTCAGAAGCCTTAAACAGGCTTTCTTGAGAAGGCTGCGGGAAATGGTTGAAGTTAGAATTCACTGTAGAGGAGGGCAGGGAGGAGTTACAGCAGCCCGAATAATAGGGCTGGCCTCCGTTAGAGAGGGGAAACACGCCCTAGCCTTTCCCTCCTTCACCGTTGAGAGAAGAGGAGCCCCCGTCATGGCCTTCCTAAGAATAAGCGAAAACGAGATTCTCGACAGATCATTCATTTACAATCCGGATTACGTGCTGGTTTTCGACTCCGGCCTTTTAACTCATCCCTCGGTGAAGGTTGGGGTTAGGGAGTCCACCCTCTTCCTGGTTAACGCTAAATCTCGCGATGAGGCTGAAGCCATAGGAGTTAGCCGTCTGGTTGTGGTGGACGCTTTAAGCATAGCCTTAGAAGTTCTGGAGGTCCCCATCGTGAACACGGCTATGTGCGGAGCCTTCGCAGCCGCCAGCCGCCTCATAGGCATGGAAGCCCTTGCGAAGGCCATAAGGGAGTTTCTACCTGCAAGGGTTGCCGATAAAAACGTTGAGGCAGCCTTAAAAGCCTACTGGGAGGTGGAAGCCTACGGGAAAAATGAGTGATAAGCTCAAGCTTAAATACGAGTCTTACAGGGAGCTTCCCATAACTCCTCTGATTAAAGCCGGAGTTTCCAGGCTAGTTGAAACCCCCTGGCATCTCCACGGTAAACCCCAGGTGAACCAGGCTAAATGCATAGGGTGCAGGCTATGCTGGCTTTACTGTCCGGAGGGTGTGATAGCCGTTAAAAACGGGGAGGTTGAAGTGGACTACGCCCGGTGTAAGGGCTGCGGCATCTGCGCCAACGAATGCCCCGTGAAGGCTATAACCATGGTTTTAAGGTGAGAAACATGCCTGTAAGCAGGTTTATAGATGGAAACGCTGCAGCAGCCTACGGGGTTAAACTCTGCCGTCCAGACGTTGTATGTGCTTACCCCATAACGCCTCAAACCCCTATCGTAGAGTACATCGCCGACTTCATAGCTAGAGGCGAAATGGCTTCCAAGTATATAACCATCGAGGGGGAGCACAGCGCCATGATGGCTACGGTGGCCGCTGCCTCAACCGGGGTTAGAACCTTCACAGCCACCTCCTCGCAGGGTTTAGCCTACATGCAGGAAGGCCTCTTCTACGCTGCCGGAAGCAGGCTGCCCATCGTCATGGCCGTGGTTAACAGGAGCATGGGCCCCCCATGGACCATTCTGGCAGGCCACGATGACGCCATAGCGCAGAGGGACACCGGATGGATACAGCTTTACTGTGGAAGCGGACAGGAAATCCTTGACACGGTGATTCAAGCCTACAGGGTTGCCGAGGACGAGCGGGTTCTGATCCCCATCATGGTCTGCTTTGAAGGCTTCGTAACCTCACACTGCTACGAGCAGGTTATCATACCGGACCAGGAGGAAGTTGACAGCTTCCTTCCACCCTACAAGCCGCCCTACAAGCTGGATGTGGAAGACCCCATGATACTTACAACCTTTGCCCCTCCCATCCACTGGATGGGGTACAAGAAGAAGCATGACGAAGCCATGGAAGCCGCCAGGAAGGTTATAGCTGAAGCCGAAGCCGAATACGCTGAAAGGTTTGGCAGGTCTCATGGAGGCCTGTTCCAAGCCTACCGGTGCGACGATGCGGAAGCAGTGGTTTTAACGATGGGCTCCCTCGCCAGCACCACGAAGGTCGTGATTAACAAGCTTAGAGAGTTAGGGTTCCGCCTGGGCCTGCTGAAACTTAAATCTTTCAGGCCCTTCCCAAGGGAGGAGCTTAAACAGCTACTTGGAAACGTGAAGGCTGTGGGAGTGCTTGAGAGAAACTATTCTGTGGGAGGCTGGGGGGGAGCTGTTTTCCTTGAACTACGCTCAGCCTTCTACAAAGTGGCAGACGGCCCTCGCATCCTGAACTTTGTGGCGGGGATGGGAGGCAGAGACGTGACCCCCCTGGAAATTGAAGCTGTCGCCAAGAAGACGCTTAGGGCAGCCCAGGAAGGAAAAGGTGAGAGAGAAGTAGAATGGCTGCTGGGGGAGATAGGCTGATGGCTCACCTCACCATCGAGGAGCTTCCCTCGGAAGAGTATTACATGCCGGGTAATGCACTCTGCGCCGGATGCGGTGAAAGCCTTGCCATGCGGCTTGCACTTAAAATCTTAGGCTGGAGAACCATTGTTATCACGGTGCCAGGCTGCATGTCAGCCGCCCTCATAATGGGGGCTTCAGCTGTCCCCCTCCTAGTGGGGCCTTTCGCTTCGGGTGGAGCCCTCCTCTCAGGGGTTGAAACCGCCTTGGAGGCGAAGGGAGTTAAAGACGTCAACGTGGTTGCCTTCATAGGTGATGGAGGCACAGCGGACATAGGGCTTCAAGCTCTTTCAGCCGTGGTGGAAAGAGGGCACAACGTCATTTACATATGCCTTGACAACGAAGCCTACATGAACACTGGGGGGCAGCGGAGCGGAGCTACCCCTCTGAGGGCCGCCACCACAACCACTCCTGGAGGCAGGCTTTTCAGGGGTAAACTTCAGCCTAAAAAGAATATTCCGCTGATAATGGCTGACCATGAAGCCCCCTACGTTGCAACTGCCTCCATAGGATTCGCCCTCGACTACATGGAGAAGGTTAAGAAGGCTGCAGGCATCAGAGGGCCAAAATACATTCAGGTGTTATGTCCATGCCCGGTTGGCTGGGGATACCATGAATCTAAAACTGTTGAGCTTGCCAGGCTGGCCGTTGCCACCCGGGTGTGGCCCCTCTACGAGGTGGAGAAGGGCAGGCTGAAGATAACCTATGAGCCTAGAACACCTAAACCGGTAAGAGAATATTTAAGGGCTCAACGGAGGTTCGACCATTTAACCGAGGAGGACCTAGCTGAACTGCAGAAGCTGGTAGATGAGGGATGGGCTGAGCTTAAGCTTAAAGCCCGCTCAGCTGAAGAATAGGAAGGTGGAAAACCTTGATTGTAAAGCATTTCCGGGAGATAGAAGCCAGGAAACCTCCTGCCCTCCAGTTTAAAGGGAAACCTGTGAGGGCTAGGGGAACCGTCATCAGGTGGCTTGTGAACGAGGAAACCGCCGGGGAGGATTACCCCTACAATTTCGCTTTAAGACACTTCACCATGAAGCCTAGAGGCGTCATCCCCATGCACGAGCACGATTACGAGGAAGCCTTCTACGTGCTTAAAGGCAGAGTAAAAGTTGAAACAGGACGTGAGAAAGCTCTGTTGAAGGCAGGCCAGTACGCCTACCTTGGACCAGGCGAACCCCACAAGGTTGCCAACCCAGGTCCCGGGGAAGCCGTCTTCCTATGCTGCATAAGCTACAGGCATGCTAGGAAACGGTAGCCTCCCTGTCAGCTTTCCTCCTTGGGCAGCAGATGCTCCACGTGGGGGAAGCTGTCCTTCTGGTGCGGGAACATCATAGCCGCTACGAACTCGTCTTGGAAGTGGGGGTCTACAGCTATCTCCACGTAGTGGACTTTCTCAGCTATCCATTTCGCCTCCTCCCGCTTTGAAAGGTTCAGAAGGGCAAGCCTTGCTCCCTCACCGGCAGCGTTACCAACGCTTGAAACCTTTTCTAGGGGACAGTCCGGGAACATTCCGATGACCATGGCTGCCTCCTTGTCTATGTAGGTTCCGAAGGCTCCTGCCAGGATAACCTGCTCCACATGGTCTGCTCCGAAACGCTTCATGAGGACTTTGGCTCCAGCATACATGGCGGCCTTAGCCAGCTGGATGGCTCGGATATCCTTCTGGGTTACGGCTATGTCCGCCCCCACCGCCGTTTCGTCTTTCCACGCCAAAACGAACTCGTAGCCTTCGCTTGTCTTCCTAATCCTGGGGGTTTCAAGCTGCTTGTTGAAGGAACCTGTGTGGAGGATTACCCCCGCCTTGAACATTTCAGCGGTAACCTGAATTATGCCTGAGCCGCATATTCCCCTGGGTTTCTCGCCTCCAATGGTCTCGTATTCCACGTCTAAGCTTTCAGCGTCGATTTTCACTTTTTCGATGGCTCCGGGGGCAGCCCGCATCCCGTATTTTATGTGGGCTCCCTCGAAGGCCGGCCCTGTGGCACATGAAGCTGAGAGAATGCGGTCCTTGTTCCCCAGCACTATTTCACCGTTGGTTCCAATGTCTATTATGAGCTGGACTTCCTCGCTCTTCCAGGGTTCCACCGCGATTAGGACGCCTACGTTGTCAGCTCCAACAAACCCGGCTTCGATGGGTAAAACGTGAAGGTTCCCGGAGGGGAGGATTCTCACTCCAAGCTCTCTCGCCTTAACGTCCACGGGCTGGTGGAGGGTTGGAGGGAAAGGTGAGCATCCGAGATGTTCGGGGCTAAGCTTAAGCAGCAGATGGTGCATGCACGTGTTCCCCACGAGCACAACCTCGTAGAGGTCTGAGAGGGATACACCAGCCTGCTTGGCTAGGCTTTCGGTTATGGAGTTGATTCCGGAGATAACTTTCTGGTGAAGCCTTTCCAAGCCGTCTGAGTTGTCCATGACGTAGGTTATCCTGGACATTACGTCTTCTCCGAAGGGGACCTGAGGGTTCATGAGCGAATGGTAGGCTGCAAGCTTTCCGGTGGTTAGGTCGAGGAGGTATCCTACCATGGTGGTTGTGCCCACATCGATGGCTACCCCGTAAAGCCTTTCGCTTCTCCCAGGCTCAACCTTAACTATTTCGCTTCCACACCACACCGTCACCGTGGCCTTCCATTCTCCATCCCTCAGAGCCTTTGAAAGCCCCTTCAAAACGGGGTAGTCCACCTTAAGGTTTTTCAGCCCATGGGTTTCCTCTAGCGTTTTAAGCAGCCTTTCCAGGTCTCCCGTGGGGTCTTGCAGGGTTGGAGGGGGAAGCTCTACGTAATACTTTTTCAGGGCTGGCTTAAGCTCAACTGGAATCTCGAGCAGAGGTTTTCTGACTACTTGAACCCTGGCCACGCTGACCTCTGGCACTGACACTACCACGTCTCCGCGGAGTTCAGCTCTGCACGCCAGCCGATAGTTCAGGGAAAGCTCCTCGTCGGAGAGCAGCTTTTTCTCCTCTGTGGTTAAGGGCGAAAGGTTTTCGGAGCCTTTCTCAACGATTACTTTGCACCGCCCACACCATCCTTCTCCCCCGCAGAGGGACTCCAAGGGAACTCCTAAACTCTTGGCAGCGTCTAGGATGGTCAATTCCCCGTCGAACTCTCCCCTCCTACCGGAGGGCTGAAAAACAATTTTAAACTTCGCCAAGCACAAGACCTCCGGGAGCCGTTTAAAACCTGTTTCCAGTAGCGGCTTGCGATATTTAAAC
>Ga0180300_10000174_pt1 | contig 26074 bp, 26 predicted proteins | sample GuaBasSediGuay15_FD_121798 | JGI IMG/M metagenome (GOLD analysis project Ga0180300, IMG submission 121798) | Subseafloor sediment microbial communities from Guaymas Basin, Gulf of California, Mexico - Guay15, Core 4569-2, 21-24 cm | ecosystem: Environmental > Aquatic > Marine > Hydrothermal...
CTTTCTCTCTTTCTGGTACTCATACCCATGATGATACCGGTCCAGGGAACCTTGATCGTGAATTACCTGACGCTCAGGAAGTTGCACCTTTTGAACACATACGCTGGCGTTATAATTCCCCAGAGTGTTAGCCTGTTTGGAATATTCCTCATGAGACAGGCATACCTCGGTATTCCGCGTGATCTGGAAGATGCAGCACGAATCGATGGTGCGGGAGAATTCTACATCTGGTGGCGTATAATGACCCCTCTCGTCACACCAACTATTGCGACTCTTGCCATATTCCAAGTTCTAACATGGTGGGATCAGTTCCTCTGGCCATTGATAGTTCTTTCGAGTTCCGATAAGTATCCCCTTGCCGTTGCATTGGTGTATCTACAGGGTGCTTTTCAGACCAATTTTAGATACACAGTTGCCGGAATGGTGCTGGCAGTTATACCGGTGATCCTGTTGTTCCTCTTCATGCAGCGATACATCATAAAAGGTATAACAGAAGGAGCGCTGAAGTACTGAAAATACATAGTGTCATCGACCTTCTCTCCAAACGACTCTTCTTCAAGGAAAGGAGGGAATTTTCCCCATGAGATTTGGTACAAGCTACTTTGGTAATCGCATGCTGAAACATGCCCGAAAAGATCTCGAAGAATTGAAATCACAGGGATTTGAAATAATACTGCATACCTACAGTGAAAATGACTTCCAGTTTTACAGAAAAACCATGAAGGATTTGATAGAGATGAGCAAGGATATAGGATTCGAAGTGTGGATAGATCCGTGGGGATGGGGTGGTATATTCGGAGGAGAGGCTTACTCAGGATTTCTGCAGATGAACATGGAAGAAGCACAATTAAGCAATCGAGGCAAGCGCAAAGGAAGCGTTTGCTTCAACTCTGAGAAATTCAGATGCCTCATGAAAGAATGGATAGATGCGGTAAAAGAAGCAGGAGCAGATGTAGTTTTTTGGGACGAACCCCATTTCCACGAGTATCAGAGCACCACTTTTCCTCATGAGTGGACATGCAGATGCGAAAGGTGCCAAATTATCTTTAATGAACAGTACAACTACAACATGCCGGTGGAATACAACGATGATATTTCCGAGTTTCGAAGCACCAGTATTCTGGATTTCTTCAAAGATCTCACAAGTTACGCTAGCGAAAAAGGACTCAGGAACTCTTTCTGCTTCCTGCCCGAAGAATCAGATCAACTTGGCATAAAAAACTACAAGATGTTCGTCGAATTGGAAGCCATCGATGATATAGGTAGTGATCCTTATTGGATCGTTTTCAACAAACCTCTGGAATCTTTCGTGAAAGAGGTAACAGATAGAGTTGTGAAACTCGCGAAAGAATATGGTAAAACCGATCATATGTGGATACAGGCCTTCAAGATACCCAAGGGCAGGGAAAATGAAATATTAAAAGCTTGGAAAACAATGAAGAAGTGCGGTGTCAGTACCATTCTGTTCTGGGGGATAAACGCATGCAGTCATATGTCATCGATAGCATCCGAGGATCCCGGTAAAGCCTGGAAAATCGTGCTGGATATAGTGAACGATAGAGTCAAATAATAAAAATTGAAAAAAGGGATCCCGCATGGGATCCCTTTTTTCCACTCTTTACAGCAGTTTCAACAACATTTCCAGCGTGTCCACTACCCTGCAACTGTAACCGTACTCGTTGTCATACCACGAAAAGACCTTTGCAACCTTTCCAATTGCTTTGGTCAGGGTAGCGTCGAATATGCCAGAATAGGGTGTACCAACGATATCGCCACTGACTATTGGATCCTCGTTGTAAGCTATTATTCCCCTGAGTTTCCCTTCAGTGGCTTCTTTCATCACCTGGTTGATCTCCTCAGCTGTAACGGGTTTACTCAATTCCACAACCAGATCGGTTATGGAGCCATCAGAAACGGGAACTCTGAGAGCCACACCATCCAGTTTCCCCTTCAATTCCGGTACAACGAGCGCTACAGCTTTCGCCGCACCCGTGGTGGTGGGGATGGTATTTATCGCCGCAGCACGTGCTCTTCTCAGATCTCTGTGAGGTAGATCGAGGATTCTCTGATCGTTGGTGTAGGCATGAACAGTTGTGAGGAACCCACTCTCTATTCCAAAGGTTTCATGTAGTACCTTGGCTATGGGAGCGATGGAATTCGTGGTACAGGAAGCACAGGATATTATGTCATGCTCGGCTTTCAACTGATCTTCGTTACATCCTATGACCATAGTGAGAACGTCACCCTTTGCAGGAGCGGTTATTATGACTTTTCTGGCACCGGCCTCCAGATGTTTAGCAGCCTTCTCTTTCTCTCTGAAAACCCCACTGGATTCTATGACTATATCCACGCCGAGTTCTTTCCAGGGTAATGCGGCAGGATCTCTTTCAGAAAATACCTTTATCTTTTTTCCATCCACAATCAATCCTTCATCATCGAGCTCGATATTACCTGGAAATTTACCATGAACGGAATCGTATTTCAGAAGATGCGCCAGTGTTTTGGAATCGGTAATATCGTTTATTGCCACGACTTCGTAATCTGAGGAAGCCCTCTTGTGAATTTCTCTGAAGACAACTCTTCCTATTCGACCAAAACCGTTGATGGCTACTTTGACCGCCACATCATACACCTCCTTCAAGAATGTTTCCTCCCGGTATTTGTAACAACGACTCTTCCAGCTCCTTGTATGCTTCATCACGCCGATGATTTATTTCTTCCAGTACCCGATTCATTCCAGCCAATATGAGATCCTTCAGAGTTTCAAAATCCTCCTTGAGATCCTCGTCTTCAACCATCAGATCATGTATCCTGTAATCCAGTGATGCTGTTATTTTAAGAACCCCACCACCAACTTCTACATTTATTTTTTCATCTGCAAACCTTCTCTCCAGCTCTTCCCTTTTCTCTTGAAACATCTGCTGAGCTTTCTGAACATTCTCCATGAGTTTCTGTATGTTGTCCTGTCTCTTGGGGCGTCCCAAATTGCGACCACCGAACCCCTTTATCTTCTTGGCCATCATCATCCTCCTTTCAATCTGGCTCGATCCTTATTCTATCAGGAAAGAGTTTCATGAGCTTTTTCACGATATCACGCTCATTTTCCTCCAGCTTTTCAAGCACATCGTTTTTCTCGCTTCTTACTGGTTCTGAAAAACTCTTGAGTTCAATTTCCACTTTGCTACCCGTGAGATTCTTGTAAAGCCCTTTGAGCTGATCGAGGTATGGATAAAGCAATTCATAATGAAAAGGCGTTGACACTTCCACCACGACTCGATCCCCCTGTTCTACCATCTTCGACATTCTCAATGCGACATACACGGCCATGTTTCCTCTATCCTTCAGATATTCCAGAACTTTTAGAGTCCTGGAGCTTACCTCCGATCCTTCTCTTTTCCTCTCTTCTACTTCCTCCCTCTTCTTTCCTTTCCCTTCCTCGATCTTTTCCACATGATCATGTGGAATTTCCTTTCTAGCCACCAGGACAAGCGATTTTATCTCAAAAATGGTCCTTTTATCTGGAGCATATCTCAACTCTCTGTGAAGATTCCACAATATACTGGCAAGTTCCGCCACTTCTTTCTCCCCTTTCTTTGCCTCTTCAAGCAACAAGTCTATCGCATCTTCGAGGAACACTTCGTATTCTTTGCCACTTCTGTATATTTCCTCGGCTATGTGTACCACCTCATCAGCATCTCCCTCTCTGAGTGCCCTCACATATCTTTCGATCATTTCCTGTGGTAGCAGGCCCAACACATCCCGTACTTCTGCTTCCGTTATATCGCCGTCTGTATACGTGGCAACCTGCTCCAGCATGGCTATGGCATCCCTCATGCCTCCCTTCGACCGTCTGGCTATCAACCTCAATGCGGATTCCTGCGACTGGAATCCTTCGTTGCTGCAGATGTGCTTGAGCCTTTCATATATCTCATCTTCCGTAAGGTTCCTGAACTGAAATATCTGGCATCTTGAAAGTATGGTGGGAGGAACCTTTTCAAGGTTGGTAGTTGCCAATACAAACAACACGTGCGCTGGGGGTTCCTCCAGAGTTTTCAAGAGTGCATTAAAAGCCTCCTTGGTGAGCATGTGGAATTCATCAATTATATAAACCTTCATTTTGCCGTGTACAGGCATGTAAGAAGTGTAATCCCTTATCTTTCTTATTTCATCTATACCCCTGTTGCTCGCCGCATCTATTTCCAGTACATCAAGGAAGCTACCCGCGTCGATCTGTTGACAGGCTTCGCATTTGTTGCACGGTTCTCCCCCAGCAGGATCATCACAATTCACGGCTTTGGCGAGTATTCTGGCCATGGTGGTTTTACCCGTTCCCCGTGGCCCCGCAAATATGTAGGCATGTGCAACTTTTCCTTGCGAAACAGCTTTTCGCAACAATCTTCTCACCGAATCCTGTCCGACCACTTCCGAAAAAGTACGCGGCCTGTACTTTCTATACAATACTTCCATGCTATACCCCCATGCGGAATATTCAAACAAATTATATCATTCACCTTTTGTGCATGCTATACTTTATTGAAGGAAGAAAAGCCGCGGAGGAATCGTATGGGAAAACCGAAGACATCTACTTCATCCCTTAATCGTGTTATTTCCTCCTTTCTACGGGAGATGGTTGCTGTTGAATCTCTCGAGGATTCCTATGAAGGTTTCGTGAGGATACTCAAGAGTATCCTGGATTTTAACTGGTACCTCATAGCTCTTGAAAACGAGGGCGGTTATAAAGTGGTACATCACTTCAATGCTCCTGACTTTGAGGAGCTTGAAAGTTATGCATTCTGGGTGGCAGAGCGAAAAAGCGTTTCGTTCTTTACACTGGAAAACGAAGAGTTGCTTGTACTTATACCGTTCATATTCAGAGGACGAGTGCTGGCGGTTATGATAGTGGGAGCTAATCAAGGTGAAATAGATGTGGAACTCGAAGATACCATCAAGATCTTCGCTTTAATAGCTGCCAATACACTCGCCAATCTGATTCTCGCCGATCAATTGAAGGAGCGCAATGCAATAATAGAGGAATCCAGACGTTTTCTGAACCTGCTGCTGGATTCCTTCAGTGATCAGATAGCCGTGTATGATGTTGAACGCGAGATTGTATACATGAACGAAGCCTTTAAAAAAGCCGAGCGAAGTGAGGATCTGGAAGCGGAAATAGCTGGTGCGGTTGAGGAAAGCGCACTCAGAAAAGAGAGTATAACAAAAGAATACGAAACATCCGATGGACGCTTCTACTCAATAGAAACAATACCCCTGAGACTGGAAGGTGAAGAAAGGATCCTCCTGATCGTTAGTGATATAACTGGCACCAAAGAACTTGAACGGATAAAAAAGATAGACCGCATGAAAACAGAGTTCGTAGCCAACGTATCTCATGAGATTCGAACACCGCTGGCAGCTATAAAAGCCTACACTGAAACACTCCTTTACTCCTTTGAAGACCTGGACAGTGAAACGCTGCAGGAGTTCCTGGATACAATTCTCAAGCAGAGCGAACACTTGGAGTCGATAGTGGAGGAACTTCTGGATTTTTCGAGGATAGAATCGGGGACATTGAAGGTGGAGAAAGAAAAAACCGATATCGTTTCATTGACCAAGGAAGTGTTGAACAAACTTCAAGCCTTTGCAGAAAAAAACGGCGTCAAAATAGAGTTCGAGTCTGAGGTTGACGAATGCCTTGTGGAAATAGACTCAAGACAGTTCAGAAAGGTTATAAACAACCTGGTCTCCAACGCTATAAAATATTCAGACAAAGAGAAAAGTGACAGATGGGTAAAGATAAGTGTTTATCCGAGAGATTCAGAAGTGGAAATAATTGTGGCCGATAACGGTATAGGTATACCCGAGCATGTGGGTGACCGAATCTTTCAGCGATACTACCGTGTGGATTCGAAATTGACATACGAAGTATCGGGAACCGGTCTTGGTTTAACCATAACCAAAGAAATTGTGGAAGCACATGGAGGCCAGATATGGTATGAAAGCGTGGAGAAAATGGGTACCACCTTCCACGTGGTGATACCGAGATGAACGCGGTGGATCTTGAAAAATATCTCGAAGGTATAGAAGAATTACCCACACCGAACTTCGTGGTAAGAAGGATTATACAGCTTGTGTCTGATCCCAACACTACCGTTAAACAGGTGCAGAATGCCATATCCATGGATCCTTCGATGAGTGCCAAGGTTTTGAAATTGGCCAATTCTGCCTATTATGCGCTCCCAAAGAAAGTATCGAAATTGAGTGAAGCCATTATGATTCTGGGTTTCAAAACAGTTCGCAACCTGGCTATGAGCATATTCACCAAGGAAAGTTATTTCTCTCAACCCATTCCCCAGGTGGATGAGAGAAGGTTGTGGAGACATCTCGTCTTGACCGCAATGGCCTGCGAGGTGGTTTCTGAAATACTATCATATCCGAACAAAGAAGAAACCTTCATGGTGGGGCTACTGCACGATCTTGGAAAGATAATCATGGGTATGCTGAACCCCATACTCCTGAGAAAGATCCTCGAGTACGCCAGAAAAAGCAAGGTGAATTTCTACGATGTGGAAAAAGAGCTTCCAATACCTCATCATGGTGAAATGGCAGCCGCCCTGTTCAAAGTATGGGGATTATCGGAGATAACAATTGAAAGTGCGAGGAATCATCACACACCTCACAGGGTTGAGGACGAAAATTCCAGAGATATAGTATACATAGTCCATGTGGGCAACGTCATAGCCAACATCGTGGATGGAGGACACGATTTCAACTTTTCCATAGTTGATATAGATCTACAGGTATGGGAAGCTCTCAATTTAACACCCAAGGCTTTCAAAACGATGATAGAGAGTGTAAAAAACAAACAACATCTAATAGAAGAATTCGATACCGTGTGAGAGGTGGTAGGAAAGTGGCAGAAAAGTATGTGATCGTGACGGGAGGAGTAATAAGTGGTATAGGAAAAGGAATATTTTCCGCCTCGCTGGCCCGGCTGTTAAAGGATTGTGGGCTCGATGTTGAAACCCTCAAGATAGATCCCTATCTCAATGTGGATGCGGGTACCATGAATCCCAATCAGCATGGTGAAGTGTTCGTTACTGAAGATGGATACGAAGCAGATCTGGATCTCGGACATTATGAACGCTTCCTCGGTAGAAACATGACCAGAAACAACAATCTAACAGCTGGACAGGTGTACCGTAACGTGGTGAACAAAGAAAGAGAAGGGAAGTTTCTTGGCGCCACGGTCCAGATGGTGCCACATGTAACAGAAGAGATAAAATCTCACATTCGCTCCATGAAAGCCGAAGTGGGTATAGTGGAGATAGGCGGTACGGTTGGAGACATCGAAGGCGAAATATTTCTCGAGGCGGTCAGGGAACTATCACTTGAAATGGGAAGAAATAATTTCGTCTTCATACATGTCACATATGTACCATATCTTAAGACAACCAACGAATTCAAAACCAAACCCACACAGCAATCCATACAACTTTTGAGAAGGATAGGAATAAACCCCGATTTTATCGTGGTTCGAAGCGAGGCATCCATGGATTCGGCCTCGCTTGACAAGGTAGCCCTGTTTGGTGGTGTAAGCAGAGACAGGGTTGTGAATTTGCCGGATGTGGACAATGTGTATTCTGTTCCAGAAGTTTTACATGCACTGGATCTCCACGAAAAGATCTCAGATATTCTGAACCTGAAGGTAAAGAATTGTGAACTCACATGGCACTATCCAAGAATGTTGAAACCCGTTAAAATCGCATTGGTGGGTAAATATCTAGGAACCGATGACGCCTACAAAAGTATAATAGAGAGTGTGGTACTGGCAGGTGCGGAACGTCCAACGGTGGTGGATGCAGAAACCATGGAGGATTTTAAAGACGATGAGAGCGTTCATTCCTATCTTTCCGCTTACGATGCGCTGATAATACCCGGGGGATTTGGCCGAAGAGGAATAGAAGGCAAAATAAGGGTGATAAAGGTAGCACGTGAAAAGAAGATTCCCATACTTGGTATATGCCTTGGTATGCAGCTCATGGTTATAGAATATGCCAGAAACGTCATAGGATTGAAAGGAGCCAATTCAACGGAATTCGATCCAGAGACTCCGTATCCCGTAATAGATCTCATGGAAAGTCAGAAAAAGATATTGAAACTTGGAGGTACAATGCGATTGGGAGCACAGGATATGAGAGTAGTGAAGGGAACACGATTGTACGAAATATACGGAGGACGGGAGATTGTTCGTGAGCGTCACAGGCATAGATACGAAGTCAACGAAGAAAAGTTTCCTCAGTTGTTCGCGAACGATGTCAAAGAAAGCGACGACAAACTTGTAATATCTGCACGTTCGGAGTTTGTGGAAGCGGTGGAATTGAAGGATCACCCTTTTTTTATAGGTGTACAATTTCATCCCGAATTTAAATCCAAGGTAGGACAACCACATCCCATATTCATTGAGCTGGTGAAGGTTGCAGAAGGAGGGAAAAAGAGGTGATATTCCCGGCACATTTCGTGGTGGCATATCTAGCCGCTGATCATGCTTTTGTCAACAACCATCGCATTGGAAGACTCCCCGCAGGGAAGTTCTTCGGACATCTGGTTTGGTCGACGCTAGTCATACTCGCATTCACGTTCGATGTGTTGCTGAAAGATGTGGCAGGGTTCATGATCTTCATATCCTTTCTGCTGATACACATTTTTCTGGACATCCTGAGACGTTATGGTGTGACTCACCACATTCTGGAAATACTGGCACTGGGCACGGCGTTCATATATACTATGTTATTTAAAACACGGTTTGAAGGCTCTTACATTACCCCTGAATTTTCCACGTATCTGCTGGGTATGCTCATCGTTACAGCAGGACTGACCTTCCTGTTCCGTGAAATGATGGAAGAGGGTTACAAAGACAGTGTGGGGGTCTCCGAAAGGCTAGCCATATACATCTTCGCCTTTGCTGGTATGCATTTCTGGGTTTTCATATCTGCGATAGCCGGTCTGGCATACAGGGTGGGGTTCGAAAAGAAGAAAGATATAAGCTGGATTTTGAGTCCTCTCCTAGGAATATTGTTGAGCTATCTGTGGAGGATGCTATTTTGATACTCAAAGTGGGCGTTTTTCGGGTATACCTGGACGCCTTGGATATCGCGTATCAAGAACCCCCGTTTTTCTGAAGATGGCAAGCACCAGATCTTTCGAAGCTACCCGATAACGCACCGATTTTTCCTCTTCTAATGCCAGCTTCTGCAGTGCAGTATACATATTTCTGCGTTCCTCATCGTATTTTTTGCCCCTGTACAACAACAAACATCCTCCTTTCTTCACGAATCCCGCCATCAATTCGAGTGCCACCGGTAGTTTACCCAGGGCTCTCGATGTGGCGTAGTCGAAACGCTCTCTGTAGTCCTTTACATGCGCCAACTCCTCTGCCCTCCCATTGAGTACATGCACTCTCAAGCGAAGATCTTCGACTACCTTTGCCAAAAATTCCGTTTTTTTTCTCACCGATTCGATTGCCCAGACCTCCAGATCATCAAAAACTATGGCCAAAGACACGCCGGGAACACCACCCCCGCTTCCCACATCCACCAATGTTCCCTTGAGAGTACGTCCTCTAAAAGGCAGGAGAACCTCTATGACATGCTTCAGATAAGCTTCCTGCAACATTTTGACTGCTGTCAAATTGAAAGGTGCAGTCATCATCGCATCGATAAAGATTTCCAACTTGTGAATTTTTTCTTTATTCATCTCTATACTGTATGATTTCAAAAGTTCACACAGCATCTCAGAAGTTTTCCATTCGAGACAGAGCCGTCCCTATACGTCTTATCGCGTTCATCGAATAAAGTATCATCCATATGACAGTACCAGCAGGTGATACATAAACTCCCAGCACTTTCCACAATTCTGAAACACTTTCCAGTTTTATAAAGATCGTTGGTAAACCAACGCTTCCCATTGCCCAGCTCATCACGAACACTTGTATGATGAGCATTTCTGCAGGATTCAGCATCCTACGCAGCTCCTTCGAACGCCGGGGGTTTTTAAGAAAAATGCGCGCTCCAAGCAGTGTACAACTGAATATGATCAGCAGAACCAGGGGTATAGAAACCAGAGTGAACACACTTCGATCTTTTAATACGTAGTACAGAATCGCCAATAACGCGTAACCCACACCGAATCCGAAGGTTGGAATCAGAATCTTTGGAATCACGAGTTCCCACATTTTCACCGGATAAGTTCGTGGTAATGGCCAGAGGAGCATCTCGTGCCTCAGCAATAACCCTATGGTTACAGCGGCATACAATCCCGTTATAGCCACGAAAATGATCGTTCCACTGAGAGGTTGTCCCTGGAAAATGAATATCGCAGCCATTATAAATGGATAGGCCAGCATGTACATGGCCTGGGGTTCTCGCCTCCAAAGCATAATGTCTTTTTTCAAGAGAGGAAAAGACGATCCCCTCCATTCGAGGCTTGGTTTTGCCCTCCTTTTGGTAGAAGGTCTGGATAGAAAGTCGGCATTCCCGATGATGCGGTTTATGAAAATGGGCATCATAAACACGGGAACCAATCCTGCCAGAAAAACCATATCACCATCGAGCATTTTCAGAAACCATTCGTGGGGCCAAAAAACCGAAGTCAGAAGCCTGGTGTAATCCTTCAACTTTTCCAGAACGTCCATTCCTAGGCCTGCCGAAGGTTTCACGATGTTGATGATCAGCACCCAGATCATCACAGAAACAAAATAAGCTACGAAAGCTACACGGCGTGCAATGGTACGACCCATGAATCTGCTCAACACCGCTGCCAGGAGAATAGAGATTTCCAACATCAGTATCCAGAAGGCTATCCCCACCGCAAAACCACATAGTAGCCCCAGCGCACCTCCCATGACAACGTTACCGTAGAAAGCAAATATCAATATCAACATTGTCAGCTGTATTGAGGACAATGAAAGAGATTCCAGAACTTTCAGAAGCAGGATATGTAACCTTCTCACAGGCAATGTCAGAAGCATTTCCATGTCCTTTGAATCGAAGAGATTGTAAACGAACATCGGGGTACTGGAAAGAAGGTACAACACTGTCATCGTCGAAATCATCGACGAAACCAGCAAATCTACAATACGCACGCTACCATACGGTAACACTTGCAAAAGAATCTCTTCATTTATCGTACTGGAAAATATGAAATACAGAGGGATTCCAAAGGCCACCATGGGAAACAGGGTCATTGTTAAAGCGTACAGAAGTGGTGAGGAGGATGAAAATTTACCGAATTTTCTGCTACTTCGCGAACGCGCTATGTTCAGAGTAGAGTATCTGAGAAGAATAAAAAAATCCCGCATATTCTTCCCACACCCCAAAAATTCATAGAGCATTTATTATCTCATCGAATTCGCCCTGCCCCGTCAACTCCAGGAAGAGATCTTCCAGGTTTTCATGTCCCTCTTTACTCAATTTTCTGAGCTCTTCCAGCGTTCCCTCGGCTATCAGAATCCCTTTGTTGATGATACCTATTCTGTCGCACATCCTTTCGGCCACTTCTAGAACGTGTGTGGTCATGAAAATGCTTCCTCCTTCATCGGCGTACTTTCTCAACAACAATTTCAAGATTTTCGCACTTCTGGCATCCAGACCAACAGTGGGCTCATCCAGAAATATCACTCGAGGACGTCTCATCAACACCGATACAACCACAAGTTTTTGCTTCATACCGTGTGAATATTCACCTATGAAGGCGTTGAGATAATTCACGTTGAAGGCTTCACACAATTCTTGCAACCGCTTCAGAGTTTCCCGGCGTGGGACCCTGTATATATTCATTATGAACTCCAGATATTCTCTTCCACGCAGATTTTCGTACAGTTTTGGTTCATCCGGTACAACTCCTATCGCTCTCTTAATCTCTATTTCATGTGTTCTCATGTTCATTCCGAGTATCTCCACTTCTCCTTCTGTGGGCTTCAGGCTCCCAGTCAACATGCGTATGGTGGTGGTTTTACCCGCACCGTTGGGTCCCAGGAAACCGTATATTTCGCCAGGTTTCACAGTGAGATCTATCCCCTTAACCGCCTCGAGATCACCGAAACGTTTTCTCAGTTTTCTCGCTTTTATCACCTTGTCTCTCCCCTTTCATCTCCAGTTGTTATAATTTTTTACTGTAAAGACACCTTTTTGAATCACGCATATTATAGCATTTTACACCAACGTTCAGAATCTGCATATAATCATCGATTCCTGATTGGGAGGTGAGCCGTGTGAAACTCGTGGAATCCGTTCCCAATTTCAGTGAGGGCAGGAGGCGGGAAGTGGTAGAAGCCATCGTGGCGGAAGCAAGGAAGTACGAAAATGTGTGGATCCTGGATTGGTCTATGGATCACGACCACAACCGATCAGTTATAACTCTCGCAGGTGAACCCGATCCTTTGCTGAACGCCCTTTTCGACATGACGAAGAAAGCATCGGAAGTGATAGATCTTCGAAAGCATACAGGTGAACATCCACGCATGGGAGCAACGGATGTCATACCCTTGGTTCAACTTTGGAACACCACGATGGGTGAATGTGTGGAATACTCACACAAACTCGCCAAAAGGATTGGAGAAGAGCTTTCCATACCCGTGTTTCTGTATGAACGTTCCGCTACCACACCTGAACGTGAAAATCTGGCAAATATTCGAAAAGGCGAATTTGAAGGATTCTTCGAGAAGATCAAAGATCCTAACTGGAAACCGGATTATGGCCCCGAAACAGTCCATCCCACAGCGGGTGTGACGGCTGTTGGTGCTCGAGAATTCCTTATAGCCTTCAACGTTAATCTCGGTACAGACAACCTAGAGATAGCGAAGAAAATTGCCAAAGCTGTGCGGCATAAGAGTGGAGGATTCAGGTATGTCAAAGCACTCGGATTCGAGCTCAAAGAGAGAGGAATCGTGCAGGTTTCCATGAATATGACCAATTACAAGAAATCGCCCCTTTTCCGTGTCTTTGAAGTCATAAAGCGTGAAGCACAGCGTTACGGTGTTCCCGTGGTGGGAACGGAGATCGTCGGGATGATGCCGTTGGGAGCCCTGGTGGATATAGCCGATTTTTACATGCAGTTCGAAGCTTTCGACCCCAAAAAAATCGTGGAATACAAATTACTGGAGGTAATAGCGGGTGGGGAAGAAAGTTGACTTGCTCATAGAGAACCTGAAAGAACTCGTAACACCTGGAACATCTAGACTACCGGTGAAGGGGGCGAGAATGCGTGATCTTGAAGTTGTGAAAGGTGTATCGATAGTTGTGGATGGCGGAAAAATAGCGGGGATAACGCGTGAACCCAACGAATACGATCCCGCACTTCGAGTGGATGGCTCACAGTTGGTGGCGTTACCTGGATTCGTGGATGCTCATACACATCTTCCTTTCTACGCTTTCAGGTATGAAGAATTCCTGATGAGAGCCGAAGGGAAGGAATACATGGAAATTCTCAAAGCAGGAGGGGGTATTTACGGCACCGTTTCAGAGGTTAGGAAAGTCTCTCTTCACGAGATGGTTCATTTCAATAGACGTTTCCTGGACTCGATGTTCAGAAAAGGTGTAACAACCTGTGAGACCAAAAGCGGCTATGGATTGAACGAAGAAGGGGAGATAAAACAGCTCGAATGTGTGAAAATTCTCAATGAAACACATCCCATCGATTTGATACCAACTTTCCTGGGAGCACACGTTGTGGATAAGGAATACAGGAGCCGAACGCGGGAGTATCTGGAACATCTCCTTTCTTTTTCAGAAAAGATCAAAAAATATACGAACACCGTGGATATATTTTGTGAGAAAGATGTGTTTGAACTTGAAGATACCCGATATTATCTTCACGAGATGAGAAAAAGAGGATTTCGATTGCGTCTACATGCCAACGAATTCGAAGATATGGGATGTGCGAAACTGGGAGTGGAACTCGGCGCCGTGAGCGTCGATCATCTATTGGTATGTTCAACGGCCACTCTGGATGCTCTTGCTTCTTCAAACACCGTCGCGGTTCTCATGCCAGGTACCAGTTTCTTCATGAACAAGGACTATGCGCCGGCACGGAAGATCATAGACGAAGGTGGAGCAGTAGCGCTTGGCAGCGATTTCAACCCAGGATCCTGTATGATCTACGACCCCACATTGATAATACATCTCGCGGTGAATCACCTGAAAATGAAGGTTGAAGAAGCTATAACCGCCTATACCATCAATTCCGCGTACGTACTCGGTATAGCCGAAAAACTGGGAAGCCTGGAAAAAGGGAAACAGGCGGATATCTTATTGCTGGATATTCCCTCTTACAGAGCACTTCCTTACGTACTGGGACACGATGTGGTTCGCGCCGTGATAAAGAAAGGGAAATGCTACACACAGAGCACTTCTTTGTACTTATCGTAATGTTTACGGAGAGCGAGCAGCAGCATCCCCGAAGAGCGGCATTCCAGAGCATCCAGTAACTGCTTGTGAATGGCGTAAGAATTGTATGCATGCCCCATATGACAGGGAACCCTGCGAAGTATATGAAACATTTTGCTTTTCATGTAAGCGGTTATACTCTTCACCACACTGGATAGCACTTCGTTACCCACGATTGAAACGAAGACCTCATGGAACTCCAGATCTATGTATATCAGATCCTCCATATCCACCTTCTCGGCAGCGTTCCTGTATTTTGCGAGAATACTCCTAAGCTTCTTCAAATGTTTGGGTGCGCACCTTTCCATTACCATGGGTACAATGGCCACATCTATCAACTCACGTGCTTCCAGGAGGTCCCTTAAACTGAAATCGTATCCGGTCAACCATAGAAAAGGCCTGACGTTCTTAACGAAGCTACCGCTACCTTTGTGACTTTCCACAACATTCATGGCCTTTAAAAAGCTCATCGCCTCACGTATAACGAGTCGCGAAACACCGAACATGTTGGACAATTCCCTCTCCGTTGGAAGCTTATCACCCTTCTTCAAACCATTTGAAATAATAAAGTTGAGTATCCTATTTGCCACTTCCTTTCCCTTCGCCTGCTTTCTGGGCATTTTCATCCACCTTCCTTATACCATCTGGAACTCTTTCCCCCCACTTACGGAATATGAAGAACATCGCAATGCCCAAACACATGAGAAGAATACTCATCAGCTGAGCGGTTCTGACCCTACCCAAGTACAGGCTGTCCAATCTTAAACCTTCTATGAAGTATCTCCCAAGAGAGTAAAGTATGAAATATAAAGCCGTTGTTTCACCGAATCTCTTTCTGTATCGCCTCGTGTAGTTGAAAACCAGATAGAATACCAGGAGATCCCAGAACGACTCGTACAAAAATGTGGGATGGAAGTACTCGAACCTTTCGTAGCCTATCATCCTGTACTTTGGTGGTACAAACATCTTCCAGGGTAGATCGGTTGGCGTTCCATAAGCTTCATAATTGAAGAAATTCCCCCATCGCCCGAGCGCCTGCGCCAGAGGAAGTACAGAGGTAAAAAGATCAAGTCCCTGCATGAAAGAAAAAGAAACATCTTTTTTGAAACGTGTGTACAGAAAAGTTGAAAGTATCGCCCCAAATATGGCACCATGTATTGCAAGGCCTCCATGCCATGTTTTAAAAATCTCATCGAGATGTCTAGAATAATACTCCCAGTTGAAAACCACATAGTAAAGTCTTGCACATACTATACCGGAAACGACACCCCAGAACAGTGCACCTAGTAGATCATCTTCCTTTACACCCTCACGTATGGCTCGATGCTTTGCTATGGTGTAAGCCAGCAGTATACCCGTAACTATCAGAACACCGTACCATCTTATCTGAAAAGGACCGAGTTTCAGAAGAGTTCCGTTCACGATGATGTGACCGGAAAATACTTGCTTCAAAAACCAGAACAACACCACTCCACCCACTATTGCCAGAATGTAAAACAAAATCCTTGGGTATCTTTTCAAGATCCCAGCCCCTTTCTGTGTACCTAATCAATAAGGGGTTATCTATTATCGACTCATAAAAGTGAGTTTCGGTTCACGATTCCGTAAGAACCTACCGGATGACTCCCAGTTCCCTTCCAATCTTCTCGAACTTTTCCACAGCAAAGTCCAGATCTTCCTTTGTGTGGGTAGCGCTTATCATGACGCGTATACGTGCTTTACCCCTTGGAACTGTGGGATAACCAATGGCCTGGGCGAAAATGCCCTCTTCGAAGAGTCGTTTGCTGAATTCTGAAGCAATTTTGGCATCATACAGCATCACAGGTGTTATGGGTGTCTCACTCTGACCGGTGTCGAATCCAAGCTCTTTCATGCGATCTTTGAAATACCGGGCGTTCGACCAGAGCTTTTGCACAAGTTCATCAGATTCCTTGAGAATTCTAACCGCCTCCAGCGCAGCTGCCGTGTCCGCTGGACTCAAAGAACTGCTGAACAAAAACGGCCGTGCTCTTTGCTTGAGATATTCGATCAAAATCTTCTTACCCGCTATGTATCCGCCAACCACACCGAAAGCCTTGGAAAGCGTTCCTATCTCTATATCAACTCTACCCACCAGGTTAAAGTGGCTCACTATACCCCTTCCATGTGAACCCAGCACTCCTTCACCATGTGCATCGTCTACCATTACTATAGCACCGTATTTCTCTGCAAGTTCCACTATCTCAGGTAAAGGAGCAAGATCACCATCCATGCTGAATACTCCATCGGTTATTATCAACCTCCGCTTTGCTCCATCAGCTATGGCTTGCTTCAACTTTTCCTCCAGATCTTTGACATCGCGATGCTTCCATATGTATTTCTTCGCTTTCGAAAGTCGTACTCCATCGATGATACTGGCATGATTCAACTCGTCAGAAAGAATCGCATCCTCTTCGGCAGTTATGGCAGGTATAACAGCTTGATTGGCGTTGAAACCCGATTGTACCACGAGAACATCCTCCACTTCCTTGAAACTGGCCAGTTCTCTTTCTAGCTCGATATGAAGTTTCTGGGTTCCCGCTATAGTACGCACAGCTCCGGGTCCCACACCCCATTCTTCCAAAGCTCTTCTGGCAACCTCTTTCAACCGTGGATGATTGGCCAAGCCCAAGTAGTTGTTCGAACAGAGATTGAGCACTTTCTTACCATCCACAACGAACCACGCATCTTGAGAACTTTCGATGGTCCTTATGGTCACGTACAAACCCTCATTTTTCAACCTTGTGATTTCCCGTGCCAGCTCTTCCCATCCGTACACGCTCGATCCCTCCTCTTAATCGTTTATCTTCAAAACGACCTTTCCACATACTCCTCTTTCCATGAGTTCCATGCCCTTTTCCCACTCTTCCATATCCAAGACGTGGGTTACAACAGCTGAAAGATCTACCTGTTTATATTTCAGCATTTGAGTTGCAACATGCCATGTTTTGAACATCTCGCGTCCTGTTATTCCATAAACCGTGAGTGCCTTGAAAACTATCGTGTTAATATCCAACTCAATTTTTCCATTGTATACGCCCAGAACCGAAACAGTCCCTCCGTTAGTCGTGGCTTCTATACCTTGATGTAACGCTGAAGGGTTGCCTGACATCTCCAGAAACACATCCACACCGTTACCATTCGTTATCTTCAGAACTCTTTCAACCAGATCCTCCTCCAGAGGATTGATCACGTAATCGGCTCCTATTCTTCTGGCCATTTCAATACGATAGGGTTTTATCTCTGCCGCTATCACCGGCGCGGAACCTGCAGCCTTGGTAACGGCCACCGCCATGGCACCTATTGGACCTATACCAGTAATGAGCACAGATTTTCCCGTGAGTTTGGCAACGGTTGCTGTGTGAATGGCATTACCCAGTGGCTCCATAACGGAAGCGAACTCCGCCGGTATCGAAGGATCAACCTTCCACAGGACGCTTTCAGGTACCTTAATATAATCGGCAAACGCCCCATCGGTATCAACACCCAGTATCTTCATGTCCTTACAAACGTGCATCTTGCCGGTCCTGCACTGATAGCACTTCATGCAGGGTATGTGTGTTTCCGCCACTACAACATCCCCAATTTCCACCAGCTGCACATCGCTACCAACAGCCACCACCTCGCCTGTGAACTCGTGCCCCATCACCTGCGGTGGTTTTATCCTTTCCCGTGCCCACTCGTTCCACTGATAAATGTGAAGATCGCTGCCACATATGGAAGCACGTTTCACCTTGACAAGAACTTCGCGCGGTGCCAGCTCGGTGGGAATGGGTATCTCGGTGAGGAGAGCACCTCGACCGGGTTTTTCTTTGAGGATGGCTCTCATCTTTTCCATGACGTCCCCTCCTTCCATGCCCCCGAAAATATTGTATCCCATTTTCCCTTCGTTAAGAACTTAAATATGCAAATCATGACGAATGACACGAAACGATGTATTTTATGCTAAAATTTTGCTGAACGGTTTGGTTGAAGTGATGAGGGGTAGATATACTATGGATATAAGGGGCCTGGGTGCGCATATGCCTATTGGTAAAGGGTTTCACGTTGCTCCTGAGTTGGTTGTGGATATAGGTGGCAATGCATTTCAGATATTCCCTCACAGTCCAAGATCCTGGAAGGGAAGAATCCCAACGTCCAGAGAAACAGAAAAGTTCAATTCCGCCATGTCCAGGCTTGGAATCGATTATGATAACGCTTTTGTTCATTCTGGATATCTGGTTAACCTTGCAGCTCCGTCCGATGAAACATATGAAAAATCCATAAATTGTATGATACTGGAAATAGAGATTTGTGCAGCACTTGGATTGAAGTACTTGAATGTACATCCCGGAAGTCATAGAGGCGAAGGTGAAAAATTCGGTATAGCAAGGATACAAAAGGCACTTGACAGAATATTGGAAGAAACGCAGCATCACAATGTTATGATACTACTCGAAATAGTTGCCCCAAAAGGAGGGAACCTTGGATACACCATAGAGCAACTTTCAATAATGAGGAATGGATGCAGTTATCCAGAAAGGATAGGTATAACCTTTGATACATGTCATGGATTCGATGCTGGTTATGATATCACCAGTGAAGACGGAGTTAAAAGATTACTGGATGAAATAGAAAGATATGTTGGGCTCGAAAATTTGAAAATGATACACCTCAACGATTCTAAATATCCATTGGGCGCTGGAAAGGATAGACACGAGTTCATAGGTCAGGGATATATTGGAGATGAAGGATTTGCCACTTTCTTCAGCTTCGAAGAGATCAGAAAGATCCCATGGATCCTGGAAACACCTGGTGGTATAGAGGAATATCGCAGGGACATTCAAAGGGTGAAGGAGATACTGAAGAAAATTCGATGAGTAGAGGGGTGATAACCTTGGAACCTTTGAAGGAACTGGAAGAGTTCATAGATAAGATTATAGAAGAGAAAAAAAGATTGAAAAAAGAGTATGACGAACTCTGGGATGAGTACAACAAGACGGTCGAGGAACTGGAACGTTTGAAAGAAGAAAACGAGAGATTAAACTCCCAATTGAAGGATTATCGTGCCACTGTGGATATCATGCTGAAGAAGTTGAAGCGTTCCGCAGAAGGCGAAGGTGGTGAAGGCGGTGAAACGCAAGGTCATACTGAGGCTGGGGGAGAGGGACCTGGCGTTTTTCACGGATGAGTCTGAGGAGGTCGTGAACAGGGTTTTTCAGTACATACAGGATCATTATATAAACGCCTCGAGACGCTATAGAGCCAGTGATCAAATAGAAGTTCTAGCACATATATTGGTAAACACGGTGCTCGAAAAGGTCAAGCTGGAATCGGAACTTGAAAGGTTGAGGGAAAAATACACGTGTGTGGAGGGAGAGATAGGCGAGGAATGAACATTGGATTGTTCGATTCGGGCATAGGAGGACTTACAGTATTAACCGGATTGATACGTAAATTTCCAGGCCACAATTATCTGTATTTTGCCGATTATGCCAATTTGCCTTATGGTTCCAAACCTTACGAACATCTAAAAAAACTTGTTTTGAACGGTTTGAACAAACTGCGGGCAGATGGAGCAGAGATCATAGTTTCTGCATGTAACACAGGAGATGCTGTTCTGGACGGACGAATAGAAGAGAATTTTTCAATGCCATATTACAGTATCGTGAAAGCCGGGGCCAAAGCTGTCAAAGATTATTCGAAGATAGCCGTGATAACCACCGACCAGACAATGAAGACAGGGGTGTATATAAAGGAAATACTCAAACTGAACAATGGAGCATTTATATTGCAAAAGTCAGCTTCTCTATTTGTTTCGCTTGTGGAAGAAGGTATATGGAACGGCAAGATGGCAGATGCGGTAGTCAAGTATTATCTTGAAGACGTCAAAAGGTGGAAGCCACAGGTATTATTGCTGGGATGTACGCATTATCCGTTTTTACAATTCACCATTTCCTCCTTCATGAAAGATGTGGTCCTTCTCGATCCTGCCGAGAAATTGCTGGAAGAGCTTGAAAGGGTTATACCACCCGGCAAAGGAACCAGCAAGGTGAGGTTCCACGTCACCGGGAACGTTGAAAGATTTCAAACGCTAGTGAATCTTGTACAACACCATCCGCTGGGCAACGGACTATCAAATACCGAAATAAGCGTTGAGAAGGTTGTGATTCGAGAGGCTCAACAGGAAGGTGCGCTATGAAAAAGCTCATTATAATCTCAGGGGTTTCGGGTTCAGGGAAATCCACGTGTCTCGGTGCCCTTGAAGATGCAGGATATTTCTGCATAGATAATGTTCCGCCGAGCTTACTTGACGACCTCACAAGATTCATCAGGAACTCCAGGGTGGATAAGATAGGATTGGTTGTTGATGCACGTTCCATAATCGTCGAAAATAAGTGGGGTATTCCTCAAACCTTCGAAGGGCTGGACACATTCACTATCTTTCTGGACTGCGATACAGAAGAGATAATGAGACGATACCAGTACACGAGAAGAAAGCATCCGCTTCAGTATGGCGTATCGATGGCAGATGCCATAAAGAGGGAAAGGGAGCTCCTGAAACCCATAAAAGATATGGCAGATATAGTGATAGACACAACACATATGGAACCCAGAAAATTGAGAGCCAGAATATTGGAGATCATTGGAAGAATATCCAAACAGAAATTCAGTATCTTCATGGAGAGCTTCGCTTATAGAAACGGCATGCCAGTGGACATGGACTTTGTGCTGGACGTCCGTTTTCTTCCCAACCCGTTCTATATACCGAATCTCAAGAATATACCTGGCAACCATCCAGAGGTGAAAAACTACCTGAAGAACCATCCAGAAGTTATGGAATACCTGGAAAAACTTGAAGATCTTCTTCTGTTCGCAGCGAAAAAGTATATTGATCAGGGTAGATTCGAAATGTCAATCGCTGTTGGATGTACAGGAGGATTTCACAGATCCGTTTTCGTCGTTGAAGAACTCGCCGAACGTTTCAGGAGTCAAGGATATGAAGTGATAGTAAATCACAGAGATATGGAGGGATGAAATTTGCTGCTCGTTGCGATAGGTGGTGGTACCGGGTTATCAACACTTTTGAGAGGATTGAAGAACTTCGATGTCGACATAGTCGCGATCGTCACGGTCACCGATGAAGGAGGCAGTTCTGGCATACTCAGAAGAGAATACAGGATTCCGCCACCCGGTGATGTGCGCAACAACATAGTCGCGCTGGCCGAAGACGAAAGTTTGATAGCCAAGTTATTGCAATACAGGTTTGATGGTAATGGAAGCTTGGCAGGTCATAGCCTGGGTAATCTGATGCTTGCTGCACTCACGAAAATGCTTGGGAGTTTTCCAAGGGCAATAGAGGCATTATCAGATATTCTGGCAATAAAAGGACGGGTTCTTCCGGTTACAGATGAAATGGTGAGACTGGTGGCAATAAAGAGCAATGGAGAGACCATAATAGGAGAAGAAGCGATCTCTAAACGTGAAGGTAGAGTGGAGGAAATCAAACTCGACAAAAGCGCATCGGCGTTGGATGAAGTTGTGGAAAATCTGGAGAAAGCCGATATGATCGTTGTAGGACCGGGTAGTTTGTACACAAGTGTTATCGCCAACTTTCTTATCGATGGTGTTGGTGAAGCAATACGTGGTAATAGCAGAGCCGTCAAAATATACGTGGCAAACATCATGACACAACCGGGTGAAACGGAAGGCTATACTCTATACGACCATTATAAAGAAGTTGTGAAATATTCGGGTGTGAAGTTCGACGTGGTGCTGGTCAACTCCCAACCTCCTCCACAGGATGTTCTGGAGCGTTACAGAAAAGAAAAAGCAGATATGGTCAGTATTGACTTTGAACGCTTCGATATTCCCGTGATACTTGAACCGATGGTGGCACTTGTAACGGATGAAAGAGATGGCAAGGTAAAAGTCAGGCATGATCCAATGAAATTGGCAGAAGCAGTACTCAACTTCAAGGGGTGGAAAAAACAGTGACACGCAACACCGTTTCTTCCTTCGCTTCACGAGTCCGCATGGAACTTTCCACCATAGAAACCTCATCCAGAGAAGAGGCACTGGCAGAATTGTGCGGCTTTCTTAAGGGACGAGGAAGCCTCACTATAGGCATGGAAAAGAACAAAATAAAGGTAAGACTGGGATCTTTCACGAGTCTCAGGAGATTTTACGTTCTGAGCAAGTATCTCACTCCGCGCGAAAAACATGCGGATCTCTTTCGTGAACATCGGTTACACATGAGAAATCAGGGTGTGGTTGAGCTATCCTTTGACGATGTCTTCGACATGCTGGGACGAATCCATATGGCAATAGGAGCAGGAATACCCGACTGGATATCCGAGGATGTCGAATACTTTGGATGTTTTATGAGGGGCATGTTTCTTTCCGCAGGCTCCATGGCGGATCCTCGTAAACACTATCATTTGGAAATCGTTGGAGACACGGAAGAATCACTCCTGTCAGTACGGTTCAATCTCATGAAATTGCTAGGAATCAAAAGCGGGATTCTTACCTACAGGCATGGATACAAACTTTACATAAAAAGAAGCAGCGACATAATCGAACTGCTCAACCTGATGGGGGCACGGAAATCCGCAGCGGAAATGGAGGAGATCGTTTATCTCAGGAAAGTCAGAATGGATACGTTACGAAGCTACAACTTCCTTTCTGCCAACGCTCAAAGAACGGGAACCAGCAATTTCAGACAACTTGCAGCCATAAAATTTTTGATGGACAACGACCTGCTAGATGATCTTTCAGACGAACTCAGGAATCTGGCCATCCTGAGATTGGAAAACGAAGACCTAAGCCTCTCGGAACTGGGAAATCTAATGGATCCCCCCATGACAAAATCCATGGTCTTCAACCGAATGAAGAAAATTCTTCGTTTTGCGGAGGAAAATGGCTGGATTCATCCCGCATAGTTCACACGTGGTTCGAGCTTTCCCAATTCCCCGGCCAACTTTGGATTCTCAGCAAGCAATTTCTCACCGCGGTTTATTAAATATGATATCGTGGATTTGCTCCTGCCTAACAATCGTGCCACATCGGTGACCTTGAAACCCGCATTTTTAACCAATGCGTAACAAGTGACAGCTCTAGCATCCGCCGCCTTGCGTGATCTTCCAAGCAACTCCTCCTTCGAAACGCCGAAGAGCGCGCAGATCGTTTTTAACATCTCCTCTGCCGGATCACCTCGCTTCGGAACAGCCAGCTCTTTTTCTATGAGATCCAGCGTAGGAGGTACACCCAGGAATTTCCAGCGAGCAACCAATTTCAGAATTATTCCCCTTATATGTCTGAAATTGTCCACAGGCATAGAAGCAAGATACCTCAGATAATCCTCCGGTAGCTCTAGACCCTCACGCTCGGCAAATCTTTTGGCCACCTCATAACGTGTTTGTGGATCAGGTGATTCTATACCCACCACCAATCCCATTTTGAAGCGTGATATCAAACGTTCATGGAAACCCTCGAGGAATTTGGGATCCCTGTCTGAACAGAACACCAACTGTTTACCCGCATCGTGGAGGTAATTGAAAGTGTGGAAAAGTTCCTGCTGTATGCCAGGCTTGTCCATGAGAAACTGTATATCATCTATTATCAACACATCCACCTTTTTTCTGTATTTCTCACGCACTTTGAATAATTCCTTGTTTTTTATTCCCTCGATCATATCGTTCATGAAATCCTCGCTGGTAATGTACATCACTCTCAAATCCGGATGTGTTTTCAATGTCTCCCGCGCTATTGCCTGGGCGAGATGTGTTTTTCCCAGACCCACCCCACCGAAAAGGAAAAACGGATTGAAACGACCGGGACTCGTGGAAATTTCATAAGATGCGGAGTATGCTAGCTGATTGCTCCTCCCCACTACAAAATTCTCGAAGGTGAACTCCGGATTCAAAGAGCTCAGGATAACCGGTTTCTTCCTGGCAAGAGGCTGATCTTCTTCGGACGATTCCTCCTCCATAACCACTATTTCAAATGTGGCCTCCTCGCCGAGTTTCTCTTTGACAACTCTGGCGATGGTCTTGCCATACCTACGCTCTAACCATTCCCTTATGAAGGGATTTGCCACGCAGAAAATCACCTTATTACCTTCGATCTTCAACACGTCGAAGGATATGAACCATGTTTTCCACGCCTTTTCTGAAACCTTGGATTTGATGGCCCCTAGCAGGGAAGAATGCATAGAATAACCTCCAAATGTGAAAAAGAGTGATACAGAAACGTGTCAGGGAGTATCCTGGTGCATACCTATGATATCAAAAAAACCCCCTCGCACATAGGGGAACAGGCGTATACTTTCACACCTAACGCACACAACATGCCGATTGCCATCCACTTATAAGGTTCCTTTAAGGTTCCTTGTACAGATGAATCCTTTATGAATCTTTTCAAAATTCATATACCATGTATCCGATACACACCAAACACTGTAATAGTGCGCATGTTCACCTTTGAATGTGAAAAAGCTCCCGGCTTTCTCACACACAATGATCGAATTTTCACAATGTTGATCATTACTGACTTTGCGATGTTTTCGATTCGTGGAATCCCCGATTTTAGTATGATGTAGTATAATCATAAACGTATGGTATACAAATACCGTATCCATGTGAACGATTTTAACCTGGCGTACACACTGGATTGCGGACAAACCTTCAGGTGGTACAAAGATTGTGACAAGTGGATTGGTATACTACCTGATAGGGTGATGAAAGTCCAGCAAAAAACTGATATATTGTACGTTACCACCAATCAACCATGGATGGAAGAAAAGATTCTGGAGTATTTTGGTTTGAAAGACAATCTTAACGAAGTCAGGGAGGTGAGTTTGGAAAATCTGAGTGATCAACCACAAGTTTACGAATTTGTTAAGCACACCTTTGAGTATTCCTGGGGATTGAGGATATTGAGACAGGATCCACTGGAAATGTTCGTATCGTACATCTTTTCCATTCAAAGTAATATACCTGCCATTAGAAGTCGCCTGGAAAAATTATGTGAATTGTTCCCTGAAAATGTGGTTCGTTTTGAAGGAAAGCGTTTCTTTATTTTTCCAGGTTTAAAACAACTCAAATCGCTGAATTATGAAGACTGGCAAAAGTTGAAACTCGGTTTTAGAGCGAAGTGGGTGTACAATTTCATTCAAAAAATTGATGAGAATTATTTGAAGAACCTGAGAAAGCTCGACCTCAAGGAAAAACTCGAGAGATTGACCAAATTAGAAGGAGTGGGATACAAGGTAGCGAGTTGCGTTGCTCTATTCGGTTATGGTGAATTGAATGCTTTCCCAGTTGACAGATGGATAATTCGGATAATGGAGGGATTCGGGGTGCATGGAACGCCTAAAAAGATAATGCAGGTGGGAATGGAATGGTTCTCACCTTATGCTGGGTATGTACAGGAATATCTGTTCAGAATCGCTAGAAATCGTGGAAAGTGGGTGATGAATTGAACTGGAACAAATTTCTGATAGTAATCATCGTGATACTCGCAGGGTTCATGATCGTCAACATATTCATGACCTTCAGAGCTCGAACTTCGTACACTCAGGTGTATTACAGGGCCGTCTATTCCTACGACTACGACGGAAGTGTTCGTACCTTTACAAC
>Ga0180300_10000175_pt1 | contig 26036 bp, 37 predicted proteins | sample GuaBasSediGuay15_FD_121798 | JGI IMG/M metagenome (GOLD analysis project Ga0180300, IMG submission 121798) | Subseafloor sediment microbial communities from Guaymas Basin, Gulf of California, Mexico - Guay15, Core 4569-2, 21-24 cm | ecosystem: Environmental > Aquatic > Marine > Hydrothermal...
AAAAAGCAATCCACCATTAGTCGGAGATTCGTTATGAATAATTTTTAATTTTTGCATGGCAGATTTCGTTGGTTTTAACAAAGGTCCTCCGCGACGCTTTGATTTTGTTTTCAAAAATTCTTCGATTTTTTTTATCGAAAGATCTTTTATAGATGCATCTGGATTTGGTACTGAGTCAAATCTGATTAGGATGCTTTCTGCGGCCCTTGTGATAACTTCATCTATTGTAAGCGGTAGACTGAGAGAACCTATTCGAACATAGGCTACATTTTTGTAAGAATATATTTTCCCATTCGGTTGAAGGATAAGTGCAACGATTAGCTTATCTTGTATTCGAAATGGTTGCATAACAAATTTAGGTTTTGGATATATCGGCTGGATAATCTTTTCTTCGATTTCCTTTTTCCAATTAGTTCCGGGCTTTAATCCGATGATTTTGCCATCGTCAGAAATGCCAAAAAGAAGGAATCCTTTTTTTGTGTTCAGGAAAGCTACAGCGTCTTTAGCTGCTTCGCTTGTGATTTTCGGCTTGAATTCTACCCTTTGGTTTTCTCCTTCCTCGATTAGCTTTAAAAATTCGTTGAGATTCATTTTTATGGGCTAAGGGATTGGATTTTATAAATGTTACGAAAACCGATTTTCTGTTACGAAATGTTACGAAAAAATGTTACGATTTTGTTACGTATTTCAAAGATGGATTGTAAGTAGAAACAGAATGAAGCGAAATACTTTTAAATTAGTTAATTCTTCTCGAAGAGAATGAAAATTCCAAAAACGATTAACAGATACTGTCCGTACTGCAAGAAGAAAACCGAGCATAAAGTCATTCAAGCTAAAAGAAAGACTCCTGGAAGCGCTCATCCGTTGAGCAGAGGAGGAAAAATAAGAACGAAATTGAGAGGCGAATGGCGCGGACACGGCAATCTCGGAAAGTACAGCAAGGGTGCGATGAGTAAATGGAAGAGATATGGTAAGAAGATAAGTAAAAAAGTTGATTTAAGATTTCAATGCAAAGAATGCGGAAAGATGCATACGAAAAGAAAAACTAAAAGGGCTAAAAAGGTTGAGCTAAAATGAGGAGCTTTGAATGTAAAAGCAAGTTCGTGAAAGTAAGATGTAACAAATGCAAGAACGAGCAAATCATTTTTGGTAAAGCAAGCACTGTAGTTAAATGTCTTGTCTGCGGTACTGAATTAGCAAAACCAACGGGTGGAAAAGCTCAAATCAAAGCAAGAATCTTAGAAATTCTCGAATAAAATGTTATATAGAAAAAGCGGATTTCCTGAAGAGGATGAAATAGTCCTGTGTACTGTTACGAAAATCTATCATAATTCTGTTTTTGTTCATATCGATGAATATGACATTCAGGGATTGATCTACATTGGTGAAATTAGTCCAGGAAGAATAAGAAATATAAGAGATTTCGTTAGGGAAGGAAAAAAGATTGTGTGCAAGGTTCTGAGGGCAGATCCAAAAAAAGGAACTGTTGATCTTTCTCTGAGACGTGTTAATGAAGAGCAAAGAAGAAAAAAGCTTGAAGAAATAAAGCAGGAAATCAAAGCTGAGAGGATTCTGGAAGAGGTTGCTAAAAAACTTGGGATGGATATAAAAAAACTGTATGCTGTTGTAAGCGAAAGGGTCTTCAGAAAGTACGAATACCTTCATCAATTTTTCAATGATATAGTAAGTGGAAAAAGCAATAGCTTGAAAATCGGGCTGCCGGAAAATATTGCTTCTGTACTGGATGAGGTTGTTTTAGCAAGAATAAAACCTTCTGAGGTAAAAGTAAAGGGAAAGGTAAAGCTCTGGAGTCTTGCACCAAATGGTGTTGAATTGATCAAACGCGCTTTGCAGAGGGGACTTGCCCTGAGAAAGGGTAAGATCGAAATAAGGTATGCCGGCAATGGCGAGTTCAATGTTTCTGTTATCGCGCCAGAGTATAAGATAGCAAACAAAACACTTGCTAAATGTATTGAAAACATCGTTAAAGCAATCCAATCTTTAGGAGGACATGGAGAAAGCATAATAGAAAAATAAAATGGTAAAACATATAATGTTTTGTGACGCGTGTAAAAAATATACAATGCAGAGCAGATGTCCTGTTTGCGGTAAAAAGACAGTTGAGGCTAAACCACCGAAGTTCAGCATTCAGGATAGATATGGAAAATATAGAAGGGAAGCAAAAAGAAAGATGTTAATGGAGGCCGGATTATTATGAGTAAATGGTTTATTAATAGATATTTGAAGAATCCGAAGGTAAGGAATCCTTTGATGATTGTCGGCTTGCCAGGAATTGGAAATGTTGGTAAAATAGCAGTTGATTTTTTAATCGATGAGCTGAAAGCAAAAAAGATACTTGACTTTTTTTCCTATTCTTTTCCTAATGCTGTTTTTATAAACGAAGAAAACTTAATTGATGTGCCGATAATCGAAGTATATTATAAAAAGCTTAGCGGAATAGATCTTTTTCTTGTCGGAGGCGATATTCAACCGATTGATGATGTTGGGTGTTATGAGTTCTGTGAACTGTTGTTGAATGAATACAAAAAATTTGGCGGAAAAAAGCTGATTACTCTTGGGGGCATTGGATTGCAACACGTTCCAAAAGAGCCAAAGATTTATTGCAGTGGAAATTCAAAGCGATTTATTAATGATTTCACAAAAGGAGTAAATGTAGAAAAGAAGGTTTATGGCAAGGTTGGTCCAATCATTGGTGTAAGCGGTGTTTTGCTTGGCATAGCTCCAAGGTTTGGCATGGAAGCAATAACTCTGCTTGCAGAAACTTATGCTCATCCTATGTATCTCGGAATAAAAGGTAGTAGGGAGATAATAAAGATTCTAAAAAAGAAATTGGGATTGAAGATCAATCTAAAGGATTTGGATAAAGAAATAAAAGAGATGGAAAGCGAATTGCTGAAAAGAACAGAGGAACTCAGCACAATAATAAAACCAAGAAGAAAAGGAAGGGATGTTAGCTATATTGGATAAAACTGATAAAACTTTTATATTCTAAAATAAAACTTAATGCTCTATGCGAAAAGAGATTAAGATTTGGTGGGATCAAGCTAAGCAAGACTTTGATGCAGCATTATATAACTTCGATGGTAGAAGATATTACATTGCTGCTTTTTTATGTCAACAGGCTGTTGAAAAGGCATTAAAGGCTTTATTCTTAAAAAAGAAAAAAGGAATTTTTCCTCAATCACATTCCCTTATATATTTAGGTAAGGAAGTTAAAGCTCCTAAAGAATTTCTTGGATTTTTGAGAGAGTTAACTCCTAAATTTGTTGATACAAGATATCCTGATGCAGCATTAGGAATTCCTGCTGAAATATATGGCGAAGAAAATGTCGCTGAAATAATTGAACAAACAAAGAAGATCTTAAAATGGATCGAAAACGAATTAGAGAAGTAAAAGGTTGCTTGGAAAAAGGCTTCCTGAGGTTTGTAGAAACCATAAAGAAAAGGTTTGATGCAAAAGTTTTACTTTTTGGAAGCAGGGCAAAAGGAGAATGTTTTGAGTTCAGTGATTATGATGTAATTGTAATCTCAAACAAGTTTCATGGTATTCCGTGGCATAAGAGGATAAGTGATATCGTCAAGTATTGGCGTTTGAACAAAGATCTCCATGTTCTGCCTTATACTAAAAAAGAATTTGAGAAGAAAAAGACGATGCGAACGATTGTGCAGGTTGCAGCAAAAGAAGGTTTTTATTTGTGATTTTGTTAATTTTAGTAGGAAAGTTTATATAAAGATTTGAACTTTTTGGTTGAAAATGAAAATCGAATTGACAAAGAAACCTAAAAATGTAACAATTATTGAAGGATTTCCTGGTTATGGTTTGGTGAGCACGATAGCAACTGAGTTCTTGCTTGATCATATTGATGATATAGAAAAGATTGGAAGAATTTGGCTTCCTGAAGCCCCAGCAATGATTGCAGTGCATAAAGGAAAAGTTGTTGAGCCTTTTGGAATATTTTATAGTAAAAAGTATAACCTTGTTATAATTCATGTGGTTACGACTGTTTTTGGCTTTGAATGGGAGATGGCAGAAGCCGTTATGGAGCTTGCCAAGCAGTTAAATGCAAAAGAGATCATAAGTGTTGAAGGTATTAGCAGTGCTGAGATTGGAGAAAAGCCAAGGGCATTTTATTTTTCAACAAATGCTACAAGGTTAAAAAAGTTAAAACAGATCGCTGATGCTCAACTGCAAGAAGGTATTATTGTTGGTGTAACTGGAATAATGATGCTGATGGGCGAGAGAAAAATTCCTGTCACTGCTATATTTGCAGAAGCGCATAGTGAGTTGCCTGATAGTAAAGCAGCTGCAAGGATAATAGAAGTTTTGAATGAATACATAGGATTAGATGTTGATCCAAAGCCGTTGTTGAAACAAGCAGAGATGTTTGAGAAGAAATTGCAGCAGCTACTTACTCGGACAAGAAAGATGATGGAAGAGCAGAAAAAGAAGTTGAGTTATGTAGGTTAGTTTTAGTTATTACTTTTTAGGAAAAAATTTAAAAAAATGATTTCTTCTTCTTTTTCCTTATAGTTAGAACTTATTTGGATTTTTTGATTGGGCTTGAGGGAAAGATTGATGATGCTCATAGAGAAATTCAAAAAGATATTAGTCAGCATGTTGAATATTTCAAAGATGGAACTTATGAAAAAGAATTAAAGAAATCTGTATCTAGAAGTCAGCTGATCAAAAAATTTCTTTTGCAAAGAAGAAGGGTAGAGCCATCGATTAAAGGGCTTGGTGCGGTTATACATGCTTATTCTCCAGAAGCAATGCTTGAAGGTGAAACAGAAGGATATCTTAGCAGGATCAGAACGCCAGAAGAGTTATTGATTTATTTATGTGTTGATTCTTCACTTGACGTATTAGAAAGAAAAAATGAGATCGGATGTTGGGCAGATAAGTTGTTTAGTGAAAAATTAGAAGAGTGTGAAAATGAGAAAGAAAGAAAATATGCTATTGCTCGAAGAGAAGCAGTGAACAAATGGATAGATTTTGTTCCATTTAGTTTAAGAGTGTTTTCGCCGTTTTATGAAGTTAAGAACGAACTAAATAGTTTATATGGAATTGTTCTTGCATTTTTTGGCGGGGCTGCGAACATGGCTTATCCTATTTATTCGAGTTGGTTCAGAAATACTCTCAGATGGATTAAAAATAAACCTGATTTTTCAGAGAAAGATGTGGATAAAAAGAAAGAAGCGATAAAGAAAGCTATTCGTCGATTAGGAAAAGGATTACGAGAACTTGATGAAATTAAAGATCACTTAGGTAATTTAGTAAGCAGAGAAGATGGTGCGATGTTCTTCAGTTACTATGCTTGGGCTCCGTGGCTCGGATTTGAAGATGCATTTAAGGTTTGTTATGGAGAAGATTTCGCAAATAAATGGCTGATGCGTTTCTTTGATAGAAGTTCTGATTTGGTAATAGCTCTTAGTAATGCTAAAGCAATTGAAAGGATGATTTCTAATCCATCCAATGTATTTATCGCTATAAATGAAATTTTAGATACCGAAATTAAATCTTTGAGCAAGATATTTAATGAAGATTTGAAGTCCTTATTGGAAGGCTATCTCAAATCTTGGAATATGTTAACAAGGTGCTTGATTTAAAGAACATATGAACTAGAATAAAGAAAATTTTTTAAAAAAGTTCTTCTTCTTTTTTTTCAATGCCAAAAAAGAGGTTGAGATCACTATATTATGTCAAAGAATTAGAGAAGTCTTTTACAAAATATCTCGATCTTCTTGCTCGATATATTCCGATTAAAGAAAAGCATATCAAAAGAATAGATAAGATTGCAAGTGAAATTCATAAAGAGATTACAAAATTGAGGAAGGAGCTAGAAAAGATTTCGAAATTAAAAATAGAAAAGAAAACGAAAAAGAAGAAAAAGTAAAATGGGAATATTCAGCAAAGTCTTTAGGAGAAGAAATCCTCCTGAAAAACAGAGGGCTGTTAGATTTAGGATGGCAAGGTTAAGTGAAACAGCAGAGGCAGTGACTTTTGGGATGAATTATATGATTAAACACCTTGCGAAACTAGAAGCAGAAAGTGAGGAAAGATTAAAGGAACTTGCAAAGGCGATGAGGGAAAAAGCAGAAAAGTTAAGGGCCCTTAACACGTTTATAACGGAAGAGTCAAGAGTATTTCAAATCGAAAGGGATTTAATGTTAAGAAGAACAGCACCAGAACTGAGAAAACAGCTTAGGAGAGAATTCCTTGCTTTGAGCAGACTCCAGTTAAATGTCATGAGGGCTGCAGAAGCTGAACTCAAAGAGATTAGTCCAGCAAGAAGGAAAGTTATTATTAATTCTACTGAAGCGATTAGAAGATTGGTCTTAGAAATGGAAAAGCAGATAAAAAAGATCGAGGAAGAAGAAAGATTACAATTAGAGAACTTAAGTAAGCTTGCAAGAATCCTGTCGAATGAACAAAAGATAGGAAGGCAGATAGTAATGACAATAATTCCTGAAGAAAGAAAGGTTTTGGATAAAGTAATGGATGAGATAAAAAAAGAACAAGAGGAATTGAAAAAAGAATTGAAGGAACTTGAAGCAATGGCAAAGCTCGATATCTTTGAAGAAAGGATAGCATGGAGACCTCCTCCTGAATTGCTTCCGCCACGGGAATAAATTATTCATCTAACGGATTTTTCACTTTCTTTATCTGCTCTAAGCTTACCTTTGTGTAGCGCTCTGTTGTTGCAAGATTTGCATGGCCAAGAAGGGTTTGAATAACTCTTATATCTGTTCCTTGTTCTAGTAGATGTGTTGCAAAGCTTGCTCTTAGAGCATGGCAATAAACCCTTTTTTTAATACCTGCTTTTTCAGCAAGAGATTTTATGATCTTTTCTGCCTGCCTTGGAGTTATTGGTTGGTTTTGTTTGCTCGGGCTTGGAAAAAGAAATTCGTTTTCTGGAAATTTTTCTTTTAGTTTTGGAATATATTCCTGCAAATCTTTGACTAAAGTAGTTGAAAGTATAACAATCCTATCTTTTTTTCCTTTTCCTGCCCTTACAACAGCTATTTTTTCTTTTAGGTCAAGATCGTTTATTTGCATTTTAACAGCTTCAGAAACACGCAATCCAGCTGAATAGAGAAGCTCTACAAGAACCCTGTGTTTTTGATTCTTTGCTGATGCTATCATTTGCTTTATTTCATCCTTTGTTAGAACAGTAGGAATCTTTTTTTCTAGCTTTGGAGATTCTATTTTGCTAAATATATCCCGTTCAAGGATTTTTTTATAGAAAAACCTTAATGTGCATAAAGCCAAGTTGACTGACGAAGGTTTTAGTTTTTTATCAAACAAGAGATTTGCAATATAGCTCTTTACGTCTTCCTCTGTTGCTTCGTGTGGGGGTTTTTTGATAAAGGAAAGAAAATCTTTATTGAAAAAAAGATATGTTTTTACTGTTTTTTCTGAAAAGCCTCTTAGCTTAAGCTCTGTTTCGAGTTGTTTTAAAGCTTGCATTTTTTATCCAAAATGATAATCAAAAATAATTGGAACCTGAACTAGCTTTGCAAGATTATGGATTTTGCTTCTACTTCTATTCTGCGCCTTTAAGGTTTCTGCTAGGTGCAATGCATCATGTTTTGTGCATGCGCAGGCATAAAGAACATAGGTATCCTGATATTTTCCTCTGTTTTTTCTCCTGAAGTATATGTCTGCTGTTATAGCAAGAAAGCTGTTTTCTTCTGTTGTTATATCAAAGGTTGTAAGCTGGATATAAATTTTTGAAATATTCCTTGTGCGGACTCTTTCTTTTTTTAATCTTGAATATATTTCTTTTGTTAAAGTTTCGAGATCTGGATAATCTTGGATGTTCATTTTAGTTTTCTAAAACGAACTTTTTTCTGGTTTTTTGTTTTTGAGAAGGAGATTTGATAAAAAATTTTAAGCGACGATTGAAAATTTTAGTCTTTTATTTTTGGTGTTTGTTCTTTGTTTTGCGATTAAAACTTTTGATTAAAACCTAAAAGTTTTTGGTTAAGTCCAACGATATTTTCTTTTGCCTGAAGCTCTTTAAATCCTGGTTCTAATGAGATCAAAGGCCTGCCTTTTATGTATGTTTTTTGTACTGGAATGCCTTTTGAGATTAGGTTTGTAACATAGGTTCTGATAAGGGTAAGGGAAAGGTTTAGCTTTTGGGCAAGTTCTAGGTAGGAAATGGGCTTTGATTCTGAATAAAGGGCAAGAAAGACTTTTTGCTCTTCTTGCGTTAGGGGCTGGATTTGATGGATTTCTGGTTTGGATTGGATTGGCTGGCCTGTAATTTCTGAGATTATATTTTTGAGCTGCTTTATTTCTTCTTGCAGATGCTGGATTTTTTTATCCAGTTCGCATAGGTATTCATAATTTGCCTGGATTTCGTTTGTGTTTTCGTTTATTGCATCGAGATGTTCTTCGAGTTCTTCGTGTATTTTTGAGAATGTTGATTGGACGAATTGCTTTAAGTCTTCCGGTTTTTCGTCGAAGAAGATGACCTTGGTTATTTTTGTCACCTCTTTCTCCTGCTTTGTTTGATACTTTCTTTGCTTAATGCTTTGTTTGTTATTTATATAATTTTCTCGTGTTTAAACTATAGGTTTTCTTTCTTTTTTTGCGCTTTGTTTTGGTTATTTTGCCTTCTTTTTCAAGTTCTGCAAGAAGGCGATAGAACGTGCTTTTTGAGCAGAGGGCTTGCTCGTTGACGATAATCTCTTTGAGCTGGAAAGCTGTTGAGCCTGGATATCGTGTTAGAAGGTTTAAGATGAGGTTTTTTATGTAATCTTTTGAATGTTTGACGATTCTCTTGGCTATTCTTTCTTTTGCTTGGAGTTCTGATTTGAGCTTTTTCTTTTGACGTTCCTGAGCTTGTGCTGTTGAGATTGGTTTGGTTTGTTTGTTTTGGAGTTGGTCGAGGATAGAGGTAATGCGTTCGAGGATAGGCTTAAGGTTTGGGTCTTGGCTTTGTGATTGTTTTTGATTCAGGCTTAAAGAGTTTAGCTGTGCAGTAAGCTGGTCTATCTGTTTTGAAAGCAAGGCATATTTTGATTCTAGATCAAGGAGTTTTGATTCCTGTGTTTTCGTTCTTTCATTGAGAAAGGTAATCCAAGTAAAGAGATGGTTTATGTCTTCTTTTGCACGGAAGAAGGCATTTGATACTGCTGAATGAAACCGTTGAAGAAAGGTAAGATGTTCTTCTTGATCTTGTCCTAAACGTTTGTGTTTTGCGCGTTGAAAGAGAGGCATTTTTGTTTTGAGATGTGGTGGAGGTATAAAAGAATTTCTGGTTTTGAGACTATAATGGGACTAAAATGGGACTAAGCTAGGACTATAGTGGGACTATGGTGGGACTAAGTTGTCGACGATAAGTCTTAATTTTGTGAGACTAACGTGAGACTTATGTGGGACTAAATTGAGACTATAGTGAGACTATGTTGAAAGGGAAAAGTTTTTCGTCGATAAAAAAGCCCTGTTTTAGTTATGCTCTGTTTTGGGACTAAAATGGGACTAGAGTGAGACTAACGTGGGACTAAAATGGGACTAATTATCGACGATAAACTGGGAAAATTGGGACTAAAGTGAGACTAAGCTGAGACTAAATGATAGAAAAGAAATGAAAGTTGTAAAAAATGTGCATGAAAATAAAGTGAGTAAAAGGAAGGTTGTAAAGTTAAAGCGTTAAATGTAGTAAGTTGAATGTAAAGTGGGGTGGCATGTAATGTGCTGAGATATGGTAAAGTGATGGAATACTGATTAGTTTTGTTTTAGTAAAGTGAAGTTGGAGGTAAGTAAAAGGGAGTTTGTGAGTTTGAAATTGGAAGGTGAAGGGAGAGATTGGATCAGAAAAAAGTGAAAAGTGAGTTGTTTGTGGTTTTTGTTGAAATGGTATGGTTCTAGTCAGGTCGTCGCAAAAGATTATTTTTCATTATAGAAAATAAATAGGAAAATGAAAAAGTGAGAGTTCTAAAAGTGCGGACTTAGAATAGATGTCTGTGTATGGAGATCGAATTCGCTTTTAGAATAGGACGACAACAAATGAACAATTTAAGAATCCATTATTATTTTCCATATTGAAAAATATAAAGAAAGCGAAAAAGTGAGAGTTTGAATAAGTAAGTTATGTGTTGATGGTCTGGATTTGGGGTAAGAAAGTAGTGGAGATAACAGTTAGGCATTATGCTATTTGGGTTATTTCTGGCTTATTTTTTAGATTTTTAAGATAGGAAAGGTTTAAGTAAGAAAAGTGAGAGTTCGTAAGAAACGTAAGAGTTTATTTTCTGAAGGGAAAAGAATGGAAACACAGAGTTTCCCTCTTCTGAAATTTATATTAACTCGTGATTTCTCGGCTATGTTACTAATACATCTTGAAGATTCCCTAAATATATTGTCCATACGTAAAGTCCACTTGAGTCCGTGAGATGAGATTTTTTCTACAATTTTAGTAATAGGGATTATTGAAATGGTTGTTCCTTTTACATTATTAAGGGTAAAGTCTTTCTTGTTCGGAAATATGATAAGTTCAGTTCCGAATGGGATAATTATGCTAAAATATCGAGCGTATTTCGATGCTAAAAAGAAATTAGTGATTGTTTGATCAAATCTTCCTCCAAAAGCTCCCACAACATAAACCAAAGAAGACTTCCTTTTTCTTGCTAAATTTAAAGCTAGTTCTCCGTCTGTTTTATCTTTATTTTTTGGAAATCGATGGATTAACACTTCTTTCTGCGGAAGACAGGATAAAGAATCTAAATCCCCAATTACCTCGTGTACTTTGATTTTGAAAGATTTTGCTTTAGCGAAACCGCCATTTGCGGCGATTATTAGCGATGAATTTTTAGCTAAGAATTTATATAACGCTTTAGAATTTTGCTTATAATCTCCGTTTAAGAATGTAAGCGTTTTCATCCGGTTTTATGAGATTAAGTCGTATAAAAACTTTGCTACCTCTTCGATCGAATGCACCATATAAAGTCCTGGCTGTTTGTGTAGGCCGATCTTAATGTCATCGTCATTATAACCTAAATGATAAAGCACAGAAAAAAGAATTTCCTGTGGATTTATGATACACCCGTACTTTGCATTAACTAAACACCAAATGTCATGTATTCCATCACCTACAAATAAATATTCTTCATTTTCTACAATTTTCTTAATTTCTTTTAGTTTGTCCTCTGGGGAAGCTATTTTAAGTTCTAAACCTCCGATTGCGACACCGTCGCTGTTAAAATGTAAATCATTACATAGTATTCTTTCTGGTTGCACAATGTCTTTTAAAGCTCCAAGAATGATATCTCTCGACCAATTTAAAGAAATTATGAAAAGAAAATATTTAGAAGCAAGTTGTTTTAAAATTTCCCTGTGAGGAATAAAAATCTTAGCTCCTGCTTTTCTGAGTTTTGATTTTGTAACATATTTCAAATATGGTGCTATGCTCCTAGCCGAACTTAATTCTACTTCTTTAAGGGTATCTGATAGCAAACTCAATGTTTCTTCTCTCGAATGTTGTTTTGTCCGTTCTCGTTCAAAGAATCTTAGCATCGCTTCTCCTATCTGAGTGGAATAATTTGTGTTAGCAATGGACCAAAGCTGTTCAAACACAGTTTTCTCTTCTGGAGGATAACTTTCATGGATTAATCTAATTAGAAGTGTAGTTGTATCCTGTGGCGTTAAGGTTCTGTCGAAATCGAAAAATACATATTTTAGTGTCATTTTTAAAAACTTTAGAAGTCGATATTTATAAAATTTACTACTTTATAGTAAAGATGAGAAAGAAAGAACTTGCGATTTTTTTGTCTGGGTTGAGAGGATTTGCTGTGAGGAAGGAATCGCTGGAGCAGAGAGAAAGTGAAAGCGAGATTATTGCTGATGTGTTGTGGAAAGCTTATATGCTTGGAGATATTGAAGGCAAGATTATTGCTGATCTTGGATGCGGCACAGGCATAATTGGAATAGGATGTTTGCTTCTTGGAGCTAAAAAGGTTTATTTTGTTGATATCGACGAGGATGCGATTAAAGTGTTAAAAGAAAATCTTTCTAAGCTTGAAGGAAATTTGAGGAGGAAAGCTGTTATCATTTTAAAGGATGTCAGTAAACTAAGCAAAAAAGATGTGAAAAATGTTGAAGTTGTTATTCAAAATCCTCCTTTTGGTGTGAAGAAAAGACTTGACAGGGTTTTCTTAGAGGTTGCCTTTAAGCTTGTAAATGTTGTTTATTCTTTTCATAGGCTTGATGTTGAAAGATTTGTGTATGCTTTTAGTAGGGATCATGGCTTTAAAGTAACGCACTTATGGAAATACAAATGGCCGATGAAGGCTGTTGCAAGAAAGCACAGAAAACGAATAAGATACCTGCCTGTTGGCTGCTGGAGATTGGAAAGATTTTTAAAATAAAAGAAAAAGGTTAGGCTGAAATGGAAGTTAAGATTGTTAAAGAAGAGAAAAATAAACTGATCATCGAGCTTCCGAAGGAAGGACATACTTTTCTGAATGCTTTAAAAGAAGAGCTGTGGAATGACAAACACGTCAAGGTTTCTGGATACAGGATAGACCATCCGCTTGTTGGCATTCCAAGGTTGATAGTTGAAACTGACGGCAAGGAAACGCCAAAGAAAGCTTTGATTGCTGCGGCTGAAAGACTAAAAAAGCAAGGAAAGAAGTTTAAGGAATTGATTGGAAGGCTTAGGATTTAATCTGTAATTCAGAATGAAAAAATACAGCGTAGAAGAAGCAAAAGAATTGATTGCACTGGCAAGAAAGGCAATTGAAGATTTCTATGTCGATAAAGATACAGAGGCAGAGATTTCTGATGAAATAAAAGAGAAATATAAAGAAAAGAGAGGAGTGTTCGTAAGTATATATGTTGATGGTGAATTGCAGGGCTGTATTGGATTTGCTTATGCTGTTTTTCCTTTGTGGAAAGCAGTAATAAAAGCTGCTGTTGGAGCTGCCTTTGAAGATCCAAGATTTCCGCCTTTGCTCAAAGAGAATTACAAAAAAAGCAGAATTGAATTGACGATATTAACTGAACCTGAACCTATTGAAATTGAGGAGCCAGAGGATTATTTGAAAAAGATAAAGATAGGAAAGCATGGACTGATGGTAAAGGATGCTTTTGGAAGTGGTTTATTATTGCCGCAGGTTGCTGTTGATGAAGGCTGGAATGTTGAAGAGTTTTTGAATTATACTTGTATGAAAGCTGGATTAGATGCTGATTGCTGGCGTAACAAGCGAAGGAATGTTTATTGGTTTGAGGCGCAGGTTTTTAGCGAAGAAGATGGAAAGGTTGTTGAAAAACGCTTGGAGGTGAAATAAATGTTTTGGTTTGGTTGGACAGCTGGCTTTGGGATTGGCTTTTCTTTGTTGCTTGCTTTGGTTATGATATGGAGTTTGATATGGAAAGGTATAGCTTTGTGGAAAGCAGGAAGAAATGGCCAGCTCGGCTGGTTTGTAATTTTGTTTATAATCAACACTGCAGGAATACTTGATATAATTTATTTGATATGGTTTCAGAAAAAGAAGCGGAAAAGATAAAAATTTAAATATTATTTCTGGTGCCTAAGTGATAATGTTCGTCAGGAAGAAAAAAATAAAGGGTAAAGAGTATGCTTATCTTGTTGAAAACAAGTATATTAACGGCAGGGTGAAGCAGAAGGTTAAAAGATATCTTGGAAAGGTTTTTAGGTTTGATAGAAGTGGGGATTTTCCTGTTACAACTGTATTCGATAAAGGAAGGATTGATGCGATAAAGGATCTATTGAAAAAAGAGTTGATTTTGAGGGGGTTTAAAGTAAGAGGTGATGTGCTTGAAAGAGAAAATGTTGTTGTTGATTTGAAAAAGCCAGAAGTTTTGTTTAAAGGAAGAAAAGCATGCATAGAGCTGAACGAAGGTTTTCTTTGCGGTTATACTTTGAGGAAACTTTACAGATTAGGGGATGGAGATGGCTTTGCAGTAGCTAATGCTCTGCTCAGTGCTGGAATTAAGCTAAGCAAGGATGATTTTGTTAAATTTTTTGAACGATATTATGGAGGTGAAGCTGATGAGCATGAACAAGCAGATTAATGAGGTTAATCCAAAATGGCCTGTTCATGTTGGTATAATACTTGATGGAAACAGGAGGTTTGCAAAGAGATTGATGCTTGAGCCGTGGAAAGGGCATGAATACGGAAAAGAAAAGCTGAAGAAGTTATTTGAGTGGTGCAAGGAATTTGGAGTTAGAGAATTGACTTTGTATTGTTTTAGCATGCAAAATTTTAACAGGCCAAAGAGGGAATTTGATTATTTGATGAAGATTTTTATTGATGCTGCAAATGAAGCACTTGAAGATAAAAGGGTTTGTGAAAATAAAATAAGGATAAGGGTTATTGGTAGGAAGCATTTATTGCCTAAGGAAGTTCAGGAAGCGCTAGCAAAGCTTGAAGAAGCTACTAAGGATTATGATGGATATTTGATTAATCTTGCTATTGCTTATGGTGGAAGGGAGGAGATAATTGATGGGATTAAGAAACTTGCTAAAGATGTGCAGCTAGGAAATGTTAAAGTTGATGATATAAATGAAGACGTGTTTAAGAATTATCTTTATCTTGCTGATGAGCCTGATATGATAATAAGAACTGGTGGTGAGCAGAGGACAAGCAATTTTCTTCCGTGGCAAAGTATATACAGTGAATGGATCTTTTTAAAAAAGACGTGGCCTGAGTTTGAGAAAGAGGATTTTGAGTGGTGTTTAGATGAGTATGCAAGACGTGAGCGAAGGTTTGGAAGATGAGCAGCGTGAAGGTAAAAGCAGATGGTTCTTGAAACTTGTTCTTGCTATATTTCTTCTGCTTTTGATTGTTCTCTTTGTTGTTCCTTATTATGGCGTTAGACTTGATCCTGAACCTGAAAAAATTATTTCGATTGAAGAAGCTTTAGACGGAAAGGAATATGCTAAAGACCTGATAAAGTTTGTTGCTGATAAAGTTGTTGCAAGTGCTTGCATGAGCGGAAATAAGGTTTGTCATGCAAAAGCGCTGTTTTATTTTGTTAGGGATAATTTCAGGTATGTGGCTGATCCAGCAGGAAAGGAGTATATTGAAAAGCCAGAGGAGTTCTTGCTTGCTGGCGGCGGTGATTGTGAAAGTGGAAGTCTGTTTCTTGTTGCTTTGCTTGAGAGTGTCGGCATTAAAGCAGAGGTTGTTGCGAGAAGAGGGCATGCATTTGTAAGGGCTTATTTGCCCGAAGTGTTGAAAAAATATAAGAAGAATGGGTATGTTTATCTTGATTGGACCTGCAAGCAATGTGGTTTTGGTGAGTTGAGATAAAATGAAAGATGAGAGGAATGAGCATAAACACATTTGGATTTATGAAAGGATAGATAGGATTTGGGAAGAATATCTCTGGGCAGAAATTCATATGGTTGAAGCGATAAAGGCAAGGGCATTTGATCAATTTTGGGAATATCTTGATTATGCAAGTTGTTTGGAAGATTTGATTAGGGAATTTTCTGTTGATGAGCACGCTGAATTTATTCAAAAAAGATTTGGGGATGTTTGTATGAAGGTTTTTGGAGAAAACTATGCGCGTTTGGCTGATAAACTCTTAAAAGAATATATAAGAATAAGTGGAATATTTTCCTGACTTTAGGATTAGAAGGACAACATTTTTAAAATAGATGGTTTTTTGCTTTGAAAAATGTACTTGATCTGTAATTCATGCAAGACAAGAATAGCAAATCAGCCCGGAAGTGTGGTTTTTCCCTGTCCGAAATGCGGAAAATATCAGATAGTGAGATGCTATAGATGCAGAAGGGCTGCTGTTAAGTATAAATGTCCAGAATGTGGATTTGAAGGTCCGAATTAAATAGGGGGTGTTCTGAATGGCAGATGTTGTTGTTACTTTGAAGGTTATGCCAAAGGGCGTTGATGTAGATTTGAATGCGTTAGCTGAGAAGGTTAAAGAAAAGGTTTCTGCTTTTGGCGGTGAAGTCGGAAAGGTTGAAGAAAAGCCTGTTGCTTTTGGGCTGAAGAGTTTGATGATTTATTTTGTTATGCCTGAAGGAAAAGGAAGTACAGAGCCTTTGGAGAAAGAGATTGAAATGCTTGACGATGTTGAAAGTGTTGATGTTGTTGATGTTAGGCGAGCTGTAGGCTGATTTTGATTTTATCTTGTTTTTTATCTTGTTAATTGTTTTATTATCTTTACTATATCTTTTTCCTTTGCTGTTGTTCTTATGCCGTAATCGCTGAAATGGGTTCTTGCTGCTTTGAATCCTGCTTTTTTTAGTTCTGCTATTAGAGATGTAAGCTTTGGTATTGGAAGTTGATTCTTTTTGCAAAGGGCATGGTATTGTATGAATGGAAAGTTCGATATCTTGCATTCTTCTGCTATTCTTTTAAGCAGAGTTGCTTCATGCATTTTTGCTATGGCTTTGGCAAGTGCATTATTCCAGAGAGGGCCTGTCCAGAGAGGACCGATTTTGTTTTCTATTGTTTTGTGGTATGCTAGAAGCCTGTCTGTTTTTGTTGCTCCTTTTTCGCAAGTGAAGAATGCACGATAGTAGTGCTGTCTATAATAAGAATATATTGGTGTTAGGGCTTTTTCGTACTGCGCTGCAATAAGTTGGACTTTCCTTATTAGAATGCGTAAGGCAAATTCATGAGCTGAAGGATGTTTTGCTGCAGGCCGAGCCCAGTATTTTCTGAGGCATGTTTTTGGATATGTTCCTGCTAATGGAGCTGTGTCTGTTGCTGTTACTGCGAGTATTGCATTTCGGCTAAGGGCTTTTATTGCAGCATCGAGAAAAGGATTTGGGCTGCCAAATGGGTCTATGTCAATGTAATCAAAACCTTTGTTTTCAATGAGGAAGAGATTTGCATCTTTGTTGAAGATCTTTGCTTTGGTTTCTGGTATTTTGTTTAAAGTTAGATTCTTTTTTATTACTCTGGTTGCTTTTTTGTTAATGTCGTTGAAAAGAATTTCCTTTACTGCTTGGTTTGCTTCGAGGATTAATCTTATGCCGCGAATTCCTGAGCCTGCCAATGGAAGTGCTATTCTGAATTTTCTTTTCTCTTTTTTTGCTATGTAAGAAATGATTAGAACAGAGATTGTTCTGTTCAGGGCCATTGCAGGATTGTAGAAAACAGGCATATCTTTTGTCGGAATCTGTTTTGTTCTTGGAATATAGATTCTCGCTTTTCCTTCTGTGATTTGTGGCATTTTCTTTTGATAAAAAAATGATAAAAAATAAAACTTGTGGTTTTTGTATATTAGGATATGAATAGAGGATTGTGTTTAGAAGAAATTGGAGAACTGGGCGGGATAGAAAAGATAGTTTTACATTATAAATGGTATTTGCATATAAATGAGGATGGACTTAGAAGGGATTATCTGATATTGCAGATTGAGCATGAACACGGCGTGGTTGAATTTGGTTTTAGGCCGGTTCGATTGCGCGATGAAGCAGCAGTTAGAGAATATCTGCTTGGCTTTTTGAAAAAGATTTTGCGAAAGAGGAGCATAAAAAGAAAACTGAGGAAAGAAGGATTGATCATTTGTTCATATCAAAACATTCCTATTTATTCTAAGCGCTTTGATGAGTTTTTGCGTCAATACTTGAATGGTTGAATTGTTTTCTATTGTTATGTCTGCCATTTGCATGCATTTTTTGACCTGCTGACCATGTGAGGATTCGTCTTTGCCGAGGTCTCTTTCATCTATCTTAAGGAATTCCTCCCAAGTTTTTGGATCCGAAGGTCTATTTCGAGAAAGCATGAATTGAAAGCGTTTTTCTCTTGATGCTGTGATGCTTATTAAAATGAAGTTCTCATTGAATGCTTTTTTGAATGACATTACTTCTGCTGGATTTCTTATGCCGTCGATGACAAAGAGAAGGTTGTTTGATTTGCTGATTTCTTCTATGATTCTGTCTGCAAGAACAGAATTTCCAAATTTTAAGCGAAGTTCGTTGCCGATGTCTTGGAGCTGTTTTGTTGTGTAGTTTGCTAAGCCACGATTTCTTGCTTCTTCGCGAACTATGTCTGAAAGGGAAAAATAGATAAAGCCTTTTGATTTGAGAAAATCTGCAATAACGCCTTTGCCGCTGGCTTTTGGTCCGGTTAGGCCTATAATGAGCTTATGCATTTTTATCATTGCATCCGAGACAATAGATGTATCTTCTATAACCAAGGATTCTTTTTTGGATTCGCTTGTTTTTTACAAGTTTTGATATAGTTTTAAGAAAGTTTTGAAGTGTTGGTGTTTTGTTGAATTTTTGTTTAAAAAGAAGCTCGAGCTCTTTTGCTGTTAACCAACGCTTTTTGTTCTTTTCCATTAATTCGAGAATGTCAAACCAGTACATTTTCAGCTGAGATATTTTCCTATCTGTTGCCTGAGTTTTTCTAATTTTTGTTTGTCGTTTAAAAAAGATTTGATTGTACGCATGTTTGCTGGAGATGGATGCGGAATAGCTATGTAAGGATAATTGTAGTAAAATGATTGGAAAAATTCTTCTACGTGTTTGCCTAAGGTAATGAAAAGCTTTACGCTGTTTTCAGGAAGTTCTCTTTTGAATCTGATTGTCGCGCAGATAAGTGTTTGTGGAAAGTATCTCGGATCGAACGGCTTTGGTTTATTGTCTATTTTTGCTGGGCATTTAACGAGAGAGGTTAGATGTACTTTTTCTTCTAAAGATTCTGGTTGAAAGATCTGTTCTGAATTATTGAAGCCGAGTATTTGCGGCAGATATAATGCTTGGAGCATTTCTGCAAGATTTTTTCTTAGTCTTCCAGAAAAAGCTGCTCTTGATAATGCTTCTATTGGATGTGTTCCTTGATCTACCAATTTTTTGTAGGTCTTAACTTGTTGAGGTCCTGGTGAGAAGCCGATTATAGCGATGGTAGGATTTTTTGGTGAGTTGCCGATTGGACAATAGGTTAGAGTGAGCTTTTTTCTTTTACTATTGTATACTTCAAGCTCTTCAAAAGGTTCGGTTGTGCAGAGATGACATTGAGGATACTGAAGCATGGAAAGATTATTTTTAGGAAAGATTTTAAAATTTATTGGCAAAATGGAGGGTTATGCAGATCAGAAAGGTTATTTGTACTGTGATGGGGCATGTTGATCATGGAAAGACGACGATTTTAGATAGAATCAGGAATACTGTTGTTGCTAAAAGCGAACCTGGTTTGATAACGCAGGCTATTGGAGTGAGCATAATTCCTATTGAGGCTGTTAGGAAGATTTGTGGAAAATTGCTTGATGCTCTGAATGTAAAAATAACTGTTCCAGGATTACTTTTTATTGATACGCCAGGTCATGCTGCTTTTACTGCCCTGCGAAAGCGAGGAGGCAGCTTAGCTGATATAGCTATTTTGGTTGTGGATATAAATGAAGGGAGTATGCCGCAAACAGTTGAGTGTATTGAAATACTGAAGGCTTTTAAGACGCCGTTTGTTGTTGCTGCGAATAAGATTGATTTGATCCCTGGATGGAAAAAGCAAAGCGATTTGTTGCTTGAAAATATTGAGAAACAGGATGCCAGAGTGATTGGTGAATTCGAAGGAAAGCTATATGAGCTTGTTGCAAAGCTGAACGAGTTTGGTTTTAATGCAGACAGATTTGATAGGGTAAGAGATTATACGAAAGAAATAGCTATAGTTCCTATAAGTGCTGCAACTGGTGAAGGTGTTGCTGAGCTTTTAATGGTGTTAATCGGTTTAGCGCAGCGCTATCTTGAAGAAAGTCTGAAATGCAATCTTGATGGGCCTGCAAAAGGAACTGTTCTTGAGGTAAAAGAAGAGAAAGGTGTAGGTATCACTGTTGATGCAATAATTTATGATGGTCATTTAAAGATTAATGATACTTTGCTTGTAGCAGGACTTGATGATGTTATTGTTACGAAAGTCAGGGCTTTGCTTGAGCCCGCGCCATTGGCTGAGCTTAGGCTTGGAAAAAAATTCCAGAGAGTGAAGGAAGTTAAAGCTGCAACTGGTGTAAAGATCGTTGCACCGATGCTTGAGAGGGCTGTTGCAGGAATGCCGTTGAGGAGCTGCAAGCCAGATGAGGTTGATGCGGTTAAAGAAGAGTTGATGAAAGAAGTTGAAGAGGTTTTGATTGAAACAGAAAAGGTCGGTGTTATAGTGAAGGCTGATTCTCTCGGTAGCTTAGAAGCAGTTGCTAAATTGCTCAGAGAGAAAGGTATTCCTATTAAAAGGGGAAGTGTTGGAGAAATAAGCAGGAAGGATGTTGCTGAAGCTATAGCTAATCTTGGAGTTGATCCGCTTTACGGAGTTATTCTTGGATTCAATGTTGGTGTTGCAAAAGATGTGAGTGTTCCCAGTCAGATTAAGGTTATAACCTCTGATATCATCTATAAGCTGGTTGAAAAGCTCGAGGAATGGCAGGAAGCTGTTAGGAAAGCTGAAGAGGAAAAAGAATTTGCAAAATTGGTTAGGCCGTGTAAAGTTGAGATTTTGAGGGGTTATGTTTTTAGGCAAAGCAATCCTGCTATAGTTGGTGTTAGCGTTATTGAAGGTGTGTTAAGACCGAATACGCCGATGATGCGGGTTGATGGAAAAAGCGTTGGATATGTGAAAGGCATTCAAAGTGAGGGACAGAACATAGAGAAGGCCGAGAAGGGAAAGCAGGTTGCTATTTCTTTGCCTGACGTTATTGTTGGAAGACAGGTAAAGGAAGGAGATATTCTGCTGAGTGATGTTCCTGAAGATGATTTCAGAAAATTGAAGCGATTGAAGAAATTTTTGAGTAAGGAAGAGATAGAGCTTTTAAAAGAGATCGCACAGATAAAGAGAAAGAAAAATCCTATTTGGGGGATATAAGATAAAATAAGCAGTCTGTTGGCGGATATCGTGAAGCTTCTGCTTGCTGATTTTGGCTCATAGCCGCATTAGGGGGGTGGTCTTAGATTTTAAATTTTTTATTAAGAAAAATTTTCTAGTAGAGCATCTATACTAGACCACAAGTCATTTTCTTTTGGAACTAGTTCATCATGTGTTTTGATGTGTTTATTCATTTCATCAATTTCGGCATCACCCATATCATAGTTTCCTGTATAATAGTAGTAACATGCGGAAGCGAAATATTCATTAGTTTCGTGCATTTCACTACTTATTTGTGCTTCGAGTTCGTTAAGATTTAAAAGTAACTGAGCTAATTGCTTAGTGCTATTTGAAGTGGCATATTCTAATGCTTTATTAAAAAATGCCTTAGCATCACGGTACTCTTGACTAGCATATGAATAATAAGCATCTGCATAACCAGCGTAGATATTACACCAATAAAAATCGTTCTTCTCATAACTATCGCTTGCTTCGTCATAATATCCATTAGCGATACCCTCATTTTTTCCTGCTACGTACATTTCTTCTAGTCCTTTCGCGATTTGTTTTATGTAATTGTGTTGTTTAGTGTTCAAATTCCGAAATAATACAATTTGGTTTGTTAAATTTTGTATTTGGTTATTTAAATCGGATTGCTCTTCTTCATATTTGGCCTGTAAAGATTTTATTTTATTTTTATTCGCCTGTTCCACAAAGAAATAAGTTGTAATTGCTGAACTGAAGATGCAGATGATTACAACAACACTTATTATGATTATTTTTTTCATTTCAAATATACCAAATTGAAGTTGAAGTGAAATCTTAAAAAGTTAAACTTCATACGATTTCTAGTTTTATTTTATTTTAAAAACTTACGATACGAGTTTATATAATTTTCTAAGACCTTATTTGAGTTTGAAAGTAAAAATCCTGCTAAGCCTGTGGATTTGATTTGAATATAAAAACGGTTGGAAGATTCCATAAGAGAGGTTCATCTGCCAACAGTAAGTTAAAGTAAATAAGCGAAATTTTTAAATATTAGGATATAAAAGATTATCTTATGAATCCGAAAATTTTATTTTACGATAGAGAGGACGAATTGAAGTTTTTGGAATCGCGTTATAGAACAAACAAATTTGAGTTTTTAGTATTCTATGGCAGGAGAAGAATAGGAAAAACCGCGCTGCTCACACACTTTCTTAAAGGAAAGCCACACATTTATTTTTTAGCGGATAAACGAGGAAGCAAAGCAAATCTCGACAGATTTCTTGAATTGGCTTCTAAGGTGTTTAGGGACTATAAGCCGGTGATTAATAATTTCGTTGATGCTTTTAAATACATACGAACTAAAACACACGGTAAACGGTTCGTTGTTTGTATCGATGAATTTTCTTATCTTGTAGAAAAGGATCCTGATATTCCGTCTGAATTTCAGAGGGTTGTGGATGAAGTTTTGAAAAGAAGCAAAATTATGTTGATATTATGCGGATCGAGCATTTCGATGATGGAAAAGGGCGTATTAAGTTATAGAAGTCCTTTGTATGGAAGAAGAACCGGGCAATGGAAGGTTATGCCTTTTAAATTGAAAGCTTTTGCTAAATGTTTAAGGAAGCTTGATATTGAAAATTTGATTAAGGTTTATTCGGTTTTTGGGGATGTTCCTGCATATTTTTTGTGTTACGATCAAAATAAATCTTTTGCAGAAAACATAAAAGGGAATATTCTGACCAAGGGAAGTTTTCTGTATGATGAAGGAGAATTTTTACTGAGGCAGGAATTGAAGGAACCTGAAACTTATTTTAGTATCTTGCATGCTATGACATTAACTGCCGGACTTAGCAAACTTGCTTCTTTGGCAAATATACCTGCAAAAGACACATCCAAATATCTACGAAAACTTGAATCTATCGATCTCGTAGAAAGAATACATCCTATGATAGCAAAAAGAAAGACAAGGAAAACTCTTTACTTTATAAAAGATTCATTTCTAAACTTTTGGTTTAGATTCGTTTATCCAAATAAATCCGAATTAGAAGAAGGGAGAGTTAATGGAGTATTCATGTATATTAAGAATGACTTGGAGAAAGAAATACATAAGGGTTTTGAAAGGTTTTGCACACGTCTCTTAAAGGAAGGCTTGTTGCTTAAAAGTTTTCATTTCACTAAGATCGGAAAACAGTGGGGAAGAATCAAAGGAAAACCGAAGAAAATTAATACGTACGAAATAGATATTTTAGCAGTTGACGAGGTTAATAAAAAAGTTCTTGCCTGTGAGTGTAAATGGAAAGATGGTGTAAATGCAGAAGAGGTCTGCAATGATCTTCTAAAGAAAATTGGGTACGTGGAATGGCACAAAGATAGAAGAAAAGAATTCTTTGCTGTCTTTGCCAAGTCCTTTCGCAAGAAAATAGATGTGTTTGATGGAAAAAAAGTTTTCTGTTTCGACTTAGAAGATCTAAAACATTGCCTTGGAAAATGATACTGAAGTTTCTTCCGAAAAGAGAAGTGAAAAGATTTGATGACTTGATTGAAAAGCAATGGGGAAGCAAGTTAAGGTTGGCTGATTACGGTGTTCTGTTTAAAGAGAAAACAAGGAAGATTTATATTGTGAGTAGAGACGTTGATAGGATTATTGGAAAAGAAAGGTTGTTTAGGATTGACTCTGCAGGGCTTTATTTCGGCGAGCTAACAAAATGGAATTTGCTCAGGTTAAGCATAGAAGGGAGTCAGCTTGTTGGGAAAAGTGCAAAGAAGAACGTTGTTGAATTTAATGCTAAACAAATCAAGGAATGGATAAAAGGAGAAGATGTTGAAGTTGATGGGTTTGATGGAGAAGGTTTTGCTTTGGTAAAACATGAAAACGACTTCTATGGCTGCGGAAGGGTGTTGAAAAAGAACGGAAAAACACTTATTTTGAATTTCGTTCCAAAGGCAAGGAGGATTAAAAAGATTTGATTATGGCTTTCTTTCTGCTTCTTTGAGAACGTCTTCTATAGGCTTCTTCTCTTTTGCTTTCTTTATTTCTGCTTCTATATCAACACCAAGGTCTTTAAGTGCTTTAAGATGGGCTTGAATGAGCTGTTCAACAATAGCAACAAGTCTCACAAGTTCTGCTCTTTCTTTGATAAGAGTAGACAATGCGCCTTTATGAAAACCGATTTGTTCTTCATTTTTTGTTTGCTTTGGCATTTTGATTGTGGTGGATAGAAATAGTTATAAAGTTTTTGAAAATTTTTTTTGATTATGGCTATTCTTGTTACTGGTGGTGCTGGTTATATTGGAAGTCATGTTGTTAAAACTCTTTGGGATAAAGGCAGGAAAATAGTTGTTGTGGATCGTTTTTCTCCTGAAAAGAGCAGGGCAATTTTGAAATGGGCAAGATTCTATAAAGGTGATTTTGGTAATGCATCGCTTTTAGAAAAGATTTTTTCTGAAAATGAAATCGATGCTGTTATGCACTTTGCTGCTTATATAAGGGTTGATGAAAGCATGGAAAAGCCATTGATGTATTTTGAAAATAATGTTGCTAAGACGATTGTTCTTTTAAAAGAAATGCAAAGACATAATGTTAAGCGGTTTGTCTTTTCTTCAACGTGTGCTATTTATGGAACACCGAAGTATTTGCCTTTGGATGAGAAGCATCCTTTGAATCCTGAAAGTGTTTATGGAATGACGAAGATGATGGTTGAAGATATTTTGAAGAGTTTATCTGCTGCTGAAAAGCTTGGATTTGTTAGCTTGAGGTATTTCAATGCTGCAGGGGCTGATTGGAAAAGCGGGATAGGTTATTATAAGAAGTTACATTTGATTCCAAAGATACTGGATGTTGTACTTGGAAAAGAGCCTGAGCTGAAAGTTTTTGGAACAGATTATGACACAAGGGATGGAACATGCATAAGGGACTATATTCATGTTCTTGATCTAGCTGATGCGCATGTTCTTGCATTGGAATATTTGGAAAATGGCGGAAGAAGTGATTTCTTTAATCTTGGAAGTGGAAAAGGCTATACTGTTAAAGAAGTGATTAAAGCAGTTGAAGAGGTATGCGGAAAGAAGATTCCTTTTGTTGAAGCCGGCAGGCGGCAAGGTGATGTTAGTGCGTTGTTTGCTGATAACAGGAAAGCAAGAGATGTTTTAGGATGGAATCCAAAAAGAGAGCTGAAAGAGATTATCTCATCGGCTTGGGAATGGCATAGGAGATGTTTTGTGTAGTGAAACTTTTAGTCAAGTTAGGTTAGGCTTTCTCATAATAAACAAATACTTAAATCCTCTCAAAAAGAAATTGTGTTTTAAGGCTCTTTGCTCCCAAATTTTTGTGTTTGATCTTTGATTTCTTCTCACTACACAAACAACATCAACTGGTTCAAAATATTTCTCTAACATTTGATAAATTTTGAAACCAACAGGTATAAATCCAGATTTCTTTCTCCAATGATCACCAATTAACCAGCCAACAATTTTTCCTGGTTTCAAAATTCTATGTATTTCTTTAGCAACTTTCTCTAATTCCTGGTAAAATTCTTCCTTTTCGGCGGAAATTTTTCCTATACAATTAGGATGGTCAGAATATTTCACATTATTTCCATACGGGGGATCTATAAAAACCATATCAACAGAATTATCAGGCAGTGGAATCTTCCGGGAATCGTTTTGAATTATATCTGGCCTTGTTGGTGCGATATCATAGCCTATAACTTTCCTTCCTTCTTCTTTACAAACATCAATTGTTGTTCCACTTCCGCACATCGGATCAACCACTAAATCTCCTGGCTTTGTATACCTCACAATCAAATTGTAAATTACCCCAGCTGGAGTAACACCATTAAATTTCCAGTCTCCTTTTGGTGTTTTGCCATAACTTTGTTTAGGAAAATCCCATAGAGTTGTTGGATGTAAAACAGGTTTATCTTTTTTCATTTACTAAACTCTTTAAATCTTCAATAAACTTATCAAACATCTTCACTTTATCGCTTTCTTCGACTTCTTCCTCACTCATTACATAGCTTCCATCTGTATCAACTTCAACTATTGCTCTACCTTTCTTTGCAGGCTTTTTAGTTTTCAGAGTTCCGTCTTCGTCGGGTGTTATAAAGAATACTTTAATATGCTTAGTAACTTCATCTTGCATTAATTTTAGTTTCCAATAACCTGTTTGTGCAATTCTTTCCCTTAATGTGATTTTGCTTGAAATAACTGCTATTATCTTTAGGGTTTTAGGA
>Ga0180300_10000176_pt1 | contig 25931 bp, 24 predicted proteins | sample GuaBasSediGuay15_FD_121798 | JGI IMG/M metagenome (GOLD analysis project Ga0180300, IMG submission 121798) | Subseafloor sediment microbial communities from Guaymas Basin, Gulf of California, Mexico - Guay15, Core 4569-2, 21-24 cm | ecosystem: Environmental > Aquatic > Marine > Hydrothermal...
AACCTCCAATACCTTACCACATCTTTTAAAGGCTTTCTAGAATGATAACCAATTATCTCCGAAAGGGATCTATACGCTAGTAATGCATATACTGTATACAACGAGAAGTCTACTGGTAGTGCTATCCACAATGGTATTGTAAATCTAAAGAATTCAGGAAATCTTATTGGATCCACTTGTTCTGTAAATATGAATGTATATAGTAGTGGTAGTGAGGTTGTTGATGTGAATAGTCCGTGGGCATAGGCAAAAGCCTTCAGATGAGAATATGGGTCGCTGATTGCTGTACTTAGGCAACCATAAATTATTCCAATTATCAATGCTAGACTAAAAGCCATTAAGATTGTGCCTATTGGTGTTAACCAGTATAAAGCCATAAGAGCTGTAAAAAACGTAAACCCCGTCACATATGCTATAAGCCATGGCACCATCATTACTAATATGATTAAAGATAACCACCTTAAAGAAGACCTTATGGGCAAATCCTTAGGAATCATAATCCCTACCTCTAATTAGTGTTTATCCTTAAATAAATATTATCTTGAGGATTACTTACGAGATTATATCTAATAAAGGCGGACTTCCCCATGATAAGAAGTCAGCTGGTTTGGTAATCTTCATCGCTCAGTGAGGGGATACGGTCATCATCCCTATATCTTTACTATTGTAGCTGATTTAAGCATTTTGAATAAACATCGATTCCACTCCTATAAGCAGAAAGCTATATATGGAACTCAATGAAAATAGCAAGCTATGTACAAAAGTGCGAACTAGTGCATATTAGTCAATTTGCTGAGAGACATTATTGGTTATTCTACTCTAAAACTTCTTGAAGTAACCGTTTTCACATCACCTACTTTTTGTATCATCATCCTGTCATATTTATCCGAGCATAAACATATATTTATACATTAACTTAGGGTATATTCATGATAGAACATGAGAGGATATCTTAATTCTTAAATAATAGTTTGGTGGCTACTTCCTTATGATAGATATACCCTACGGAAAACGGGATGTTACAGATAGGTTCAGATATTTCCTAATTAACTGAGATTTTATATTTCATTAAAATTCTATAATAGTTCACAATGAATCATCATTTCGACATATTTGAGTAAATCCATAGTGAATATAGTGCTATTAAAGAGAAATTTCTTCAGTATATGAAGGAATATTAAAAATCATTAAAATAACGCGATGATTAAATTAGCACGAGGTGCAAGATAATGAAGCCAACCGTATGGCCTTATCCATTCTAAAATCAGGTAGATAAAAGATATATTGTCCTTTTTAAACATTATTTAACGTGATAATTCGTAATGGCTTACTCATACCGCCTCGAGGCAGGCAAGCTGGTTTTAAAGTAGATAATATCATGCTTGAGATCTTATTCTCACTTTTCGAAATAGATCCCCATTATGAAAAAGAAATAGCTAGGAGAGTAGGAGTAGACATAATGACTGTAAGAAGGAGAATTAATCAACTAAGAGAGAGTGGTCTTCTTATTAGTGCTAGACCGAATATTGCTAAACTTAAGCTGAGGGGTGTAGCAGTAGTTGCTAGATTTACAAATACAATAAGCGAGGGGGCAAGATTAAATCTTTTAAAGATTAGTCCTTATTGGCGATATATAAATAGAGGCTATGAAAGTAATGGAAAGGTATATCTAGCAAATTATGCAATACCGATTAGTTATGTAGACAATTTAAAATCTTACTTGGAGAACCTAAAAAGGGAAGGAATAATAACGTCATACCGTATTTATGATTTCGTAAATACGATATATAACAGGTTCTCTCTAGAGTACTATGATTATTCACGTAGAAAATGGAATGTAAATCCTATGGATTGGGCACGAGATATAATAACATCTCCAGTCTTAAAAATCCCGGAAGTATTTGATGAGAGAGTGTATTATGAAGGTACATACATAGATAAGATAGACCTTATAATAATGGAGGACTTAGAAGTTCAAGGTCTGAAGCCATTATATAGTTTTGCAACGGAACTAGGGATAACCCCCCAGCAGGTATATTGTCATTATGCTAACCATATACAAAAACAAAAACTAATACTTCAATACGTTCCGCTATTATATACTGTCTCACCGAATTTGGCATTCAAGATAACTCTCATATTAGAGGCAAGCAAGGAGGAGATCCTAGGTAAGATAATAGATGCCTCTCAGGGTAGACCATTCTTAGTAAGCTATAGCGTCAATCCTTATACAAATACCATAGTATTATGCCTAAGCCTTACTAGAACTACTCTCACGTTATTGTATAACGCCATAGATTATCTTAATGAGATAGGTCTTATCAAGAGTTATAGGGTTATCCTGCTTGATGACCTTATAATAGGGCAGAGTATCCCCTATGCTAGGGCTTATGATTTTAATAACTACAGATGGTCTCCGCCTAGGTTTCCTAAAGTAGACGAGGTTCTTAAGATATGGCATAGGGGTTTAAAGTAGAGGAGTTAGTGTTAGTAGTCTGATGAGAGAGGTAGATGTACGGAAAGTGCTTGATTCTTTAGAGGAGAGGGGCGTTGCCTTTGCTGATATTATTTTGGTAGATGAGGAGTACTATTGTTGGGCTTTGAGGGGATTTTCTGCGGATATGACTAGGGAGCGTAGTAAAATTGCCTGTGTTAGGGTATTGAATAATGGCGTGTGGGGTGTGGCGTGTGAGTATGGCGATGTTGTCGATTATAATAGGCTTGTAAGGAGGGCTCTTCTTTCGTGTAATGTTGCGAGGGCTAATAAGGATATGGCTGTATTGGGCTATGCTGAGGGGCCATCGCTTTCGATTAATTATGTTCATCCAGTTAAGGTCCTTCCTGTTGATATGAGTGAAGAGGTGTTCTCAATTCTTTCGGAGATTAAGTCTCTATTTGAGGTACAAGGCGTAAGGATTGTTGAGGTGTTGCTTGACTTTTGGCTTATAAGTAAAAGGTACTGGAATACTGATGGGAGTGTTGTCTTTGAGAGGAAGCCTCTCCTAACGTTGACTATATACGTTGTCACGGATAGTGGTCAGGTGAGTGGTATTGTGGGTTCAAGTTCTGGGCTTGAGTTCTTAAGGGAGAAGGGACATTTATGGTTAATTGAGAATATGAGGCGGCGTATTGTTGGTCTTGCTAAAAGCAGGGCCCTTAATCCGCTTTTCAGTGGCTTTAAGTTTGAGGTAATACTCGACTATGATGTTTCAGCTGCGTTCGTTCATGAGGCAATAGGCCATATGTTGCAGGCGGATAACTACATGACGAGGAGGGCAAGGCGATTGCCTATAGGGTTGAGGATATCGTCTGATGAATTGACTATTTACGACGATCCAACTGTTCCTAATGGTTTTGGCAGTTATATCTGTGATGATGAGGGGATTAGGGCTGATAGGAAGACGTTAATTGAGGATGGGATTATAGTATCGTTTGTGAACTCTAGGAGTAGTGCTGCATTCTTTAACATGGAGCCTACGGGGAATGGTAGGGGTTGGAATAATGTAGCTCGTAGTATGATGAGCAATTTGGTAGTAAAGCCAGGGGATTGGAGGCCTAATGAGATGATAGAAGAGACCAAGAGAGGAATAGTGCTTCAAGGCCTGATCATGGGGAGGTATGATGAGAATGGGAATGTAATCATAGAAGCTGAAAACGGCATTTATGTGGAGAGGGGTGAGGTTAAGTCGTTTATAAGAGGGCCGTTGGTTTTAAAGGGAAATGCGAGGCGTTTGCTTTCATCTATTTGTGCGATAGGTAGATATATAGCGTCAAGGCCATCGTTTGAGAAGGGAATGCCGATTAGTGAGTACGTGCCAATGCTTAAGCTATCTCAGGCGAGAATTTATAGTCAGGCATGATGCATTTAGGTGATGTAAAATGATTCCATATGGGCCTTTTGTGCACTGGATTTTGGGACCGTGTCTAGGAGTGAATATAATTGGTTTCAGAAGGGAGTGTGTTCTCAACTGCATTTACTGTCCATATGTTCTAAGTAAAGGGAAGTGCACGAGATTGAATAGCTCCATTGAGGGATTAATTAAGACATATGAGAAATATAGTAATGTAGTAGATGTAGTATTCATTGGGGGATATGGTGATTCTCTTTTGAATCCGTCCTTAACCAACGTATTATCTTCCATTAGAAGCGCTATTGGTGTTAAGATAGCATTGATGACTACGTATTTATCTGTGACCATGATGTGCATACCTAGAGATATACTGGATCTAGTGGATTTTATGATTATTAAGTTTGACGCGGTTTCAGAGGAGGCAGTTGAGTTCATTAATAGGCCAAGTGCTAATGTAAGAATTGATGATACTATAAGATCCGTTAAGGCTCTCTCGGAAGTTAGCAATGTAATTTTGGAGGTAAACTTGCTACGTGGTTCCTCTCGTTTTCTAAATACTGAAAGCATAGAGTTACGTAAGTTGATAGAAGCCATAATAGACATATCGCCTCAGCGTGTAGGATTACAATCATTCCCTGGATTCTCGGATGTGGGGACATTAAGCATTAATGAATTGATCGAAGTAGCGAGAGTTATTTCCGATTATATTAGCTGGAGGAGAATATCTATTAGGGGACTCCCGCTTCCCTCATTACATATTAATGAGGAGGTAGAGGAATCGCTTAATAGAGTGCTTAATGTAATCCGGAATTTCCCCTTAAACCGTAATGAGGTGATGGCGATGTGTTATCCACGTAGGGTTGCTGAGGAGGTAATTGCTCGTATCCTAAATAGGGATGATATAGCTTTTAGTCATGACTACTTTATGCTCGTAAAGATATGAGTTATATCTCCATTTTCTCCGTTCTGAATTCCTTGGCTATGGCGACGCCGGTACTCGTACCTATTTTAGAAGCACCTGCCTTTATTAACGAGAGAGCTTGAGAAAGATTCCTTATTCCTCCTGCAGCCTTTATCTTAACTCTATCAAGAAGGTTTATTCTCTTCAACGTATCCCTTATTATGATGATATCATGTACTGTTACGCCTCTTGGGCCAAATCCAGTACATGTCTTCACGTAATCAGCACCTGCTCTTGCCACTATTTCAGTAGCTTTTGAGATCTCCTCATCGGTTAGGTATCCAGTCTCTATAATCACTTTTACGGGTACGTCTTCTGAGAATTCCTTAACGGTATTGACAACAGATTTTATCTCCCTTAACACATAATCATATTTTCCGTCCTTAAACATGCCTATATTCATTACCATATCTATGGCACGCGCACCTCTCTCTAGTGCCACCCTTGTTTGATAAGCCTTTACGTCTATCGTTTCAAAGCCCAGTGGGAATCCTACAACTGTTCCAACAATTATGTCCTTATCCTTAATAATGGAACTAGCGTGTTCAACATAACATGGACTTACGTATACAGCTCCAAATCCATATTCCATTGCCTCTTTACAATACCTCTCTACATCCTTAAGGGTTGCGTTTGGTTTTAGAATGGTATGCTCTATCATCTTGAGGAATTCCCTTCTCCTTAGTAACATGATATGCACCATGATCTATACATGTGAGGTTACGCTATATATTTTCGCCTTGATACGTTCCCTCATAAGATCTACTGACACCACTTGCCCTTATGAATATGAGTTGAGCTACTCTAGCATTCTTGAAGAGACGAATACCCTTATCGTTAAATACCACTAGGAGTCCTTGCGATCTACCCTTATATCCTGGGTCCCATAGTGCTGTTATGACCGTAGCGCCTGATCTCATAAGGCTTGAGCGAGGGAGTGCTATCGCGATGCAGTCCTTAGGAACTACGACTACTTCATTGAACATTATTCTGTATGCTCCAGGAGGTAGGTCTACGTATCCATCTTTAGAGAATGGTATTTCTTCGACGTCAGCTATACGCCTCTTCTCATTTGAGAAGTCAATTATTCCCATGCTCGTGAATTTAAAGACCTTCCCAAGCGTTAGATCGATGCCAGCAGGCTGAAGTTGCATATTTAAGTCTATGAAGCACTGTACTATCATGCCGTTTTCTATGAATTTTCTTAATATGGAATCGCCAAGTACCGACATGGTATCTCATTAATATTTAGAGTTAAATCATTGGGATTTAGACATATCTCGTATTTATTTTAAGCTTATATCTACGTGAAGGCAATTATTCTTTAGAAGAGAAAGGTTGAGAGCTTGAAGAAGGATATGATACTTAAGTTAAGAGAGCTTGGCTTTTCTGAATACGAGGCCTCAGTATATGTCGCACTACTTGATTTAGGGGAAGCGACTGCTGATGAGATAAGTAAACTCTCGGGAGTTCCGCTTCCTAGAGTGTACACAGTCTTAGACGATCTTATAAGGAAGGGGTTTGTGGACGTCACAATAGGTAGACCTAAGAGATACTTCCTAATAGATCCTAACGAGGCCTTGGATAGGTTCATAGAAGGTAAGAAGAGGGAGATGGAAGAGGAATTGAGGAAGATAAAACTTACATGTGAGGAATTCAAGCGCTTAATAGAGCCAAAATACATCCGAATAAGGTATAAGATAAACCCAGAGGAGTTGCTTTTAGCATTGCCTGACTTGAAGGTCGCTGAGGCTAAATCGCGGGAGATAATGGAAGAAGCGAAGAGAGAGATATTGATAATGAGCCATACGTTCAGTTGGGCCTCAAGGATCATGGATGTTCTAGAGAGAGCTATAAATGAGAGAGGGGTAGATGTTAAGGTTTTGATGAGTATAAGTCCATTGACTGAAGACACTGTTAAGAGGCTGAGGGAAATTGGAGCTAAAGTGAAAAAACATCCTGCAGGATGGTATCCTGTAAGGGGGACGGTTGTTGATAGAAAGGCAGCAGTCTTCGTTATATGGGCATCTAGGCCTAGTTCAGGAGTTGGACACATATATAGACCGCATTATACTGAGAACATGGGCCTAGTTCGCCTCCTAGTTGACGTATTCGAGAAATACTGGAGCGAGTCGTTGTAAATATACTTAAGTATGAGGAGGTATAGCTTTGTACTTGATGATGAGAGGTAGAGGAGCCGAGCTATGATGAAATGCCCCGTTGCTGATTCCATATTGTGCTTGTGATAGATGCATGGCATTTAAGGACTATCTTGGTCTTAGTTTATACCATCCCTTCTCAATCCATGCCTTCCTCATGGCCTCTATGTTTTCGGGAGGGTATTTTAGGCTATGACCCGGGGCGAGGACTATACCGCCACTTCTACCCATCTCAGCTACTAATGAGACCTCGTTAACTATATCATCAGGACTTCCTATGTCGAGAGTACGTGCGCTAACGCCACCCCATAGGGTTATTCTATTGCCATATCTCTCCTTTATCAAAGGCCATGAGTTACACTCGACTTGCACATTAAGTATATCAACCCCTATCTCCACTAGGTCAGGAATCAAATCCTCAACCCTTCCATCACTATGTTGATAAACGAATACGCCGTAGCTTTTAGCCACTCGATATAGTTTAGCTTGCCATGGTTTTATGAACTCACGCCACCATTTAGGAGAGAAGAGAAGGCCTTTCTCCATTCCCCAATCATCACCGTATAGTATTATATCTATGTTGGCTTCCTCAATGAGTATTTCAGTAAGCCTTATCTTTATTTCAGCAATTCTCCTAATAAGTTCCTTCACGGCATCAGGATACCTATAAGACCATGTGAAAAGACGGGCCATACCAACTAACAGCCATGCTCTCTCAAAGAGACCCCAGCCATTATCCCCAGCTATTAATACCTTATTTCGATCGATATTCGGTAGAGCTCGCCTATCCTCTTCTAGCAATCCCACGTGCTCTAAAGATGGGAACGGATAATCATCAATCATGTCAGGATCCTTTAGAGGATGGAATACAGGAAAGCTTCCGGATCTTGGATCACGTAGCCTCCATACGACGCCCCAATCATCCTTACCTTCAATACAGTGCTCCCTTAATCCATGTCTGACTATAACAATTGATCTATCGAACATAGGACAGGGAAGCCAGTATGGTTCCTCGTGATTTAAGGCCAATAACATGTTCTCCTTTGGCGGAATGGGAAAGTTATATTCCATTCATCGGCCCTCATAAGGAGATCTAAAAGCATACCGTTATTAAGTTTTCATTCCATTTAGGAATTCCAGCTAGAAGGATCCTTCACTTAGAAGTCCAAGTAGTACACTTGGATATGAAGTCCAGTAATAGCTTATTCTTGATTATAATGAGCTTTGGTTTAAACACTATTAGGTATTTCCTGGCTAAGGATAGAACCTTAGCAGGATCTTCTACCCCTCCTATGTCTATCATTACTATGTCCACTTTACCATTGAGTTCAGTACGTACAATTTCAAGGATCTCCCTTACATTGAAGGCGTCCATGCACTTAAAGATGATATTGCGTGAATTACTTAGTCTCTCCTTCGCTCTCTCTAATTCACTCTCGCTTTTATCTATTGCAAGAACCTTCCTCGCTATTTTTGATATTATGCGTGTCGTTCCACCAGATGCACAACCTATCTCTATTACGTTATCGTCAGGAGATACGTACTTTCTTGCGGCTTCACGGTACTCCTTTACGTCCTTGGTTATGATTATCTTCATGACATGAGGGACTATACCCTACGGAGATAAATATCTAACTCCAATGATTGTTTACTGCATAAGTTCAGGGGGGTTTACATCAATGCTAATTCCCAAGTCTTCTAAAATGCTTGCCTTTCTCATTATTCTACCTTTAAGATATTCATCAGCATATATTATGAGCCTATTCTCCATCATTTTACACCCTGAGTACATATCCACGGTATATGCGTCGTAGAATGCGTCAGCTATCTTAATGCATGAAGAGAGTAATAGGGCCTTAGTGGAGTCTGATATCAGCTTAAATCGAGCATCAAGTCTAGGATCAACGCTGGCTCTATGGGAAAATATGAGGAGTTTTACTACTTCAAGCTCCCTACCTTTAAGGAGAGTTCGTAAAGAACTCATATTCTCTATAAGTTCTACGCTTCTCATATGATGGATGCTATCTTCCGCATCGTACCTACCAATATCATGCAATATCCCTGTCACATATATGACTTTCCACTCCCATCCACTAGCCTTGATAAGATTGGCCTTAACTAAGGTATCAAATAGATCTAGAGCGATATTAGCTACGCTAGATGCATGTCCTAAACTACCTCCAAACGAGAACTTGCTCCCCTCTTTAAAACAAACCTTCACTATGTTTAAGCCTATCCTTCTGAGAAGTCTTTCATACCATTTAGGGGCGATTAGTTGTATATAGCTCTCAGGCCATAAGGGACATAGTGCTTTAACCTTCTTAAACGCAGTTTCGTAATTCATACCCTTTTTAATTAGATACATGCAGACAAGGGTGCCGCTTCTACCAATCCCTGCATAGCAATGAACGAATATCCTCCCACCTCTATTAATTTCATCTTGGATCCTACTCAGGACCTTCATATCTACATCCTCAATTGGCGCAAAGCATAGGTTATCTATTGGATATATCACAACTTGCGCTCCCTCTCGCTCAACATAATCCTCATATCCTACGTAGCCATAAAGATTTATGAAGAGACTAACATTGTATTTCTTAACAAGATCTAATGCTTGCCGTTTAGACGGAAGGGAGCCCCAGTACAATGTCTCATCTACTTTTCTAATGTGAGAGTACACGCTCTCCCTACTTATTAAAATATCAAGGTATTATGTACTTTGCTTTAATGAAAGTGATCGATACACGGACTTGAGAATTATGAGAGAAAAATGCCTTATCTATTTTAACGAAATCTTGAGTATTACTAAGAAGTTGTGCTGCATGTTCGTATCTTGAAGTATCGCTTCTAGATAAGTGATGCATTTGCATAACATATCAGAGGCTGATGATTATGGAGTAGCCAGGATAGTTAGCATACTATGGTGGCTCAAGATACGCCTATTCACGAATGTTTGGCAACAAGTACTATAATCACGATACTTATCAATACTAAGAATGATGAGATAATATAGGGTGCCCCTGGGAAGAATTTTTCAGCGAGAATACCTGCAATTGCTGGTGATATTATACCTAGCAATCGTCTAATACCTGCGATGCTTCCCAACACCGTACCCTTCCTATCTCTTGGAATATGTGAGAAAAGGATATCCATAAGGAAGGGATCCATTATTGCATAACCCGCTGAGGCTAGAAATGAGGCAAGAAGGGCAAAGCTAATAGCCTTCGTAAAAGCCAGTGTGATATTAGATGAGCATAGCAAGAAAAGGCCTAATATTACCATTAAGAATCCTCTCTCCTTCCTTACCTTTAACAGGGGCAAGGAGAATACTATAATGGTCATAGCACTTATAGCATCGTATATGGAGAGCTCGAAAAGACCTCCACCCATGACCTCTTTAAATAGATTCACTAAGATTAGAGGTGGAGCCAACATGGTTGAAAGACCTATCAAGATTAAGACAAGGACTATAAGGTAAAGGCCAGTAGGTATCTTACATATGGTTCTTTCTCTTTTTGAAAAGCTTACCGATCTACCTGCCTTGGGGAGCCAGTATATGGGAATCAAAGCATATAAGAAGGAGATAAAAGCAGTTAAAAGAAGGAAGTTTATCAGGGTTCTAATATCGGGAAGGAGGACACCTAGAACATAGCCTATAACAGGATAGGTAATCGCTTGAGATAAGAAGGGAAGTACGTTATGGTAGACATAAGCCTTCTCTCTAATCTCCTCTGGATATACCTCATATTCATAGACCGCATAGACGGGGTAAAGACCGAAACTTATCCTCTCCACTGTAATACCTGCTAAAATCAACGATACATTCCGTAGCATGAAACCAAAATAGTACAATAAATATGAAAAGCCATCTAAGACGCTTATTATTGCCATTAATATATTTGGGCATCCCCTGTCTAACCACCTGCCTATTACGAAGTTTAAGCATGCACTTAATGCGGATCCCACCGTGAATAATATACCGGACTCAGCCACATTGAGGCCTATCTCAAGCATTAAGTAGGGGACTATGTACCATGTAAAGAGGAGTGGTGTGATTATACAGTGGTAGAGTATATAACGTCTAGCAGCTATTGGAAGTTTATGCCAGTAAGTAAGGAGATCCATAACGTACACCTCGTTGGATGATGTGATATACAGTATTATATGTATGCTCGTCTTTCTGCCTATACTCGGAAGGCTTATGCCTTATATCTTTTTATCGTCATGCTCCTCCTCTTTTATAGTAAACAATAAGTGGTTAAGTATTTTAATGAAGTTTTAACTTCTATAGGATAGCCTATCAGATCAGAACGATTTTATAAAAAAGCAGGTAATAAGATAAAATGAGGAATGTTGAAGTGAAAAAGAGGATAAAGGTTGGTAGGATAAAGGCAAGGACCATACGCGTTGGTAGAATAGTAGCTAAAGGTGTTCTCCTTGGCTGTAAGAGTAAAGTTGAGGATAAGAAGAAATAATATAACGATAGATGTCATAGCACTTGTTAATAGTGGATATGAAGCAGATACACCACAGCTAATGATACCCTTAGATATAGCCAGAGAACTCAAGTTATGGCCTCCCCCTCCTAGTTCGCGAGAGACCATATTTGAGACTGCAGGAGGTCCTCTTAGAGTATGGATAATACCTAAATCGGCATATATAAAGGTCATAACTGATAATGTCTCCTCGAGGGAAGTACTAGCCGACTTAGTAATATCAGCTTTAGCAGATGAACCGCTCATTAGCGACATGCTAGCAGGAGCATTAGAAATAGCTGTTGAAGACTTTGCGTTAGGCTTGTGGAGATTTAGATGGGAACCTAAGGAGAAGGTAAGGGAAAGTGAGAAGAAGGTATGAAAGAATACGAAAACGTCAACAATCTACAGATCAGCCCGTCCATCGCTCTTCATCAATCTGCTAAAGGAATTTTCATCATCTACTATGCTTTAGTCTACAGTACGCAATAAATATTTTACTAACGGTAGTGGATCTTCTGAATGGAGGCTTAAGGAGCATATGAAATCTAGTAAGGGAATGTTAGTTACTGTAGAGGGAATCGAATGCGTTGGAAAGACGCCAATAGCTAAGATGATAGTTAATTCGTTAAAGGAGATGGGATATCCATCAATTTACACATATGAGCCGACGAATGGGCCTTATGGGAGGATAATAAGATTGATGCTGAGGGGGATTATTAAGGATACTTGGAAGTGGGAGAGAGGACTTCTTTTTGCACTTGATAGAGCTTGGCATGTCGCAAACGTAATTGAACCCATGATAAGGCGTAATATCATAGTTGTTTGCGATAGGTATATTCACTCCCAGCTCGCATATCAGGCTGCAGAAGGCTTGACAATGACTGTAATTGAGGAGCTCAATAGAGAATTCCCCATCCCTGATATAGTGGTCTTCCTCGATTCCGAACCAAAATATGCCCTTAGAAGGGTATCTGAAATAATGAGGAGAGGAGATATAAGCAAGAGCAGTATCTATAATGAGGAGGTCTTTCTTAATAAGGTTAGAGAGCACTATATGAGGTATATTCAAGACAAGCGTTTTACTAAGGATTATGTGATCATTAATATAGATAAGGAAATCGGAACTGATATAATAGCTAATGAGGAGTTTCGAAGAAAAGCTCTCAATATTGTGCGAAGTAAGGTTATTCCTAAGATCATTAGTTATGTAAGAACACGAACCTAAGGACTTCTCCTTCATTTCTCTCTAGTCTTACAAAGCCATATCTCTCGAATTGCACTATCTCCCCTTCCTTTATGTACTGCGCATAGAATTCAGCCATTCCTTTATCAACTGTGCCATCAGGTTTTGATACCAAAGTCCATAACGCCATGTTAGGATGTACCCATTGTATCTTAGGCATTCCCTTTACAATTTCATCTCCGGAATACGTTGCTACTATTTTTTTCTCGCTTACTTCCTCTACTTTAATATTGAAAAGTCCCATGAGACGGATTTCCTTACCTTTAGCGAACATGTTGAGATCATCCTTTGATATCATGAGGTGCATGGGGGATTCCTTAAGCCTATATAGCTTAAAGCCTCTTTCGGGATGTTGTGGATGAAGACGGATCTTTATTTCGATAGGCGTTGGTGCCTCATTTATTATTAACTCAACAGGGTCTTTTACGAAGAAGTACCTATTGGCTTTTGGATCTATTATTTGTCTATTTATAGCGTAAAGGGTTTCCATGCTCAGCTTTATGTCATGAGGAGTGAGGCTTACCTCTATCGCAAGACGTCTTATGGTTTCGGGCTGTATACCTCTTCTCAATAGGGCCCTTATAGTTGGCAATCTGATATCATCCCACCCGCTTATCTCACCTTTTCTTAAGCCCTCACGGATATGCCTTTTATGAATCTTGAATCCCTCTATGTACACCATTCCGTACTGTATCATCGTTGGCATCTCCCAGCCCATAGCTTCATAGATCTTTGACTGAACAGCAGCATTATGCTCATGCTCCTTTGCCCTAATTACATGCGTTATTCTCTCAAGATGATCCTCAACAGCACAACCGAAATTATATAGGGGATATACACAATACTTATAACCAGTACGAGGATGGGGCACACTATCAACTATCCTTAATAATGGAGGATCTCTCAGCACGGGATTTGGATGAGACATATCAACTTTAAGACGAACTACTGCCTCACCTTCGGAATAATGACCTTCAAGCATCATATTCCAGCGCTTCATATGTTCCTCTACTGAAAGGTTCCTATCAGGACAGGGGATTTTGTTCTCCTTATATCGCCTGAAATCATCAGCACTACACGTGCATACGTATGCCTTACCTTCACTAATTAATTTTTCAGCTATCTCGTAATACCTTTCAAAGCGATCTGACATTATTACTAGTTTATCCCATTTTATGCCTAACTTAGACAAATCCTCCATTATCCAATCGTAGTATACCCTCTTTATTACACGGGGATCAGTATCCTCGATCCTAAGTATCATTCTGCCATTGTACTTCTTGGCATAGAGGTAGCTTAGCATTGCTGCACGAAGGATCTGCCCTATATGCAAGGCACCCGTAGGCGCTGGAGCAAAACGCGTAGTTATGGTGCCATATTTCCTTATAGCCTCCTTGACGTTAGGTAGTGGAGGAAGATCTTCGCGAGATATCTTCCTTTCCTCCTTAAGTTTCTCCAATTCATCCTTAAACTCCTTCGTTAAGAGATCCCTTTGTTCATTTATTGACATTGAGTTTACCTCTTCTACTATTCTCTTCACTTCCTTTGCTAATTCCCTTGCCATCTTCCTAAGATCTTTTCTCTCAGCCATAATCTTCCCCATTACGGCCTTAGAATCAGCTCTTCCACCATGTCTTATCGCGTTAAGCAATGCGTGCTTTAGTATCAACCTTCTAATCTCTTCATTCATTGAAATCACACTCCAAGGCAATGTTGGTCTAGCAATCAATAGCCTATGGTTAAATTTATTTATTACCGCATTTAAGGAAACATGCTGGTTAGTAGTTTGTAAAACTCCAGTAGGTATTCGTTTGCAGCATCTATATTTCTCTCAATAAGCCTCTTCTTTAGATTTGCCAAGTTCTCATTCCCCTCCTGGGCTAAAGTAAGAAGCACATCTATCGCGCGATGTCCATACCATGATTCGGGCTCAGCACCACATAGCCTATTATAACGAACTATATCACTCATAATTCTCCTAACGTGATCTAGTAAGGATGTACTGAGGGCTTTATTAACCTCTTCTATCACTATATCGCTTAAGAATTTACCAAGAGGGCCATTGCATATTCCTAGCTCAAGGTGAAGGGAACGACGAAGTAAGGCTCTTCTTGCAGTAGATACAGCTTTCTTAAGCGAATGTAATCCTAAGGGACTACTTTCCCTCACTGGCAATTTTACTGGAAGAGGTAATATATGAAGCAAGCTATAGATGGGGTAAGGTACATGAAGGCGTCCATTCCTTAACTTAATCATCATGCATAAATCAAGGATTACGTTACCTTTATCCTGTACTAAATGCTTAAGGAAATGCTCTAAACCTAGTCTTAAAAGATCAATGTGATGCTCACTTCTCTCTTTTTTAAGAACTATCTGATGAGCTATATCTAGGACACAATGTGCATTAATATTGGACTCACCATCATATATACCCATCAGATCGAAAACTGGAAATCCTGAAAGCCCTAAGTGCTCAGATTTTAAGAGTCCACAGTGGACTAGCTCAAGTATAAGAGCACTGATAGGCATAAATTCTTCAGGGTTTAAACCAAGATCTATTAACCCGTTTATACAATCAATAAGAGATTGGAAGTTGAATACTCCACATATCCCTGCACATATTATATGGCTGAGTTCTAAAGCAGTTTCTTGAAATGTAACACGACATCTAAGGGGACACATGGAGTCGCAAGCGATAAGCTCAGCATCAAGAAGGCTTCGCTTGAAGTTCCTAGCATACATATTTATTAGCTCCTTTACTGCAAGGTTTGCACTCCCTAAAGCATGACGCCAATTCAATACGCTCATTTTAGAAATATATGATATGACGGTAGATGTATACTTCGCTAGTATACGTGGCTTTACCTTATTAACATACTCCTCTATCACGTTATGCATCCTTCTAACGATAACGTCAAATTTGGACTTTCGTTCGAAGGTTTCCTTACTGGATTTCCCACCGAAAGCTATCGCTATTACGTTATGAGCCTTATACATCAGAGAGCCGAGACCGCCCCCTATAATGCCACCGTAAAACATTTCGGTCCCCCCTTGAGCCATAGTTAACGTCAATGCTGATCCATACGATGATATGATACCAGCTGGACCGATCCCAATAACGCTGAACTCCTCTAATCCTTCGCTCCCCATGAACCAATTTAAGATCTTCTCGGCAACATATCTGACTAAAGCCTTAGTTCCTCTTAATCTCAAGTACGTTTCCATTAAGGAGATTACCTGATTCTCTTCAAGATATCTTATATAGCATTCTACGCCTCCGTCTTCCTTTCCCCTAAGGCCAATAATTATTGGTGCTTTCGATTTCCCTTCAAGCACTATTAGATCTACGTTTAACTTAGAAAGGGAACTTCCTAGACCAGGCACATTATTTATATATAAACCTCCTGTCAACGGCGATTTGAAGGATATTACTAGGTCGTTGAAGGCAGAGATGCCCATTCCAGCGAGTATGCTTGCTCCTAGACATATCACATTATTGGGATCAAATACATCAAGATCATAGCTTTTATAGCGATTTAAATGAATATGAACCGAGGCACTAAGGGGTCCTATGTAATCTTCTTCTATTTCCTCTACTTGGAATCTCTTTTTTGCAGCATTAAAAATCAATATCCTATAGTTCAATGGGCTCACCTAGATTAAGCACCTCAATGAAATTCTCAAGCGTAGCAGTTATATATGATTCCATGTAGTTGAGGTCTTCCTTAATTTCAGATATGCTAATCTTACCCTGAGCCATATCATTAGCATTTATTACTGACTTAAACCATAGGGGCTTATGCCTTTGCATTAGCGCTTCTAATGCATACCGCTTACTCAAAGAGGTCCATTTAAAGTCCCCGACACTAGCTATGAGCTTATTTATGGGAAGGACGCCTTCAACGAATTTCTTAACGTAATATAAATCCCTTACCTTATCTATTTCCGCAAGAAACTTCGATTTCTGACCGCTAGTGCCATATAGGCACCACCTATTGAGCATGCCAATTAAATCTAGCTCAAATTGCAATTGCCTACCTCTCTTCAATATGTCCTTTAGCTTTACGAATAGCCTATGTAATTCATCGTCTATAACGTATTGTTCGACGCTGTTAATTTTATCCACTACATATCTTGTGTCTAGCGTTACAGAAGAGGGGGAGAGAACACTCATGAATGATATCATTAGGAGGAAATGCTTTAGTAGTTCCTTATTCACTGGGGAGATGTTTACTTTTATCAATGGTAATCCGTTCAGTAACCACTCAAATGATGCATCAGGGGGATATTCATGCCTTATTTCATAATGCGGAAAGAAGTACTTAACGCATCTTTCTATATCGTTAAATGGGGATAGAATGTACGTTGTCTTCTCGTGGCTAAGGGATATTACGATTCGCGATGGACTAAGAGTCTTAGAACATTCATAGTCCATTATGCCATGAGTTAAAATACTCTGATCACCAAAGTAGCTAGCTTCAAGAAGAAGCAATTCGATGCTCTGTCTTAGGAGATCCTCTAATGAGCGTAGAGCGTAGAGTACACATAGTAAGAACTCTATCTCGTAGTCCCTATCATAGTATAGAACTAATCTAACCATTGGTTCGTCACGATTTTCTAAATAGATCCTATATGCACATGCGTCTCTGTAGTAATTGTACAATTCTAAATTAATTTGTACGGTTTTTACATTCTTGATTGGGGTTGCAACATGAATTATGGGAATTGGGAATGATTCGGATTTAAGTGGATATGCCGCTTTAAGTGACCATTCGAAGAATACAGCCCTTACTCCCCTCTCGTACGCCTTTAGAGCTATAAGGTATCTTTTAGGAGATGTAGGGTGATCCGTTATCTTTACGTGAACTGCCGCGTTCTCCAAATTGTTTGAACTCGAAATTTCTTGAGATTTCACGAGCTTTAAGTTTCCACAAAAGGATGAAGACCATACCCCAGGAATGACATCGATTCTTTTTCCATTTACTTTAACCTCATTACTTACTACTTTACTATCTATTACTTTAATGAATATTTTACGATAGGAGAGACCTAGCATGTTTAATATATCCTCTATTAATTTAGCTCGCTCTTCAGGGGGGAGACCGATGATGACTGATGCGTATTTCTTGATCCTAATTAAGTCTAGGCTCCTTATTACGGTTAATATTTTGTCCCTTATCGACCATGTTCCTACGCTTAGGAACCCCATGTCCCTTCATAAGCCTCCTTATACTGTAGTCTAATATAATTACTATCAATGAGCCTATTATAGATACCACTATAAAGGACGAGATTAGCTTACCTGCATAACTGAATACTCTAGTTGCTGGTTCATTTGAATAGACGAGCCATGCGTGAGTGGTTTCATATATGTACCCCATGAGGGCATATACTAGCGTACTTAGGAGGATAACTACAGATCCCCATAGCGGAAGGAAGGCTTTCCTCCTAACCTTATTTGGGATGAGATCCCATAGGAAGGCTAGTAATATGAGACCGGGAAGGGAATAAAAGAGACCAGCAAGTACTCCCGCAATAATTAAAGCTTTTAGTGAGTAAGGGCCCACGAGTATCCTATATCCTGGCTCATCCTTAAGTAATGGTAGTTTCCCGTAGACGTAGAATATCGTAAAGGAGAATATATGAGCTAAAGTTGCCTTTAGACATAGCTCATCATAGCTCATTGTCTTACTGAACTCTTTAATCTTTAGTCACCTCCACTTCTTTACTTAGTAGGTCATAGTTAATATCCTTATCCTCAAAACCTAATCCAGGGGATCTCAATGGAAATCTATACGGTATCTCTATGGTATTTACGCTTACAAGCCTTTGCTCGGCCATGAGATCAGCATCAAGATCTACGTATTTTACTACGTTGAGGCCGCATGCAAAGTTTATACCAGCGAGAATGCCTACTTGTAGTTCTGCCATACAACCAATCATTGTAGGTATTTCAGCGGCCTCAGCAATGTATGCTATCTTTAAGGCTTCTCGTATGCTGGCAGCCTTCATGAGTTTTATGTTTATGACATCACAGGCATTTAGTTTTAATGCTATTAAAGCATCGTATGCATTATGCACACTCTCATCTAACATTATTGGTATCTCACTTCGTGCCTTCAATTTAGCTAGTCCTCTAAGGTCATTAGCAGGAAGGGGTTGCTCTATGAGCTGTATGTCAAGATCTTTTATTTGATTAATAACCCACAGTGCCTCCTCATAGGTCCATCCTTGGTTTGCATCTATCCTAATATTAACTTTGTCACCAACTGCATCCCTTACGGCCTTTAACCTTTCTACATCCTTTTTTGGATCCTCTCCTACCTTTATCTTAAGCGTCCTAAAGCCCATCTTGACCAGCGATAAAGCTTCCTCGACAGTTTCCTTTATCCCTTTTATACCTATAGTATAATCAGTCTCCACCCTATCCCTAGCACCTCCAAGGAGTACATAGAGGGGTTCATTATGAATTCTTGCCCATAAATCCCATAAAGCCATGCTAATAGCACATCTCGCAGATGGTGAGCCCCCGACTTTAGCTATTCTCCTCTCAAGTTCCTCCATTGATTTGATATCAGATCCCACTAATTCATTAGCTAATGACCTTAAAGTCTCAAGACATGATTTCATATCATCGCCGAGTATTTTACTTGACGGGCTTGCCTCGCCAAAGCCAATTAGTCCATCTTTAGTCTCAATGCGTACTAAGTAGCCACTACTAGTAATACTCGTCCCAAGGGCTATTCTAAATGGACTCCTCAGTTTTACGTTAAATGAATAAACGCTTATCTTCTTTATCTTCATTAAGATCCCAGATTTTATTTCTAATGGAAGAATAGCAAAATAAGCTTTAACTTTAAAATCGCGTACTAAGCATTATATAGAATATTCATCAGTCGAGTACTATTCTGTACGAGATAGAAGATCCGTTCAACTCAACATCACTTATGTACTTTACGCCACTATCAGTTATCTCAAACTCTATATACTTCGTGTCTTCATAGATGGAGGGTTTGCTAAGGTGTCTTTCTATAAAGGCAAATCTTCTGTTCCTAACTATGATAAGGCCTACTGCGTTCTTCGCTAGAGAGCCTAATGTCGTTATAGGCCATGGTGTATTATCGAGAAAGAGAAAGTCATGGGGATCGAATTCCTCAAGTCTACTAATATCCCTTCTCCGTCTTACCTCACTTACGATGAGTATCGTCGTTCCTTCATCGATAGCCTCCTCCTGAAGCTCTACTAAAGCATTGTATAAGTCCATTTCTATCTCATCCTCTTTTCCTCTTCTCGTCTCTATAAGGTAGGGTCTACTTATGCTATCTATTACTACAAGACCAAACCCATTCTTTATAGCATATCCAGCATAACCTAGGATCTCCCTTAAACTACGTGTACGAAGAAGTTTAAAGTGTCCTTTAATCCCATCTATGTCCAGTCCTCGTGCACTTAACATCTTCTTTACTCTTATTGGCGAGACGCCGCTCTCTGAGTCTAGGTACATGACTTGATGTCCTTTCATCGCTTCAGTTATTGATGCTGATAAGCAGAAAGAAGTTTTTCCTGTAAATGGAGGTCCAAAGAACATAGTCATGGTACCTCGCTCTATGCACAATGAGGAATCTATCCTCTTATCTCCAAAGCTTAAATAGTCGCTATTGACATCAAGAGGTACTTCACCGCGTATTCGTACCTCTATGAAGTCCAACTGATCACCTTGAATGAAAGAACCACTGACTGGCTATTTAAGATAATAGGAGTCTAATTAGACCTAATACCCTTCCTTTTATCTCAGGCCTTTTAGTTATTGTCAACATTATCAGGAAACATATCGTATAAGCTATGTTTAATATTAGCAAATACTTCAACGCTATTCCTAGAAATATCAGTATAAACGCTCTATGTAGTCTCGTGAGAGCCGTTAGATATAATCCCTCATTAAGGTACTTCTCTGCATCATATATATCACGCTCTATGAAGTACTTAAAGATATTAAAGGATCGAACTAGCTCCTTACACGTATTTAAGACTGTAACTACTTCGGATCGCTTAACGACGATAAAGCCCCATTCCTTAAATAGTGGATATACGTCATCACCTATTGCCTCGCTAAGGATTTCAATGAAGAGAGAAGTGGAAGTAACCTTGCACCCCTTAGCTCTTATTATAGAGAAGACCTTACGTATAACGGTTAAGCCGCCATAGGTATCCACGAGCTTTCTAAATATGATGTATGATACAGCATAATAATACATTATGTTCTGAGATGTGGAAGTTAATGGATTCCATTCCTGTACGAATCCATATTTATTACCTACTAAAGATGCAAGCCTTTCTAATAACTCCTTTCTCTTCTGGATTCCCGCAATGTACTTACCCTCCTTATCTACAATTGAAGTTATGGTTATCCCTAAATACTCAGCAAGGCCTTCATGAACCCAAAGTAAGCCATAGGGCGTTATGTTTGCTCTAATCAGGAAGTTATGCACTAATTCGTGAACAGCACCGTATTCTATCATGCCTTTAAAGGATCTAAAATACAGAAGATTGAGGTATATCTCATTTGGTCTTGGTGGAGGTCTGTAAGGAACAAAGCCTATTATATATGTTTCGGAGAAGACCCGAGGAACAAAGAACTGAACGATGACATCATTTAAAGTTACTCCAATAAGGCTCTCTAATAACGGATATGCACGGGAATATACGTCGAGAATCTCTCTTGCTTCCTCTATATATCTTCGCGGAGATATGAACGTAAACGGAGGAGAAGTTATGTTTACGAAATCTCCCCTTCTCATTATCCTAAAGAATATCCATATCCTAAATGGGCTTTTCATCCACTTATATTTCATTAAAAGATGATCCCTTTCTTTGATTATCTTGCTAGGATAAGGACTCACCTGTATTATGGTAACGTCAGAGAAAGGAAGGAATACACTAGCACTACCTATGGCCTCCTCATCATGATATATTATTGGGGATAGGAACATTGCGTTTGGCTCCACTATGAGCACACCATATTTCATGGTATAATTAAACTCAACTACGAATAATCCCCTATCATCAGTTTCGTATTCAAACACGTATACATTATAGAAGTAATTATACGGAACCCAGCTCCAGTGGATTATCTTCCCATTAAGGACGCGAATATTACTTATGTTAAAATCTGTAGGAAGGACTATTCTAGAATGTTCCACTTCATTAACATTCCCTCTTGCGACATATCGTATGTATACCTGAAGGATTTTCTCATCAATTACCTTAAAGTCGTACTCAAATGCTCTTTTACTTCTATAACGACGCCAAGCCTCCTCGATTAGGAAAGTACCAGCAACTATTAAAGCAGCAACTACTAGCACAAAAAGAGGATGTTTAACTATTTTCCTGATTCTCTCCATTCTCCTCACTTAATGGTAGAATCTCCGGATATTTTAACATTATCTAAAACATACTAATGATGAAAAGCCCTAGTATCGGGCTATTAACTACATAAAATAAGATTATTCTAAAAGAAGATTTGAGCCACAGTAGGGGCAATATCTTGCGATCTTAGGAATGCTGGATCCACATAGAGGACATATGCTTATCTCAGTTAGCGGTGGTACTGCTAAGAGACCATCCTTTATGGTCATCGCCTCTTCGAGAAGAGATAAATCCTTAGTTAAATCGCTTAATAATCGTTCCTTTCTCCTAACTATGTTCATAACGTTATTGAATATTCGTAGATATATGAGGAAGAGTGCCGAGGCCTTTACTATACACCATATCGTAACTATGTATGGCATGTGCCTTAGGTCTAATCCTAGTTTTAACCTCATGGAGAGTAACTGGGGGACGCTTCCGCTAATCCATAAGACGTTCATTAAGGACATTGATGGAAGTATAAGAAAAGCAAGACCAGCTAGATTTGCGAATCCCAGTACTATGCCATCAATAAGCCATAGCATTACAAACAATATGGTCAGTTTCTCCCTAGAAACCGTTATTTCCGCTTCCTTCTTGCAATCATTTAATAAACTCCTCAGAACATACAACGTTCCGATATCGAGGAAGAGGGCTAATAGTGCATAGGGAAGGACGAATCTCGCTGATGGAGGATTTACATTCATATATCTCCTTATTTTCGGATGCCTCTCTATGGGATAATTTTCCTTCTTTAATTCCTCGATTTTAGCCTTAAGCGTCTTTATGAGACCTCGCTCCTTCCATAATGTCTCGTAAAGGAGACGGCATGTAGTGTAACAGTACGTAAACACGCCCATGCAAGGTACTAGTGCGGAGATACTGATGAGTATTGATGATATGTTCTCCCTATTCAATGGCATTACCGAAGTGTATTTTTACTCAGGATATTTAAAAATATTAGATAGGATTGAACTTCTTAACGAGTCTCTCAGCTTCCTCTAGATCCTTATAAGTATCTATACTCTTCCAGAATATGTCGTTGTATCTAACCGCTACCAAGCGGCCTTCCTTAGCTAGAAGAGGAAGAGCTGTCTTCTCTATATCGCCCTTTTCTGGCAAGTATCTAAATACCTCGGGCTTAAAGTAGTAAACGCCTGCATTTATCCAGTAGTTAGGCAACGTTGGCTTTTCAATAAAGTCCTTAATCACTTCATTCTCACCTATTGTGACTATACCATAAGGCGATCTTAGCATTGTAACGGCTATAGCCCCTATGAAATTGTCGCTGACTTTTTCCTTAAGCCTAAGTGGGTTAAGGTTCGTAACTATATCTCCATTTATAACGAAGAATCCTTCTTCATTCTTTAAAAGAGGTTCGGCATTCTTTATAGCGCCTCCTGTACCAAGGGGTTCATCTTCAACTACATATGCTATCTTAACTCCGTACCTGGAGCCATTACCTAACGTATTAATTATCTTCTCCCTTAGATATCCAACGCATATGATGAACTCATCTATGCCATACTTCTTAAATAACTGTAACTGCCATACTATGATAGGTTTCCCGCCAACATTAACGAGTGGTTTTGGGGTATTTTCAGTAATGGGTCTTAAACGTTTTCCAAAGCCTCCAGCAAGTATAACCGCTTTCATCCAACATCACCTTTACATTAGCGAAAGCTAACGTGAGTCCTCCTTAAAGATTTTTAGCACTAACAGAATTTATTCTTTTGGTATTGCATTAACCTGCGTAGGGTAAGGTTTTACGAATTTAAATGTTGAGGTCAGATACGATGATCATGAATTTAATAAGAACGTAATGACAATAGGGTATTCTGGTGATTAGTCATTGCCTAAGGTATGGATTGACGCGCTTACAGCAAAGCAAGCGTTAATAGCAGGGATATTATCAAGTGAACTACGTAGAAGAGGCTATGAATGTATAATTACGGCAAGGGAGTATGATTATACGGTCTCGGTTCTCAAAATGATGGGAGAGGAAGCCATAGCTTATGGCAGATACGGCATATCAAGGGAGGAGAAGGCCGTATATACCCTAGAAAGAGAACTTTACCTTATTAAGTATTTCGTAAGGTACGGAAAGCCCGATGTCCATATCTCACTTACATCCCCTGATGCGACACACGTTGCGTTTAAGTTAGGTATTCCATCGGTTCTGCTAAGCGATACTCCTCATTCAGTATACGTGAACCCGTTAACGATTCCATTGGCTAAGATCGTCATAATTCCAAGTTTCATACCATTAGCTACATATAAGAGGATTAGTGAGTTACCTGAATACGTTCGCTTTAATGGAGTTTTCGAGCTAATGTGGATTAAGAGATTAAGACCGGACGTTAAGGATATTAAGAGGATGGATCTAGAACCGTTCAAATATGTCGTAATAAGAACCGAAGAGAAACATGCATCTTATTATCATGCTAAGTACTCTGAACCAACATCCATACGCGATATCATCTCATACATTGTATCTAAATATAGTCAAGAAATCAAGGTAGTCGTATTTCCAAGATATGATGATCAAAGAATGTACCTAATGAAGTTAGCAAGAGAAATAGGCAATATAATCATACCGAGGGACGTAATAAATCCTGTCTCGCTATATAGTTATGCAATATTTGTCCTAACAGGTGGTGCAACTATGGCCGTTGAAGCAAGCCTCCTAGGAACTCCTTCGATAATAACATTCCCAAGAGAACTACACGTAGTGAAGTTCCTTAAGGAGCGTGGATTCCCCATATTTCAACTATCATTGAATGATTCCCTTAGTCTTATCGAAGAAATTATGACTAATCATAGAAAGTGGAGAAGGGATACACGTGATGCCATTAAAGAGCTTGAAGATCCATTACCACTTATAATTGAGCAAATAGAGAAGATCACTAGTTCCTAAAGGGGATTTAATACGCGTACTCCATTGCGAAGAAGATATGCACTACAATTTCGACAGTAGTTCGCTTCCTTATAATCGGTATCATAAATACTATTGCTAAAGGTCATAACACATCGCCTATTCCTACAATGAAGAAGGCCGAATGTATGCCCTAACTCATGTAAGATCTCCTTAAGACACCTAGTAACGAAAAGCTCATAGTTAGGTTCACCACCATAAAATTCGGGTCTCAACCTTGCAAGGTAAACTACAGCAACTCTTCCACCAAGTTCAGCCTCACCAAAGACGAAGTTAAGGCCATTAGTATACGCATCTACATTAGATATGCCGACGATCTTATCATAAGGCAATTTCACGCTCCATATCTTAAGGTGATGAAGTATCGTTGTTGAAAGGTACTGTCCTCTTAAGTTATCAAAGGCCTCCTCTGGAATCTCGATGTATATATCGCTTACGTCTACATTAACATCAATTATACGCTGAAGTCTTCTGCATGTATCATAAAGTAAATTCTTATCTACATCGCCTAGCGGCTGCAATAATATGCTTGGCTTCATACCGCCCATTCATCATCATACCTCGTTATAGAGGAAACTCATGACCACAATTAGGACATTTAACGTAATTACAACCTCTTACGGATAGAGGACACGATGTACATGAGAATGCTCGTGCATAATATAAACTGAACGTATAGCCGCATTTTGGACATCTTACCAGTTTATTCTTACTTCTCATACCTAGAATATTTCGCTTAACGGGTTTATAACATTGATGTTCATAGTTGTAATAAACGCCAAAAGTATTTTAGAGAGTTTAAGGATAATAAAATTTGGATGAAAAAATGATAATAGTTGAAAAGAGGGATGGAAGAGAGGAAGAATTTATCCCAGAAAAGATCGTAGTTAGTTGTCTTA
>Ga0180300_10000177_pt1 | contig 25906 bp, 27 predicted proteins | sample GuaBasSediGuay15_FD_121798 | JGI IMG/M metagenome (GOLD analysis project Ga0180300, IMG submission 121798) | Subseafloor sediment microbial communities from Guaymas Basin, Gulf of California, Mexico - Guay15, Core 4569-2, 21-24 cm | ecosystem: Environmental > Aquatic > Marine > Hydrothermal...
CCGTAAACCTTCTTGATACTAGGAGGTTTAGATCAACATAAATACCATTCTCCTTAAGTTTAGCAATAAAGTAATCAAGCCTATCAAGAGCCTCAGGATCAAGATGACGGGTATCCTTAAACCTCTTATCGAATATATTAAATGGATCCCATGGAGCTTCTAAGTGATGGAATCTTACTATGTTTATTCCAAATTTTGCCAATCTCGCAGCAATCTTCTCAGCATCCTCCTTCCTTGGGAAGGCAGCACTAGCACATATATTGACTCCTAGGAATTTTATTCTCTTATTACCAACGTACAAATGACCATCAGGACCAACGTAAACATGACCATACTTACCAGCAGGCTTCTCAAGCAAGCCACTAAGACTTATTATTGTCTTCGTTGAATCATTCCAAGGCAAGTAAAACGGAAAGAGCCTCGGTTTAACCTCAGTTTCTATTCTCTCCTTCATTCTCTCCACTCCCTTAAGTTCCTCCTGTTCCTTTCTCATGAACCTAGGGTATATAAGCGTTAAGAAGATGATAACTAACATAAATGCTATACATAATCCCTTAAACATCCTCCCGTACATGGTTTCAACTCCATTTAGGACTATTAGTGAAGGAACAAAACTAAAGAGTTCCTATTTATACAAACCATGAAGTAGCTCGGCTAACATTTATTTTCACCTTTAAATATTAACTTCAGTCCTATACATCCATCACCGTAGATCTCTGGGTATGTTCTAGATAGATATTCCCTTATACCGTCACCGCTACAATGTATTGGGTATATCTTCTTTAACCCCATATTCGCTAAGTTGTCAGCAATAGTTTTTATTTTCTGGAAGCTCACTCCAGAAAGATGAAAACCTCCTATTACAGCATAAGGGTTCACTTTAAGATCCTTTACAGCTTTCGAAACAATATTGTCTACGCCAGGATGACTACATCCAACTATTACTATTAGGCCTAGTCCTTTAACATTAATGGCTAATGCCTGCTCATAAGGAGGACCACGAAGCTCCCCTATAATAGCTACGCCTTTAGATATAACGCTAGTCCTCTCAATTTCAACTACCTTAAAACCCAAGCCCTTAATCCACTTCTTAGCAGAGTTACTCATATGTTTTGGAACGTAAACCGTTAAATCGGGATTGATCTTTGCTAAATACATTAATCCGCCAATATGATCACCGTGTTCATGAGATACTACTACATAGTCGATTTCACTCAAATTCAAACCTAAGCAACGTGCATTATCCCTTAGTATTATAGGATCAGGTCCTGCGTCAAAGAGTATACTTACGTTATCAGTCCTTATGTAAATGCTTATTCCCCATACGGTTTTAAGGGAGGGAAACGATGGATTGGGATAATTATCGACTAATACTATTAGTTCAAGGTTCTTCACATAACCTATTGAGACGTTTACAAAGCTTGGAATTCTGCCTTTATGAAAGTGTTCCTTGTAAGTGCCTCTGTGAAGAGTCCATGAGGAAATAAATAGGAGAGTTAGGGCTGTTGCGATAATGATAATAATGATAGCTGGTAAACGCTTCATTTTGCCATCATGTAAGTTTAATACGATAAACTACTTAAAGATTAGATAGTTGATTATGTATGACTTATCATTACAATAACCATGGATGATCTTAGCTATAAACCGTCACTTTAAATAACGTTACACTTAAAGTAGAATAGATTAATAAGTATTAGGTCACCATGAAGATAGTCGATCTTAAGAGCAGAGTAGAAAGAGTGATTCTTTCCAATATAGTTAAAGGCAAGTTCTCACTAGCTGATAGGATAACAAGAGCGTTTGCCCGTAAGGTGTACAATGAAGTTATCGCAAACCTTCCAGATGATGAAATCCTAGACCTGATAGATAGCATAACTGGAGGATTAGGCTATAGAGGAAAGGAATTAGATCCAGTTAGAATGTCGTATTGTGGTTCACTAATTGCATGGCCAGAGGCTATTCCTCCAGGCGGTAAGGTACTTGAGATAGGAACGGGAATTGGGAGGACATGCTACGTCGCAACGGGTTGGGCCAAACCTTCGCTATATATAACTATTGATAACTCACCGGAGATATTAGCTATCGCCCTCTATAGGAACCCTATTTCAGTTTATCAAAAAGCGCTATCCAAAGAAATTGTTAAGATATGCTTATGTGATGCCGTAAAGGCAGTAAAGCTCATGGTAGGAACTATTAAATTTGATCATATAATACATGATGGAGGGCCAAATCCGCTAAGAAATCCCCGGCTTTTTAGTAAAGAATTCCTATCCAATTTATATGATTTATTGAGAAAAGGAGGCTCCTTGTCACTTTTCGCTGGAAGACATAGAGGTTGTCAGGATAGACTATACTTTATACTCAAGAGCTTGGGATTTAAAGTCAATACTGTGAGTTTTCCAGACGCCCCCGTCCTAATATTTCATGCCAGAAGGATCTAGATAATATTTACTTATATCAATCTAGCAGGGGCCCAGCTTATTCTAGACGCTAGTACAATCCCTCCCATTTTTCTGAAGGCATCTATTATCTCCTCACTTAAGTCTCTATCAGCTAGAGCAAAGACTGCATCACCTATCATAGTTTGAGAAGCACCGATAGCACCAAGTTTTAAGGCCAGATTCACGCACTTGAGTACGCGTTTAGAAATGAGGTTACTATTTCTCGCAAACTCTAGACAGCAACTCATAAAAGTTTCAGGAGTTGGATCCTCTAGGATCTTATTGAGAACCCTCTTGCCTATTTCGTTTATTCTATTTATGTCCTTTCCCTTAAGCACTCGCTCTTTCGCAACAGGACTAAAGAAACATATAATAACGTCCAAATTGCTATCCACGATAATTCTTTCCACCTTATCATAGCCGGGAGCACCTGGTTTTACTACGAGAACCAAGCCACCTACCACAAGACCAGAGACCGTTCCAAGGCCAGTACCTGATAGTATTTCAGCAACGTGAGCTATTTGTGCAGCTCTATAATATGTAATTGGTACATTCAATGCCTTAGCTACCGCAAGAGCTGTTGCGATAGCACTAGCACCACTTGTTCCAAGACCTCCTCCAATTGGAACCTCTATTTTTTGATCTATTACTAGGCTAAAGCATTCCTCGGTTAGCTCAAGGATTTGTTCAGCCACTCTCTTAGCAACGTACATGTCAGCAACTTTTCCATCAAGTAACGTAACTATGGAATTTTTCTCGGATGGTTCGGCTTTAACAGTTACATAAACGCCCTTCTCTAGGGTTATACCGCCACCTATTGCGCCAGTATGCAATAGATCTCCTTCTACAATATTAGTTGCAAAGAATCCAGAAAGACCAGCTGGAGAGAACGCCCTAACTACACGCATGAAGCTCCCCTTAGACTTCCGATCTTACAAATACCTTAAGGATGACCTCAGTAATGGGTGGAGATAGCGAGATAATGAATGGAATCTCAGTTATATAAACCCATAACATCCATAATAAAGCAGCACTTATGGGTAATCTGCTCTCCCCTGTAGGTAAGGTAAAGAATTGACTATAAGCGTAAACTCCTACGCCTATTATAATGGAACCTATTAAAAGGCCTGTGCTACAGGCCAATATTAGGTTGCAATACCGCCTACCTTTTACTAACGCATACGCTAATGTAAAAGCGATAGCTACCGCCATGCCAATTCCGTAGGCGATAGCTATTTCTAGAGGTAAAAGGCCATGTTTATAACATAGTACCATAAGTATTAGCATGAAGGCTTCCTCAAGTATGCCCATAAGAGCGTATCTGATGGCATTTCTAAGCTTATGCGCTAATATACCAACTATGTAGAAACACGCAAAGTTAGAAGGTACCCCTACAGTTAAACTCAATAAAGCATCCCCATGGATGAGCATATCGCTGATAAATATACCTATTGCTGCACCTATGCCTCCAACATGAGGGCCAAAAACTATGGCAAATACTGCAGGAATGAAAACTGGAGGCCAGAATCTTACGACACCAATTGCAGGCGTAAATATCCCTAGATACGTGGCATACCCGAGTACAGCATATAGTGTAGCACATAGCGCTATCAATGTTATCTCTTGAGCTTTCCTTAATCTCACGAATGCCCCTAGCACTATGATATAGCTAAACCAGACATAAGGATGATGTTTATATTGTTAAACATGTTTAACAATGTGGAAATTGAAGAAATACACATCAAGATCATTTTAATGAAGAAGACGCATGGTAAAGTATACTTAAGGTCTCGATTCAAAGATTTAAAATAGATCACGTTAAATAATCCTCCAATGGGAGTACCCTCCATGGAGATAATAGATATACATACTCATATCGGAATTGTGAGATCATGGTCACCATACCTTAAGGGCTTTGTAAAAGCTACAATACACGACCTTATATCATACATGGATAGCGTAGGCATAGACTTAGTCGCATTACTACCATTACCAGGAATCGTTGAACCCTATGATAGAATCCCGGGTACCGATAAGGTTCTTAAATTATCTAAAGAGTATCCAGATCGCATAGTTCCATTCTGTGTAATTGATCCCAGATGTATTAAGCCTAAGGAGAGGATAGAACAGTACGTTAAGAGAGGATGTAAAGGATTTGGCGAGTATAAGGTCAGGCTTTATATCGATGATGAGAGATCGATAAGAGTATTCAAAATATGTGCGAATCTAGGAATTCCGGTACTAATTCATATGGATAAGGAGTTTAATCCAGACATACATAGATTTATTAAGGTATTAAATAAAGTACCGGATGCTATCTTTATAATGCATGGCCCTGGTTGGTGGAAGTATATATCAGCAGAAACAGGAGATGAAGACTATCCTAAAGGTAAGGTAATACCAGGGGGAATAATTGAGAAGATATTTAAGGAATATAGGAACGTATATGCTGACATATCTGCCCACTCGGGACTTAATGCTCTTAAACGGGATAAAGAATACGCTAGCATCTTCTTAAGAATGTTCTCTAATAGGGTACTCTTTGGCACAGATTTTCCATGCATTTCGCCTGAAGGCAATCAATTTGGTCCTAATAGGGAGCACATAGACCTTTTAATTAATCTAGGATTGGAGAAGGAAATACTTGAGAGGATATTATATAAGAATGCCCTAAGGCTATTAGGATTATAATGAATTATCGCTTAATTTCTATCTAAGGTAACTTTAAAGAAGAATAGGGAAATAGCATTACTACGGTGGATAAATGAGCTCTATTGCAATATCTAATGCTGAGATATCGGTAAATATTCAGTTATATCCATTTTCAATCTCCATCTCACGAGGAAAGACACGCCTTATTGAAAGATTAAGTAGTGAATATGACGTAGAGCTAAATGGCTTCCGTAGAAGCTTCCATCCAGAGATAGTTAAGAGAGAGAAGAATATAGTAAAAGTTAATGACGAAAGTATTGGCATCTCTTTAGAGTTAAGGCTTCTTAATGGATTTGTGGAAATATCTTGGAGATCCAATAGGGTAATCGATAAAATAGTAGACACATGGGTGTCCTGCGATCTTAGGGAATGGTATGGTCAAGGAGAACTTAGGTTTCAGGTCTTTCCTCTAAGTAGACATTTTATATCAGGAACGCCGTATTCCTTGGATGGAAATGAATTTTTAGCAAGGAGGATCCAGGCGCCCTTATGGCTAAATAGACGTGGATACGGCATATTAATTGATAACTATGAGCTCTTTGAGATATCGTTCTTCGGCAGAGGAGTAACCATTAAGGCATTAAACGTAAAGGACTTCACATATCACATAACTATAGGAAAGGATTTGAGGGATTGTAGGAGAAGAGTCTTAAAGAAGATAGGATTACCCCAAAGGATGCCTGACAGGAGGATATTAGCAAAGCCTATATTCTCAACGTGGGCATATTTCAAGAAGGATATAAACCAAGAGAAGGTCTTAGAGTTTGCGAAGGAAATAAAGGAGCATGAATTCCCATGTAGTGTAATAGAGATAGATGATAAATGGGAGACCGCATATGGAGATCACGAGTTCGACTTTGATAGATTTCCCAATCCTAAAGACATGATAGGTAAAATACATAAAATGGGCTATCTGGTAACTCTTTGGGTTCATCCCTTCATAAATTATGACTCTAAGAATTATGAGTATGCTAAGTCTAAGGGTTACTTAGTGCTTGATCCAGAAGAAGATATACCAATGGAAGTTAAGTGGTGGAATGGCAAAGGAGGACTTTTAGATATAAGCAATCCTAAGGCTAGGGAATGGTTTAATAATGCCCTTATATCATTAAAGAGAAGATATGATGTTGATGGTTTTAAATTTGATGCAGGAGATGCTACATATCTAGTGATTAGACGTAAGGGAAAAGTGAGAATTGGGAGGACGTATGGTAACCTTAAACCAAATCAATATACTGATGAATGGATAAGATTCATTGCGGAGAACCATTATGATTTGGCTGAGGTTCGAGTTGGGTTCTTGGCTCAGAGATATGGTGTAGTAACGCGTGAAGGTGATAAAGAGTCTATTTGGGGACTGAATGGAGGGTTATATGCAACAATAACGCAAGCACTTACTCTCTCGATTACGGGATATCCCTATATAATGCCAGATATGATAGGTGGAAACGAATATGAATTTAAGTGCGATAAGGAACTTTTCATCAGATGGGTTGAGGCTACGATTCTAATGCCCATAGTACAATACTCAATCCCTCCGTGGAGATACGATGATGAGACAGTTAACATCTCTAAAAAGTATACATTACTTCACGAGAACCTAGTTGACTATTACATAATGCTCGCTAAGAAGGCCATGAAGGAAGGAGATCCCATAGTAACTCCATTGGTCCTTAGAGATCCTGAAGATGATGAAGGAGCATATATTAGTGATGAATATTTAGTAGGCAATCTCTTAGTAGCTCCAATAGTTGAAAGAGGACGTGAAGAAAGAGAGGTATACTTACCTAAGGGAGTATGGATTGATATATGGAGCGACAGAGAAATTAAAGGACCTAATAAGATTACGGTTGAGGCTCCCTTAGACAAACTACCTCTTTACGTCGAAGTACATGATAAGATGCTCCTTAATATTCTAAGGAGGACGTTAGCTGAAGTTAAAAGGTGAGCTTTGGCTTTAAAATACATCCGCAGAAAAATGCTTAAGTATATGACGTACATTATGAATTGATCATACGGATGGTGAATTACCATGAACCAAAAACATGGTAAAGTACTCATGTTAATAGTAATCGCGGGCTTCTTCGCAATCCTTGGTTCTACGATGAGCAAGTCTCCTACACTTCCGCTCTATGCTAAAAAATTAGGGCTTTCAGATCCTGAAATAGGCGTTGTTGCAGCAGCATCAACTATTACAGGGATAGTTGTTAATTTCGTCTCGGGCTTACTCTCAGATATATATGGAAGGAAGAGACTATTAGTAGTAAGTGGCATGGTATTCTTTAGCGCTCCCTTACTGTACTTCTTAGCGAAAAATACACTTACGTTAGCATCTGTAAGGGCTTACTACGGCTTGGCTACAGCAATATTTGTTCCCGTCTCATTAGCTTTAGTTTCAGATCTTTATCCATCTAGGAAGGGAACATTCATGGGACTTCTCTCATCAGCTACACTTATAGGAAGAGCACTCGCACCAACCATTGCAGGTACTCTTATCTATCTCTATGGCTTTTCTCCTGTCTTCATCCTCTGCTCTGCTACAGGCCTTACAGCATTGTTACTAATGAGTACCTTGCCTACTAAAGAGAGGAAAGGAGAGAGGCCTAAGTTATCATTCAAGTTTGTGATAAGTCCTTGGTTATTACCAATAGGCTTGATAGACGCTATAGTATATATGGCATACCAGGGAATAGAGACGTTCCTTCCGCTATTCCAGGTGCTTAAGGAGAGAGAATGGCTCGCAGGCCTCATCTTAACCACAGAGGTAGGTATAATGGCGTTAGTCAAGCCAATTGGAGGATACTTGAGCGATAGGATAGGAAGGATAAAGCCAATAGTCCTCGGATTATTGTTATTAACTTGTTCTACAGTGCTATTAGCAAAAGCTGGAACAATACCACTCATATTAGCTTCAGTAATACTTTTCGCAATAGCCGCTTCAATTACAACAGCCTCAACAAAGCCTTTGGCTACTGATATAGCGAGATATAGCGGGGCTGCATTGGGTTTATTGGAGAGCATAAAGGATATAGGTCAAGCACTTGGCCCTATAATAGTTAGTATTGCTAATATTAGCATGGGTTATATAATAATAGGCATCTTAAGCATTATAGGCTTAGTAATATTTCTCGTAACTATGAGATATCTTGGCCTAGATAAAATCGCCTAGAAGAGCATGAAACTTCTGACTAAATGTATTAACGAGAGCAACCATTTTAAGTCCATTGAACAACATTATATCGACTGATGAGGTGAGTTACCGCCTATGAATATCATCGAGTATTTATGTAGGGAGGCTAGGAGGATTACTGAGAATTCATTAAGTGAGCTAAGGGATAAGGATTACTGGATTAGGAGTAAGGAAAGACATCGAGAAATGCTCGCATATATGCTTGGTCTTTCGGAGTATTTGAATAAGGAAAGACATCGCCCAGAATATAAGGTGACTGGCGTATTAGAGCGAGAGGGATATAGAATTGAGAAAGTATATTTTGAAAGCCTACCGGGTCTTTATGTGACTGGAAATTTGTACGTCCCTGAGGAAAGAGGACCAAAGCCTATAGTACTTTATCTATGTGGTCACTCATTTGATCAGAAGTTCCATTATCAGTTTCATGGGCACAAGTTTGCCAGATTAGGGTTCGTAACATTTATAATGGAAACCATTCAGAAAGGAGAGATACGTGGTCATCATCATGGTACCTATCATTATGGTTGGTTTAATTGGTATAGTTTAGGCTATACCCCTGCGGGCGTAGAGGTGTGGAATGCCATTAGAGCACTAGACTTCCTCCAAGAACTCCCATATGTTGATAAAGAGAAAATAGGCGTTACAGGAATCTCTGGTGGCGGTGCCATGAGTTGGTTTACGGCAGCTATTGACGAGAGGATAAAAGTAGTAGCTCCGGTATGCTCTACAGGGACAATAGAGTCTCATATATGTAAACGTACCTTAGATCACCATTGCGATTGTATGTTCTGGATAAATAATTACATGTGGGATCTAACGGATATAGGCGCACTTATAGCTCCCAGGCCATTGTTAATAGCATCAGCTGAGAAGGATTGGATATACGATATAGAGTCCGTTAGGCTGATATACAATAAGCTAAGGAAACTTTATGAGCTCTTAGGCGCTCCTGAGAACATACTTCTAGTGGAGACACCCGGTGGTCACGCATATCATAAGAGATCACGTTGTATGATCTTCAAGTGGTTCCTTAAACACCTTAAGGGCATGGATATTCCAATGGAAGAAGTAAGTGCTATTGATGATGAACCCATAGAGGAGGTACCTTCGGAAAAACTTAAAGTATTCGATAAGATACCTCCAGATGAGCGCGTAACTACAGTTCAAGATTGGTTCATAAGACCAGCCCCGCCTCCTGAGATAAGGAATGTAGAAGAGTTAAGGAGATACAAAGAGAAAATAATTCAGATATTATATGAGAGGACATTTAGTGCATTTCCTAAGGAGCCATGCGATCTAAGCGTAAACATAGAACTAATCCAGGAGTCTGACTTTACAATCGGATACAGAATTAGCTTTACTCCTGAGGAGGGATGGAGACTTCACATGCAACTCATTAGACCTAAAGACGTTAAAGAGCCCATACCCATTCTCATATTTATTGCACGATCTGCTAGAAATCTAACGCATGGAGATGTATTACTAAATGGCCTCAATCCCTACTGGGCTAGAGCCATAGTTGAGGTCAGGGGAATAGGAGAGACATCATGGTCGCCAGATATACAATGGTTCGTACGTAGAGCAGCTATGCTAGTAGGTAGAACCATAGCGAGTATGAGGATTTATGATGCCATAAGAGCAATAGACGTGATACGGTCCTTAAACTGGGTGGATAAGGATAAAATAGCGATAATGGGTAGTGGCGAGATGGCAGTAGTAGCGCTATATACTGCCTTATTGAGGGGGGATCTGAGAGCGGTAATTCTTCATAATCCTCCACCAACACATAACATCGTCTCCAATCCAGATGGAACGGGGATGGCCATAGAACTATTAAACGTATTAAGATATACTGATCTCCCGTTTGTAGCGGGCCTTTTATGGCCATTAGAATTAGTCTTCTTAGGCCCCAGACCTAGTACATATAGTTGGGCAGAGAGGTTATATTCCAAATTAGGGCGACCAGGCATAGTAAAACATATCAAACGTATAGCCGAGTGGGATCTAGGATAACGTAACGTATCACGTATCATATTGTAAAGTCACAGAGGCCCCTAAGTGCTTACGATCTAAGAAATATCAGTTAGCCAATCTGTCATCACATTTCAGCAACTCGCACCTTCATCATAAACACTACCGACATGTATGTAAAAGTGAAGTCATCATCCCCTTAGGGTCAATCGCCCAACGGGTCATCATAAGTCAGACCAGCCCCGCCATAATTAAGATGGGGAAGAGGGAGTAGAAATACTTAACGGTTTATTATAATGAGCGATAGGGAACGGTAAACTAGACGATCTGGTTTATGGTATAATGAATTTTCCGAGTATGTGAATGACCAAGGGCAATGAGAGAGTTGAGAGTATTACTGCTTTAGCTATTACTCCAGCATGACACTCGTATTCTCTTGCTACTATGAAGTTCGTAATTGCGAGAGGCATCGATAATTGAAGAGTAATGGTCCTTATCTCGAGCTCAGAGAGATTTAATCTAGTTAAGAAGAGGAACAGATAAAATATCAGAGGTAAGAGGAATAGCTTGAAAAAGCTTATAAGAAGTGCGTCTTTTAATTCCTTAAGATTGAAGAACGATCTCCCATGAAATAATTCATTACCAATCCACATTCCTACTAGCAAGAGAGAGATTGGTAATGCAACGTTGCCTAGCATGTCAAGGATATTACTCAGAAATAAGGGTAAGGGTACCTTAAACGCAGATAGAACTACGCCTAAAATAGATGATATAATCAACGGATTCTTGACGCATGAACACGTTATGCGCTTAAGGTTTATGTAGCCCAACGTAATTAGGCTTATCCACATAATGCCAAATGAGAAGAATGTAAGGGAGTGAATTAGAACTACGAGAACTGCTATCTCAAGAGCATTAAGGCCTAAGATAGATGATGTCAATGGAAGTCCCAGATATGCAAGATTGCCGAATACTGAGGCTAGAGGATATATCGCGATAGCATCTTTATCCATCCGTAGTGCCTTCAATATCAATATCACGAAAAGAAATGTAATGAAGAATGGAAGGAGCGTAATAAGGACAAAATGGGGAGTTAACCTCGTCACATCACCTTTCCATAGAAGGGTCAAGATAAGAGCTGGAAGGAATAAGTTAAATACCGTATCATTCAAGACTTTAACATAGTTCTTAGGATCTCTTATGAATCTTGAGGCTATCATGCCTATTAGGATTATCGTAAATACCGTAACTAATTGCATGTTCTCGCACTGACAGAGATACGCCAGTACTTTTAAAGTTTAATATCTAAGGAAAAGGTTATAAGGAGATATTAGTCTAGACAAGGGGCTCTTCTTATGATGAGCATTAGCGTCAACAACAGTGCTGGTAAAATCATCTCTACGTAACTCCAAAATCTCAGCATAATATTGAAGCCTGACGAATCTATAATCATACCTGAGACTAAGCTTGAAATAAATGCGCCAATTGATCCTGCTGAATCTATTATCCCGACGGCTAATGAGGAATATTTCCTACCAATCAATGTCACAGGCATCGTAGATACGACTTGGGATTCAAGACCATAAAGGAGGGAGCTTAAAAGCATAAGGATAAGAAGACCTAATAATCTGCTTTCCTCATAGCATAGAGGAAATATTGAAAGCAGAATTGCGACTGCGATGTTCATTATTATCATTAATATGATCCTCTTATGCATGGCTACTCTATTAAATAAGAAGCCAAGAGATACCATACCAAGGCTACCGGAGATTGGAAAGAGAACTATCGTAAGGAGAAATGTCGAGATGTGACGTTCAACATGATGTACGTACGAGGGGAGGTACATTACTAAAGCGTACCTTACAGCATACATTACCAGGTACACCAGCGCTAATATGAGTAGTGCTATCACATGCTTTCCAGATGTTATACAATTGAATTCGTCTCTATGTCTATTGATATCAGATTTCGCCGTCTCTAAAGGGGATATATGCCTCATTAAATCGAGTACCAAGGGGATATTGACCGCAGGGAATATGACGCCATTTATTATGAAACCCCATCTCCATCCATAGTGATCTATTATGAGACCAGTAAATAACCATGAGAGAGCATGGCCTAAAGCCCAACTGGTATTGAATATACCATATCCCTTAGACATATTTTCATGAGTTAGAACAGTGGCTATCACCTTTACTAATATCGGCCAACCAATAGATTGAAAATACCCATTTATTAGCCAAAGAATGAGGAATGTAGAAGGACTAGCACTAAATCCAAATAAAAGAGTTGTTATACTAGACCCTACAATGCCTAATATCAGCAACCTCCAAGGTCTGTATCTGACTCCTAAATAACCATTAATTACCTGACCTATAGAATAGGAAGCAAAGAATGCAGATGCAATCAAGCCTAAGGATGTAAATGTAATACCTAAATCAGAGTTTATGAATGGAATGGATATAGGATAATTAACTCTACATAAGTAAAAAGAAGCGTAAATTATCCAGGCGATTATTATGATCTTAATGTAATTCATGAAGGAATCACTCAGTTTTCTCTAATATTCGATCCTTTGTTAGCTTTTAGCCTTTACGACATATCGTTCCTAGGTCGTAATAATGTATAACCATCTTCAAGGACTTACTCTAGGGAGTAATTTAAATAGCTATTCTCCAAACGAAAAATACGAGCATAGCAATGAGCACATACATCTTAATGAAACTATTCGAGCGTATGCCGCATATATATGATAAAGGGATGAGGATTCTCTCATTTGGTAAAATAGATGAAATATATGACGACATAATATCTTATGTGAGGCATGGACAGAGAGTTCTAGACATAGGGTGCGGAACTGGTGCATTGGCACTTAGAGCGGCTAGGAAAGGAGCAAAAGTAAAGGGAATAGATGTGAACGTTCAAATGTTAAAAATAGCTAGGAGGAAAGCCTTAGAAGAAATGCTTACGGAAAATGTGGAATTTCAAGAGATGAGCATAATTGAACTCGAGAAGGAAGTGCCTGAGAGCTATGATGTCGTGATAAGTGGATTCTTATTGTCCGAGCTTACAGAGGAGGAGAGAACATATACTTTAAGGAGAATATGGAATATACTGAGACCAGGGGGACTTCTATTGATTGTAGATATAGCGATGCCAAAGGATCCGTTAAGGAAGGCAATTAGCTGGTTAATTATGTTACCCCTCTTAATTGTGGTATACCTCGTTACTGGAAGCACAGTATATCCAGTTAAGGACTTACCAGAAATCATAGAGAAGTTGGGTTTCATCGTAGAGCGTGTTAAATATAATAGACTTAAAAACCTCATAGAGCTCGTAGCCAGGAAGCCAGAGGGGAAGATGGATGAGCTTACTTAAATATATTATCGTAAACATCATAGGTACATTACTAGGATGGATTCCATAGCCGCATAAGACGGGTTTAATTAAGATAGGAAAGCCCAATAGAAAATCACCGGTAATCCTTACATGCAATTACTATCTAACAGTGGAGAGAGTAAAAAGGGCATTAAAAGATATAGACTGCTATCTAATAGTCGCTAATAGTAGGGGTATAAACGTATGGTGTGCAGCAGCTGGAGGTCGCTTTACAGCATATGATGTCATAAATGCCTTGAAGAGTACTAGAATAGATAAGCTTGTAGACCATAGGGATATAATACTGCCTCAGCTCGCTGCTGTGGGCATTGAGGCTAAGATAATTAAAGAGGAAACTGGATGGAACGTCATATGGGGTCCCGTCTACGCTAAAGATCTTCCAGCATTTATAAAGGGCGGTTTCCAGAAGACGGAAGAGATGCGTGAAGTAAAGTTCTCTTTCATGCAGAGAATGGAAATGGCGATAGCATGGGCATTTCCTATATCAATTATTGTAGCCCTCACAGCGTTCCTTCTTAAATCATCTATTTTGCCGTTAATAGCGCTTGCATGGACTACACCTATTCTAACATTAGCGATCTTTCCATTGTACTCTAGGTGGCTTACGAGGGGGGTTGTAGGCTTCATTGTTACTACTCTCATTCCTTGGAGTATCCTCTCATTAGGGCTCATAATTTGCTACATTTCAGTTGAGCGGATTACTTTAATCGAGCTATTTAAATTTATAATGATCTCGTTAGCTTTTATCTTAACTCTGAGCATTGATCTGGCAGGTATCACGCCTACCTATAGAAGTGCCATGTTTGAACGCTTAAAGGTTATTATTAACAATAGTAAATGCAGTGGTTGTGGAATATGTATCGACGTATGTCCAAGAGGATGCTTTGAACTTAATAAGGAACGCGGTATTGTAAATATTAAAGAACAAGAGAAGTGTATACAGTGTGGTGCCTGTATAATTCAATGTCCACAGGATGCCTTAAGCTTTAAACGTTTAAATGGTGAGATCATACCTCCTGAGGTTATAAGAAGATATGGATTAAATTTTACAGGAAAGCGTACTATAAGGATATGATTCGGCAATACGATTCAACGATGCCTACTAGAGAACATGACTAAGGTTGGTATAGAAATGGATGAAATAAATGCAGCCATAAAGTACATTACGACAAAACCATAAGACCTCACGATGGATCCCATCATATAGTTTCCGATGAAGGATCCAAGGTTTGTAAATATGGTATAAAGGCTTAAAGCCAAGCCTTTCATGTCTTCAGGGACAGAGTCAGAGATGTACGCTGTACTTACAACATAAAGGCCACCGAACGTTAGACCATGTAAAAGTTGAACTAATACAACCAAGATAGGATCCCTTACAAAAACAGTTAGTAAATACCTAACAGGATATGCTCCTAAGCATAATACTATTACCTTCCTCCTGTCAACTCTATCCGATAGAGCACCTATATACATCATCGCAGGTATTTCGGCAACTGGCGTTATCGTAAACGCAAGCGAGCTTAATAAGCGACTTGCCTTGAGCTTTTCAGTCATGTATAGTGGGAGAAACGTATAATAAGCAGGAACGGTTAATGACGCTATGAATATAGAAGTAAGCAAGGGATATATGGCACGGTTCGTGATTACATTCCTAAACGCCGTGATGTGCATAACATAGCTATCAGTTTTTAACGGCCTAAGCCCTACCTTTCGCAAGCCACCTAACATGAAGAGGAATGCTGAGAGTAGGAAGAAAATTGAGGATACGAGGAATACCTTAGAGAAGCCGAGATTTTCAACAATCCACCCACATAGGAAAGTGCCTAACATCCATCCTAAAGCACCAGATGTCCTAAATCTCCCAAAGCCAGAACCACGAGATGTCCTTATGTAATCCATTGCTACGGCACTAGAAAGGGTCATATAGGAGTACGATAGCATCGTATACATCGAGTGGATGATTATGAATGGAAGCAATGAATTCAAATGTCTATAGATAGGCATGAGGAATGCGAGACATGTCCCCAATACACTTTGTACCATCTCTCGATTCATTATGTCAGAGAAGTGACCTATCAGTATTATCGGGATTATAGAAGATAAAGTCGCCATTGATACTACAAGTCCTATATGATATGGAGATAGTCCCCTATAAGACATGTAGATGGAGAAGATAGGAAAGACTGAGCCTGATGCCGCGTATATTAGGAATGTAGCAATCCATAACCTTGTTACGTCAGTAAGGCGCATATTCGTAGACTCACATAACGGCATTACGTATTTAAAGAATATGTTATCATGGACATGTTTTTCAATAATGATACACATTGCGTGAAAGGTCTGTTTCACGCAAAAGTAATTAAACTACACGATAAGCGCTAGAACTGAATCGGAAACCCTTTTAACATAAGGGATAATAGATATCATGAAGGAATATGAGTAGACGTTTTGGTTATCTTAAAAGAGTTGAACTACCTAAACTACGTAGGCTTAGAGGTATTGGATATGGGAGTGAGGGTAAGAATAAGAATAAAGGTCAGAAGTAATAATAATGAAGTCATTACCTCAGCTCTCGTTAACAGCGGATATGAGGTTACAGAACCAGAGATACTTTTACCAAGAAGACTCGCCGAATACTTAGGCTTAAGCTTAAGACCGCCTATTGCTAGAACATACACTTATGAGACACCAACTGGATATTATAGACTACTTTTAATAATGAAAGCAGTAGATGTTCACTTATGCGATGTATGTAAAGAAGTAAAGGAGGTAAACGTCGCAGTAGCAGACTTTGAACGAGAGGTATTAATAAGTGATGCGCTATGCGAAGCACTAGGTATACAGATACTTAGCGCAAGAACGGGAATATGGAGACATGTTAACGATGAAATAAGCGTCAGAAGGAAAAGCGTTAAACCTGAATACTGGTAATGAATTATAAGTTGATGCTTTGAAGTAGAGGTAAGAAGGTGCGTAGGATACTTATCTTATTCATTATCGTACTTATCGTAGTGACTATGTTATTAAGCTTAATTGTACATCGTTCTCACCTTAAGGAATACGGGCTAGTTCCCGTTAAATATTCAGCTCCACCAATTGGATACTTTCCATGGGATAAAGCAAGAGGATTTATTAGAGCGAGAGGAACACGCTTCTTTTTCGATGATGGAACACCATTTTTTGCTATTGGTGTTAATTATGAGGGCTGGTATGATCGCTGTTGGCGTATGTGGGAAGATGACTTATTCGATCCTGAGCTGATAGAACGTGACTTCATTAAGATGCGATGGCTGGGCATAAATACTGTAAGGATATTCGTACAAAAGCCACTTGCAGATGACATACTTAAAGGCGATTGGAGAAAATTAGATAAGGTAATTGAGATTGCCAAGAAATATAGGATATTCCTTTTAATAACCTTTTGGGACTATCATGCTAGCTTAGATGAGGCAATTAGAGTTGAGGAGTTAATAGCGCGAAGATATGCTAATGAGACCATTATCTTTGGCTATGACTTAAAGAACGAACCTCAAATAAACTTCATAGTTAACGTTAAAAGATGGCAGGACTTCCTGAAGGAGAAATATGGCAATATTGAAGAACTTGATATGGCATGGAGTAAAGTAAATCCTAAATACGGTCTTACCGATGTTGAAATGAAGGGATTCCATTACATAGGCTTACCTAAGGAAGCATGGGATTCACCTAGGTGGGCTGATTTCATGAAATACCTTAATGAGGAACTTAAGGATTGGATAGAGATACAACTCCACGTTATCCGTAAATATGATAAAAACCATATGGTAACTGTAGGCTATAATGATGTCAGATTAGCACTATTACCCGCAAATGAACTTCTCGATTTCATATCAATTCATACATACTTTAACGAATTAGATGAAAGAAAACAAAGACCTAGCCTAATGATTCTTGATGTAATACAAGCAGTTTTTCCCAATAAGCCGGTAGTCTATGAAGAGTTCGGCCTTTCAAGTCATATAGGCAACTACGTTATAAGTGCAAGTAAGGAGGCCACAATCTACTTCTACACGTTCTTTAAGGGACTCGCAGGCGCTTTTAAATGGATGCTTAACGACCATATTCTTAATTCCAATCCATACGAAAAGGAATTTGGGATATTCACACTTAAGGATAAGAAAGAATTCGCTAAACCAATAGCCTTCGCCATAAGAGCATTCTCCCGCATTGTGGCAAAGACTCTAACGCCACCACCTCTAAAGAAGAAAATACAGCTAATAGATAATCCAGCATGTAGACTTCAATCACCATGGGAGTATTGTGCATTTATATCATATCTACCGCTTTATGGGTATAAGCTATCACCAAGCGAGGGAGATATCGCGTTATATCCTGCTAGCTGTTATGGTTTAAAATCTGTTGAGGAGGAGATTGCAAGGCTCTTAATGAAGAAGCCCATTATATTCATAAGATTGATAAGAGATGCCATATCCTTTGATCCGGATAATTATGAGACCTTTAATAGAGAGGACATCTATAGAGTCACTATAATGTACTCTAAAGAGGAGATATACTACGTTAATAAGCTCTCAATAAAAGTGATTCCTGAGGACGTTCCATTAGCTATCAATGGGGAGCCGGTAATAGTAGATGATGGTGGCAAACCCCTAGCGAATAGATATGGAAATGCGATATTTTTACCGTTCATAAACGTTCTCTCTAAATTACCATTAGACGTACTTGTTAGCGCTCTTGAGAAGATAGGCCTAAGAGAACCCACACACTTAGGTACCATTGAAATATGTGCGTCAAGAGAACTACCTTTAGCTTTTAAGGCCAATACTGAATACTTCAAAGCCTCCTTCTCTAAGGAAGGCTACGTCTTTGTTCCATATACTGCAGATAGGGAAGGCATTATCATAGGGATAAAGGAAGGCGATAACGTATTATTATACACCACAGTCGAAGTAATTGTCAAGACAAAGTCATGTGAAGTAATATATGGAGTAGCTAGGAAAATCCATGAGGGATGGATATTAGGACCTGGCGAGTACAATATCACCTTAAGAGAATGAAAACATACACACTACTTCCCCTATTTGCTTAAGGGGTTATCATTAATACAAGGAGGGATCTGATTATTATCTCAAGTATGTCATGCATGTCAACGCTTAGACGTTCACTCCCGGATACTCCATGATACTTTAGCTATATCACCCCTAAGTACGTTTAAACGATCTAATCCTCCATGAGGCCAGTCTTTTTCCTCATGCTCATTATATAATCCCATAAATCTTCTTCCTCAATGCTGTATGGTTGCTTAGGATATCCTACCGGGATTATGTAAAGCGGATGCTCATTGCTCTTAGCTCCAATTATTTTCCTCACTTCATCATCATGAAAGGCACCTACGACAACAGTTCCGAGACCAAGTGCAGTAGCTTCTAAGTATATGTTCTGACCAGCATGTCCAGCTTCCATGTGAACGTATCTATAGCCCCTTTCGCCATAGACTCCAACAGTCCTTTCATAGACAGCACAGATTATTATATCAATTGGAGCTGTTTCAACCCACTCCTGACCAAGTGCTGCAGCAGCTAGTTTACTTCTTAGATCACCTTCCTTAACTAAGAATAGCGCATGTGTACGGGGGGAGTACTTGTAGCAACCAGCTGATAAGTAATGCGTTTCGTTCACTTTAACACAATTCTCGCCTACTATAAGATATATTTCAAGAGGATACGTAGCGCCAGCACTCGGACATGTCTTGAAGCCTCTTTTTACATCGTTAATACCATAGGCAGCCCATAGCAGTTGAGATACCTGATGAATTGTAAGGGGTTTATCAAGATAGCTACGTATGCTTCTTCTGTTAGCTAGAGCACGTTCGACTGAAATAACATTATCCCCTATTCTAGGAAGCGGAAGTAATACAACACTCTCCTTAACTAGATATTCACGCCTCTGTTCCTCGTTAACCTTAAGTAAATGAATTATCCCTAGGTACACAATTATGGCTAGTGATATTAATAACACAGCATATATTATAGCTACTCGAGGCTTCAAACAATTCCCCATCATTAATACGCTTATGGAGGTAGAAAAGTGTAGCGGGACCGTAGGACCCGCACCTTCATTGACCTCCTTTCGGAGGCCTCCAGGCGGCCTTCATTGTGGATATTATATGCAGTATTATTAATCTCTTTTCATCATGAGGAAGGGCGTTCAATAATTACGTAATTTAATTCAGAAGGGCATTCTAATAAGCGGTCAATGTGTAATTTAACTTTACCTTAAGCTCTGAAAATGATAAGTACAGCTAATAAGAAACAATCTTTTGGAAATCGCTTTAAGTAGAGTTTATAAGGCTTATAATGGGATCACTAATGGTAGATCGTATTAAAATAGGCTTCATTGGTGCTGGTGCTCATGCTAATGCAGTACATTACCCGTCTCTAGCACGTATCAGAGAGGCAGAAATAGTTGCAATATGCGATATAGATGAGAGAAGGTTAAATAGTACCGCTAACAAGTACGACATAGAGCTCCGGTTTAGAGATTATAGGGAGATGCTTAAGAAAGTACAATTAGATGCAGTTTACGTAATAATGGCTCCCATACCAATATACGGAACTAGGGAATCCCTTTTAGACATAGTCATAGAATGCCTTAAACGTGGCCTACATGTGTTTATAGAGAAGCCACCGGGAATTACTTCGAAGGAGACCAAGAAAATGGCAGAATTAGCTGAGAGGTATAATTGCAAGACTATGGTTGGTTTTAATAGGAGGTTTATTCCAGTATTTAGAGAGGCAAAGCGTATAGTTGAGGATAGAGGACCGATAACACATTGCATGGCGGTATTCCATAAGAATATGATCGGCAAGCCACAACCTTGGGGGTCTGTGAGTTATCTTGTCGCTGATATCATCCATGCTGTTGACTCGCTTAGATTTATGGCAGGAGATGAGGCCCATAAGGTAGTCAGTGTGATTACGAGCTTTTACGCGGACTATCCTAATAGCTTTAATGCCTTAATAGAGTTCAGAAACGGCTGCATAGGTCATTTATGCGCTAATTACTCATCAGGTGGACGGGTGCATTACTTTGAAATGCATTCTAAGGGAATATATGCATTTGTCAATTTACCATTTGAGGCAGAGTTACAAGAAGCTCGCATATTAAGCAACAATAAACCTTATGGAGAAATAGAGGTCATAAAAAACCTAGACTTAGTGAGGGGTAGTAAGGAGTTGTATATGACTTACGGATTCTACCAGGAAAATAAACATTTCATCGATTGTATAAGGAATGATGAAGAACCAGAGACCAACTTTAAAGATGCCGTAAAGACTATGGAGCTTGTTGAAAGGATAGAGGCGGCGACATTAAAGTAAGAACTCGCGCTCAATGCTCCATCCATTCATCATACAACTTACGTGCAAGTTCGAGAACTCTTGTAGCCATACTTAAAGCTCGTTCAGCATCCTCTTTCTTAAATAAACGTCTGGCTGGGATCCTCCGATACTCATCACCATAAAAAGATGGAGCTCTTTGTAATGCAAGACTAGTACTAACCTCTACTATGAAGTCTAGCTCTCGCTTAAACCATTCAGGCAATCTATTCCTTATCCTAAGGAGAGAACTGCTAACATCATGAGAACGCGGATATTCAACACCGAAAAGCCGCAATATCGCCTTGAGGCATAATTCAACGCATTCTTGAGCTCTTCTTACAGCCCTATGGTAATAACCCCTTTCTAATGCTCTTTTACACTCCTCTAATGAATATTCTGCATCTTCTAAATACGCCTCTCCTAAAGCTCTATTCGAGCTCATAGGACACCTCCTCACCAAAGCAAATATCAGGCTTAATAACCCAAATCCATTCCTTCTCTCCAAGCCAAATTCTTTTAGAGCCCAGCTTCTTCAGTAACTTAGAGACTCTGTTAAGTACCTTTTCGAAGAAATTATTCCTATCATATAATATTACAGCATCATGAATCATGTCTAGATATATGGGTCTAAATACCGATGCCTCAGTGATGTTTAAGGGATAAAATTCGACGAAGATATTATAACCCATCTCTAGTAGCCTCTGCGCTAAATCAGTTTTATATACCCTAGTTAGAACCCGTCCTAACATAGTACATCGTTCGCCATAACTCATATCCGTATCTAAGACTAGTAAAAGATCTATATCACTATGCTTATCATCATCTCCCCGAGCTACACTTCCATAAAGTACACAGCTAACTAAAGAATTTCGAAATTCACTTTTAATTTCATTAAGTACAAGAGCAAGGTATTTACGCCTATTGGGATCGCTTATGCATTTGAGTCCTCTTCTCATATCTCTCAAGGAGATTATACCGATAATGACATATTTAAACCAGATAGTAACTTGTGAAGAATACATTCTGTGAACAATAAGGTCGGAGTCGCTCTAAATTACCTATCAATCCTCTTAGAGATTTTCATCTTGAATAATAAAATGATGCCTAATGATATAAGTATTAGCCCAAATATGAATAAGAGTGTTGCTTTTATACGTATCAAGGAAGCTGCGCTTTCTTTCACACCTTCATTAAAGACTGTTACGCCAAATAACCAACCAGCTGCGATCAAGTATATTACTCCTAAGGCCATGAATATCGTCATGAGAATGGTTTGCTTAGTAAATGGTTTGCTCCAGCTTAAGGGAGACATAATTCCTCATCCCCAATGTATAGCCTACTTGGAACTATTAAGTGTTGCATGGGAACTATTCTAGAAATAAGCAACTTTATATAGACCAATTTCTTACACAGCATGCTGGGGGACACATTATGACCTATAGCATCATAGGTATTGATAAGGAGAGGGACATACTCGGTATAGCAGTCGTCTCAGGTTCCATTGCCGTCGGCTCTCGCGTACCATGGGCTAGGTACGGTGTAGGAGGTGTCGTTACACAAGCTTACACAAATCCAGCTCTTGGGCCTATCATTCTAGAACTCCTTAAGAAGGGGCTAGAACCAAGAAAGGCCATGGATATAGCCCTCGCTTCCGATGAAGGAAAGGAATATAGGCAGATCGCGATAATGGATTGGAATGGCAGAGTGGCATTCCATTGTGGTAAGATGATACCTAAAGAATATAGTGCATATTATTCAAAGAACTCAATTGCCATTGCAAATCTCGTAGTCTCAGAGGAGATACCAAAAGTTATGTGTAAGGCATTTGAGGAAACCATTACCATTAGTTTAGAAGAGGCACTATTTGAGGCGATTAGGGAGGCGCATGCGATAGGAGGGGATAAACGCGGAGATCGTAGTGCTGCAATAATTGTCGTAGGCAAAACAGAGTACACCCCATATTACGATAAAGTAATAGACATAAGAGTGGATTACGCAGAGAATCCAGTAGAGAAATTGGGAGAAATATATAATCGGATTATATCAGCCCATACTCGTTAATTCGTGTAATGTTACTTCACCTAATATGAAATGGATAAGTTTATCTTAACATAAATCCAATATATGCTTAGGTGTAATGCTTGTTGTCCAAAAATCCGCTTGATTATCCATCCGGTAAGAAGCTTACCAAGGAAGAACTAGCTGAAGCTTTGAGATTAGCAATAATTGCTGAACTAGATGCAATAAACCTCTACATGCAACTAGCCAGAGCGATAGATGATGAGAAGTACCGCAAGGTATTTGAAGATGTAGCAAAGGAAGAGAAAACTCACGTCGGTGAGTTCCTAGCATTACTCGAGATCTTAGATCCCGAACAGGCTAAGGAATTAGAAGAAGGAAGAGAAGAAGTAGAAGAATTAACTGGAATGAAGAAAGAGTAAGACTTCATCATGACTCTACATAACCACTTCCATCGATAGTAGGATGTACTATGGTAGTAGTTACTCCCTCCGGTATTCAAGTATATTAAGGCCTCTAACCCTATTAAAATGAGTGACATTACCCGTAACTATGGAATAGCCGTTCTCTCTCGCAATAATACCCATTAGCAGATCCCTTATATCAATTGATATTCCAAGGGACTCTAAATGAGCTATCTCATCACCCGCTGCCTTAGACTCATGCGAAGACATAGGTAGGATAGTTAAGGTACGTGAAAGTTTCATAGGGATGTGCTTATTTTTACCTTAACAATAATATTAAAATCATGGAGGTCATTAACTTTACACTTATAAGTAATACATTAGCGTCAGAAGAGCTACATTGAAAGCAATTGAAGGGGTAATTCCTAAAACAAATAATCTTAAGAACGATAGGAGAATTAGAGATTAGGGATTTAAGATGCGAGCTAAAGGACATGCAGGAATGGCTCTCCTGATAACATTTGCTATCCTATCCTTACTTAGGTTAACCTCAATGGAAAGCATAATAACAGCGCTCCTAACAGTAGCTGCAGTAACCATACCTGACATAGACATAAAGCTCGAGATAAAACATAGAAAATATACGCATAACATACTAGCTGCATTAATTCTAGGACTCATACTGGCCCTAATCTACCATCCACTAGGATGGTATATAGGCTTCACAGCAGGCTTCTTAGCCGTAATGATTCACGCATTAGGAGATCTATTCACAATAATGCCCTTTGCACCACTATGGCCATTTTATAGAAAAGAAATAAGCCTCAAATGGTTCAGATACGATAATCCCATAGCCAATAACGCATTCTTGACTCTCGGAGTAGCAATGTTTTTCACATACTTCCTATTCATCTATACAGATACTGGCTACATGCTTATTGATGTAGTAAGAGAAATAATAAGGATCCTAACTACTTCATAGGTCATCAATATCAGGACGTTCATGTCAGCCATTATTCTTATGCATCCTTCATTTCGAATCCCTATGGGATCTTTCCTAATTACACGTCCTTAAACGCACTCTAAAGAGAGAATAATCTTATATATCTTACGTACTACGTAGTACTGTGAGAAAATGCCCATTGTGAAAATCACCCGTAAGTATCAAATTACAATACCAAAGGAGGTTAGGGAGAAGCTCAATCTACGTATAGGCACTTTCCTTAGGGTGGAAGTTGAAGATGATAGAATAGTCCTAAGGCCGATAATTAAGCCTAGGAAAGATCCCGTAGAGGAGATGCTCAATTTAATGAAAGAACCTTTAGACATAGATGCAGTCAAACTTGTTGAAGAATCGTGGGAGAATGATTAAGGCCTATATCGACACAAATATCTTCATTTATGCAATAATACATCATCCATCGTATGGTGCGCTATGTTCTAGGATATTAAGGGATTTAGGAAAAGGCCTCTATAAGCCCTATGGGTCTTTATTAGTAGCAATAGAGCTCCTAGGCGCATTATCGAAAATAAATCCTTCTATAGCTAGAAAAGCAGTAGAATTATACTTAGCACTAGATATGGCTATTCTACCATTAAGCGAAGAGATAATAGATCTATCATCCATAGTAAATGAAGTAATAAACGTAAGATATGATGCTATCCACGTTGCCCTCATGATGCTACATAACGTGCCAGTGATAATAACAAACGATACTGATGATTGGTTAAAGATAGCTCAGAACTATGACAACATACGGAAGAAGGCAATAGAAGAGGGATATAAAGTTAACTTACCTAGAGTACACGTCGTGACGCCAGAATACTACCCTAAGTGGTATAAGAACTTAAAAATAAACCACAGTAAATGAAGAAGGGCTCTTCCTAAAGGACATAATCCCATTAATACATATTCTCACAATGCTTTCTGGACACTATCGTCGTAGAACCTGGAAGAGAACAATAAGGTATTATTAAGAAAATTCAGGCATGCTTCTAAGATCCGACTTTATTAACGAGAATAAGAACGATAAAATGCCCCTTAACTAACTATTAATAATAGAAGAGAGTTTATGGATTACTTAGTATGAGGAAAGCGAAGATGATATATCTACTAGAGATGAAAAACATAATCATGACTATGACTATTCGATACATATATCATGTTATCTTAATCATTGCCCTATTCACCATTGGCTTTATCTCAGGATACCTTTACGGCTCTCACGGTAAGACCACAGAGGCAGAAGTGACCACTATTCTATCATCGACAATAACTGTTACATGGAAACCAGGGCTATGGCCAAGAAGGGAGATCGATATAAACGATGATGGCATACCAGACTTCATTATGGACATCTGCACATATAATCTAAAGAGCGGAAAAGGTGA
>Ga0180300_10000178_pt1 | contig 25901 bp, 27 predicted proteins | sample GuaBasSediGuay15_FD_121798 | JGI IMG/M metagenome (GOLD analysis project Ga0180300, IMG submission 121798) | Subseafloor sediment microbial communities from Guaymas Basin, Gulf of California, Mexico - Guay15, Core 4569-2, 21-24 cm | ecosystem: Environmental > Aquatic > Marine > Hydrothermal...
CCCTTCATCGAGGGGGTTTAATCCATGGGAGTTTATCGTTGTTACTGATAGGGACTTATTAGAAAAGCTTTCGAGGGCAAAAGAACACGGATCAGCCTTTTTAAAAGGCGCCCCCTTGGGGATAGTTGTCTGTGCGGATCCATATAAATCCGACGTCTGGATTGAAGATTCTTCTATTGCATCTACATTCATCCTGTTAGCCGCAGAATCTCTGGGCCTTGGAAGTTGCTGGATACAGATCAGAGAGAGGATGCATAATGAGGCTAAAAGCGCACAGGAGTATATCTCTGAAATTTTAAATATCCCAAAAGAGATGAAAGTGGAATCTATCATCGCTGTAGGATATCCCGATGAGAAAAAACCTCCACATAGAAAAGAAGAACTACAATATGGAAAAGTGCATATTAATCTGTATGGAAAGTTATATAAAAATAAATGAATGCCCCTAACTCTGAAGGTATTTGCACAGAGTCCTTCCCAGTGCTGTAGAAAATCCTCTATGGGAATGGTGGAGGCGGATAAATGCATCCTGGGGTATTAGTTAAAGTTGACCTCGAGAATGGAAAAATCGATCGTACCCCCATTTTAGGTGAAGTTCTCCGAAACTATTTAGGGGGGAGAGGCCTCAACATGAGGCTTTTATTCCCATTCTTATCGAGGCCAGCAGACCCGTTTGATCCCGCAAGGCCACGGTTTGATAGCTGATCTCGCCTTATGGGAGGTTACTATGAGAAATGCCGCCTTTAGGGCAACTCTGTTAAAGAATCTCCCCTATGAGGAAAGCATAGTTTAAAAAAAAGAAAGGACCCGTTATGGAAGGCGCCATTCAAAATATCTTCGGCATGTATTTTATCATGATGGCGGCATATTTCCTCAAGAAGAGATCACCATATCCAGTTGGGGTGGTGAATAATCTTGTCTTTAATTTCTTCCTACCTGTGACAATATTCTATTCTATAGTGCAAATACAAAACATCCAACCCTCAGCATTTACAAAACTAGCCCTTTCAGGTTTTGTTGTTCTTCTTCTAACGTATTTCTTAGCCCTCATGATATTACGCCCCCTTGCCCTCAGAGATAGTTTTAAAAAGACGTTTCTCTTGGGGGCATCCTATGGCAACCATGCTTTTTTAGGCTTTCCGGTTGCTTTTGCCTTTTTGGAAAATAAAGGTGTGGTTTTAGCTATCTTCTTTTTGATCGGAGGTTACTTCTTCCTTTACACTATTGGCTTCTATATCATGACAGGTAAGATGACCCTTTCTGCTTTTTCTAAAAACCCTTTGGTCATCTCTATGACGGCAGGATTACTGTGCCTCCTTTTCAGATTGCCAATTCCTCAATTGCTCTCTTATAGTCTCTCCCTGATGAATAAGGCTACCTTCCCTCTGGCCATGGTGGTGGTTGGGGGAGGGCTAAGCCTGAAATTCTTTGGCCAATCGAAAAATATTCTCTATACGCTCTTAGTCAGTCTTATAAAGTTGGTCATCTCCCCCCTCATTGCCTTCGCCTTAGGGTCGGCCTTCTCTCTGTCTACTGACCAACTTGCAATCTCCATACTTCAGTCCGCGATGCCTGCTGCTGTGCTAGTAACTGTATTTTCCGTTAAATACAAAGGGGATGATGCCTTCAGCAACTCGATTATCTCTTTCACCACACTGGCGAGTATCGGCACCATCCCCCTTCTAATTTTCCTTTTAAAACAGATGAGATAAAAACCACAAAAAGCTATCAGTACATATCCCCTCCTCTTTCCCCCTGGGAGATTAGAAGGGAGGTGCCAAATTAGAACTTGACAATTCAAAAAAATTTTTTTATGTATGCAATAAATTTATTTGTGATAAAAATAACAAGGAGGGCAATATGTCCAGTGTTAAGGAAATACCGGCGGTTTGGATCGCAGGAGGTACCTGCGGTGGCTGTTCTGTATCGGTCCTGAACGCAGTAGTGCCTTCGATAAAAAACGTCCTTATCGATGAATTGGTGCCGGGTAGACACATCAGTTTGAAATTCCATACGAATATCTCGGCAGGTTCGGGGGATCCAGTGATAAAGGTGATAGAAAATGTCGGAGAAAAAAACGAGAACGAATTTCTCTTAATTGTAGAAGGAGCGGTTTCTACCGCTGAGGAAGGTATCTTTTGTAGTGTAGGGGAAAAGAACCACAGTCCTGTTGCCATTCGTCAATGGGTGGTGGATCTTGGCAAAAAGGCCATGGCCGTAATAGCCCTGGGAACCTGCTCGGCCTTTGGAGGGATACCCGGGGGAAGGCCCAATCCCTCCAGAGTGAGGGCGGTAATGGATATCTTCAAGGAGGAGAAAATTAAAACTCCTCTTATCAATATCCCCGGCTGTCCCCCGCACCCAGATTGGTTCATCGGCACGGTGGCGAAAATCCTCATAATGGGGTTGCCAAAGGCGGAGGAGCTCGATGATTGGCTCCGGCCCAAGGAGTTCTACGGAACCCTCATCCATGAAAATTGCCCGCGAAGACCATACTTCGATGAGGGAAAATTTGCCAAGAAGTTTGGAGACCCTGGATGTCTGTACGAACTTGGCTGCAAGGGGCCAATCACCTACGCAGATTGCCCCCTTAGGCAATGGAACAATGGGGTTAACTGGTGCATCAGGGCCGGCATGGGGTGTCAGGGCTGTACGCAGCCTGAATTCCCCGATCTCTTGGGCTCTTTTTATGAAAAGCTCACCGATGTAGATGTGCCCAAAATCGGTGAATATTGGACAAGACGGGAGGGTTAAGGGAAATGGGAAAGATAGTAATAGACCCGATAACGCGGATTGAAGGGCATTTGAAGGTAGAGGCAGTGGTCGATGGCGGTGAGGTAAAGGAGGCCAAATGTTCGGGAATGCTCTTTAGGGGTTTTGAGAAGATCTTAGAGGGTAGAGATCCTCGAGATGCCCAAATCATCACCCAGAGGATTTGCGGGGTTTGCAATCACTGCCATACCACGGCGGCAGCCCTGAACCTCGATAGTGCCTTTGGGATCTCTGACAAGATACCCGACAATGGCCGTATTATGCGGAACTTGACCATGGGATTCCACCAGGTCCAAGATCATATCCTTCACTTCTATCACCTAGCCGCCCTCGATTATGTAGATGTCACAAAGGTGGCCACTTATAAAGGCAAAGACCGAACACTGGACTCTATAAAAGCCTTCATATCTCGGGGGGAGCTCGCTCCGTTTGTCCCCCGTTACGAGGGAGACTATAGATTTTCGCCAGAAGTAGATCAAGAGCTTGTGCTGCACTACGTTCAGGCCTTGGAGATGCGGCGAAAGGGACATGAGGCGGTGGCAATCTTAGGGGGAAAAGTCCCCCATGCCTGTGCAGTGACACCAGGAGGTGCCACTGAGATCCCCACTGTGGACAAGATAGCTACTCTGCTTTGGAGGGCGAAAGAACTACGGGCATTCGTAGAAGATGTCTATGTACCAGATGTAATAAAAGTTGCTGAAACCTACGGCGACTACTTTGAAATAGGCAAAGGCTGCGGTAGGTTCCTCTCCTACGGGGTATTCGATCTAGATGGGAAAAATCCTAATTATACCAACAGGACGAGGCTCTTTAAACAAGGGAGCACATCAGTAGAATTACAACATCAACTCCTTGACCTCAAGCAAATCAATGAGTGGGTAAAACACTCTTGGTACGAGGAAGACACTTCTGGATGTCATCCCTACGATGAAGATACGAAACCGTTGCCCAACAAAGTAGGGGGCTATTCTTGGATAAAGGCCCCAAGGTACAATGGGGAGGTCTATGAAGTGGGGCCATTGGCTAGGATCGCCGTAAGCTATGCCGCTGGTGACCCGGCGATAAAGGAAATGGTTGACTCCCTCCTCAGTCATTTTAAGGCGTCCCCCAATGTCCTGTTTTCCGTCTTGGGAAGGCATGCAGCCCGGGCCCTTTGCGCCCTCCATATCGCAAAGAACCTGGAGAGATGGGTCCTCGAACTGAGGCCTGGTGAACCTGCTTTTATCGATTACACCATCCCTGAGGAAGGAACCGGCGTAGGGATTGTGGATGCAGCAAGGGGTGCCTTAGGGCATTGGGTGGTCATAAGGGATAAAAAAATCGCCAAATATCAATGCGTCGTTCCCACCACCTGGAACGCCTCCCCTATGGACGATATGGGAAATCATGGTCCCATCGAGCAAGCCCTAATAGGAACGAAGGTGAGGGATGAAGAGAACCCCTTTGAAATCGTAAGGATTGTGCGTTCGTTTGACCCATGTATCGCCTGCGCTGTGCATCTTTTAAACCACAAGGGGAGAGAGTTAGGCAAATATATCGTAGCCTAAAAAGCAGGAGGAAGGCGATGATAAAATCAGAGCAAAAACCTTTTGAGGAAATACTGGATTATCTGGAGGGCGAGGATAAAGTCTTCATCTTGGGATGTGATGGCTGCGCCCAGGCAAGCCAGACCGGAGGGATGCCCCAGGTCATGGAGATGAAAAAGCTCCTAGAAGGTGCGGGTAAGAAGGTAACAGGTTATAGTGTAATCGATTTTCTCTGTCAGAAGGCGCTGGTAGCCTCAAGGCTTCGCCCCCTGGAGGATAAGGTGATGAAGGCGGATTCCCTTCTGGCCTTGACCTGCGGAATAGGGGTCCAGTCAGTGGCCGCCGTGGTGAAGAAACCCGTACACCCTGGATGCAATACCATCTCTCTTGGAGGAAGTCGAGGCGAATGGCAAGGTTCAGAAAGGTGTTTGGAGTGCGGCGATTGCCTCCTCCACTATACAGGAGGTATCTGCCCCCTAACGGCTTGTTCGAAGAGGTTAATAAATGGGCCATGTGGAGGGGCATCCAATGGCAAATGCGAGGTCACTCCGGAGAAACCATGTGGCTGGGAGCTAATCTACGCCCGGCTGAAGGAGATCGGAAGGCTTGATCAGTTGAAAAAGTTTATCCCCCCTAAGGACTACAATAAGATGAGGCCCAGACCGGAGTTCCTTTCCACTTCCCTTTGGGCCCTTGAGCAAAGGGATTAATCGAGAGAGGAGGGCGAGGATAATGGCTCTTAAAGAAGCTTTGGAGAGCGGGAAATTCACCATTACCACAGAGGTAGGTCCCTTAAAGGGTACGGATACTTCGGAAATACTGGAGGTGGCGGAACTTCTCGACGGGAAGGTAGATGGTGTGAACGTCACCGACCAACAGAGTGCTGTGATGAGGCTTGGTTCACTGGCAACCTGCTCTCTGCTTGTAGAAAAAGGGTTAGACCCCATCTTCCAGATGACCTGCCGAGATAGGAACAGGATAGCTTTACAGTCCGATCTACTCAACGCCCATGTATTTGGGATAAAAAACGTCCTTGCTATCACAGGTGATTTCCCCACCCTGGGGGATCACCCTGACGCCGCAGATGTCTACGACCTTGACTCCGTGCAACTGGTCTGGACGATTCGGAGGATGAATGAGGGCTATGATCTAGCCGGTAATGAGCTTCAAGGAAAGACCGATTTCTTCGTTGGGGCAGTGGTCACCCCCCTAACGGATACAGAGGCCGCCTTTGAGCTCCAACTTATAAAGATGGAAAAAAAGATCGAGGCGGGGGCTAGGTTCTTCCAGACGCAGGCGGTTTATGATGTAGACGCCTTTGAGAAGTTCATGAAGAGGGCAGAGGAGTTCGATGTACCTGTCCTTGCGGGGATCATCCCTCTAAAATCTGTAGGTATGGCTAGGTATATGAACAAAAACGTCGCGGGTGTGTTTGTACCCGAACATCTGATCGACGAGATGGCCAAGGCGGAAGACAAAACGACAAAGGGACTAGAGATAGCCGCTAGGCTTATAAACGATCTAAAGGATCTCTGTCAAGGAGTTCACATCATGGCTATTGGCTGGGAGAAAAAGGTCCCCCAGATTCTGCAACTCGCAAACCTAACGTAGAGGAGGCAAGAAGGATACCTGTCCAAGTATTGAGGATATCCCTTAAGGGAAGGCCCCTTAAGGGATATTTTATGAGGGTGATCTTTGAAGAACTTAAGGGATTGTAGTAAGAAGAACTTCAGGTTAAAATCGTGATGTGCATGAACTTGCGATAGCCCAAAGTCTCCTTAAGATCGTGGAGCAAGAGGCCCTCCCTTTTAGGGGGGCAAGGGTGACACGGATAAAGTTGCGGATTGGAAAATTGAGCGCAGTGGTGCCAGATGCCCTGAGATTTGCCTTTGAGGTGATAAGCCAAGGAGGCATAGCGGAGGGAGCTTCCTTAGAGATCGAGGAGGTCCCTTTAAGGCTTCGGTGCCATCAATGCAAGGAGGTCTTTGTGGTAGAGGGCCCCTTTCTGATCTGCCCCCACTGCGAAGGCCTAGATGTAGAGATGGTCTCAGGGAGGGAACTGGAGATAAAGAGCATGGAGATAGAAGATGGAAATTAAGGTGATAAAAAACATCCTCGAGGCAAACGAGGTGATCGCTTCTCAGAACAAAAGACTCTTTGAGGATAAAGGGGTCTATGTGGTTAACTTAATGGGTAGTCCCGGTGCGGGCAAAACCACGCTGTTGGAGAAGACGGTCAAACACTTGATAGATAAAAAACGCATTGCTGTGATCGAAGGAGATATTGCTACTTCGCGTGATGCGGAGAAGATTGCCGCCCATGGCGTTCCTACCTTACAAATAAATACGGGCGGGGCCTGCCACCTCGATGGGAATATGGTAAGAGGGGGGCTCAAGGAGTTTAATTTCGAAAATATAGACCTTCTCTTTGTGGAGAATGTTGGAAATCTGGTGTGCCCTGCGGAGTTCAGAATCGGCGAGGACGATAAGGTAATGATCATCTCTGCCACTGAAGGAGACGACAAGCCTCTGAAATACCCTCTGATGTTTCAGGTCTCCTCCCTCCTGTTGCTGAACAAGGTTGACCTCCTCCCCTATATAGATTTTGACTTGGAGAGGTTCCGCAATGATGCCATAAGGGTAAACCCACGTTTGGAAATTTTGACTATATCTTGCAGGACGGGCGAAGGGCTTGATAACTGGTACAGATGGTTGGAAGAGAAGATCAACAGAAAGAGGGACTGAAGTGTGTCTAGGAATTCCGGGTAAAATCATCTCTGTAAGAGAGGATTATGTCGCCGAGGTGGATTTCGGCGGGATACGAAGGGAGGTAAGTCTTTTTTTATGTCCCGAGGCGCAACCCGGGGACTATGTACTTGTCCATGTGGGTTTTGCCATCCAAAGGCTAGAAGAAGACGAGGCCCTGGAGACCTTGAAGCTCTTTAAAGAAATACAGGAGAGTTATCTTGAGCCTGAGCAAGAGAATAGATGAAGAGAAGTTTGCCCCTATTCTCCTTGAGGAGATCTCAGGATATGCCAATCACCCATTGCGCCTTATGGAGGTATGTGGCACCCATACGATCTCCATCTTCCGCTCTGGGATAAGATCCCTTTTGCCCGAAGCGATAGAACTCATCTCCGGACCTGGGTGTCCCGTCTGTGTAACGCCCGCCGGGGAAATAAATCGAGCCATTGCTCTATCGAGGTTAAAAAACGTCACTCTAGTCACATTCGGAGATCTGATGCGGGTCCCAGGAGGCAGCTCATCTCTTCACCGGGAAAGGGCAATGGGCGGTGATATTCGTGTGATTTTCTCCCCTCTGGATGCGGTTGAGATAGCCGAAAAGGAACCTAATAGGAAAGTCGTTTTCTTTGCCGTGGGCTTTGAAACCACCTCACCCGCCATTGCTGTCGCCGTAAAGGAGGCAAGAAGGAAGGGGCTGATCAATTTTTATCTCCTCTCCTCCCAAAGGCTTATTCCCCCTGCCATAAGGGCCTTGCTCTCCTCAGGAAAGGTAAATATAGATGGCTTCATCCTCCCTGGACATGTAAGCGTGATAATCGGCAGAGATCCTTACCTTTTTATAGCCCATGAGTTTGATCTCCCAGGAGTGATCACTGGCTTTGAGGCTTTAGATATCCTTGAGGGGATTTGCATGCTGCTGCGCCAGAAAAGACAGGGCCGAGCTGATATAGAGATACAATACAAAAGAGCGGTAAAAGAAGAAGGGAACAAAAAGGCCCTGAAGGTCATGCAAGAGGTGTTTAAACCTGTAGATGCACGCTGGAGAGGATTAGGATTGATACAGAAAAGCGGCCTCATATTAAGGGAAGAGTTTTCAAGGATAGATGCTACTTATGCCTTCAACATCCCCTATGAAGATAAGGCAGATCCCCCAGGTTGCCTATGTGGTGAGATCTTACAGGGTCTTAAACGTCCACCTGACTGTTCCCTGTTTGGCAAAAGGTGCACTCCGGAGGACCCTGTGGGACCATGTATGGTATCCTCTGAGGGTAGTTGTGCCGCCTATTATAAGTATCGGGTACAATGAAGGAAAAAAAGATACTACTCGCCCACGGCGCAGGAGGAAAGCTTAGCCATGACCTTTTGAAGGAATTATTTCTGCCCTTTCTCAATAATGAGTTCCTTAGTGCCCTCGACGATAGCGCCATAATCCCCGCGGGGACCTTCAAAATCGCCTTTACCACAGATTCTTATGTGGTAAAACCCCTTTTCTTTCCTGGAGGTGATATAGGCAGACTTGCAATATGTGGAACGGTAAATGATCTCGCTATGACAGGGGCGAAACCCTTAGGGCTTTCGGCCTCTTTCATCCTTGAAGAAGGGTTCCCTCTTGAAGCCCTCGAGGAAGTCCTCTCTTCGATTAAAGAAGCTGCCAAAGAGGCTGGAGTCATGGTGGTAGCAGGAGATACAAAGGTCGTGGAGCACGGGGCGGCTGAGGGGCTTTATATAACCACCACTGGAGTTGGCATTATCCCCGAGGGGGTGGATATAAGAAGCTCTAATGCGAGGGCTGGGGACTTGATCATTATTAACGGCCCCATTGGCGATCATGAAATCGCGGTCCTCATTGCCAGAGGTGAATTCTCTCTGCGGGGGGAAATAAAGAGCGATAGTGCACCTCTTAACGGGCTTGTAGAGGCGATGTTGGAGGCATGCCACGACATCCATGTCCTGAGAGATCCCACCAGAGGGGGGCTTGCCACCGTCCTTTGGGAGATCGCCAATGCTTCTGGAATAGGGGTAGTAATCGAAGAGGATAAGGTACCGATCGGGGAAGAGGTGAGGGTAACCTGTGATCTGCTCGGTTTCGATCCCTATTATTTGGCCAACGAAGGCAAACTCGTTGCCTTTATCCCTGAAAAAGAAACAGAGAGAGTGCTCAAAAGAATGAGAGCTCACCCTTTGGGGAAAGAAACTGTGGTCATAGGCAGGGTTACAACGGAGAACCCTGGTAGGGTCCTCCTCCGAACTAAAATAGGGGGTCATAGACTCCTTGAGCCCCTAAGCGGTGAACAGTTCCCCCGGATCTGCTAATGGAACTCTATTACTATAAAATAGAAGACAAAATATCGCACAGGAGAGGAAAAGGTGAAAGAGAGGACTCTTTCCATTATCAAGCCCGATGGGGTGCGCAAGGGCCTCATCGGCGAAGTGATCCGTAGATTTGAAAAAGAGGGCCTGAAGATCGTGGCCATGAAGATGGTCCGTTTGGACAAAGAGGAGGCAGAGGGCTTTTACGCCGTCCATAGAGGTAAGCCCTTCTTTGAGAGCCTCACTACCTTTATGTCCTCCGGCCCCATCGTGGTGATGGTCTTGGAGGGAGAGAAGGCCATAGAGCGAAATCGACAGATCATGGGGGCCACCGATCCCCAACAGGCCGAGGAAGGAACCATCCGCAGAATGTACGCCGATAATATTCAGGAAAATATCGTCCATGGCTCCGATGCCCCGGAGACCGCGACCTTTGAGATCTCTTACTTTTTCAGCTCTCTGGAGATTGTCTAGGGAAGGAACAACTTAGTGCCTTAATTTCATGAAATCTTCTTTGATCTGCTGCAGTTCCGATATCAGCTGATCTACAAGATCGAGCAATGTCGATTTGGGCAGAATATCTCCGGCCACACAGTAAGCTTGCATCACACGTATGACTTTGCTGAAAAGCCCCTCCTTTTCACGGCTGCAGATCCCCTCCAAGGGGCATAGATGGCAGTTGTCATTAAACTCAACGCAGAGGGCGATCTTTATCGATGCACCCCGCACTATGAGGACAAAGTGTTGCAAACTGTAAGCAGTCTTGATCGCTTCCTTTATCCGCACCCATTTCTCAATGGCGAGGTCAAAGGCGTTTTCTCCTCCTTCGTACCTCTCCATCGTCTCCTCAAAACTCATAAGTTTCACCATCGACCATCCCTCAAATATTACCTTAATGGGAGATATAATTAAGACCACACTTAAGGCAACATTCACTCCGACTATTTTTAAAAAACGATAGCATCCCCTTCCCATTAAGTCAACGACTCACTCTTTCCAATCGCAAATATCAGGACCAACCAACGTCAACTTCTCTCTGGAGAAGAAGGCATTTTGTCGCTGACAATACTGCGGGCAACCTCCCTAACTCGAGGATCATCGTCATATACTAGACGCGCAAACACCTTAATCACCGCAGGGTGATGGATATTCGACAAAGCATGAGCAGCCGCGGCTCGAACCTTTGCATGGGGTCTCCTTCGAAAAAAAACCCCTCTTGACTCCAATATCTTGGTAAGAGGATCAATACTTGAAGGATCAGCTATTCGGCCAAGGGCTTGGCAGGCAGCCAATAAACGCTCTACTTCTCTTGATGATCTCAAAACAGAGGTGAGTAGCTCCACCGCTGAGGCCGACTTCAACCGTCCTAAACACTCCATAGCTGCCACTGCCAACTGTGTATCCCGGCTGTTGACATAATTCAACAGCAGCCTTATCACCTGATCATCGCTCAATCGTTCAATAAGCTGAAAGGCAGCTTCACGAACTGCTGAATCCTTGTTGTCAAGTATATAGAGGAGTTCAGCCCCTTCCGTTCCTAATTCCGCAAGAAGGCTTGCAGCAATTTGCCTTATCCTGAAGTCTTCCTCTTTTTTGATGATGTCAATAAGCAGCGGCACAGCAACTTTACCTAAACTACCGAGCAATTGAGCTGCACCCTTTTGCCGAGCAGGTTCGCCTGATCTAAAATCCGCCACTATTAGTCTCTGAGTCGTTGGCTCTAACCTTTTTCCCAGAATCTTCGCAAGTAACTGGGAATGTCCGCCTTTACCCTCCTCCAGTTCTCGATAACGCCTATGCAAGTGCAGCATTATTTGACTGGCCAACGGATACTCGGCAAACCGAATGAGGTAGCTGGGACCTTCGTCCCGCCATTCTCTCCCCTTGCAGTTGATACAGGGCTACTTTATCAAAAACATCTTGGGGCGAAACCTCACCTGCGCTGGCGATACAGTTGCGTCCTTTCTTTTTTGCGTAATAGAGGCGGTATCAGCTTTGTGAATTAAGGTCTTGGCGTTTTTGGCGTCTTCAGGTGCTGATGCCACACCTATACTAAGGCTGATATACAAAGTAACATCCCCTTCCTCTAACCACAGATGTTCTTTTCGAATTTCTTGAAGGAGGTGTTGGCCCAATTGTAAGGCCTCCTGCTTACTCCCCCGGGCATGAGGATGAGAAATTCATCGCCGGCATAGCGAATGGGCAGATTTTCCTCCCCAGCCACCCTTTTAAGCAGTGTTGCAACCCAAATGAGGGCTTGATCACCAACGGCATGGCCATATGAGTCATTGATTTGTTTAAAATTGTCCAAATCCATCATGACCAACGATAGTGGATTGCCTGCTAAGGTATCCCAGGAAACTTTGTATTGAAAATAGTTATGCAGGAACCGGCGATTATAAATACCAGTTAGCTCGTCTTCAAAAATCAACCGTGAGGGATCTTTACCTATATTCAGCAGAAAATGAAAAAGTTCGCCGTATTTCATTACTTCAACCGATAATCCCAGCTAAATAAGTGAACAAGTTTAATATATTGCATCCGCAACGATGTTGGAAATCTTGCCTAAACACTTTTCCTCTTTCTCTCACTCTTCAACCCTAACGGTCTCGACCAAAACCCGTGCTGTCCCTTTTCTATAAAAGCCAAGCCTACGAGCTGCACCAACACTTAGATCAATAACACGCCCACCTCTAAACGGCCCGCGGTCATTGACACGGACGATGATAGATTTATGGTTCTCTAGATTTGTTACTCGCACGTAGGTGGGCAGAGGCAAATATCTATGGGCAGCACTGAGTCCATCAGGATTGAAGACTTCGCCATTTGCTGTCATATAGCCGCTCACCTTCCCCCGGCCTCCACCTTTATACCAAGAGGCTATCCCCTCTTCTCGATATTCCCTTGCCTCCTTCATAGACATGGGAACATATCGCTTCCCATCGACTACATACGGGGAATCCTTTACCCGACCTTGACGAATGGCCTCTTTGGGAGGAAGACCATCGATTAATTCGATTTCCTCATGGGTAAGAGGCCAACTAAGAGGTGCCATAGTGACCTTAAAGGTGCAATCGCCTGCCTTATTATAGAGCAACTTCTTGGCGGCATTCTCTGTTTGGCAGATGATCTCAATGGCGGTGGCCTTATCTATTATTATACCTTCTCTGACCTTCACCTTCATCTTTGTGCACTTATGCGTGATCTTCTTCAACTTTATAACTATGTCCAATTCCTCCGTCTCCGCCTTAATCGTCCCCTCTCCTTCATCCATGGATTGATCACAAATCGAAAACCCCATTTCCTTCAGAGCCAGCAAAACGGACCTATTTATCCTGTCAAGGTTATAACAAAACGTCTTTTCGGCAATATTAGTGTAATAATATGCCACCCCCATTGAAGTGCTTGTCAAAGCTAAGGGAGCAGTATACTGACACCCAGTATAAGAACTGACTAACAATAACAGGAGAGGCCAAAAAACCAGCACCTTCCCTAAAGGCGTGAGAAGACTTCTGTTACTTTTATATTTCATTTTTCAACCTAAAAATAAACTAGCAAAAATTATACCATGTTTTGCAATTTGGTAAAGGAGAGAGAAAAAAACCTGTTGCAACCAAGGGCAAAAATAGTTGTATTCTTTGATATGGGAAGCAAAGTGCCAAAAAAAGCCTAAATAACTGACAAAAATTGCCAGATAGGGTCAAAAACAAAACCCTCCCCCAATGAGATCTCATGGGTTTACAACTGTTAACGTCCCCAGAAAAGTCATGGCATAAATTTTGCTTAAATATTACAATGAGATGTAAAACTCCGTTAAATTAATGGTCGCAGATTAAAATCTCACAAGGGGATAGGGGGTATCCGGCAGGGAAATGAACGATAAACTTATAAAGGTCTTGTTAATAGAGGACAATCCGGGATATGCCGAGCTGATGCAAGTAGTGCTGACCAAGACCAAGGGTGCACAATTCAATCTGGATTGTGCCAAACGACTCTCCCAAGGGTTGGAGCGTCTTGGCAAAGGTGATATTGATGTAGTCCTTTTGGATCTCTCACTGCCGGACAGCAAAGGGCTTGACACCTTCTTTAAGGTGTTTGAACGAATACCAGAAGTACCTATCATAGTGCTGACTGCAACCGATGATGAAGCGCTTGCGGTGAAAGCGGTTCAGGCTGGGGCTCAAGATTATCTGGTCAAGGGCCAAGTGAATCACAATTTATTGGTGCGTTCCATACATTATGCTATTGAGCGGCACCGCATTCAAGAGGAGTTGAGGAGGCAGACTACCCGTAAGTTACGTTCAAGTGAGGCCCGTTTTCTCAACATATTAGAGAAGAATGCAGATGGCATCGTCATAGTAGATAAAGAGGCAGTGGTCCTTTATGTCAATCCAGCTGCAGAAACTATGTTTGGGCGCAAGGCAAGGGAACTGCTCGGCAAACCTTTTGACTATCCGATAGTAGCAGGTGAAACTATGGAGCTTGAAATTGGCCGCAGTGATGGGGGGAAAGTCGCGGTAGAGATGCGAGTCGTGGAAACGGAGTGGGAAGACGAAGTGGTCTATTTGGCATCATTGCGGGATATTACGGAGCGAAAAAAGGCAGAGGAGGCGCTGAGGGAAACGAATATATTTCTAAAAAGCATCTTAGAAAGTTCTTCTTCCATTTCCATTATCTCCACCGATCTAGAACACAACATTCTTTACTGGAATAGAGGCGCGGAGACTTTACTCGGATATAAGGCCGAAGAAGTAGTCGGCCGTCATAAGATAGACATTTTATATCCGGATGATGAAAAAGAGACAAAAGAGACTGTAGAAAGGGTTAGATCCTTCATATTGAAGAATAAAAAGGCAATAAGTTGTGAAATTAAAGAGATCACAAAAGATGGACGTAAGCTATGGATCAATTTGACATCTTCCCCTAGATTCGATGAAAACGGCCAATTGAAAGGGTTCTTGGGTATTGGGGAAGATATCTCCGAGCGCAAGCGAGCTGAGGAGGAGCTTAGACAGAGTTCGGAGAAGCTGCAAAGGGCCATGGATGGAATTATTCGGGCCATGGCCTTGACAACCGAAATTAGAGATCCCTACACCGCAGGCCACCAACAACGGGTTGCCAATCTGGCTTGCGCCATAGCTAAAGAAATGGGCCTCCCGGAGAATAAAATCAGGGCAATCCATACGGCCGCAGTAATTCATGATATCGGCAAGATATATATACCCGCTGAGATTCTCAGCAAACCCGGCCAGTTAACTGAGATTGAGTTAAGTTTGTTCAAAGCCCACCCGCAAATCGGCTACGATATCCTAAAAACCATAGAATTCCCATGGCCTGTTGCACAAATTGTACTTCAGCATCACGAGAGGATGGATGGTTCTGGGTATCCCAGAGGGCTTTCGGGTGAAGAAATCCTCCTAGAAGCAAGGATCTTAGGCATAGCTGATATTGTAGAGGCTATGGCCTCTCATCGGCCTTATCGACCGGCTTTCGGTATAGAAAAGGCCCTAAAGGAAATCTCGGAAGAAAAGGGCATTCTCTATGATCCTGAGGTAGTAGATGCCTGCCTGAGGCTATTTAGAGAAAAAAAGTTTACGTTTAACTGAAAAATCCCCCTTTTCACCTCCTTACCATAATATTGAGCTTGCATCAAACTCAGCAATACAGTAGAATTCTCATTGATCCTTATCGCTAAGTTGATCTCCTACAGCGATAAACGGGGACATTCGGTGAGGAAAGAGAGGTTTCCTTCAACCCCTGCCATCCGCACCTTAAGAGAAAATGGCGCCAGATTTTTAGTGCGTCCATACAAATACCAAGAAAAGGAAGTCGCTGCAGCAGCAGCTAGGGAGTTGGGCGTTGATGAACACTTGGTGATCAAGACACTGGTCATGGAAGATGAGCAGAAGAGACCCCTCATCATAATGATGCATGGGGACAAACAGGTATCAACTAAAGCCTTAGCAAGGGCGATGGGAGCTAAATTCGTTACTCCTTGTGAGCCAAAAGTTGCGCAGAAACACACGGGTTATATGGTAGGAGGCATTTCCCCCTTTGGAACAAGGAAACGTCTTCCCGTCTATATTGAAGAGTCTATTCTGGATCTTGAAAGAATATTCATTAACGCTGGTAAAAAAGGCCTGCTAGTCGAAATCTCCCCGGCTGAACTGGTAAGGATACTAAACCCCACAACTGTCAATGTGGCGAGGTAAGAAGATGTTTTTTCTGCCCTTCTTGTTCATCTATTTCATCCTCTTTTTGTTCTTTCTGCTACTTATATTCTTTTTTGTTCAGATGGGCCTTATGACCATAGCATTTCAAAAGCTAGGTATCCCCCCTCAATATCTCCTTCTATTTCTATTTATGTCCCTGCTGGGTAGCGTAGTGAACATACCCATAGCTCGGCTCAGAGGGGAGGTGGTGACACAAGAGGCATTAATTAGACTTTGGGGATTCCGCTATCGAATACCCACCTTTAGTGTAAAAGAAACCACTTTGGCCATCAATGTAGGCGGGGCTATAATCCCCGTACTCCTCTGCCTCTATCTCTGGGCCGGCCTCCTTTTTACTTGGAAGGTGGTCTTGGCCACAGCGGTGGTTGCCTTTATTGTTAACCACTTAGCAAGACCCATCCAAGGGGTGGGAATTGCTGTTCCTTTTTTCATACCCCCCCTCTTGGCTGCCCTACTTGGTATCTTACTTGCTCCAGAGGTCTCCCCAAGGGTTGCCTATATTTCGGGTACCATGGGGGTTCTTATTGGAGCGGACATAATTAACCTCAAGAAGATAAAGAAATTAGGTGCGCCTGTAGCCTCTATCGGAGGTGCAGGGACTTTTGACGCCATCTTCCTCACAGGTATCATCGCTGTCCTTTTAGCCTGAGCCGTGCTACCAGATCTGAAAAACCTCACCCTAGAGGAACTGGAAGCATTTATAGCCGGATTTGGCAAGGAGAGGTACCGGGCCAGACAGATCATGAAGTGGCTGTACCATCACCGGGTTTCCACCTTTGAGGAAATGACTGATCTTGCCAAGGAACTTCGTACAAGACTCTCCCGCAAAGCCCGCATCAGTTCTTTGAAGCTCCTCGCTGTGCAGACCTCCAGAGATGGGAGCAAGAAATACCTCTTTGAATTGGAGGACGGGGGGCTAGTGGAAAGCGTCCTCATCCCCGAGGAAGGACGCCTTACCTTGTGTATATCTACTCAGGTAGGCTGTGCCATGGGGTGCCGCTTTTGCCTCACCGGAAAGGGGGGGTTGGCCAGGGATCTCACCACCGGAGAAATCCTGAACCAAATATTGGGGGTTGCCCAAGGCTTAAATGGAAAAGAAAGGATCACCAATATAGTTCTTATGGGCATGGGGGAACCGCTCGCCAATTACGAAAATGTCACAAGGGCGCTGAAGGTGATGACCGCAGATATAGGGCTTGGTTTGTCCTACCGGAGGGTGACACTTTCCACGGTTGGGCTCATCCCACAGATGAAGAGGCTTTTCAAGGATGGTGTGAGATGCCGGCTTGCCGTCTCTCTAAACGCCTCCACACAAAAGGTTCGCAGCTATCTGATGCCTATCAGTAAGAAATATCCCCTACAGTCCCTGCTAGAGACATGCCGTCGCCTTCCTCTGCCACCCAGGGAGAGGATCACCTTTGAATACGTTTTGATTCGAGGGATAAACGACAGCGAAACAGATGCCCAAAGATTGACCCGCATTATTAAGGGGGTAAGGTGCAAGGTGAACCTCATCCCCTACAATGAATGTCCAGACTTACCCTTTAATAGGCCAACGATCCAAACCGTCCTTCTTTTTCAAAGGATTCTGATAGAGGAAGGATATACTGCCCTCCTTCGGGAAAGCAGAGGGGAGGATATCTCAGCCGCCTGTGGCCAACTGCGGGGCAGGATCAAAGGATCTTGATCTCCCCTTCTTTCACCTCAGCGAGGATCCGAAGTATACCTCTTAAGGTCTCTTCTGTTACATCTTCCCCCTTTGTTATCTTCAAAACAACCCCTTTAACCCCTCCATTCACGCCTTGAAAAAGCGCCCTGTGTAGTTTGCGCAGAAGGATGGAGTCCTGCAAGGGCTTTATCCCCGCCAACAAGAACCAAACCTCTCTCTCTTTCTCCTCACAAATATCCCTTTTGCCTAATTTGAGCCTTCTCTTTATCGTCTCTAACTCAGAGGGATCACCTTGAAAGCAGAGGATTAAAGATGGAAAAGAAGGTCTACCCCTGTAGATATCTTGAAGGTGGGAGAGGATACGCTGGGGCAACTCTTTTCCCCCAAAAGACTTTTGTTCCCATTCGGTCTGATTCAGCTCGAAGTAACGGTAATCCTTCTTGTACATAAAATAGAGTTCTTCTAACTCCCTCTGTTTTTGGGGATCTAGTTGTACATATCCCTTGTATTTTGTACGCAATAATTGCTGTAGTGCCCTAGCTTCCGCAAATTTGGCGTTGATCTCCTTATATCTCTCCTTAATCTCCCTGGCCGCCGTAGAGGAGTAACCCCGTTCTGGATTGAAGACCCTGCAGAGCTCCCTAAATTCATCATATCTGTCTTTGATGTAGTGATAGGTCCCCATTAGGCTTCTCTCCAGCCCCTGAACATGTCTCTTGATATTTATCTCGTTGAGGGACATAGCTCTACTGGGAGATCCTGTCTTTACCTTGGGAGGTCCCCACGGAATCGGTCAAGGCCAATTTGAAGACCTCATCGGCGGATTCCACAAAGATAAACTCCACCCCTCCCTTCAGCTCTTCCCCGATTTCCTCCACGTCACCGCGGTTGCGGGCAGGCAGGATTACCTTCTTGATCCCTGCTGCCTTGGCCGCCAATACCTTCTCCTTAATTCCACCTACCGGCAGAACCAGTCCACTGAGGGTAATCTCCCCAGTCATGGCCACATCGTCCCTGACCGGCCGGTCTGATAATACAGACGCTAGGGCACAGGCAATAGCAATCCCTGCAGAGGGACCATCCTTAGGGATGGCGCCAGCAGGAACATGGACATGGAGGTCATATTTTTCGAAGAAATCTTTATCAATCCCAAGCTCCTCTGCCCTGGTACGTACATAGCTTAACGCCGCCTTGGCCGATTCCTGCATCACCTCCCCCAAATGGCCGGTGAGGGAGAGTCCCTTCTTACCAGGCATTTTGGCGGCTTCAATAAATAGGATATCACCCCCTGCCTCGGTCCAAGCCAATCCCGTAACCACACCGGGACGGGAGGTGCGCATTGCCACTTCAGAGAAATAACGTTCAGGTCCCAGGTAATCACGGAGGTTCTCAGGGGTGATGGTATCCCCCGTCCCCTCTCCCTGTGCCTTTTTGAAGGCTACCTTGCGGCAGATCCTTGCAATCTCTCTCTCTAGGCTCCTCACCCCTGCCTCTTTTGTATAAGAAGAGATAATTTTCCTTATTCCCTCATCAGTGAAGTTCACCTCCGCTGCTTCTAGGCCATGTTCCCGCATCTGTTTGGTGATGAGATATTCCTTGGCAATGGCAATCTTCTCCTCCTCTGTGTAACCTGGCAACCTTAGAATCTCCATCCTGTCACGCAAGGCAGGATGAATAGTCTCCAATACATTTGCGGTGGTGATAAAGAAGACCTTGGATAGATCAAAGGGGAGATCGATATAATGGTCTCTAAAGGCGACATTTTGTTCTGGGTCAAGGACCTCTAACAGCGCTGAGGATGGATCTCCGCGAAAATCAGCACCCACTTTATCGATTTCATCGAGCATAAAGACCGGATTCTTTGAACCAGCCCTTCTGATGCTCTGGATAATGCTGCCCGGCAAGGCACCAATGTAGGTACGGCGATGGCCTCGAATCTCAGCTTCGTCTCTCATCCCCCCGAGAGAGATCCTCACAAACTTTCTCTCTAGGGCCTTGGCAATAGATTGGCCTAAGGAGGTCTTGCCTACTCCGGGCGGACCGACGAAACAGAGAATAGGACCCTTCATTTCCTCTCTGAGCTTTCTCACCGCCAAATATTCGAGGATCCTTTCTTTCACCTCTTTGAGGTCGTAGTGGTCCTCATCCAAGATCTTCTTGGCCCTATCCAAATCCATATTATCGTTAGTCTCACGATTCCAGGGGAGTTCTATCAACCATTCAAGATATGTCCTTATGACCCCATATTCGGCAGAGGCTGGAGGAACTTTCTCAAGTCGGCTTAATTCTCTCTCGGCCTCCTTCATTACATAATCGGGGAGGTTCGCTGTCTCCATCTTCTCGCGGAACTCCTTGATCTCCACCTGGAGCTCATCCTCCTCCCCTAGCTCTTTCTTGATGGCCTTAAGCTGTTCGCGGAGGAAATATTCCCTCTGGGTCTTGGTCATCTTATCTTGAACCTCTGACTGGATCTTAGTGCCCAGCTCCAACAACTCCATCTCCCTTTGAAGTATGGCAGAAACCTTCTTTAACTTATCCTCAGCGGAGTCCAGCTCTAAAATCTCCTGCTTCTCCTCGGGCTTCATCTTCACCATGGTAGCGATGAAATAGACGAGACGGATAGGCTCTTCTATGTTCATGGCCGCCGCCTGGAGCTCATCGGGAATATAGGGGACGAGGCTGATCATCTTCTGATATTGCCCAAGGACGGCCCGCATGAGGGCCTCCACCCTCTCATCCTTCTCCTCCCGCTCCTCCACCACCCGGACTTGGGCCTTAGGGAAGGGGTCGTCCTGGGTTATCTTCTCAATGACGACCTTTGTCGCCCCCTGAGCCAACATGCGCATGCTCCCATCGGGGAACTTCAGCATCCGATGAATAAGGACGGCAGAACCCACCTGGTAAAATTCCCCCCTTTCCTTATCTTTAAGCAAAAATGTTCCTACGATCCTGCCGTGAGAAAGGGCATAGTCGACGGCAGAAATAAGTTTTGGATCCTTGATTATCAAAGGGACCAAGGTATAAGGATATATAACCATATCCTCCATAAGCAAAAGGGGCAGCTCCGGGGGGATCTTGGGCGCTTCTACCTTCTCCCCTACCCCCATGACCTTATCCTTTTCCTCTTCCATATCTCCACCTTTACCTAATTTCAACGACTACCCTCTTCCCCTCTGCAGCAGGAGAGGTGAGCTTCTTTACTGTGATGGTCAGAAGACCATCTTTGTAAACGGCCTTGATAGCTCCTTCATCAATCCCCTCTGGGAGGGGAAAGCTGCGCTCGAATTCATTATAGTTTATCTCCGCCTGATGATAGGTGCGCCACTTCCCCACAAACTCATCCCTTCTCACTCCCCTGACCGTCAAGATTCCTTCGTTCATGGTGACGGAAAGGTCATCTTTTTGCACACCAGCAATTTCCACCTTTATCACCCACGCCTCATCCGTCTCATATACATCGGCCAAGGGTTGCCACTTCCCCTCCGGGGAGGGAAGAACTTTGCTGGGGGCCAAAAGGTTGAAAAAGTGCCGTTCGGCTTGGAGGTGTAGCCTCCTCATCTCCTCAAAAAGCTCCTCTGCCTCCTTAAACATCTTTTTTATCCTCCTAAAGGGTTCGTTACCCATTTCGCCAAAGGAAAAGACCTGTTACCTCATCATATTTCCTCTCCAAGGGTTCCCCTTCCAACTCTTGGATGAGGGCCTCCCCGGCGAAGAGGATGGTAGGGGACATAAGATGACCTCCATAGGTCTTTCCTCCGGCATCCGAGAGGAGGATATGGGCATGGACCATGACGGTGCCATCCTTCAGTGAGATGTTCCCCATACAGGAGGTGATCTCCAAACCCCCGGAGATCTGTCTGCTTCTATAGAGTCTATCTTTTTGGTCGTAGTATCCGATGGTCGCTTCTTGCACCGCCCCGATTACCGATAAAAAGCCCACCCTTACCCCTCTCTTACGGCATTGCTCGGTCAGCACCTCCAGGAGATCTGCACCATGAGGTAATCTGATCAAATAGGTATCCTTTATCCTCACCCTTACCTCCCTCCTAAACAAAAGATAGTCTAATCTACTATAGTCGATCTGATAGATGATGGCAAGGTACTTTATGAGGCTTATTGACGGAGGACTGAGGTAACTCGCACCTCCACCTCCTTGAGCCACTCATCGGAATAAGGAGAGGTCCCCTTCAGGCCCTCGTCCAAAGGGTCCTGGGGGTTAAAGTTCTGGAGGGTCAGAGAGGAGGACCCGCGGAGTTGGCGGGCTAATTGGAGCAGGTCCTCCTCCCTGTGGAGGGCTGGTACTACGGTGGTCCTAAACTGATAACCGACCTTTCCTGACTTGAGAAAGGTAATACTCTCCTTTATCTTTCCCACATCTACTGGCACACCGCAAGCCTTGGCATAACTTACCTCATCCAAGGGAGCCTTGACATCCATGGCCACAAAATCCACCAATCCCTCTTCTATTAGATACCGCAACACCTGGGGGCGGCTTCCGTTGGTATCGAGCTTGATAAGCAGACCTAAGCTCTTGATCTCCTTTATAAGGGCGGGGAGATGAGGGTGGATGGTGGGCTCCCCCCCGGTGATGCACACACCATCCACCCACTCCCTCATTTCATCAAGGCGGTTTAGGATATATTCCAGGGGGATGTCTTCATAACCCTCTGGATTTAGGACCAACGAATGATTGTGGCAAAAGGGGCAGCGAAAATTACACCCTGGTAAAAAGAGCACAGAGACCACCTTTCCAGACCAATCCACAAAGGATGTCTCCAGAAAGCCTTTGATTTTGATGCCCTCCTCGGGTTTCCCCCGGGGCAGACACGCTATAAAGTCCTTTTTCAGCTTCATTGGGCCCTTATTACCCCATGGATCTCCTGGATGGTGGGAACTGAACCCCGCCATCCAGCCAGAACCCTTTCGTCTTCGTCCTCGACGATGATGGTAGGGGTAGAGAGTACACTATAGAAGGCGGCCTCAGCAAGACCATCAGGGGTCTCAAGGTCATAGTAAAGTACCCGAAGACCCTCTCGTTGAAGGACACCCCCTATCTCCTTGGCAGCGGGGCATTTGGGACACTCACTTTTGGTAAATATCTTGATATATCCCATCCTTGCACCTCCCTATTGCTAAGTGAATTCCACCTCCGCACCATCCGCCTTCCTCTTCATGAAGCCCTGATTGCGATACCTATCCCTCAACTCCCCCAGTTTCCCCTTGTTCCAGCTGGAGATCTTGGTAAAGTAGCCGGTGATGCGGGTGATGCCATCTATATCTTCGGAGCCACAATAAGGGCAGCGTTCCCGCAGGCCCCGGGAGGTGCGTGCACACTGATTACATGTGGTGAACTCTGGGGAGAAGGCGATCTGGTCATTCTGGGTGTGCATAAAGGTCTTTGTTACGAAATTGGCCAAAGACTCAGGCGAAGGCTTCGCCTCCCCCAACCAAATATGGGTGAGGGAGCCAGCCTCAATGAGAGGATGAAAAAGCCCTTCCTGCCTCACCCTCTCTATAGGATTTATCACGGCGGCATTGCTCAAATAAGTGGAGTTGGTGTAATAGACCTCCCCGCGAGCGATATCTCCCTTTACGATGTGACCTGCCTGTGGGGAGTGAAACCTCAAGTCCAGCTTGGCGAACCTGTAAGCGGTGCTCTCTGCCGGTGTCTGCTCTAAGACAAACCTCATCCCATACTTCTTGCTCATCTTGTCGGCCAATAGCTTCATATGGGCGATCACCTTCAGACCGAACTTGAAGGCCTCCCTGGAGCTATGCATCTCTTGGCCGGTATGGATCTTGACCATCTCGTTGAGCCCCACCATGCCGATGAGGTAGGTGGCTCGGTGCATCCTAAGATAAGGCTCACCGTCCTGGCTCATGGTAAGCAAGGCCAGGGGACCCTCCTCCCCCAACGAGAGGAGTCTCTCCAAAAAGGCCTTCTTCTCCAAATGGGCCTTTACGGCTACCTCCATAAAACGGGAGATATTTTCAAAAAGCCTGGTATCATCCCTTCCAGATATGTAGCCGATGCGGGGCAGATTGAGAGTGACGTTCTGCAGGGCGCTGTAGCGCATCTTCCATGGCCGCTTGGCATCCTCCAAGTCTGAGGCCTCCAGCTTAAAACTCAACCTGCAGCATTCCGATATCTTGGCCGTCTCTCCCCGATCAAAGACAAAGTAGGTATTCCCCTTCTCAGAGGCGGTCTCACATATATGATGCAAAAATTTCTCGTGACCAGGAGTGATGAAAAAGTCCTCTGTGATATGGACCAAGGGTTTGGGAAAGAAGAAGGGACGACCTGCCCCATCTCCTTCATTGTAGACCTCAAAAAGGGCCCAGACGAACCGTTGTGCCTCCGTCCTGTAGTCCTTGTATGTCTTGCCGGTAAACTCCCCCTTCGGGCCAATGGCCTCAACGTCACGGAAGTGTTTGGGGACCTCCCAATATAGGTTGAGGTCAGTGAAGATGGCCTGCCCTCCCCGGGCCACTGCCTGCTGAGAGAACTCAAAGATGAGCATCTGGGCCAGTTGCTTCACCTCCGCATCCCCCATTCCTTCCAGATAGGGCGCAAAGAAGATATTTACCGCATCCCATCCAATGGCCCCAGCAAAATGGCTCTGCAGGGCCGCGGCGAACTTTACCATATGGGCCAGTAGCACCTCCGGGTGCTTAGCAGGTTTGGCCATGGAAATGGAGTTGGGAAGATTGAGCCCAAATTTCTTGATGTATTCCAGGGATTGACCGCTGCAATAGGGGCGGTCGATGAATCCCAAATCGTGCAGATGGATGTCACCCCGCATGTGAGCATCAGCCACCTCTTGAGAGAAGACCTCCAGCAGGGCATATTCCTTTTTGATGGTCTCGGCTAAGGTGAGATTTGTGGCCTCAGGCCCATGGGGGACATTGGCGTTCTCTTTGTTAGGGTGCACGATCAATTGATCTACATCATATAGAGGCATCCCGAGCCTGGTATGCTGTCTGCGGGCCTCCTCTAGGCCACGCTCAATGAGTTTGGCATCCACCAACTCGCGAATGAGAGGGGCAGTAACCATATTGATCTTACTGCTTCTGATGATCTCCTCCACCTCCCGGCTGATGGCCTCAGCGGTGTCGGGATCGATAAAGGTCTCCCTCATCAGGGCATCTACGATCCTTTGACGGTCCCACCCCTCAATACTCTCCTCAGAGGTGCGCACAAAGAGGGCCATATCAGTGGTATCTCCTGCAGAAATCTCCCTCTGCCTCTTCCTCAACTCGACTACAGAAATCATAATAATATCATCTCCTGATGTAATATATTGTATTCGAAGAGAGAAATACCACAACATATAGTATTAGTCAAGAAAAATTTTGCCGTGAACAAAATTTTTCCTGATCCAGGAATATAAGCATCATTTTTGTTGGGCGATTGAGAGAGGTGGGAGGGCAACTTTTAATCAGGGCAGCAGTAGTCCTTCTGCCCTCGATTCTCCCAGGCGGGTGACGATGATGGCAGGCTGGTCCTGGAGGGGGCATTTGTATTCGCATATCCCGCAGCCGATACACAGATTTATATCTACATGAGGACGCCTTATCTTTCTGCTGCCCTCTTTGGTCATCACCTCTACTATCTCAAACCTTATGGCCTTTTCAGGAGTTGGGCAGTGCTCCTCGCACACGATGCACTCTACCCCTTGAGAGTAGGGAATACAACGACTTTTATCGATATAGGCGAGGCCGATTTTGGTGCGGGTTTTCTCCTGCTGGGAGAGTTTTCTGATGGCTCCGGTGGGGCATACCTGACCGCAGAGGGTACAATAGTACTGACAATAACCGACCCGAAAATCAAGCCTAGGCGTCCAGATCCCCTCCAGACCTGCTTCAAGAAAGGAAGGCTGTAGGCCGTTGGTAAGACATACCTTCAGACACTCCCCACAGCGCATACAACGGCGCAGAAACTCCTCTTCCGCAAGGGCGCCAGGTGGGCGGATCAACCTCCCCTTCCTTCTCTTATAGAGGGGATTGATTCTCAGCAGTGGGACGATGAAGACCCCGGAGACGGCGGCGGCGATGAACCCGCGTCGGTGCAGATCAATCCCCGCTGTTCTTCTTCTTTTGGTGGGAGAAAAACCGAATCTCACGGCGTCCTGGGGGCATATCTGTTGACACTGCCCACACAGCACACACTCTGCCTTCTTCCACTGCCCCTTCAGGTCTGCCGCCGCCCCCAGACGGCATTCCTGGACACATAGACCGCAGGAGTTGCACTCTTCCCCTACCCCCCTTTTGATGGGACTAATCAAGGTGACGATCCCCAGCAGGGCCCCCAGGGGGCAGAGGTGCGTGCACCAAAACCGCCTCCGATAGAGGTTTGCCACTAGGATTGCCGCTAACAGAAGACCAACAAAGAGGCCCTGAGAGAAGAAGGGCTGTCGAAAGGCCAGAATATAGCTCTTTAGGAGGGAATATATGGGCTCGGAAATGGCCCTCACTCCTGGTATATCAATCCGATAGAGGAGGCCGAAGAAGGCATGGGCCATCAGGTTCAGTACCGGCTCCACAGCCACGGCCAAGGAGCGGATCAGGAGGCAGATGGGATCAAAAATACCCGTTATCTGCAAGGTGAAAAGGGAGCTAACCAATAAAAAAACAAGGATATAGTAC
>Ga0180300_10000179_pt1 | contig 25900 bp, 22 predicted proteins | sample GuaBasSediGuay15_FD_121798 | JGI IMG/M metagenome (GOLD analysis project Ga0180300, IMG submission 121798) | Subseafloor sediment microbial communities from Guaymas Basin, Gulf of California, Mexico - Guay15, Core 4569-2, 21-24 cm | ecosystem: Environmental > Aquatic > Marine > Hydrothermal...
AATTAATAACTGTCTCTATGAAATCATCTGCATCTAGTTTGAAATTCTCTTCTTCGGGTAAAACAAAGTAGTTAAGCTGGGATTTATTCAGATCTTCGTATTCGTTAAATGATGGAACAGGCACGGTAACTTTTTTTATGAAGTGTCTGTTAAATATTCTAATAAATTCTGACGATCCATTTCCCACCAATATATTTTCTTTTGTAAATCCTTCGTCTGTATACCATTGTGACAGAAGGCTCGCAATTTTATGTTGTGCAGATGGATAATTATTTATGAGGAAGGGCAGTTCTTTAGCCAATTTAGAATAAAAATGTTGAGGGGGGAAGTATAGATTAAAAAGAAAGCAAAAATCTAAAAAATCATATCTCCAATAACCTCCATATAAATTTTCCAATTTATTTATTTTCTCCTCTTTCTTTGCGAATAAATAGTTTGCCATTTCTAAATCATTCTCAGTATCCACTTCATACCACTTTTTTCTATCTATTACATGTCCATATATATTGGGTGTATTCAAATAAATTAATACCCCCAATATTATCTCATAATAACTCTTTACACCATGTGTCTTAATATATAGATCTAAATTGGGTCTAAAATAATTTTTGAAAAACTCATAAGTGAAATAATAAATGTTCACTGTTTTGTATTTGTTGGAATAGTCAAAGTTTGCATCTTGTTCGCTACTGGGAATTAACCTTTTTATTTTATTACCACCTGTATCTACTTCAACTAAGGTTCCCGATGCCGCTTTACTCCCTTTTTCATCTATTTCAACCACAGTTCCAGACATCTCATGATGATACTTTGATAAAAATGCGATGTTTTTATCTCTATTTTTGAATATATAGTCTAAGATATCGTGCTCAAAAAAGATATCTCCTTCCATTAAAATAAAATCTTCTTTTATCAGATCCTTAGCCAGCCAGAGGGAGTAAATATTATTTGTTGTAGCCCAATCATTGTTTTCTACATATTTTATCTTCAGTCCCTTATATTCATTTCCTACTCTCTCTTTAATCAATTCTTTTTTGTACCCCACCACAATTATAACTTCTTTTATCTCCTTATGTTTTGCCCAAGCTTCGAGATCATTTATTATAAAGGGCGTTCCATTAACTTCAACAAGAACTTTAGGTATTTTATCGGTGAGCGGCCTTAGCCTATTTCCTCTACCCGCTGCTAAAATAACAGCTTGCATATTTTCACCTCCATATATTTAACATCTTTTTTCATTTTAACCTATTATTTAACAGATAGGCACACACTTCGTTTAAATCTTCAACAAAATCAATATCTGCCCAAAATTTCCCTTGAACCTCCACCATAAAAACTTTATGACCTTCATCTATCAACTTTTGAATCCCCTGAGCTACAAATCCCTTTTCTCTCAGTTCTACTGGCATGCTAGATAAAACATTAAAAAAGATTTCTGCACCTTCTGCCGAGAACTTCGAGAGACCAATAAATTCTCCATATACATCTTCTCTAGACATCCTTTTACTTATTGTCCTAATCAACCCGTTCTCGACTTTTACCTTCATATCTTCCTCGGTGCATTCTTTTTTGTCTATCACTAAACAGATATTTCCCTCCGATTTTAATAAAATCTCTAATATTTCAGCATCAAAAACAATGTCAGAATTTAGACAAACAAATCCTTGCTTAAGATATTCTTTTGCTAACCATAATGAAAAGAGGTTATTTGTAGTGGAGTATTGTCTATTAATTATGAGATTAACATCCCATGATCTATCTTTGCAAAATTTTTCAATTTTATCCGCTTTATATCCTGCTACAATAGTAATATTATCTATTCCACACTTCTTTAGATTTTCTATTTGGTGTTCTAGAATTGTTTCCGTATTTATTTTTAGCAAACATTTAGGTACATTATTAGTTAAAGGTCTAAGTCTGCTTCCAATACCTGCTGCTAAAATAACAGCACTCCTTATTTTTTTCTCTTTTTTAGCGTTTTTCTTCTCAATATACTGTCTTATTAGTTCCTCTATAACTACGTTTTTTTTGCGGTAACCTTTTTCTTCTATAACTATATGACTGAATTTTTTCCATAGGTCTTCATCAATGTTAATAGTTGTTTTTATTTTTGACATCTTTAATAGAATAACAAAGAAAGTATATAAATTTATCCTTCTATATATATCCTTCTACCCTTCGTAATCATTTACTGCCCTAATTAAATAGCTACAAGCATATGTAATCAGAACATATAGCATTGAGGAAATTTAAGTTACATCACTCTCGCATATGGTTTTATTTCTCCTTTGGCTATTGCTCCTGGGCCAATGAAGACATTGTTGCCTATCATTGCTCCAACATTTATCATTGAATTTATGCCAGTTTGTACATTGTCGCCTATAATGGCGCCGAGCTTCCTCCTTTTTGTATCTATTTTTTCTCCATTCAGGAAAACTTTGATATTCTTTTTATCGAATCTGAGATTGGCTATTTTTGTTCCTGCTCCCAGGTTGCAGTTTGAGCCAATAATGGAATCGCCAACATAATTCTGATGAGGCACATTGCTGTTATCCATTATAATTGAATTTTTCACTTCACATGCATTGCCAACATGGCAGTTATTGCCAATGGCTGTATAGGGGCGGATATAACAGTTTGGCCCAATTTTACAGTTATCGCCGATTATAACTGGTCCTTCTATGTAACTCCCACTTTTTATTACACTGTTCTCACCAACTATCACATTTCCATTTAGAGTAACATTTTCTTCTACATGCCCTTCTATCTTGCTCTCCAGTTTTTTGAGTATTTCTTCATTTGCGTCCAGCAGATGCCATGGATAGCCCACATCTTTCCATTCTTTCATGAGTACCCCTGTCATTGTTTCTTCCCGCAGGAATAAATTTATTGAATCAGTTATTTCATATTCTCCTCTCGGAGATATCTCTGTCTTTTCTATAAAATCAAATATTTTGCTGGTAAAATGATAGATACCTGCATTTATAACATTGGAAAATGGCTCTTTCATTTTTTCATGAATTTTGATTATTTTGTTTTCCTTCATTTCAACAATTCCATATTCTTTGGCATCTTCCACCTCATACAGTCCCATGCTCATTTCATTTTTTGCAATTCTCTTTATATCATCCTTTCCAAAAATTGTATCCCCACATAAAACAATAAAATTGTCTTCCACAAAACTTTTAACCAATCCAATGGCATGGGCAGTTCCCATTGGTTTTCCCTGATTCACATATTCTATGTTTACATTCCATTTCTTTCCATCTTCAAAATATTCTCTCACCATCTCGCTTTTGTAGCCAATAACAAAAATAAACTCTTTAATGCCTGCTTTAATAGCATTCAATAAATTCCATTCCAGAATCGGCTTATTTGCTATTGGCAGCATAACTTTTGGGCGAGTGTATGTCAATGGCCTCATTCTCCTTCCTTCCCCAGCTGCTAGAATTACACATTTCATTTCAAACACCCTTTAACCATATTAAAAACATCATTCCATAATTTTTCCATGCGACTCTTTTCCTTTGCTTCAACAGTTATTCTTATTTTTGGTTCTGTGCCAGATGGCCTTATCAGAACCCATGCATCTTCCATCTCAATTCTTAATCCGTCAACATCTATCAATTTTACAAAATCCAGCTTCTTTATCTCTTCCTCAATCTTTGACAATGCCTCCTTTATTTTATCTCTGTCAGCCATGACAGAGCCCCTCTTTAGTGGATAGGATGGTAACTTACCAATTTCTTCAAAAACATCTATTTCATCTGCCATCTTAACAAATTTTGCAGCAGCGTATATGCCATCGGGACAATAAGAAAAGGAGGGGAAAATCCATGTTCCACTTGCCTCGGCTCCAAAATCTCCTTTTGTTTCCTTAAGCATTTCTGAAATAAATATGTCTCCTACTCTAGTTTTGATCACTTCTGCATCAACATAATCATCTATCACCATTGAAGAATCAACTGGAACTACAACTTTCCTAGCATTAACATATTTTGCAAACATCACAATCAATTTGTCATTTTCAATGTAATTGCCATCGTTGCTAACAACAACCATTCTATCTCCATCACAATCATGGGCTATACCTATTGCCCTCTCTGCTCCACACATGCTTTTAAGCTGCTGAAGATTTTCTTCAACTGGCTCTGGATTATGTGCTGGAAAATATCCATCTGGCTGAGCATTTAATGTTATAACTTTGCACCCCATTTTTCTTAGCAGATAGGGAGTTATGGTGGAAGTAGCACCATTTGAACAATCAACAACAACTTTCATTTCATTTTCTATTTCGCCTACATCCTGCAGTATTCCATTTATGTGCTCACCAATGGCATCTTCCTTTCTATATTCTCCAATTTCATCCCAATTCACATATCTCTTTTTGTTTTCCCTCACAATTTCTTCTATTCTCCTTGCCTCCTTTAATGGAATTCCCGAACCATCTCTCTTGAATATTTTTATGCCATTGTACTGGCTGGGATTATGGGAAGCTGTAATCATTATTCCAATGTCATATTTTTTTGCTGAATATGCCAGCGTGGGTGTGGAAACAAAACCAATGTCGACAACATCTACTCCACATGCCAACAGGCCAGATATCAATGCATTTTTTATCATTAAACTAGAAGTCCTAGGATCATTTCCCACCACAACCTTCTTGTATATGCTACCACAGGCTTCTCCAACTTTTAATGCAAGTTCTGGAGTTATTTCCTTATTCACAACCCCCCTTATTCCGGATGTCCCAAACATCTTATCACTCCACCGTTACCGATTTTGCAAGATTTCGGGGCTTATCAATTGGACAGCCCCTTAAATTGGCAGCATGATATGCAAGAAGCTGCAGAACAACAGCTATTGGGATGCAAGAAATAATAGGAAGGGTAGCAGGATATCTTATAACCTCATCAACATAACTTTTCACATCCATATCTTCCTCATCAGCAATTGCTACAACCGGTGAATTCCTTGCTTTCACCTCCCTTATATTTGCGAGCATTTTTTCATATGTTTTGTCCCTGGAAACAACTGCAACAACAGGTGTTTCTTCAGTTAGCAGTGCAAAGGGCCCGTGTTTAAGCTCACCTGCTGCAAATCCTTCTGCATGAATATATGAAATTTCTTTCAATTTCAGTGCACCCTCAAGAGCTAGTGGATAATTGATACCTCTACCAATGAAAAAAACTGTCTCTTTATCTTTTATTTCCTCTGCTATCCTCTTTATTTCCTCGTTCCTATTCAGCACATACTGGATATATGAGGGTAACTTTTTGATGTGAGATATATACTCCTCCACCCTGGCATCTTCAATGGTGCCTTTTTTCAATCCCATATCTAAAGCAAGCATGAGTAACATAAGAAGCTGAGCAGTGAATGTTTTTGTTGCTGCCACCCCTATTTCTGGCCCGCATCTTGTCAGAATGGTATAATCGGCTATTCTCGTTAAACTGCTGCCAACAACATTTGTTATGGCCATTACCTTGCAACCATATTTTTTAGCTCCCCTCACAGCCGCCAGCGTATCTGCTGTCTCGCCTGATTGGGATATTGCAATAACAAGGCCTGCCTCATCTTTCCTGCCAAGATATCTATATTCAGATGACAGCTCCGTTTTTGTTGGAATATCTGCAATCTCCTCAAACATGTATTTTCCAGCAAGTCCTGCATAGAAAGATGTACCACATGCAACAATAGTTATTGATTCAGGCACCTCCACATCAACATTGAGAATCACATGTGGCTCCTTTTCATAAATTCTTCCTCTGAAACTATCTGCAATGGATCTCGGCTGCTCATATATTTCTTTAAGCATGTAATGCGGAAAGCCCGCTTTTTCCGCCTCTTCTATGCTCCAGTCAACAATGTTTATATCCTTCTCTATCTCTTTGTCATTTTCATCAAATATTTTAACCCCTTTTCTACTCAGAACGCATTTTTCACCATCCTCTATGTATATCACTCTGTTTGTATATTTTAAAAATGCGGGTATATCCGAAGCAACAAAATACTCATTATCTCCTACTCCTATAACAAGAGGACTTTCCTTTCTTGCAGCAACTATTTTATCTGGTTCATCTTTGGAAACAAATGCGAGAGCATACGAGCCCTTAAGCCTTTTAATTGCAGATGAGACTGCTTTTTCAAGACATCCATCATATGCCTCTTCTACCAAATGCGCCACTACTTCCGTATCTGTATCGGAAGTAAATTTATGGCCCCTGCTTATTAATTCATCCCTCAATTCCTTGAAGTTTTCAATTATACCATTGTGCACCACCGCTATTTTCTTCTTGCAGTCGGTGTGAGGATGTGCATTTGCTTTAGTCACTCCTCCATGAGTGGCCCATCTTGTGTGGCCTATGCCTGCGGTGGTATTTATAGCAGGCACTTGTTCCTCCAGTTTCTTTATTTCTCCTACTTCCTTATATACAATGAGCTTATCAGAAATTAATCCAACGCCCGCTGAATCATATCCTCTATAGTCCAGCCTTTTCAATCCTTCCAGCAAAATTTCTCTTGCATTTCTAAATCCCACGTACCCAATTATACCACACATCTACACCACTTTACATCTGCTCCTAATGTCTCCTCCAACGACATTCCCTACCTCTATCTCACATTCAACCCCAATTCTCGTTGCCGGTCGCAATACCACATTGCTTTTTATAACTGTGCCATCCCCAACAAATGCTCCTATGTTTTCTACTTCTGTATATTCATCACCAATTTTTAGTATGCTGCCTCCAGAGATGGTAGAAAAGTGCGTGCCAATGAAGCAACCTTTTCCTATAACCGAACTCAAAATGAGGCTGTTTGAGCCTATACTCACTCCTTCCATCAGTATACTGTTTTTTATCTCTGTAAATGGATTGACGGTAACATTATCGCCGATGCTAGTTGAAGGAAATATGCAAACATTTGGCCCTATTTCACAATTCTTTCCAATCACCACAGGACCAACAATATAGCAGCCAGAGCGTATGACTGTATCCTCTCCAATACATACCTTTCCTTTTATCACTACATTCTCTTCTATTTTTCCTGCAGTAGAATATGATATTTCCTGCAATATTTTTGCATTAACATGTATGAGATCCCATGGGTAAACAATATCCATCCACTTTCCTTCATTTTCCACAGCCTTCAAAATGTGTCCTCTTCCAATTGCCTCCTGAATCACATTTGTTAAATCATAAATTCCCTTCTTTGCACAATCATGGAGTATTCCCCATATTTTTTTATCCAGTTTATAAATGCCAGTTGAAACTATATTGCTTTTCGCTTCAACAGGTTTTTCCATAATATTTTTTACTACGCCTTCTTCTATCTCAACCACACCATATTTTGATGGTTGAGAATGTTTTTTGACAAGTAGAACCATCTCATGCTTTTCTTTTATCAGCGGTATTATTCCTTTTTCATCAATTATGTTGTCCCCGGGCAAAACTAAAAAACCATCCTCGCCCATATATTCTTCTGCCTGTAATAAAGCATGGGCGGTTCCTACCTGTTCCTTCTGAGTGACATATTCTATCTCCGCTCCGAATCTGTTGCCATCTCCAAAATATTCCAGTATGCTCTCCTTTTTGTATCCGATAACAATAACAATATTGTGTATCCCACTTTTAACCAGTGCGTTGACAACATACTCAAGAACAGGTTTATTTGCAACAGGAATCATCGCCTTTGGTGCATTTTCTGTAAAGGGCTTTAATCTCGTGCCCTCGCCAGCTGCAAGAATAACAGCCTTTTTAATCATGTTATTAAATATTATGTACTACTATAAAAAAATACCTTCATTTCCTCTTTTCCTTTACTTCCTCCTTTATATACGAAAGCATTTTAACCGGGTTTGCTGTATCAAGGAATAGATGCATATCTTCTTTCTTGAATTCTCTAATAGCAGCAAGTATAGCCAGATATATTGCTATTCCTATGATAAAAAGAAATGCCAAATCATACCATCTCTCAACAATATAAAATCTGTTGATATAACTTGTTAGCAAGCCGGCTACAATGCCTGCCAGAAAATGTTTTATCACGCTTAAGTTGATACCTGTGCCACTCATTTTGTAAATTATCACTCTGGTATATGTAAGGCCAGCAAAATAAGCCACAACTGTAGCTATCGCTGCTCCCACTCCAGCCAAGCCAAACAGTTTGATGCCCAGACTCTTTATATCCTTTGGAATGAGAATTATATTTAGCGCTACGTTTATCAAAACCATAATGAGCATTCTGTTCCTGGCAAATTTTGGTAAATCCATGCCAAGCAATTTTGTTTGATAGGGCCTTTCTAGAGCATCGAATAAGGCGAACAAAGGCAAGATTTGTAATATGGGAATGGCTGTGTAGAATTTTTTGGAGAGAAGAATATAAAGGATCGGCTTTGCCAGAAATATAAGGAGAAAAACGATGGGCATCAAAATCATGCTTATGTATCTCTCTGCTTTCAATGTTACATCTGTCATCTTGTCCATTTTGCTTTTAACATACATGGCTGACATCGTTGGCAATAAAAGCATTCCAAATGCCACCGTTATATTATTTATAAACCGTGTGAGTCGAACAATTGAAAAATAATCTGCTCCCTGTTCATATCCCCAGAACAGCTGAATGAGGACTTTATCTAAGTTAGTCATTATTATAAAAGAGACAGATACAAGAGAGAGAGGAATCGCAAATTTTAGATATATGGATAAATATTCTCTGGATGGCTTATCAACAGGCTCCCTGAAAAAGAGGATGGCTGACAAGAAGAAGGCAAAGCCACCAATCACATATGTATAAACAATCCATATTGCCTCAAAGCCATAAAAAACAAAATATGCTGTTGCAATAGTTCTTGCAAAAGCCTCTGCCAGAAAAGGTAATTGGGCAACTGCAATCTCCATTTTTGCTCTGTATGTTACTGTAAAATTCCTTGCCAGTGTAAGTAAAATGTAATAGCAGAGCATTACATAAACCGCCTTTTCCTGCAGAGGTGTTTCAAACCCACGCCCCATTACATATTTCCATATGAAAATGGCCGAAAATACGGCAGCAATCATTACACCAGTCAAAAAAAACCTTATAGAAAAAAATGTGGCATTGCATTTTCCAATGTCTTTTCCTTCTGAAATTCTTTTTATATGAGCTTGAGGAAATCCCAAATTAGATATCATGCTGAACAAAGCGACGAATCCAACAGCAAAGTTCAGCAGCCCCAAAGCAAATTTTGGAAATTCATAATATCTTGCTATCAAGTATAAGGCAACATAATTAAGAAGCCCTGCTGAAAAATTTGTTATTACAACTAACGCTGACTTACGGGCAATCACAAGAGAAATATTTGCATTGTTTAAAAAAGTATGGAAAAATGAAAAATGGAAAATTTGAATAATGAGCAATTAAAAATAATGAAAAAGATAGAAGTTTGTTTCCTGCGTACTGAAAACCTGTATTTTCCAAAATATTTTTATTTTGTGTCTGACTTTCCTTAAGAATGAAGAAATATTATGTGGCATTGGCCATCCTCATTGTCATAGCATCAATTTTTCTTCCCACTCCTGATGGTCTCACAAGAGAAGGACAGATAATGATAGGAATTCTTGGAATGGCCGTTTTATTATGGCTTACAGAAGCAATTCCTATGGCTATTACGGGCTTGCTGATAATGGCTTTACAACCCTTGCTCGGTGTGGCAGATGCAAAAGAAGTATTTGCAAATTTCGGAAATAGAGCTGTATTTTTTATTCTTGCCTCTTTCATGCTTGTTGCAGCAATCGAAAAGTACGGATTGCATAAAAGAATGGCTGTAAAATTTCTCAAAATGTTTGGAGAGACTCCAAAAAAATTTATATTTGGCGTCATGCTTACCGGCGCCCTCCTCTCATTCATAATGCAGGAGCATGGTGTGGCAGCCATCCTTTTGCCCATTCTTCTTCATGTTTTGCTGCTGGTTCGTGTTGTGCCAAAAGAGAGTAATTTCGGCATAGCTACAATGCTTGCCTTGACATATGGTACCACAATAGGAAGCTGGGGAACATTGCTGGGGGGTGCGAGAAATCCTCTTACCATAGCTTTTCTCGATGAATTTGGTTACAATATCTCATTTCTTGACTGGATGAAAATTAATATGCCTATAGTTATAATAACTCTTCCAATAGTTGCTGCAATAATTTTCCTGCTTTTCCCACCTGAAATAAAGAGCATTGGAAAGGCAATAGAACAGATAGAAAAAGATGTTGGCAAAAGAAAAATGGGACAGAAAGAAAAAATGGTGTTTGCGGTTTTAATTGCAACCATAATACTCTGGATTTTCTTTTCCGATCTGATAGGTGTGGCAATTATAGCATTGATTGCTGTAATATCTCTTTTCATGCTTGGACTGGTTGACTGGGAAGATATCGAGGGAAGAGTGCAATGGGGAATAATACTCGTTTATGGAGGAGCAATTACAATGGGAAAAAGCTTAGAAGCTACCCATGCTGCCTACTGGATTGCAAATGGAATGGTCTCTCTATTCAAAAACGAGTATGCCATACTTCTCTGCATAATTTTGCTGACCTTTATCCTTACAAATTTAATGAGTAATACGGCAGCAGTTGCAACAATGCTCCCAATTTCCATGAGCATAGCAAGCAGAGCAGGAATGTCCCCCGTTATAGCGGCGATGGCGACTGCTGTTGCAGGAGGAGCAGCATTTGTATTTGTTGTTGCCACACCAGGCATGGCAATCTCATATTCCTCTGGCTATTTAACTCAGCGCCACATGGCCAAAGCAGGTATTTTAGCAGGAATGGCCAGTATAATAATAATTTTCCTTGTAGCCATATTTTACTGGGATATGGTTTTGGGGCTATGAAGAATTTTCTTTCAAATGAAATGGTGTAATGTTGCAGCATTTTATTCATGCAATTATAAGACAAGGACATTGCCTCTATTCTTTTAATCGATGCCATTAAAATCCAAAATTGCAAAAAAGTTTATATTTCCTACATCTATATTTTCAATGGAAGTGTTCAAAAGACTGTTGTTGCCAATATCTTCAGAATTCTTTTCTGAAAATGTTGCTGAAAGAGCGGAAAAATTTGTTGAATTGTTTGGGAGCAAGGTGTATGCTGTTTATATAATAGAGGAGAAAACACTAAGAAAAGTGGATGAGATTGCTGAACCATTCCTTACAGAAAAGCAGAGAAAAGAAATGGAAAAAAATATAATTGAGAAAAACAAGGGTGTTGCAAACATAATATTTGAAAAAATTGCAGAGTATATACCTGATTTTGAGAGGGAAACCATTGTTGGTGAATTTTCAGATGTTATTATGAAAAAGGCTAAGAAGCATAATGCAACATGTGTTATGATGGGGTTTGAAAAAGAATGTTTCCTGAGATATCGTCTCCTAGAAAATATCAAGATACCTGTATGGGTGGAAATAGGGAAAGGAGAGAATGTACTGGGGGTATGTTCTAATCTGGCTCCAAATGTCAGAGTGCCAAAATTTACTCTAAAATTTGCTGAAAAATTTGGCAAAAAGGCATATTTTATTTATGTTATAGACACAGAAGAAAAAATAGAAGTGGATGAAAAAGGGGTAAAAAGAGAAAAAACAATGGAAGAATTAAGGCAGGCAGCAGAGAAATTTGCCGCTAAATATAAAAAATATGCTGATGTTAAAATCGCAGTTGGAAGCATTGAAGGAGAGGTGGCAAAATACGCAGATGAAGTAAATGCCGACGTTGTAATTATTGGAAGAGAGATGAAAAAAAGGAAAATATTTAGCAGGGAAATCAAAAAAGAAATGATAGAAAAAATAAAACATTCATTACTATTCTTAAATTAGATTCAATTAGTGATAGCAAACCTTTTTATTTGGGTATTTCATATGCCTTTATGGATGATTTGACATCCTTAACTTCCAGAGAACTAAAGGGAGAACTAAGGAAGGCAGAGGAAAAATATCGCCAGTTGTGTGAAAAAAGGGATGAGCTGAATCAGAAGGCAAAACTTTTAAGAGAAGAAAGAGACATGCTTAATGAGGAGAAGAAAAAACTCATTGAGGAAATGAAAAAAGCAAAGGAGACAAGAGACCAGCTTGTTGCAAAGATGAAGGAACACAAAAAGAGGAGAACAGAATACCAGCAACAGGCTAGAGAACTAATCAAAAAGAAGAGGGAACAGAGAGGCAAATACAAAGGGAATAGCATATTTTTGAAAGCTGAAGAATTAAAACTGGAAATAAGAAGACTTGAATACGAGCAGGAAACGGTACCCATGGATCCCAAAGAGGAAGAGAGAATAATAAATGAGATAAAGGCGAAAAGAAAGGAATATGAAAAATTGAAGGCACAGCTGGAAGAACAGCAGAGTGTTGAAATCGATCTTGAAAATCTGGATAAGGCAATAAGCCAGTTATTTGAACTGGCAGATAAAGAGCACGAAATGGTGGTCAAGTATTACAAGGAAAGCCAGGAATACCACAATAAATTTGTTAAGCTTGTTGAGGAGATAGCCAAGTTAATTAACGAGGCGAATCAGAAGCACAAAGAATATTTGGAAATCAAAAGAAGAGCAGATGAATATCATCGAAAAGCAATGGAAATGAGAGGAAAAATACTGGCTATAAGAAAGGAAAGAAGAGAAAGATACGAAAAAGCAATGAAAATGCTTGAAGAATTCAATATAAAGGCAAGGAAATTCATGGATGAAGAAGAACTTGATAAGTTCATAGAGGAAAACATGGAAAAACTGAAAAAGGAAGGAAAAATATCTATTGGATTATAATGGCAGGTATTGTTATAGTTGGCTTGCAATGGGGGGATGAAGGTAAGGGGAAGATAACAGATTATTTTGCCAGCCAGGCAGATTGTGTGGTGAGATATCAGGGAGGGAATAATGCTGGACATACTATTGTTATAGGAGAAAAAAAATACAAACTTCATTTAATACCTTCGGGCGTACTGCAGAATAAAAAGGTAGTTATAGGAAATGGAGTTGTTGTTGATCCAGCAGTTCTTTTAAAAGAAATAGAAATGCTTCGTCAGCATAACATAGAGCCTGATTTAATGGTGAGTGATAGAGCAAATGTTATAATGCCATTTCATCGTATGCTGGATGGAGCAGAGGAGACATTGTTAGGAAGCAAAAAAGTAGGTACAACAAAAAGAGGTATAGGACCATGCTATTCCGACAAAATAGCCAGGCGTGGAATAAGGATGCATGATCTGCTGAATGAGGAGGAATTTAGAGAAAAAATGGAGAGAATAATGCCAATAAAGCAAAGAATACTGGAAGTATATGGCTTGGAAAAAATTGACGAAGAAAAATTGATTGAGGAATATCTGGCTTATGGAAAAGAACTTGGGAAGTACATAGGAGATACAATTTATTTCCTGAATAGTATAATTGATGAAAAGGAAGTTTTATTTGAAGGTGCCCAGGGCACATTGCTCGACATAGATTATGGAACATATCCTTTTGTGACCTCCTCCAATCCTGTTACAGGAGGGATATGCACAGGGGCCGGCATAAGTCCAAAGAAAATTAAGAGAATAATAGGGGTGGCAAAAGCTTATGTTACAAGAGTAGGAATGGGTCCTATGCCTACAGAAGAAAAAGGAAAAATAGGCGATTTTCTGGCGGAAAAGGGAGGGGAAATAGGAACAACTACTGGGAGACGAAGGAGATGTGGATGGATTGACCTGGTTGCTTTGAAATATGCATGCATGATTAATGGTGTGGATGAGATTGCATTGACAAAATTAGATGTTCTGGATGGATTGGAAGAAATAAAGGTTTGTATTGCCTATGAATATGAGGGAAAAGAAATAACTAATTTTCCTTCGTCAATCAAAATACTTGAAAAATGCAAGCCAGTTTATGATACGCTGCCTGGATGGGATGGTGTGAAGGGAAAGAAAAAATATGATGAGTTACCATTAAATGCAAGAAAATATGTGGAATACATTTCAGATTGGCTCAAAACATCAATTGGAGTAATATCAACAGGACCTGCAAGAGAAGATACAATTAAGATGGAGTCATAAACCAATTTTATCCGCTATCCCTTTCATTGCCTCTAATGAAAGCAATAAGAAATCATCCAGATTCAATCCAAATTTTTCACATTCCATGATTCTGTTTCTATCAACTCTTCTTGCAAATGATTTATCCTTAAATTTATTTTTCAATGTGCTTAACTTAACTTCTGAGAGTTTTTTATTTGGCATTACTAATGCCGTAGCTACAATCAAGCCACTTGCAGCATCACAGGCACGCAAGGCATAGTCCATTTTACTTTCTGCTTTAAAACCCGTCATTTCATTATGAGCTTTTATTGCATTCAAAGCATATTCAGGTAGCTTGCCCTCAAGCATCTCTGCCGATTTTATTCCATGTTCATTCATATCCACCATTTCATAATCTATATCATGAAGCAGACCAACAAGTTGCCATATCTCCTTATCTTCTCCAAGTTTTTCAGCCAGTTTTTCCATTATGGCTGCTACCGCTACCATATGCTTTCTCAGATTCTCATTTTTTACTTTGTTCAAAAGCTTTTCAATCTCTTCTTCAGAAAGCATAAAAGAGATATAGCTGTTATTTTAAAATATTTACATTTAGAAAAATTTGCTTTTTGTAGCATATTGAATGAAAAAATGTTGCAATAAATTCATTTGCCGCTTATTTTTTCTTCAAATTCCTTTAAATCTCTTACAACATAACTTCCATTCATATTTCCTTTTCTATCCAGATAATATGCTTTTATTCCTGCCTGCTTCGCCGCCAGATAATCAAATTCATAATTGTCTCCCACGTGAATGATTTTATCTTTATTAGCACCTAATTCATTACAGACTTTTTCATAAACTTCCTTGTCTTTCTTTGTTTTTCCAAAGTTGCTGACAGCAGAAAAAATAGCTGAGAAATATTTTTTCAAGCCTAATGCTTCCATTTCTATTTCTATAAATTCGTTTGCTGCATTTGATATTATTATTAGCTGGTTTTCTTCTGACAATCTCTCAAGCACTTCCTTGACTTCGGGGTATAGCTTCAATTTATCTTTACAGCTAAGCAAAATATCTTTCCAACTTGTTCCCAAATCAAATTTTTTTATCCAGTATTTTATATCATACCATTCTAGGGCTTCTGGTCCAATTTTTAGATATTCTTTCTCTACCACCCTTTTTGCCTCATCATATGAAATGCCATATTTTTCTGCATATAACTGTGGAATTTTTTCTAGCCATACAGCATCAACATAGTCCATTGTAACGAGTGTGCCATCTAAATCAAACGATATTATTTTTTCATTCCACTGCATATATTTTCCCTTCATATTCAACTATATTTATCTTTTTCCCTCCCTTCCATTTTTTTGGTTTTCTGACAACATATGTTTTAAAGTCTCTTGAATCCATTATGTGCAGTGTATCTTTATCTTCATGTAGTACAGTTGCTTCTCTTTCTTCTAACTCAAGCCATACAGCTCTCTTTAATTCATCTTTATATACATGAAGAGTTTTTCCATCTACACCTTCTAATTCCAGTTTTTTTCCAGATGAAACAATTCTGTACAATTTCCCATCTATTTTTACAAATTTGCCAGCATATTCTGGCATCCTTATGCTATATGTATTCCTGTATATTCTCTTCCCATCTTTCATTCCAACAAGAGATGATGATACAGTTAGCTCTCCTCCCATTGCCTCTTTTATTTCTTTCGCTGCCTTCTCTGCTGCCTTTTTGTTGCCTATATAATAATCAATGCCTCCTCTCACCTTTTCCTTTTTTGATATAAAAGATTGTTTTTCTTTTACCCTCCTTTTCACAATCTCCTCTATTTCTGCTAGGTTTTCCTTCTCAGCCCCTCTTATTTGCAGCACAGCCTCAAAATATCCTCCCTTTTTTAATGAACATTGAGGACAGAGTTTCTGCTTTTCCTTTATTTTTATTTCCTTTTCCTCCACCACTTCTCTTCCTTCAAATTTTCCATAGCATATTACTTTGTTATCTTCAACCCTGCACTCATATTCTATATCAGCTTTTATCTGATTTTTTATGTACTCTTCAATGTCTTTCCACAGCATTCCTCTTTTCCATTCACTTCCTATTTTATATGCATCACAATTTCTGCAGAATGTTACAACAATTTCAGATGGAATGGCAAAAAATTTTTTCTTTTTCAAATAGCAATCTAGGCATAAGCCATTGTATGTCTTTCCTTTCTTACCACATTCAACGCAGAACATTTTAGAGTAAAGCAAACTGAGCATGTGGTATTCCAGCAATCTTTAAAATATTTTCCTCATCAATCATTCCCATTTCAATGCCACATTTAACAGCTTTATGTCCAACTAAATTTGCTATCGTCGCCTTAGCAAGATGTTTTTTCAGCATTTCCTCATCGCCAAGCACATCAGCATAAAATTCCTTTGAAACATGAAATTCTATTTCTCCTTCTTTCAGGGTTTTTCCTATTAATTCAGCATCACATGCAGCAACCAATACTTCATTATACACAGTGTAGACTTTCATGTATATTTTATTCGCTGGTGAGTTTGTATTTTCCGTGTTTTGGCTCAAATATAATCCCCTCCCTTCTCATTTTGCCTATTAATTTTTCGACGGTGTCTCTTTCCATGCCCTCATCTTGTGCCCTTGTTATTATCTCTTCCAGAGGGGCTGCAGAGCCTGTTTCCTGGCAAATGTCTCTTATTATTTCTGTAAGTATTTTCATCTTATCCTTTTGAGTTTTTGTTATGCCCGTCGTTATTAAATCAATATTAAATGCTTCCAGTTCCCTTTCCATTCCTACTTTGGTGAGATAATATTCAACAATTTTTATTGCTCTATCTGCATCCTCGATAGTAACAACATTGGAAAGGCGCATTCTGGCAGATGCTTCAGCTATTCTTATAAATGCTTCGAGCTGACGAGGTGTAAATGGTATTGTTTCCTTTGACTTTGCCCTCATATCAACATAATAATCTCTGATTCTCTTCATTGCCTCCTCAGTTAAAACAGGAAATACGTTTCTTTTTGCATATGCAATATATTTCTTCAAAAATTCTGGTTCTATTGCTGGCTTTATCCTATCTATTTCTATGTTTTCATGTGATAGCATTTCTCCATATCTGTGCACTTCGAGTATGTGGCTTGCAAGAGCATCATCTTTTTCTCTATCAGGCTTGTCTGTAAGCGGGAAAATCAAATCAAATCTTGAAAGGAGGGCAGGAGGAATATTTATTTGCTCAGCTATTGGAGCATATTCATCAAATCTTCCAAATTTTGGATTGGCTGCACCAAGCAAAGCACATCTTGATTTCAGCGTTGCATTAATGCCTGCTTTTGCAACACTTATCTCCTGCTGCTCCATGGCTTGATGCAGTGCATCCCTGTCTTTGGGCTGCATTTTATCCAACTCATCCACGCATGCAATGCCCAGGTCAGCTAAAACCAAAGCACCAGCTTCCAGAGTCCATCCCCCTTCTCCAAACTCATCGCTTTTTACAGCTGAAGCTGTCAAACCGGCAGCGCTACTTGATTTGCCAGAGGTATAAATGCTTCTAGGGGCTAACTGCGATATATATCTAAGCAGCTGGCTTTTTGCTGTACCGGGATCACCAACAAGCAGAATGTGTATGTCCCCCCTTATCCTTGTGCCATCTGGCATGTATTTCGGCACACCTCCAAAAAGCTGCAGAGCCAAAGCATCCTTTTCTGTTTCTAGGCCATAAATGGTTGGAGCTATTGAGTTTCTTATTTTTTCATATAGCATTGGGTCTTTGCTTATCTCTTTTATTTTCTTTTCGTCCTCCTCGCTTATATAAATTTCCTCGAAAGCCTGCTCTTTAATTTCAATGCTGTTTGCATCCAGAACTTTATTGAATTCAGTGAGTTTCATTCTTCCTTTTCTCCTTGCCTGCACCCTCAGCACTCCGTTCACAGTTATTCTGTCCCCAGGAACGACATCTCCTACCAAATCATCCTCCAGGTAAACAATGAGTCGCATTGGCTGCGCTCCTCCCCTCAGTCCTTCTGGACTCTCCTGTAACTCCAGTTTTTGGGCATCAATAAACTCAGATTTTTCAGTCAGAAGCTTAAAGGAGGATTTTCTCCCACAGCCCCCCTGATCAGCATAGCATTCCATTGGCTCGGCAAGAATATTTTCTTCCTGTGGAACTTTAATTATTGCCCCACATTTCTGGCATTGAAAGGCAGCATCCTGCAGTTTGGGGCGAACTTCAGTAACTTTTTTAACCAGCCCACTTACAGAAATAAATTTACCAAGATGAATTGCCCTTAAATCTCTAATCTCAACTTTATTTGCGTCGGGTATATTTCTAACTCTAAAATGAAGATGAGGAGCTTCTCCAGCGACATCTATTCTCTTTAAAGCTTCTTCAGCAGTATATATGGCCCGATAAGGTTTGTCAAGTAAATATTCTCCAAGTTCAGAATCATATTTATCAATATCCCAATAATCTAACAAAACACTCTTTTTTTCCGGATAAAGCAAGGCTGCACTTTCTATTTTATCTTTGCAATATTCCTGAAAGAATCTTTCCCATTTTTCCATCAATGCCTCTAAGCTAGTAATGGCCATTATTTTATAATCCACTTTGGTTTTTATAAATTCCTCCCCCTCCCATAACACAAATAAAAAATTTTTGAAAGTGGGAAAATGTTGATTAAATGAATGGCATGTTGTTGCAACATTTTGCTTGCAGAAACATATCTTTTCCTTTTCTAGGGCTTTGAAATGAATCTTGAATCATATACAAACATCAATATCAAGATCTATTAAAAGGATAGATTACCATTTACTGTCTCCTCTTTCATTTTCATTTTTTGGTTGATTAACTTTAACTGATTAAAAGAGGCACAAAACATAAAAGTATTTATAAAGGGCATAAAATAAAAATTGATGAGAGCAAGCTGGACAGGTAACATAAGCTGGGGGCTTGTAAGCATTCCCGTTAAAATTTATGCGGCGACAAAATCAAAACAAGTAAGCTTCAAAATGCTTTGCAGCAAGCATAAATTGCCAGTGCATTATAAAATGGTGTGTGAGAATGGTGAAGAGCTGGGCAAAGAAGATGTTGTTATGGGGTTGGAATTTGAAAAAGGGAATTATTTCATTCTAGATGCTGAGGAAATCAAAAAATTGAGGCCTAAAAGAACGGATAACTTTGAAATTTATGAGTTTGTTGATTTAGATAAAATTGATCCTGTTTATTACAGCAAAAGCTACTATATGGTACCGCAGAAGAAAAAAGATAAAGCATTCTTTTTACTCAAAGAATTGCTGGAAGAGATGAAAAAGGCAGCTATAGGGAAAGTAGTCATTAAAAATAAGGAATATTTATGCTGTCTGCAGCCTTATAAAAAAGGATTACTTCTTTCGGTGTTGCATTACTATGATGAAATAAGAAACATGGATGAACTTGAAAACTTGGATGAAGTGCCAGAGATAAGCGAGAAGGAAAAGGAGCTAGGCAAAATGTTGATAGAGAAGTATTACAGCAAAGAATTTGATTTGAGCAAATACAAGGATACATTTATGGAAGAGTTGAAAGAGCTAATAAGAAGAAAAATGGAAGGCGAAGAAGTAATGATAGAAAAAGAAGAGCCTAAAGAAGAAGTAAGTCTGATGGAAGCGTTGAAGGCCAGCATTGAAAAATGAAATATGCACCAATGCTTTGCCAGAAAGGAAATGAAAGCATTCTGGATAGCAATGCTTATATTTTTGAGCCAAAGCTTGATGGTACAAGATGCATAGCAGAGGTTAATGGCGAGATAAAGCTGTTTAACAGAAGAAACAGAAACATAAGCAGGAGATATCCTTTCATATGCAAGGAGTTAGAGAAATATGGCAACGTTGTTTTTGATGGAGAAATAGTTTGCTACAATAGGGAAGGAAAGCCTGATTTTTATCTGCTGCAGAAAAGGGAGCATGTTGACAGCGATTTGATAATAGAAATAAGAGCAAAATTAATTCCAGCTACATATGTAATATTTGATATTCTGGAAATGGATGGTAAATCATTAGTTGAAAAACCTCTTGAAGAGAGAAAGGGAATTTTGAACGAAATATTTAAAAAAAGTGAGCACCTCGAGCTTATTTTTATGACAAAAAACGGGAAAAAGTTGTGGGAAGAGATAAGAAAAAGGAACATGGAGGGAGTTATTGCAAAGGAAATGGGCAGCAAATACTATCCAGGGGAGCGCCGCCATGAGTGGCTTAAAATCAAGAATGTGAAGAGTATAGATGTTATAATAGTTGGTTATACAAGGGAGAAGAGGGAGATAAGTGCTCTTGGAATGGGGCTGTATAAAGAAAAAGAAATTTATTACATTGGCAAGGTAGGTACTGGCTTCGATGAGGAAATTATAAGGTATTTACTCAAAAATTTCAAGGAAACAAAGGACGCTTATGCTGCAAATGCTGAAAAAGCTCCTTCGAACATGATATGGGTTAAGCCAGAGATGGTGGCAGAAGTTGAGTATATAGAAATGACAAAAGACATGGAGTTAAGAAGCCCATCTTTCAAAAGACTCAGAAATGATAAAAAGCCTGAGGAATGCACATTTGAGCAGATTGAATAAAAAATTTTTTAAAAAGGGTGTATTAATTAAAGGGGGAAAATGGAGAGGAAATATGCTTTGTCGCTTATTATTGCTTTTTCACTGATTGCAGGAATTTTAATAGGATGTTTTATTCATATCACACAGGAAAAAGAAATCAATCTCCTTAAAAATTCAGGATTTGAAGAAGGCGTCGGAGATAATCCAGCATACTGGTATAAAGCAATGGTGCCAGCTGAAGGATTGAATATGTCATGGGTTTCTGATATAAGGCACAGCGGTAGCAGAAGTGTTTGCATTTTTAATACACATGTATATAATGTCACAGTATCTAATAACTGGGCACAGAATGTGTATGATGTGCCGATTGGAAAAGAGCTTGAATTAATTGGCTGGGTTAAAATGGAAAATGCAGAGAATGTTGCCATTGTCATCCAGTGCTGGGGTAAAAACAATGAATTGCTTGCCTTTGGAACAACGCAGACTACACAACTCTTAAGCGGAACATGCAATTGGACAAAATGTACCGCTAGCATTACAGTGCCAGAAGACACAGACCACATTACAGTCAGGGCAGTCTTAACTGGCACGGGAAAAGTATGGTTTGATGATATTAAGTTGCTAGTAAAGAAATAGTTCCACAAAAAATAAATGGGTAAATCATATCATGAATATGCTTCGTAGCCATTATAGCAATGAAATAGGCGAAAAGGATTATGGAAAGAAGATAAGTATAGCAGGATGGGTTGAGGACATTCGTAATTTGGGTGGAATAGCTTTTGTTATATTGCGTGATAGATATGGCAGAATGCAGATTACAGCAATAAAAAAGCAGAATCCTGATTTATTTAAAGAACTTGTTTCTTTGTCAAGAGAGAGTGTAATAGCAGCCTATGGCACATGTCAGGAAAATGAAAAGGTAATGAATGGCTGGGAATTGCTAATCGAAAAAATGAAGGTGCTGGCTAAGGCGGATACGCCTTTGCCTATGGGGGTTATAGATAAAGTGAATGTTGATTTTGACACTCGCCTTGACAACAGAATAATTGATTTAAGGAGAGACGAAGTAAAGGCAATTTTTATGATAAGACATTCCTTCATTGGCTTTGCATCAGAATTTTTGAGAAAGCACGGATTTGTAGAAGTTCATACTCCCAAAATCTCTGCAGCTTCATCGGAAGGAGGAACAGAAGTATTCAGAATAGATTATTTTGGCAGACCAGCATATCTGGTACAATCTCCCCAGCTTTATAAGCAGATGTTAATGGCTTCAGGCTTGGATAGAGTATATGAGATAGCATGGTATTTCAGGGCTGAAGAACACGACACAACCCGCCATTTGAATGAATCTACAGCCATAGACATAGAAATGGCTTTTATTGAGAGCGAGGAAGAGGTCATGAAAGTGGCAGAACAAATGACAGATTACGCCATCCAAAAAATAGTGGATGAGAATAGCAAGGAATTGGATATTTTAAAAGTTGAAATAGATTTATCATCATTGCCTTATCCACGCATTACATATGATGAAGTTGTCGAAATTTTACAGAGAGAGACAGATTTTAAGTGGGGAGATGATCTAGGCACAGACGAAGAAAATTTGCTTGCAAAGCATATTGATTACGAGCTTTATTTCATAACCAAATTTCCATTAGAAATAAAACCATTCTATGCAATGTTTGATGGCAAATATGCAAGAGCTTTCGATTTAGAATTTAAAGGAATGGAAATTGCATCAGGAGCACAACGTATTCATGATTATGATTTGCTCATAAAAAGAATGGATGAATTGGGCATGAATAAAGAAAATTTTGAGGATTATCTGAAAGCTTTCCGCTATGGCATGCCTCCTCATGGAGGCTTTGGATATGGAATAGAACGTTTCCTGATGCGCCTGTTAAATCTCAAAAATATAAGAGAGTGTATACTGTTCCCAAGAGACAGGAAAAGATTGAAGCCTTAAGGAAATTTATTTATATATTATGCAGTTGTAATCTAATGACGAAAAAATTTGTTATATATTTCGTCATTTTTTCCATTATTTTTGCATCTGTAAATTTAAGGAGCGAAAAAGTAGAAACTTCAGATGAGAATATTAAGGATATCACATCTGTTATTATCGAAATAGAAAAGATTCTGGAGAGAGGCGCAACAGCAGAAAAGATACAATATCTCATAGAATTTTTGAAGGAGAAATTTGGTGAGGGGGGAGTATATGTGAATATAATGTGCAAGGTGACAGGCATAGGAATGGGGTTGTTATTTCCTCTCTTTATTCCTATAACTCCTGTGCTTTTCGCTGCCTTGGGTCTCCTTTTGGGTACAGATGGGCTAATGGGAGAATGGTCTCATGTAGTCCATCTTGCAATCTTCATTCCATTTGTGGGCTTTTCTGCATATTTTGCTCCCCCTGCCCTGTTCTTAATTGCTGGTTTTGCAGGCGTGGTTATAGGAGTGGCAATCTTTAATTAGAAATTGTATTATTCAACGCAACAAGGAATTCTGCTGCCTTTTCTATTTCCTCTACTCTGATGAATTCATTCATTGTATGAGCATGTTTCAGCTCACCTGGCCCAAAAATTATACATTTTACGCCATGCTCATTGAATATTATTGCATCTGTCCAGCTTGGCATTCCATCCAAAGAAAAAGGAATACCAGACATTTTGCATGCGTTTTCTGCCATTTTTATTATTTCTTCATTCTCATCTATTTTAAAACCATTCCATCTTTCCCTGAATTCTATATGGCCATATTTTTCAACAATTTCCTCGATTTTTCCTGCAACATCAGCTGCATTTTGCTCTGGAAGTAACCTTATTTCAAATCTTCCATTACATGTTTTAGGATTCAGATAATATGGGTTAATGCTTTTTATTTCTTGTATCGTGAAGCAACTTTCAAAATACTTTCCTTTCTTCCAGTATTCTAGCTCTTGCAGCTCTTTTATCATTTCAAAAGTTTTATCAATTACACTTCCGCAGAATGAGCCGTGGGTTTCCTCGCCTCTTACCTCAAAAAAGGCTTCTATGCTCCCTGCCTGATGATTGCAAACTTTAAGAGAAGTCGGTTCCATCACAATTGCCATCTCGGGCTTATGCTTATTTAAATAAAACCGAGAACCTTTTGCATCCTCCTCTTCATCGCTTAAAAAGGCGATAGAAAAATTGAGTTGATTTGTCTTTTCAAGAAATAATAAAATGGAAGCAATACTTGCCTTTGCATCGCTTGCCCCCCTGCCATATATTCTTCCATTTTCCACTCTTGTTTCCATTTCTCTGTTTATGGTATCCATATGAGTTGCAACAACTACTTTTTCTCCACCATTAACTACAACATTCATAACATCGCTTATTTCCATTTCAACATCATGTCCATATTTTTTTATTTCTTTTAAAAGAAATTGAGCCATCTCATTTTCTCTTTTTGAATAAGAATTTATTTTCATGAGTTCCAGCATTATTTCTTCGGCACGCATATTTATAAACCCATGGGCATAATTAAATTTGCTTATGGGGCTGAAAATAAGGAAAGTAACAAAGGATGATATGGATGCATTCATCAAGGTTTATAAATCGGCATATGAGGGTTTCGAAGAATATGCATACAGAAAGGAAAAGAACATAAAACAGTATTTCAAATGGCTGATGAAGAGAGATGAGGAGGGCTTTTTCGTTGCAGAGATAGACGGAAAAATAGCTGGGTTTGTTGCTGCAGATTCCACATGGTACAGCTTTTTTGACGCAGAAGTGGGAGAAATACATGAAATTGTTGTTCTGAAAGAATATAAAGGTAGGGGAATAGGAAAAAAGTTGATGGAGGTTGCTGAAAATTATCTGAAAAGTAAGGGTTATTCAATAATTGAGCTGTGGGTGGGTGAGAAGAATCATGTTGCCAAAAAATTTTATGAGAAACTTGGCTATGTTGCAGAGGAACAGTACGGAATATGGATAAGAATGGTAAAAAAGTTATAGTCCCGGCGCCCGGATTTGAACCGGGGACACGCGGATATCCGCGGCGGTGGGTTTTAGCCCCGTGATAAAGCAACTACAGTCCGCCGCTCTAGCCAGTCTGAGCTACGCCGGGCAAAAAGAATATGCAACTGATTTTTTTAAATTTTTTGTAGAATGGATTTGCAAAAAATCAGGAAATATTTTTATAAATACTGATGTTATATTTTAAGCATGAAAAGGGAGGCGGAGAGTATTGGCATCGCTCTCATTTTCTTGCTTTTGCCTTTTTCAATTTTTAACGTTGGCACACATGGTACTCATCAAGATTTTTCATTTACCCAGGATAACAAAAATGTTGCCTCTATAGAATGGGATGATTTCCAGCTTTTTGCTAGGCAAAATGAATTTGGTAACAGATTTTTAGCATACTCTCAAGACACCCTTGTTTGTGGTTATGTAACAGATGAAATAAGCAATGAGCCAATAGAAAATGCGACAGTGTATATCATCCAGAATTACACCATCAGCAATGTTACAACAGATGAGAATGGTTTTTATAGCATGAATGTAGCAGCGGGGAAGATAACCATCTACTGTAATGCAATCGGTTATTATCTAAAATATGTAGGAGAGTATGAGATTAAAGAGCATGAGATTCTATGGGTAAATATATCGATGGAGCGCACATCGCCACAAAATTCTACTGTATGCGGTTATGTAAAAAATGCAACAACAGATGAACCTATAAAAAATGCCATGGTATCATTATATTGGGAAGATGCTTCGAATCGAACAATCTGGAATTACACATATACAGATGAGAATGGGTTTTATGCAATGCATATACCAGCAGGAGAAATAATTGTTGCTGTAGATGCTACTGGATATTTCTATAATTATAGCGAAAGATACTACATTGGCAACAACGAAACATTGTGGATAAATTTTTCTTTAGTGCCTCAACCTCCAAAAAATTCTGTTGTTTGTGGTTATGTCAAAGATGTGACAACAAATGAGCCAATAGAAGGAGTGAGAATACATTTGCATTGGAGGGATGAAATGGGCCATTACGACTGGAACTATACATATACAGATAAGAAAGGGTTCTATAGCATGAAAGTTGCAGCAGGAATAATTTATCTTTCATTTTACATTGACGGATATTTCGAGGAATACACTGAAAACTATGAAATAGGTAAGAATGAAATACTATGGATCAATTTATCATTGTATCCTCTTCCTCCAGAAAACTCCATTATTTGTGGATATGTGAAAGACGAAGTAAGTAATGAACCAATAGAGAAAGCCAGAATTTCTGTGGATTGGGAAGATGGAATGGGTCATTATTATTGGAACTATACATATACAGA
>Ga0180300_10000180_pt1 | contig 25845 bp, 14 predicted proteins | sample GuaBasSediGuay15_FD_121798 | JGI IMG/M metagenome (GOLD analysis project Ga0180300, IMG submission 121798) | Subseafloor sediment microbial communities from Guaymas Basin, Gulf of California, Mexico - Guay15, Core 4569-2, 21-24 cm | ecosystem: Environmental > Aquatic > Marine > Hydrothermal...
CATTGCCCGGGTCTCCGGTGAATCTCTCTCCTGGGGCCTGGATACCCTCCTCTTCTTCCTCGCCTTCATTATGATCAACCTCGGCATCATCAACCTCCTCCCCCTGCCGATCCTGGATGGTGGGAGCATTGTGCTCTCCCTCTATGAGATGCTGAGACGGAGGAGGGTCTCAAGAAACTTCCTCCTCGTCTGGCAGCAGATCGGTTTTTCCATTTTTATTGTCCTGGCAATACTGGTGACCTTCAACGATCTCACCCGATGAGGATCCGCTACCTTGCGGTCTTCCCTTCCTGGGCCCGGAAGCAGAAACGTCGCCCCTATAAAGGGAGCATCTTCTTCCGCCGACCGGACTATGACTACCTCAGGTTGAAGGCGATGATCCCGGAGCTGGAATATCTTGATGAGCGGGTCGAGCCGTTTTACTATCGGGATGCGGATCTGGTACTCCTTAAGGTATTACCCCATCTTTTGACCCGGGCCTCAGAGGTCTCGCTCCTCTACCGGAAGAACGATATTCCGGTCGTCTTCTTCGGCCCTCTGGCAACGGTCGGTCCGGAGTTCTGCCTCAGGTTCTCCGATGCGGTGGTGGTCGGGGATATCACCGCATCAATCGGTCAGATAGTTGGGGATCTTAAGAAAGCCAAGTTGAGGAAGATCTACCGGGCCCGGGGGCGGATAAGCTTCGATGTTGATCGGGAGATGGAAGAGCACGCCGGTTTTGTCCCTGACTACTCTCAGCTCCGCCTCTTCTTTGGTTGTGGCTGTGAGAGGTTTAAGGAGCTATGTCCGGAGCATTATCTCTACCCCAGACCGCTCTTCTGCAACCGTAAGGAGGCGATCAGGCTGGTTGGTGAGATTACACGGAAGCGGATCATCCTCCTCGATGATGGTATCGACTATAACCCCCAATACTATATTCAGCTCTTCAAGGACTGCTGGCATCTCCATAAGGAGTGGATCGTTACCGCCACCGGCCGAATCTTCGACCATCCCGATCTCCTCCTGGCGATGAAACGGGGGGGAGTGAGGGTGGTCATCATCAAACCGGACTACTTCCACAGCCATCCTTACGAAGAGATGAGGCGTGATCTTTCCAGGATCCATCAGTTGAAGATGATCCCCGGGGTTATGGTTATGCTCCTACCCGATCTCTCCCCCAATGTGATCGAGACGGTGATGAGGCTTCCAGCCGATTTTGCCCTCTTCCCAACCCTCACCCCCCTCCCATTCACCCCATCATTCCCCCAGGACAGGATCGATATCACCGATCTCGATTTCTATGATCAGGGCCATCCAGTCCTTAAGGGGTATCAGGGAGGATTGATCGAATTGATCAAAGACCGCTACTACTCGTGGGATAGGATCTGGCTCCGCCTGGCCAATTCCATCTCATCGATCGGGATCTATAATGCCTTTACCTATCTCCTCCCAATCAACCTTGCCCTCCGTCAGAACTTCTTAGAGGGTATCCCCTATCCCCCTTAGCGGATAACGACAAACTTCTCCGGTCTTGCCATCACCTCCTCGATCTGGATAAAGTAGATCCCACCGGGGAGATCGAACCGATTCCCGGTCGCAATCCTGCGACCGGAGATATCGAAGACCGAACCAGAGAGGCCATCGGAGAGAACAAGCGGTCCCGAGACAAGACCGGGCAGGTGATAGGCCGCTTCACTGGTCACCTCTTCCTGTACCTCCGGACCAAGAGGTTCAGCAAGACTGGCTAAGGCCGCAACACCAAGTTTCACCGTCTTCCAGCAGAAGGTGAGATCGTTGAAGCCGGCCCCGATCGTATCCCCACGGGTATGGTAATACGGGTTCCAGTTGTTGGGATATTCGATATGGCAGAGGGCGGCGACACCGATATCCCAGAAGCTGGCATGATCACTATATCGGGAACTGGGATCAACCTTCGGCCGGACATCAAAACCGGGCAGATAGTAAGCCGCGCAGGAGTCGACAAAATTCATCAGCCACTGGGATTGATAGTCACTGATGATGTGGAGCCGATCAGGTCGGTCCATATAGGCGATCATATCGAAGTTGAGGGCACCAAACATCGGATCGTTCTGATGCTGTCGACACCAGTAGTAACTGCCTACCAACCCCTGCTCTTCTCCGGTAAAGCAGATGAAGACGAGGCGGTGTTTGAACTCGTAACCGGCCATGACCCGGGCCGCCTCCATAACGCAGGAGGAACCAGATCCGTTGTCATCGGCCCCGTAGGCGATCGGTCCTGAAGAGATTACCGCATCGATATGTCCACAGATGACATAGGTCGAATCGTCCCATTTGCCAGGTTTCACCGCGATGACCTGGGGTGAATAATTGGAGAGATACTTATGGTAGTAGACCGAGTCATAACCCAGATTTATGAAATGCTGGGCCGCATAGGCAACCGCAAGACTGCAACCGGTGGTCCGCGAATGTCGGGAGAAGAAGTCATTCTGAAGTGTCCGGACATGGTCGAGGATTACCATCGAGTCGACCGCATCAACCATCTCCTGGACTAAGGGGTCGAGGCTGGGGAATTTCCTGATCTCCGTTTTCGGTCTTGGCACCACCGGTCTCTCTGGAAGCCGGGCGATCATGAGTCTGGTGAGATCCAGGCGGTCGATGGTTGAATCATCGGTCTCGATCAGGTAGTCATCCCCCTTCTGGAAGATGATCTTCCCGATCTTCGATAACCGGACCAAAGGGAAGCCGGCCAGTGGCCTCACCCAGAGATAGATCTTCTCCGGCTGATAGGTGGTTAAGATCTCAACCCCGGGTCGGGGCTGATCGACCAGGCCGATGGCAAAGTCCTCGCCCCGACTCAAGATCCCAATACCTTCCTCCCCGATGAGATCGGGATCGATCCGGGCCAGGAAGGTGGTGGTCATTATCATCAGGATCAACATTCCTCACCTCCTCACAATCTAAAACCAGGCCAGGGCCTTCCGGTTGACATAGTAGATGTTGCCGAGGATATACATCTGGATGGAGGTAAAATAGATGGTAGATGCCCAGAAGAGGAAGAGGCCAAGAACGGGGATGCCGCCAAGGATGGACTTGACAGTTGCCTCGATTACAACAAAGATGGCCATGGCGATGAGGGCGATAATATAGTCCCTCTTAATCTTTACCATCGCCTCAATGAGGAAGTGGAAGTTGAGGGCGGCCAGACCGCTATCGTGGAAGGCGACCGCAATCAGGGCCATCGGGAAGTAGATGAATCCGAAGATTATCGAGAGGAAGAAGATGATGTTGAAGAAGCCGAACCGGAGGCCGAAGATGAGGATGATAACTGCGGGAAGGAAGGAGATGGCAGAGGCGAGCAGGACATGGAGGTAAGGGCGGAGGATCGAATCCCAGTAGTCGCTGATCTCCGGCCAGTCCGGCATCTCCTTCTTCCCCTGCGATACCGCCCTCAGGATCCGGATCATATAGGCGGTGAGATAGGGATAGGCAAAGATCAGGGCAAGCAGCCAACCGAAGAGGGGAACGAGGTTGAGGATGGTGAAGATCAAGGCCCCACCCAGGATGATATATCTTCCTCCACCCTGAATCGGGTAGCGAAACAGGGTGTTGAGATCCCGCCAGAAGGGGAGGATCTTCTTGGGGAATTGGACATCTCTCAGTTCCTCTGGAGTGAACTCCTTTCTAAGTTTTTCAGCCACCTCATCGCGCTCCGGATTTAATTCCAAGGCCTTCTTATAAAAATTCTTGGCCTCATCCCTCCGACCCAATTTGAGGCAGACATCACCCAAGGTCTCATTTAAGAATGGGGAGTTGGGACGTTCGGCCAGTTTGTTGGAGAGGATCTGATATTTCTTCTCCAGACGAACTAACTCATCATCCTTCTCTTCCATTATCCCTCCTTGGCTTTTCTCGCCCTGAGATCATAGTAGAGCAGGAGGTTGCCGATGGTGAGGATGGGAAGGGCGATCCCCAAGAGGACCGCAAAGAGGCCGATCATCGGGATGAGTTCAAAGGCATAGGTGACTCCAAAATAGAGGAACCAGAGGAGAGAGAGGATACCGAAGGTGCGCCACCAGTTACCCCTGACCAACTCGGTGGATCGCTGGAAGGCATCACCGATACCGGTGTCCTCGACAATTATGAGATAAGGGAGGAAGAGCCACCGCACGAAGAAGTAGAGGGCAAATGGGATCCCGATGATGGTGATGGAGAGGAGGGTGATTACCAGTCCGTAAAGGATATTGGCACCAACCAGTCTGCCATAGCGTCTACCGGCAGACCGGTAGGCCTCGAGGATCCTGAAGGGCTGATTATTGTTGGCCTGGACTGCGGCATAGATCAAGGATCCATTCATTAAGGGGTAGACGAAGATGGCAAAGAGGGTCTCAACCACAAGTATGATGATAAACCAGTGCCACCATCCGGATGGGAAAGGCATCTCCTCTTCGAATCCGGCTGGAATAAGTGGTGGTTTCATCTGGTGCAGAAATACCGAGAAGATGGTGGTGAGAATCCAGAGGAAGATGAGGACCGCTGGTATCGCATTGGCGAGGGCGACAATACCGGAAAGCTTAAAAAAATCCTTCACATAGATCCGGAAGGTATCACCAACCAGATCACCAAGGGCTCTCGTCCTTATCACATCACTCATTATAAAATGATACTGACATTTTTAAGGATGTCGAGGGTTCGGTTTCCGTCAAACCAACCTTAAGAAAGTTCAGCACGATCTTTATTAATTGCGCATAACTATCATGATCAATATTCAGCAAAGTTTATGGATGGAGAGCCACCCGAGAAGTTTTTTAGCGGTTAGATAATCACCTCGAGCTGAAGCGGTGGAAGTGAAATGTTTTATTTCAGACCTCAATTTGTTCAAAATCGCCCTTTGCAGTTCATCAGACCACTGATCAAACATTTTTTCTAATGGCAGGCCGCGGAATAAGCGTATCGCTCTTAAAAATTCTGCCTTTGCGCTTTTCCATTCCCCAGCTCTTAACAAGCCTTTTGATCGAATGATTGTTTCTTCAAAGAGTTGGTAGTCACTTGTGACGACGGGCTTTAGAACTAATTTCTTAAAGCGGGAAGAGATGTAAAGCTCTGCAGAGGTCAACCTTAAATTTCTTCTGATAAAAACCAGAAGATGTGAAAGGGTCCTCCTTGGATTTTTGCTCCCAGGCCAGAAATTGGCGTAAAGATCCTGAAGCGGTAGCGATCCGCCTCTCAAAGTAAGATGTATAATAAGTGCAGCACCCTTAGGAGGGAGTCCCCTTCTAATCAGCTTACCATTCCGGTAGATACGAATGGGTCCCAACAATTTTATGTGGTAAACGGGGGATTCGGTTCTGAAAATGGGGAGTTTTAGAAACGACCGAGATAAGCCGGGATTTTTTCCCTTCTTAAGAAGATTACGTATTACCTCCGGGAAAAAAAGTAGGAAGATGTGAAAATGCGAAACTATTCCCTTGGAAAAGGCATACTGTTTTGCTCGCCTATAACAGTTAATAGATAGGGTTTGTCTTGCCTTTTTAATTAACAGACACAGCTCCATTGGTGGTGTGAGATTTCCAGTTTTGAGTGAAGTTGGAGGGCTTCCCATTATCAAATATCTCAAGAACAAATCCCTTTTGTTCCCCAACCTTCTGAGAATGGGATTGTAGCTTCTTATGAGCATTCGGGCATACTTTTCCTTTCGCAATGCGGCATAACAGGAGGCTAATAATAAGGTACTTGTATGAATGATGTTTAGTAGTCTTTCTCCCTTTGCCATTTCCAGAGAGAGGAGTAAGTTTTGTTTCGCTATATCTGGTTTCCCTTTACCAATATAACACAAAGCTCTAATAATCAGAAGCTGGGCCATTATGAAGTGGTTATTCACCACCTCTATCGATGAAAGGTTCTTCAGCGCCCTATCATAGTTACCAACAAGTGCTTCCATATTTATCAGACGAAATCTTACCTCAGGTGAAGTCCCAACCATTTGATACCATTTCCGGGCTTCCTTAAACATTTGCACAGTTGTATATAGTGCTGCCAGATTTTCCATTGCCATATCAGATTCTGGAAAACGGGTGCGGACTATCTTCTGACATATTTTCAAATTCTCCTTAGCCTTCCCAATTTCCATAAGTCCGGCATATGCAGATCCTTCCAGGAGAAGTATTGACAGTTGAAGAGAGGGGTCCAAACTCCTCATCCAATCTGAATCCATCCTTAAGATTTTCCGCAGATGTCTGATCAATTTTAATAACTGTTGATATAGACCAAGCCTATCCAGTGCAATCGCTTCTACCAACCCTATCCGAGCAGCCAGAATAAATAAACTTTGTTGCTCAGCCTCAGCTCGTAGTTTCCTACATTTGATTGCTAAAGCGTTGAGAGGAATTTTCTCAAAGCTAAGGGCTGTCTTTTCTATCCTTCGTCTAAGGTTAAGAAGACGATCTGGAAATTTGAGTAGGATTTCCTTAGATGTACAGATGGGTAATTGATTTAAAATTCTGGTTGCGTAGCGGACCTTCCCCTCCTTTAAAAGTCTCTCCGCTATCTCCAGTCCATATGAAACTTCTTTACCGGGAGAGAGATAATCTAAGAAGCAGAAGGAAAATTTGCCTTTAATATAACCGGCAAGTCCAAACCGCTTCCAGACAGACCAGATTCCCCTTTTGGTGATACCGAATATCTTTTCTGCCTCTTCCAAATTCATCCAGGGTTGAGCCTCCTTTTGTGCCACTATCACATCCTCAACTTCCCTATCGAATCTGTTCCAGGGCCTCCGATACCAATTGTTACTTAGAGATCGAAAACTTCGTATCCACCTTCGAAGGGTTCTCGTAGAAATTTTAAATTTTTCTGCCAGGTCCGATTGGGTTATTTTTCTGTTTAGACGCTGCCATTCTACTACTGCTGCGATTCTCTTCCTATAGGACAACACGCAGTAAAATTTTAACAAAATTTTTTAAATTTGACAAGCTTTCCTTTAAAGATGTATAGTTACTCTCTATTAGACAATCTGTAATTTCTCAATATACAAAATAGTAAACAATTTCATCTATAATAAAAAGGAGGTATTATGAGAATATGCAGTATCCTTGGAATATGGGTGAGTCTGTTGATGGCTCACCCCCAAATAAGATGGACGAAATCTTATGGAGGGGACGATGACGATGTTGGGTGCGCGATCCAGACCACTTCAGATGGCGGATTCATCGTTGCCGGATATACCTACTCCTTCGGACCAACCTGGGGTAATGTCTGGCTTTTGAAACTCGACTCAGGAGGGGATACGGTCTGGACAAAGGTTTATGACAGTGGAAAGGATTTTGATGATGCCAAATCGGTCGAGCAGACCAAAGACGGTGGCTACCTCCTCGTCGGAAATGCCGGTTTAGGGACGACCGATGGGGAGATCTGGGTGATTAAGACCGACGCCAACGGTGATACAATCTGGACGAGGAGATATGGAGGTGGGCAGGGAGACTTTGGCCACTGCGGTCGTGAGACCTCGGATGGAGGATATATCATTGTTGGCTCCACTTATCGAAACTACGAGTATCGGATATGGGTCCTCAAATTGAATAGTGCTGGAGACACCATCTGGAGTAAAATTGCCCCTCATGCCTCGGCAGGCCTCTCGGTCCGGGAGACCTCGGATGGGGGATATATTATCGGTGGAGCCTACAACACCTCAATGAGCGAGGATAAACTCTGGTTGATTAAGCTGAACTCAGATGGAGGATTGGTGTGGGAGAGAACATATGATGATCTAAGTGGGGGAAGATGTATTGAGGTGCTCTCAGACGGCTTCATAGTTACTGGCAGCACCATGTGGGGCGGTTTTGGTGATATGTATCTCCTGAGGGTGGATCCCCAGGGTAACGAAATCTGGAGAAAGACTTATGATCGGGGTGAAGAGGAGTGTGGAAGATGCGTCCGGCAAACACCGGATGGCGGATACATTGTGGTTGGATATTCCGGCCGTATTCCACCCTATCTGATTTACATTCTTAGGGCGGATAACTCAGGAGATACTCTTTGGACTTGGCTATATGAAGGATCGGGAGATTGGGATGATGGTTGGGCGGTTGATATCTGCAACGATGGTGGATATATTATATCGGGGGCAATAGGTCCTGGAGATTGGGACTTACATCTCATAAGGACCTATCCGGAGCCAAAAGTCGAATCTGGGGATAATATGTTCCCCATCACCAAACCGAAGGTCTTCCCCAATCCCTTCGGTGAGAAGACAAATATTTACTTCCAACTGAGTCAACCGACCTCTGTAAAGATCTCTCTTTATAATAGCTTGGGTGAAAGACTAAGGGAGAGAATACTCAGCCTAAGTAAGCCGGGAGCATATCTAATACCCTTCGATGGAAGGAATCTTCGTAGCGGTGTTTATTTCCTGAGAGCAGAATTTGCCTCTACCCGAGTCACATTTAAGATAATAAAGAGGTAGCCGTGAAATGGATGAAATTTTTATCGGGCGTGGTTTTCCTATCCCTTAGTTATGTCCAGGGTGGGGAGTGGATCAATCTCAGGCCCAATCTTATAAAGAGCCATCTTTACGACGTTCATTTTGTCGGTGATTATGGTTGGTCCGTTGGTCTCTACCCAGGTGGTGGCTCCAAGATTCTTTTCACTTCCGATGGAGGAAAGACATGGGTCGGTAAATACTTCGGCTCGATCGATAATCTGAACGGCGTGTTTTTCATAAATCAGAGCTTGGGATGGGCTATCGCTAAGGGGGGTGTCATCATCCATACCACGGATGGTGGAAAGAGCTGGAGCCAGCAAAACAGTAATACCAATGCCGATCTGTTCGATCTCTACTTTATAGATGACAGGAAAGGCTGGGTCTGTGGTTGGGGGGTTATTCTGAGGACAACCGATGGCGGCGCCACTTGGCTTCCGTATAATACCTCCTATGTCCTCCAATCGATTTTCTTCACCAACGAGAGCTTGGGATACACCGTGGGATGGAAAGGGAAGATTTTACGAACCACCGATGGAGGGATGACGTGGCAGTCACTTCCTTCCGGACCGGCCAGCCCCTATGATCTGGAGGATGTCTATTTTGTGACTGAGGTGCAGGGATGGATCGTTGGTTCCAAAGATTTCAACGAAGGGGCAATTTTTTATACTTCTGATGGGGGAAATAGCTGGCAGGTTCAACTTATAACAGATGAAGGTTATCTCTTTAGCATCTGCTTTGTAGACGATAAACACGGGTGGTCCACGGGAGGGAATGGCCTTATTTTCTATACTCAGGATGGTTCCACCTGGAAACGACAAAACTCAAATACATACAATGATCTGAAAAAGATCTTTTTCAATGAGGTAGGGAAAGGCTGGATTGTTGGAAAGTTTGGCTCGGTTTTAAATTCGATCTCGGGTGACCGATGGAAGTTCCAGGCTGGCGGCCCTTCCAACAATCTTGCGAGTATATGTTTTATTGATGACCAGAATGGATGGGCGGTGGGAGCTGAGGGATGTTTATTGAAAACTACTGATGGAGGGTTTAACTGGAATCCAGTCCGCGGTAGTAGTTATATTTGGCTCTGGGGTGTCCATTTTGAAGATGCCGACCACGGTTGGATCGTTGGTGGTTATGCGAATGAAGGTGTTATTTTGAGAACTACCGATGGTGGGAATTCCTGGGAGGAAAAAAATTTTCTTGGCAGTCTTAGTAGTCTGACATTTATTGATCCAAACCGGGGTTGGGTCTGTGGTAGTTATTTTGATGGGATAAGTGGCTGGCCGATAGTATTAAATACTACCGATGGAGGGGAGACCTGGTTAACCCAAATCTCTGGAGGGAGTGAGGACTGTCTTACAAGTATCTTCTTTGTCGATTCACAATACGGCTGGGCAGTGGGTGCAGAATTGGAAATAGGCGGAAGGAGCGTTGTGTATCGAACAACAAATGGTGGGGAGACATGGGTTCGGAAAGCATTGATTATCAGAAAGTGCCTCTACGATGTATGGTTTTTCGATAGAAATATAGGCTGGATTGTGGGTCAGGATGGCTTGATCCTCCATACCACTGATGGAGGTTCGAGCTGGATGAAGCAGGAAAGCGGAGTTAGCGAGAATCTCGAAGGGGTTTGTTTCCTCAACCAGAATGTGGGATGGGCTGTGGGAACCCATGGATTAGTAATTGCCACTACCGATGGCGGCGAGAGCTGGCGAAGAGAAGAAAGCAACACCCAAGAACATCTACTCGATGTCCATTTCAATATTAACTCAAAAGGATGGGCTGCTGGTGAGTATGGAGCCATTATACATTATACGCACTCAGAGAACACGGCTAAGGAGGCAAAAGTGAAGACCGATAAATTACTCTTTTGCTCACCCAATCCCACCCCTAACTCCGTAACGGTAACTTATTTGGTAAGGGAAGATGGTGATGTTGAACTTAGCCTGATTGATCCTGCCGGGAGGAGGTTAGAGACCCTCGTCAAAAGTCATCTTCAGAGAGGAAAGTATACCCTTGAGTTGTCGAAAAAATATCTAAAATCAGGGGTGTATTTTCTCGTCTACAAAAGTTCTGATATTCTAATCCGCTATAAAATGATTGTCGCTAAATGAGAGGTTGAATGGGTTCCATTATGAAAAGGGCATCCTTCTTGGTGGTGGTTATTCTCCTCGGAGAAGGGGATCTGTATGCTCAAGCTCCGGATACCCTCTGGACGAAGACCTACGGCGGAATAAACGATGATATAGGTCTTTCGGTCGAGCAGACTTCCGATGAAGGATTCATCATTACCGGGTGGACATATTCGTTTGGCGCCGGTGGCTCAGATGCGTTTCTTATTAAGACAGACGCTGAGGGTGATATCCTTTGGTACAAAACCTACGGAGGACCAGCAGATGATAACGGTTTTTCCGTCCAGCAGACAAGCGATAATGGATATATCATCGCTGGAGGTACATACTCCTTCGGTGCTGGTGATAAAGATGTTTACCTGATCAAGACAGATTCGCTGGGCGAAGTCATCTGGGTGAAGACGTATGGGGGTGGTTTGGCCGATTGGGCAACTTCAGTTCAACAGACAGCGGATGGGGGATATATTATTTGCGGCACAACGGGTTCCTTTGGTGCGGGTCAACTCGACGTTTATGTAATTAAGATAGATTCCCTCGGTGATACCATTTGGACAAAAGCCTATGGTGGAATGAATGCTGATGGGGGTAATTATATTCGACAAACATCCGATGGGGGATACATCATCGTGGGATCGACGGGCTCCTATGGTGCTGGACTTTATGATGTTTATCTTATTAAAACTGATTCCTCCGGCGACACAGTATGGACGAAGACTTATGGTGGGGTAGAAAATGATGGTGGATATTGTGTTCTACAGACCGCGGATAGGGGATACATTATCGCGGCAGGCACATATTCATTTGGCGCAGGTAGAGAAGATCTCTGGTTGCTCAAAACAGATACCTTAGGCGATACACTTTGGACAAGACTCTACGGCGGCACAGAAGGTGAAAGGGGCTATTCTGTTTGTCAAACCAGCGATGGAGGGTATATCATTGCTGGGTATACCTGCTCGTTCGGTTCTGGTAATTTTGATTTCTATCTTATCAGGACAGATTCTCTTGGGGACACTTTGTGGACAAGGACCTATGGGGGAACGACCAGCGATTTCAGCTATTCGGTTAGGCAAACATCTGATCAGGGGTATGTTATAGTGGGTTGGACGGGCTCTTATGGATCAGGGGGTGACGATGTCTATCTTATAAGGTTGGGGCCCGAAACCGATGTTGAGGAGCAGCTTTCTCACCCCGGAAACCCTCTCCCATTCTTAGAGATCCTACCGAATCCATCTAAGGGAATGGCCAGGATTCTCCTTAAGCCTGGAAGCGATGCTGATTATGTCGAATTGAAGATCTTCAATGTTGCGGGAGAACTGGTAAGATCATTCTCCCCGCTCTCCCCGGTCATCGTCTGGGATGGCAGAGATGATAAGGGGCGGAAGGTTTCTTCTGGTGTCTATTTCATTCGATTGAGCACCTCAAATTTACGGATAACCGAAAAGATGATTCTGTTGAGGTAGGAAGTGGGTGTCCAAAAATCGGTGTAGGGGGTAAAATGGCACATAGTTCGCTTATTATAATAATGGCGTTCGTTGCCGAGGTAATTAATTTACCCGAACTGACTTTAGTCGACAATTGGTGGCATTCTGCTATTTTTGATGACAGCGGTAGGGTGCTGGTTCTTAAAAGAACCTCAAGAAGAAATTTGCTCCACAGTCCTCGATCACCGAATTTGTTCGAGAAAGATCTCCCTCTTGACACCCTGCCCGGTTGGGAATACCGATCGGAGCCCGATCATAATGTGGTTAGCGATCTGGCGCTATATGATGTGAATGGTGACGGAAGACTCGATCTTTTCATCGGAGATGCGAACTACTCAGATCTCCATCTCAATACTGGTGATACAAGTATGATCATGGATACTATCCCCGTCTGGACAGATCCCTATTGTGGTATGACAGAAGCAGTCGATTTTGGAGACATCGACGGTGATGGAGATCTTGACCTGGCCGAAGCGAATTATCCCTTCGGTTCCGGGGATGGACATAATCGGGTGTATCGAGATGTCGGTCCAAATCTGGAGTCAACCCCTTTCTGGCAGTCGGATGAGACCGATTATAGCTGGGGGGTGGCCTGGGGCGATGTCGATAATGATGGCTATCCAGAACTTGCCATTGCCAACTGGATGGGGCAGTCGAACGCAGTCTACAAGAATAACAACGGCACACTGGAAACTACAGCGTCATGGCGGTCAACCGAGAGGGATTGGACCGCTGATGTAGAATGGGCAGATATAGATGGTGATGGATATCCGGACCTTGTGGTTGGTAACCATGGTGATTATGGACCAAGCCTCAGGGTATATCACAACGACGGTGGTGACTTAGAGACAACTGCCTCGTGGTCAGCTAATGCCTATTTTCTCACCTTTGCGATCGCATGTGGAGATGTGGATAATGATGGAGATATCGATGTGGCAGTTACAAATTATGACAAGCCGATAGCGGTGTTCTATAATCTCGGTGACAGCCTCGAATCATACCCCTCGTGGTTCTCAAATCCTCTCCCAACGCCCTACGCTTCTATCCTCGACTTGGTATGGGGTGATGTCGATAATGATGGAGATCTTGATCTGGCCGCTGCTAATCAGGGATCAGCTGCGAGTAATGCACAATATGTTTATGAGAATGTCGGAGATAGTTTAGAAAGTGATCCCTCGTGGTTATCCCATGGCAGAGAAATAAACTGCAATGCGATCGTCTGGGGAGATGTAACCGGGAACGGTAATCTCGATCTGGTTACCGGAGGAAGCTCTTGGGCAAGTTATACCTCGATTTACTTTAATCTTTTATCCCCCGGTATTGCTGAAAGTTATCAGACGGCCGAGCACATTGAGTTTCTCCAATGCTTTCCGAATCCCTTCGTGGAAAGGTTAAACATTAGATTTATAACCCCAAACAATAGTGGTAGATTGCAAATTCTCCCGATACTGAAAATCTGGGATATATCCGGTCGAGTAGTTAAGACATTTACAGAGGTTCATCATCAATCTACCAATCAAATCATGTGGAATGGTAGGGATGATCAAGGGAGAGAGCTGCCCGACGGCATCTATTTTGTGGGAGTGGAAAGATTAGATCACAAGGAGCTAAAGAAGGTGGTAAAGCATAGCGGTTAATGTGAGATGGTCAAAGTGATCGATAGTCTTGACAAGTGGCATAGGGGTCTAAACCTATATCGAGCTTTGGAAATCTTGCATTTCTTTGGATGCTCGGAGAGAACCAGGAACTTCTATGTGCGATGTTTTTAAAGAATTGAGAGAAAATGTTTCTTTGTATTTGGTTTTTGTCTCTGCCTTAGCTGTTGGAAATTTACTTGCTCTGCAGAAGGGGCTGACCAAAATAGATGTTGTTGACCTAAGGGGCAAAGACTACAAAACGAGATTGCTTGCTTTAAGTTTGCAGGGAATTGTAAATAGAGAAGAGCCAAGAATATATGTATTGTGGGAAAGTAAAGACAGGTTTGGGAATCCCTCCGAGGAATGGCTTGAATACTATGAGTCAAAGGGTTGGATTATCCATAGTAAAACCGATCTAAGATCTGCTCTGAGAAAATATAGGAGCGAGATAAAGGGGTTCGTAGTTTATGATCCAAAGCTCAGGCATACGATAAATATAGCCATCACAATGGCGGGGGTTTACGATTTTCTGGTAGCTCATCCAGACTTCGTTCCAATCCTTAAAAGACTCGGATTCGAGATGAGAGAAGATTTAAGGAGAAAATGGAGAAATAAATACGAAGCCTATGAGTGGCAGTTTAAAAACATCTTTCCTTACTGCAATAAAGATTTAATTGCTTCGGCGATGCCGGTGGAACATCCTAAAACACATGAGTTTGCTTATTATATGATAAGGCCAATAGCAGATTATGTAATTATGAGAAAAGTCTGTGCTCTGGATCTGATCCCAAGTGAGAGGATGCCACGGGATTACGAACTACTTAAGAAATACTATGATAAAATGAATCGTTATGCGGTTGTATTGGGTTATCCTTTTTCTAATATCTTAGAGAGACGCCATGTTGAGCTTGCGTCAAGACACGGCTTAAGAGTTTTGCTCGCCCATGCCACATCTGTTAATTTCTCTATCCATTCCCAGATGCCAGCAGAAAGAACATATAAACAGGATCATATAACAAATGTCTCCCTCGAAGACAAAATTTATATAGCATTTGCCATGAGCGATTTGGGTTTAAATACGATTCAAGACAGATATTATGGAGCTTGGGATGATCCAAGAAGGGGAAGCATTAAAGTAAGCTGGTGGCTTGATGGATTGGTGAAAGATTTCTGCCCTGGATTAGTTCAATACTATTATGAGACAAAAACTTCCAACGATTTCTTTTACGGGGCTCATGTTGGAGGAAGGATAAGGCCTTCAGATTTTCCCGATCTTGAAGGATATTTAGAGAGGGGAAAGAAATATCTGGAAGGATGCGACCTTAACACGGTAGGTTTCTCAAACCATGGAAAATACGATGAGAAGGTGTTTGAAACCTATTCAAAAATCCTGAATAACTGCACAGGTTTTTTCTACGGCTGGCCAGGATATGAGTGGGGGAGGGAAGGAGAGCTATTGGTATTTGAAGATAAGGTATGGGTTGTTACCGCTGTGAGGGCGGAAAAGGATGTTAAAGAGACGGTTCAAAAGATTTCTCTCTTTATAAGAGAGCATAAGGAAAGGCCACTCTTTTTGACAGTCCTCGTAGTTCTGGGCAACTATCCAGATATTGGATTTCTTGATCGAGTTAAGAAAGAAATTGATTTAATTCATCCCGGACAGGTAGAATGGGTCAGAGGGGACGAACTAATTCTTTTGGCGGGAAGACATATGAACGAGAAATGGAGGCAAAGGAGAAAATATGGAAGCACTGAGTGGATTCAAAATTGAGAAGGATGGGGAGAGCTGGCAGACCGAGACGACGGGAGAATTGTCGATAATCGGGAAAGAATTGGAACAGGGTGACCGAGCTGAAAGGGAGATGGGGCGGAAGGGCAACTCCAGTTTCAGTAAGGACGATGTACCTATCTCAACAGCACCAGCTTTTTGGTCTGCAGAATTTTATTGTCTTTTTCCAATTCGACCATATACACTCCTCATCGTCTGTTTTTCACCCTTGTAGTAAAGGGATTTGGATAGAATTCAAGTAAGGACGCATGATCGGATGTGAGTAGTGTGTCACCACAATAAAGATTTACAATGCAGAAATCTTCTCCATCTCGATCATATAAATTTGCCGTATCAGCATGAACCTTAGACCTCTCGGATGTGTATCTCCTGCCGAGATGGCAAAGAGGTATAACTCTAAGTTTGCATCATCGGTTGCATAGAATCTCAATTTGGATAAAGCAGAAAAGAGTTCGTGCCTCGTTAAACTGCAAGCGAGTATCGCCGTCCTTACCCCTGTCCTTCCCAATTTCCCATAGGTCCTATTTACCAGCCGTTAAATAGCGCTAAAAAATAGAATCTCTTAAAGAATCCATAAGAGTAACACAATGAATCAAATGTTCATTAAATACCTCTATCCCTATCATATGGATATCTGTGCCGATTCCTCCATAGGCTAAAATATCAAAAACGAAAGGACCCAATCGTATGCCCGGGTGTGCAAAGGATGCATAGATACTATCGGAATGATTTGAAAGCCACCCGTAAAAATCGGTGAGGAGGGGGATAGAGTCATAGTAACAATGTGTCCCCGTTGTATCTACGAGCTTGGTTTATGATATCCCTCCACTCGCTATCATTAAGAAGTTCTGCGTGAATGGTATAGGCCATTGCCGGGGTTCCTGCTCCATAGGAAAGACATTCTTTCTCCCATCCGCTGTTGGATGGTCGGTAACCCGTCTTCCTATTTAATGACGGAGACCTTCCCAACCTTTTTAAACCCTGCTGCCTTTATCAGATAAATATACACACCACTGCTGACATCGTTAATATTCCAGACCACCCTTCTGTTACGGGACTTAATCCTCTCCACCAGCTCTCCAGCAGCAGTATAGATCCATATTGCCGCATCCTCGGGTAGGTTTTCAAATACGATCTCTTCCTCCCAAGCCTGGTCGGCACGGTAGGGGTTGGGGTATACGAGTATCTCCTCTACTTCGGCAGGGCCTGGTGTTTTGGATGCCTCGGCGGTATTCCCATAAGCACCCATGTTTATCCTATCACCATTTGGTTCTGGCTCATTTGAGTAATCATCTTCCGGGTCTCCTGCGTCTATGCAGGGAGAGGTTACAGAGTCGTGAACCCATTTCTCTCCATCCCATCTTCCACCTTCTGATTTAAGATGAAAGTCACCATTTTCGGGATCTGCAAATAGGGGGTCGGCGAATATGTTGCCGATGTCAGACGTTGCATTATAAAAACTACCGGAATCATTTCCCCATACATCATTATATGAGATGACGCTGAACCCTCCTTCAATTCCCCAACCACCGTTCTCTGCTATTATGTTATTCTTCACTATAATATCCTGCTCGAACTCCTTTGGATTGTATAACCCGCCCTTACTGTTTTTATAAAAGACATTGTTTATGATTTCGCCGGTCCGCGCTTCCTCAAATCTGTCGGCCATATGGAAACCATATCCTTTATTATTATAGACTATATTGTTGCGAAAGATACACCCATTTGCCTCGTGATATCTAATCCCATGAGAATCATCAATATCTGACCTCCCGTTTTTCACGACATTATTGTATATTTCACAATTTCCGGATATTGAGACTTTGATCCCGCATCTCAAAAAGCCATCAATTATATTGTCGTGAACCAAGATGTCATTGGTTGAATATACATGGATGGCATCAACGCAATCGGTTATAATATTATTACTTATTTCGGGTGGGGGGTAATCGGGTAGTTCTTCATATTCTGAGTCCTTGCTTCCATTGGTGTGAACTGCGGGAATCCAGCCATGAGCATTTTTCACCGTGCAGTTTTTAATATAGCAGGAGCGTGATAACAAGGTAAGCCAGTAGGCAATCCGGTCATTTAACGATATGCAACTATCAATGAGGCAATTTATGCCGGGGTTATAACTTATCGCCCCGGTGGTTTTTTCCGTCCTTATCCTCTCGCAGACCACATCCCACACCTCCACTCCATAGATACCTCCATTAGACCCATCGCCATCTATTTTGAAATCGCTTAAGGTCACATCATGGACCAGAATCGTGGTGTCAAGGGGAATCTGGGGATAGTTGAACCAGAAGGTAAGGTCCTTGTGGGTATATATCCAATTTGCTCGATAATATGGGTCTTCGGCCTGGGTTACGAAGATGAGATGACCGTCAAATGAAACCCCGGGCATGAGCACCGTGCTATCCATACCCTGACCGAATATGGTAACATTGTTCATCCAGATCCGAATCGGCTCGGATATGGAAAATGTTCCGGATGAGAGCTCTATCGTCCCCCCTTCGGGTGGTAAGAGCTCGAGTGCCTCCTGGATGGTGAGGGTATCATCGGGGGTAAGGTAGATATAGGATTGGGCTTTTAATGTCCTGAATGATCTTGTCCGGCTTTCAACATAGTAGCTCGTATCCCAGGGGACAAAGGTATAGACCCGGAAATAGTAGGTGGTATCGGGAAGAAGATTCTTCAATTTTATCTCCACGCTGTCTTCATCTTCAACCCGGTATGACCATAGGGGGTCACTCAGGTCCGGTGAGAGGGAATACTTAATAGAATGGGTCCAGGTCCTGGGATAGGTGAATTTTATGAGAGCGGTCGTCGCACCAACATCAGAAACTTCGATATCTTCCTGCTGGGGAAGGTTGGAAACATCAACGCTATCATAAAAGTAACCGAGAATGGTCCCCTGACGGTTGCATCCCATATATAAAATCCACTTACCATCACCCCATACATTATACCCCATGGTCGGCTTCAATAGATTATCCTCGGGAAGTCCTTTAACTATGGAGGAGTCCTCAATCCATATATTACCATCCCAGTAAAAACCCCTCGGCTGAGCGATAGAATAGTTTGTAACAATCAGCACCCAGCGGTTATCTCTCCGCAGGTTAAACCCCGCAGTTACCGAGACATGGGAGCCGATATCGGGTATGCCGTTTACCCTTGACGGGTCCTCAATCCATTCATCGCCGTCCCAGTAGAATGCCCTCAGAATTCCTTCATCGGTTCCGGTGATAAGTGTCCATCTGCCATCGGGTAAAAGGGAGTCTATAAAGCAGTGCTTCACTTCACCGGAAACCTCGGGGAGTCCGTTAACTATCGACGGATCTTCAATCCACTCGTCACCATCCCAGTAATAGCCATAGAAATTTGAACCCTGGTGACCGATAAGAACCCATTTATTGTCTTGGCGGAGATTATAACACAAAGCCGGTGCCTCCTCCCAGCCATGTGCACCAAGTCCCTCTGTCAGGGACTCATCATAGACCCATCTCCTCTCCAAGGTATCGAGATAAAAACCGAAATATCCACCATAAGCCTCCCTTCCCGATATTATCACCCATTTACCATCCCCCCTCAGATTATAAGCAAGATATGGATACAGATAATACCAGGGTATATGCCAGTCCCCTTCACAGATTGCCTCTTCATACTCCCAACCCTTTATTATCTGGGCATTCAAAGGGCTTGAAAGGATTAGAATTATAAATGGTAAAAGCCTTTTCATTTTATCACCCCTATCTTACCTTTCTTTTTAAAATCCTTCGATTTTATGAGATAGATATAGATTCCACTGGCGATATCACTTATATCCCACTCCACGATCCCACCCGCGGTCTCCGCCTTATGCTCGATCTTCTCAACCAGTTCCCCTGCAATCGTATAAATCCATATCGTTGCCTCCTTGGGAAGGTTTGCAAATACAATCTTTTTCTCCCACCCCATATCAGCCCTGTAAGGGTTGGGATAGACGAGTATCTCTGGAGGCTGTTTCTGCTTTCCCAGGACAATAATGACCGTATAGGTCGGATCCATCGGATCTTCCCGATACCAGGCCTCATCGGGATCGACACCTTCTACCATCCCGGTCAAACCACCTTTTGATGCAATTACGGTATAGGTATAGTTGATGTTTCTGGGAATGACCTCCTGGGAAAAATTACTACCGAACCAGACCGATACCCACGGTCCATCCGCATCAAGGGTGGGGAATGCAATATCGAACTCCATGGTAAAACTTCTGCCCTGGGTAGAATTTGATAATCGGTAATATTCCCATCCATCATCGATGATGGGGATCAAGCCGGGATCATTTGAATAGTTATTATCCTCGATAAGACCGATCCCCTCGACATCTATTCGCATATTGTCTACCCATGCCTCTATTTCACCCCGATATACCTTAGAATAGAGCTTTATAAACCCCTCCGGTTCCCAGGATATCTCCTTCGTCGCATAGGGGTGCTTCCTAACCTCAAAACCGATCTGGTTAAACCCCAAGGGATAAATGTCGGTTCCGACCTTTTTCTTTCCGGAATCCCAGATCAGAGAATCCTTCTGATTCTTTATGATGAGCTGAAAAGTGCTGTCTTCTGATTCATAAATGAGTCTCACATGGTGGGTATCCCCCTGTGCAAACTCGGAATATGGAATCTTATATGTCTCATGAATGACCCTTCCATGGACCCGGTTATACATCTCCCATTCCAAGATCGCCCAGTAAGAATGGTGGAGTTTCCAGCTGATCTTAATCCCATCCAGGCTGTCATTCTCGGTCTTTTTATAATCGGTAATTATCAGTGTATTCTGAGGGTCGGAGGGAAGGGGGGTATGTCCATCAGGACCGGTCTGGACCGAATATACCGGCTTGCCCTGAACCACCCGATAGTGGTGATAGAAACAGTTGTATTCTCCAGTGCAGTAAGGTTTCTCTTCGGACATATTTTCTGCCGGATATCCCGCATCGACCTCATTTATGACAAAGACCTCTGCCCCTGGAACCGGTTTTCCAAGCGAGTCTATAACCAGAACATCGAGATAGTATTTAACAAGGGCATACTTCTCAATGGGGTTGCCCTCACAATCGGTAAACTTTCCGGGGTTGATGATGAGATTTTTGAACCTGCAGTTCACAAGACCTATCCCACTTGTTATATAGCTATTACTTCCATAAGGGGCACCGTTAGCATAACAGGAATGGGACTGACTCCCATTCTGAGCCATGGACTCTTTGATAAGGATATTATCATCCTTCGCATCAAGATTATAGACATTTAATTTATCCCGGTGAGCATTTATTGAAAACAGAATATTAACCGGCTTTTCGTTATCAGAAATCTTGACATCTTTCATCTCAAACCGGTTTATGTTCACATCGTCGGTGTAGATCCAGATCGACTTATCCCCTTTACAAAAATCCCTGGCTTTTTCATATCCAGAACCGATGGAGGGATATGTTCCAATGTCAAGTTCGTGGATATCTGTAAACTCGGTATTCTCTATACGGATTTCATAGGGGGAGTCTAAGAACAGGTGACCGAAGTTATCAATCTTTGAGTTTTTTATAATAAAGCTACCGTGATATGCAACATCTAAGGGGACATGCCCGCTCCATCCGGGAGGACCATAGGTCTGAAAGTCAAAATGCCACCAGTAGGTGCAGGATTCGTTCCCCCAGTGGGTGGTAGAGCCGGCATTGTTCCAGATCCAGTAATGTTCTGTATTTGAGGTGATGGTACTGTTTTCTACATATAGGCGAGAACCATAGTCAAGAACGAACGCAACTTCTCCGGGATAATTACAGTGGAATTTAAGGGTCTCATCCTTTACTATCAGTTCAGCCCCTTCATCGACGACCAGATCCTTGTAACAGATCGCGGTCCTTTCAGCCTCGTTGTAGGAGAATATCGCGGGATTGTTTATGGCATCGGCGATATCCTTTAAGGTTACCCCTCTTCCTTCAACGATTATACCGTCTTTATAGGCAAATCCATACTTACCATCGCCGGCGTTTACATGGTCATAGGCATACTCTCCCACATAAATTCTCCTTTCCGGGAATAGGTATTTCCCTTTAAAAACCATGATGTTATCAATGTGGGGCTTATTTGGCTCTCCCATATCTCTCATGTATATCGCTATCCAGTCCGGTATCACCTCAGAGATAAGGGGTTCATAGACATAATTTTCAAACATTATCTTTCCCTCTGGAAGCAGAGTTTCGTGGATGACCTCTTTATAGACATAGTAGTAATTCCCTTTGATTATAAGTATGACCTTCTGCCATTCCCCGTTTTCATACCATCCCGCACCATCATATTCCATGCTGAAGCTCACACTTTCACCATACATATCGGTGCCGATTCCGTAGTGATGATGGGCATCAGAATTTTTGTTCCATGTAACTGTGAAATAGTTGGTGCCGGTATATCCTCCCCAGGCATTTTTAGCAATGGGATAGAATGTCACATGATTTCCGGCCTGATGGGTCTCTTTAAAGGAATATTTATACCAGAATATCCATGTCCCCTGGGTTATATCCCATGGGGTTCTCAGGGATGTCCATGGATCTCCGACAAGATAGCAGTCTTCTGGATCTTTATCGCTCCCTCCTTCCCATTCCAGTAAAGGTCTTTCCCAGGGATCGGTCTCGGTCCTCTCTTTATATTTCCGGTCAGAAAAGCTCTCGAAGATGTCCGGCGCCTCCGACTCATCCAGGATAGAGATAACCCATTCGTGGTGAGCTTCACCATTCTGATTATATGCCTTTACATGGATTTCCCAGATGCATCTTGATGGATCGGGGTCATGGTGAGGAACCTCAAATGTAAAGAAAGATGAGGTGCCGGAGGAAGTAGATACAACTTTTTTGTTCACCTCCCAGGAGAAGTCGCAGGCTTCATTGGTTGTTACCGAGAAAGTAACCACCTCCCCAGGATTTACAAGATACATGATGTCCTTCGGGTCCGATGCACCAGAGCCGTTTGAACCCCAGTCAACGATCACCGGTTGGGCATAGATTATCCCAACCGCGAGGAGATAAAGCCCCAAGCCGGTGAGATCTGGTTTCATCTAACCCTCAAATCACTGCTCTCCCTTAAGAAGCCTGAGACTCTTCTTGATCCTTTCATTATCTGGATCCAGCTCGAGCGCTTTCTCATAGGCCATGATCGCGTCCTCCCTTCTCCCCAATTTATAGTAGCAGTAACCAAGCCACTGGTAGATTCGAGCATCACCTTTCCTCGATGATATCACCTTCTCATACGCTACCGCAGCGCTCGCCCAATCGCCCCGTTTCCGATAAGCTTCCGCCTCCTTCAGAGGATCAATCGGACGCTGTGAAGGGAATGTCTCCCGCCCGAGGGAAATCGAGAGCGAGATACGATGGGTATTCCCAAGTTCATTATAGGGGACGAAGGCATAATCAATGGAAAGCCTCTTCCAGACAACACCGACTCCCGCCGATGTTCCGGCAAGTATATCCATACCGGAACCGGTCCTCAAGTCTCGACCCGGAGATCGATAGCCCATCCGGATGGAAACAATTTCCATGAGGAGATATTCGACACCGAGCTCATAATAGAATTTGGTGTCGAGCGCATAGCCCAGATCCCCGCTGATGCTGAGCGAGTGGTTCAAAAGTTGCTGATTCACCCCGAATTCCCAGAGGAGCGGTAGTCGGGCCCGTTCTTCAATAAACGGCTTGTTCTGAAAGCCGAGGTTACGCATCGCCAATCCGAGCGACAACCCCCTCATCGGTCCCCCATATCTCATTCCGAAATCAACTGCCAGGGCCATCCCACTGTAGTCGTGAATCTTCTCATAGATAGTTTTAAGCGCACCACCAAGGTCTAAATCCTTCACCACTCTACGACCATATCCGAGAGCGACCAGAAAATCGGCGGCTGAATAGGTCCCATTACCTGCTCCGGTTGGGTTTTCGGGTGTCGTCTCCGGGATATTTCCGTAATTTAGATAAGAGACACCAAATCCCAGACCCTGAGCCTGCCTTATTGGGTAGACATATCCCAGAAAACCGGCGTGAATACCGACGATGTAATTGAGGTAAGTGGATGTTAGTTGGTGTGGTGACCTCACAATCCCCGCTGGATTTTCTAAAATCGAGGCGCCACCGGAAAATCCTCCAGTTCCCGCGCAACCTATGGCCGCAATTCTGGCATCGGCCCGGATCTTGAGCGATGCGAAACCACAGCTCCCCGGCCCACTGTATCCGGTCAGGAAAAGGGCAATCCCTAAGACCCACATCACTCGCACCCCCTACTTGAATAGAACCAGTTTTTCTACCGCCCAATCCATACCCTCAACATCTAATCTTACAAAATACAATCCCGATGGCAGTGTCGCAGTATCGAGTTCCAATGAGTGAAGGCCGGCTCCGGTGCCGGCATCGACCAGACTTTTGACGATCTGCCCCAGGGGATTGTAGAGGGTGAGCGAAACCCGTCCCGGTCTCGGAAGAAAATAGGTGATGGTGACCTGGGAACGCGCCGGATTGGGATGAAGGGTGAAGGAGGAGCGGTAATGCCGCTTACCCTCCCCAACGGCTACCGGATAATACTCGTAAGCGCCCATATCCGGTGCCGAACCGTAATAGGTGAGGCTCACCCCATCACCGCTATTCCAGGAGATGTTCCGGTCCACGGTGATTCTATTATTCTCATAATCGATATCCACTATCCTCAAAGAGTCATAGGCACCGACCCGGATCAGATCGCCGTCGCCAATATCAAAACCATCGGTGAAATAACCGGCATCCTCAACCGGTATCTCGTTACCACTACCAGATCCCACGGTCTTTGTGAGCGGTACTCCGGCATCTATGCAGGGTGAATTTGCCTGGAGCCGACAGACCTCGGCCCGACTGAAATCGGGGACGAAGTGGGGATTCTCACCCTGCAGGACCAGACTGTCAAAGGGTCCAACAAAAAGAGGATCCTCATAGATATTGGTGGGTCCTGCCCCAGACCAGTAGGGGTAGATGTCATTATACCGGAAGATGGCATATCGACCGGTGCCCTCACGAACCATACCGTGACGGTAATTGTAGAATATGTTGTGCTGAAAGAGAACGGTGTCCTCCTTCTCAAACCCCAACCCGTAGGCACAGTTGGCAAAGGCGTTATTGAAGACCCGGACATCGTGGCAGTCGTGATAAACCCTGATCCCGGGATTGGTGGTGGTGCCACCGATACGGCGCATCACATTGTTGTAGATGGTGATATGGGTGGGATTTGCCGGTTCGTAACCCGACTCATAATCACCCAGGGCGATCCCTTCACCCCATCCGCCATCAACGCTGTCCTTGCCCTCCATGAAGTTATTTCTCACCACCGCATACTCAACATTGGAGACCCAGATCGGCCTTTTTGCCCTGTATCCCAGCGCGGGGCGGAAGACATTACCCTCGGCGATGAGATAACGACACCGGTTGGTATCACCCGGGGCATCTAAGTTCTGACCCAGGTATAAGGCGGTATAACGAAAGCCCTCAAAGATATTATGCCTTGCGATTCCGTAGTGGACCCTCCTTTTGAATGAGAGCGCCTGATGGTGCCACCCGAAGAAGTAGTTGTTATTGGCAAGGACATTGGTCGCATAGCAGAAGTAGATCCCATAATCCTGTTTGTCGGTGTAGTCGGAAAACCAATTTTCAGTGGCGATAAGGTGGTGGCATTTAGAGATGTCGGATGATGTCCCCCAGGTCAAGAATCCTCCGGCATTATTTTCAATAAAGATACATCTTCTGACGGTGATGTAAGAACCCTCATGATAGATGAATATCCCTGAGGAGTAATTGGTAAATTTGATGTTTTCGATGATTATATGGCTATTACCCTCAATCCTTATTCCATTTCCGTCACCGTCACCCTCCATGATCACCTGATTATAGACATCTCCCCGGATGACGATTGGGTCCGATGGGGTTCCGCTGTGGGCGATCACCGCATTCTCATCTCCATAGTTGCCCGGCATGATTATCAAGCTATCACCGGCAAGGATCTTCTGCGTTCCATAGGCGATATGGCGCCAGGCCGAGTCCGGTGATGTCCCCGGCCAGTTATCATTGCCCCAGAGGGCAACATAGTAGGTGGTGGCATTGAGGGGAAAAAGCCAGATGGAGAAAAGCATGACCCCCAAAATAAGGTTTATCCGGCCGACTCTTTCCATCATTCCCCCTTTACCTCAAAAGCAGCAGTTTTCTGGTCTGAGAAGAATTGCCAGCCTTTAGTCTGCAAAAATAGACCCCGCTGGCGACCCTTTTGCCCGAATCGTCGGTCCCATCCCAGGAGATAACAGTAGGGACTGAGGAGTAAGCAGTAGGCAGTATAAATTC
>Ga0180300_10000181_pt1 | contig 25831 bp, 19 predicted proteins | sample GuaBasSediGuay15_FD_121798 | JGI IMG/M metagenome (GOLD analysis project Ga0180300, IMG submission 121798) | Subseafloor sediment microbial communities from Guaymas Basin, Gulf of California, Mexico - Guay15, Core 4569-2, 21-24 cm | ecosystem: Environmental > Aquatic > Marine > Hydrothermal...
AAAGTAAGGGAAGCGACTATTACTACATGTACGAAATGCAACCATACATGCGCCCCATTTTTTTTGACACCTATATTCATCTAACTCCTCCTCCAGATGCAATCTTCATTAAAAAATATGAAGTAAAAAGAGAAGGGGGAAGGCCTCTGCAAATCTCTTTATATTCTCTGGCTACCCGCCCCGAAAAATTATATTTCATTATCCCTCCAGAATATAACCTCTCCCCTGATCAATTAAAAATTTTGCAGAAGGTCAGGGAAAAACTTGCCAGACATAGGCCCAGCGATGCATCATTTATGGACCCAGAAACTTCTAGAGAGTACTTTACAAAATTTGCAAGAGAAACAATTAGAAATATAGCAGAGGAAGAAGGGATCCATTTTGATGTGGATGAGTTAGAAATGCTGGCTGATATTTTTGCCAAATATACAGCAGGCTTAGGTTTGCTGGAAGATTTACTTATGGATGAGAATATACAGGATATTTACATCAACGCACCTGTTTCTAACAATGCATTACATATTGTGTGGCAGGGAGAAGAATATACTACGAATATTTATTTTTCAGAGCAGGATGTTGAAGCTTTATCATCTCGTTTCAGAAGTCTTAGCGGAAGGCCGTTTTCTGAAGCCTCCCCCATTCTGGATATGGGGTTGGAAAAATATGGTTCAAGAATTGCAGCCATTTCAAATCCTCTTACTCCGAAAGGAGTAGCTTTTGCCATACGTCGCCACAGCATAACACCCTGGACGCTGCCAAAATTGGTTGCCAGAAATATGTTAAGCCCAAAAGCAGCTGGTCTGCTAAGTTTTCTCATTGATGGACAGGCTACCATACTAATAGCTGGGAGTAGAGGGGCAGGAAAAACCTCCTTGCTCTCTTCTTTAATACTAGAAATTCCTCAGAGATACAGGATATTAACACTGGAAGACACCCCAGAACTTCCAATTGATCAGTTACAGGCTTTAGGATATAAGATTCAGTCGCTTATAACTCAGCCAATAACAGCCGGAGAGAGTAGTGGAGGCGTTGATCCAAAAACAGCCTTAAGAACTGCCCTGCGCTTGGGAGAATCTGTGTTAATCTTAGGAGAGGTGAGGGGAGAGGAAACAAAAGTACTTTTTGAGGCAATGCGAGTAGGAGCAGCAGGGAATGTTGTATTAGGCACGATACATGGTGCAACAACAAGAGATGTTTTTGAGAGAATAGTATATGATATTGGCGTAGCTCCCACTTCTTTCAAAGCAACAGATATTGTTGTTATAGCTGCTCCAATTCGCATTGGTGGAGGAATGGAAAAGAAAAGGAGAGTAATACAGATATCAGAAGTTATAAAAAGAGGATGGGGGAAAGAAGTGGATCCAGACAAAATTTTTGCAGATGTTATGGCATATAATGCGGAAGAGGATAAATTAGAGGCAACTGATTTGTTAGATATGGGACAATCTGAGATTATTGGAAGAATAGCCAAGGAATGGGGAATAAGTATTGAAGAAGCAATAGAAAATATTTCTTTGAGAAGTAAAATAAGAGAAGAGATGATAAAATATGGCGAAGAGAATCCGAAGTTGCTGGAAGCCAAAGCTGTAAGAGACGCAAACAACGCTTTCTGGATGCTAATTGAAGAAAGCACCAGAGAATATGGCTCACCAGATTACAAAGAGGTGGGAGAGAGATGGATGAAGTGGTATAAAGAATATGTTAAAAGATTTAGATGAGTGAATGGTTTAAGAAAGGATGTAAATTTGCAGTAAAAAATTTTTCATGGATAGTTGGAGACATAAAAAAATTTAAAAGAAAAGCAGAAAAGGCGGTTTCAAAAGAATTTATAGATTCTCTTACTTTTACAGGATTGGATGTTGAACCATATGAAATTTTATTATTTTCTTATACGGGAGCGATACTGGCTTTTATTGCGGCTTTATTCTTGGATATAGTTATTGTAGCATTTTATGGTTTTTCTCTGAGCAACATAGGATATGTAACAATTCTTATGATGGTAGCCATTACTTTAGCCCTCCCTTTAGTGGCTTTGCAACTCCTCAGTGAATTTCCAAAAGCAAAAGCAAGGTATATGAAAATACATTCCCTTGGAGATATTCCCGAAGTTTTGAGTTATATAGTTATGTATCTCAAGCTTATTCCAAATCTTGAAAATGCCCTTCGTTTTGCTGCAAAAGAATCAAAAACTTCTCTTGCAAAGGATTTAAAAAAATTAATGTGGGACTTGGAAGTAAGAATACATAAGAGCATAGATGATGCCATAACATATTTTGCGGATATGTGGGGAAAGTGGAGCGATTACCTAAAAAGAGCACTTCATTTAGTAAGGAGTGCCATCCATGAGAGGAATCAAGGGGAAAGAAATGTAACTCTTGATAGAAGCTTGGATGTGGTACTTGAAGGAACAAAATCAACAATGATTGAATTTGCGAATAAACTGCACCAGCCTACATTGGTTATTTATTCTATAGGTGTTATGATTCCTCTTGCGTTAATTGCAATGATGCCTGCTGCTGCCATAGTAGGCCTTCGTCTTACCATATTCCAGATTTTCATTTTATATGATATTATTCTTCCTCTCATCCTATTTCTCTATATAAGAAAGGTCCTGGTTTCTAGGCCAGCTACATTCAATCCACCTGTAGTTCCAGAGGAGCATCCCTCATTGGAAAAAATAAACAAGAGAGCAAATCTTGTAACAGCTGCCATTATAGGGAGCATAATAGCTTTGCCAGGTATTTTTTCTCTTCTTTTGCGCCCTCTTCATCTTAATGCAGGCCCATTCAACTTTTTAATAGGTGGCAATGAAGGCAGCATAGCATCTTGTATACCTGTATTTCTCATTCTCTGGGGATTTACTGTTGCCATATCTATATATTGTCTGAAAACATACACTCCATACAAAAAAATCAGAGATGATATAAGACAGATGGAAAGAGAGTTTAGCGACTCTCTATATGTTCTGGGGAAGAGGATAATGGAAGGAAGACCTGCTGAAGAGGCTTTCAGTTATGCATCAAGAGCTTTAAAAGGATCTAAAATGGGAGAAGTGTTTTCACAGACTTCTTTCAATCTTCTTTCCATGAGAATGAATACTGGCGATGCCCTTTTTGACAAAAAATTTGGCTCACTGAAGCATGTTTATTCAGATAGGATAAGAGCAATAATGAGATTATTTGTTGAAGGCGTGAAAAAAAGTTACATTGCTGCAGGTATTGCGATTGTAAAGATAGCAGATCACCTCAAGCAATTGCAGGATGTAGAAAAAAATATAAGAAATGCTCTTGGAGTTTTAACTTCGACCCTTCGCTCTACAGCAACCATATTCGCTCCAATGATAGCAGGAGTTACACTTGGAATAACAAATTTAATTTCAAATGTGCTCTCATCAATTGATTTTGAGTTACTGAATAAAGAAACCAGCCAGTCTTTATTTGGAAGCATGGATTTTTCATTTGAAAATGTCCCTCCAGAATATTTTGTATTTGTTGTGGGCATTTATATAATTCAACTCGTTTTCTTGCTTACAAGATTTGCAAATGGAATAGACGAGGGGGATGATAAAATACAATTCATGTATAGTCTTGGGCAATCCCTACCAACTGCTGTGGCATTTTTCAGCATTGTAACCATATTTTCCATGATAATGTTTCAGGGAATGGTCAATTTATGATTTAAAATTTCTTTTTCGCTGCCATCACATACATTAATTTCTTTTAATGAAATCTCTTCATCTTCGATTTTGAATAAGTTGAAAGAAGGATATGATCTTCCTTTGAGACGGCGGGAGCATGCAGTGCCTGCTGTAATCAAATAAATATTCTCAAGTTTCCATTTCCAGGGCAAATGTTTATGGCCAGATAAAACAAAATTTATTTGCAATTTCATGCACAAATTTAAAACATCTCCTGCATCTATTGGTATATTTCTTTCTCTTCCTGTTCCAGGAATAGGTATTAAATGATGATGCAAGGCAAGAATTTTTATTTTATCTGTTGCCATTTTTTCCTTAATCATAGAATAGTTCTCTCTTCCAATATGCCCGTCATCTATATCTGGCTCGCTAGAATCTATGCCTAAAATAACTATTTCATTATTCTCATATAATGGATATCTTGTTCCAAATATTTCTTCAAATATTTCATATCCTTTATTCCTTGCATCATGATTTCCAGGAACAACGAGCTTTTTTGCATCTATCCTCTCCAGAAATTCTTTTGCTATTTCATATTCATGTATATATCCATCATCTGTAATATCTCCTGTTATAACAACTATATCTGGCTTTATTGAATTTAAAATTTTTATCAGATTTTCTCCCCATTTTTCAACAAAATTGCTACCTGTTAAATGTAAATCGGAAACATGTGCAACAATCATTTTCTCCTCACCTTTACCTCACACACTCCATTCTTTTCTATCTCAAATTTCACATCCAAAAATTTCTTTATGAGCCATATCAGTGTTGTGGCATGTTTACTCAAACTCCTACATTTGAAAGTTGTTGCATCATCCGCCATTGCCATATACGGCAACATTTGATCAACAGCATTCTCATCCAAATCCACGCCTGCTTTTATCTCTGCCAATAACTTTTCTGCCGCCTCCTTGCCAACTTGCTCTGCCGGCTTACCTTTCTCGCCTAAACAGTCAGCCCCAAGAATTTTCCCCTTTGTCCACAGAACAATGCCCACGCCCGAGCAGGCAGCAGATGTTTCTTCTATCATAATGTCAGCTTCCATTCCATGCTTTCTCAGCTCTTTCAGGGCTGAATTTTCTATCCTCTCTGCAATTGCAATTGGTAAATTTGCAATGTTTATTATTCCCTCTATTCCCTCTATTTTTTCGTCAAATTCAAGTTTATCTAGTTTCTCGCAAGGATATATATGCACTTCTACCTCTCCTCCACCAACAGGGTAATAGCCACGCTTATTCAGATAAGATTCAATATTTCCTCCCATTTTTTCAAGCAGTGGAACAATAACATTCTGAAAATAATCCCATGGTGGAGACCATTTTACGTCTGTCCCACCTCTTAACCTTAAATGGGTTTCATCTTTGGCAAATAAAGAAGGCAATAAACAGGCCTGCAATACAAGTGTAATGCTTCCTGCCGTCCCTATATCAAATTCATACTCACCTCCTTTTAACTCGCCAGGATAAAATTCTATTGCTCTTGAGCCGAGCTCGAGCCCTTTTACCTTTGCATTACATATTTTTGCAACGCTTTCTATTGCCACCATATGCTGCCTTCTCAGTCCTGGATTAGGACGATTTGCCCTTATATTAAAAACTTTAACTGGCTTGTTTGTTAAAGCTGCCAGGGCAACGCTCATTCTGAGGATTTGTCCGCCTCCCTCGCCATAACTTCCATCTATTTCAATCATCCTTCAAGATATTCTAAAAGCATATTTAAAGCTGCTTTAGCAAAACTTTCTTTATTCTGCAGTCTATCTCCTTTAAACAAAAATCTTCTAGCTTCTACGCCTTCTGGTGTAGCTAAGCCAATGTAAACTAAGCCAACAGGCTTTGTTGGTGTAGCTCCGCCGGGGCCAGCTATACCTGTTGTTGCAACAGCTAAATCAACATCAAGCAATTTTTTAACTCCGGAAGCCATTTCTTTGGCAGTTTGTTCTGAAACAGCTCCATACTCTTTTAATGTTTCCTCCTTAACTCCAAGCACTTTCATTTTAACTTCGTTGCTGTATGCTACAACACTTCCCTTAAAATATTCAGAGCTTCCAGGAATATTTGTTAGCATATGAGCCACCAGACCACCTGTACATGATTCCGCTGTTGCCACCCAAAATTTTTTTTGCTTCAATAACTCAGCAACTCTCTCAATCATGTTTGAATAATAGTTTGGAATAAATAAATTCTTGTAATTTGCTTGGAAAGAAAAACGATATGGTTGGCATTTTTTATGAAAGGAAATATTGCTGTTATCAAACACATCTTTATCTCTTTCGTTTCATCTGCAACACAAATTTTCTTTCAATTTTTTTCTGCATCTTTTCAAAATTAATGAACCATTGAGTTTCATCCCATATTTTGTACGGAATCCAGATTTTCTTCTTTTTCCTCATTACAATATAACAATTGCTCATCATATTTGTAGATAACGATGATAGATAAGTAGGCACTTCATGCAATAATGCTGCAAAGGTCGCTATTTCATTTTTAAACTTAAAATTTTTGATATCATATTAATTTCAATAATGAGAAGCGACATTTCCTTTATATTTTCATCTGATGATTTTGCACTTCTTTAAATATATCCATAACTATTAATAGTAGGAGTGGTTAAGGCACAGGTAATAAATATGTACCAAGATAGAAAAGCTGGAGAAATGCACAAAGCAATATGTGCCGATTGTGGCAAAGAATGTGAAGTGCCTTTCAAACCAACAGAAGGCAGACCTGTTTATTGCAGGGAATGTTATCAGAACCATAGGCCAAGAAGAAGATATTGAGCTGGCCTGTAGTTTTTACATCTTTTTCCTGTTTTATTTTTATTGGATGCAGTTGAATATTTATATAATCAGCAGATTATGAAAAATGAAACAGCCAAGATTTACAAGTAAGGATTTAAAAAATGTTGGAATAGAAGTAGAAGTTCCAGAAGGTTATGCCCAACTTGAAGAAGAAGCTGTAAATGCCATTTTAGAAGTTCTATCAAAATATCCAAAGGCAATGAAAATGTTTGAAATGCTTGTTCAAGACGATGAGGTTAGAGCTGATTGGGATATAGCAAATTTCATCGCCGTTAAAAAGCTGAAATATAATGATCATGGTGAGGTGCATGCAAAGATAGTCGCTGCAAGTGCTTTAAAAATGTATGAGCTTTTACTTGAAAGCAACATAAAGCCAGATTTTGTTGAATATGGAGGAGGAGACTACGATGATGAGGCATTAATCCTTATTTCTGCTGCCTTGCTGCATGACATTGGAAATCAGATATACAGGGGAAATCATCCGTTGCACAGCAGCTATTTAGCCATTCCAATTCTGGATAGATTGTTGCCAGAAATTTATGATGACATGGAACAAAAGACGGAGGTGAGAGGATTCATCTTAAATGCTATATACGCTCATGATGCAGATGTTCCAGACATAACAATGGAATCTGCCTTGGTTGGGGTAGCAGATGCAACAGATATGACAAAGGGGAGAGGGAGAATGGCCTTTGATTTGGGAAGCACGAGCATTCATGTTGTTTCTGCATTATCTATAGACAGTGTTTTAATAGCGAAGGGCAAAGAAAAGCCGATAGAAATCATAATTGAAATGTCGAATTCCTCTGGCATCTTCCAGGTTGAAGAAACACTTGGCAAAAAAGTTGTTGGCAGTCCACTTGAAGATTATATTGAGATTACGGCAATGGTTACGCCAGTAGAAGCAGATTATGATAAAAGAATTGTTAGAGTAATAAAACTTAAGGGAAGAAAGTTCACAACAGAATAAAATTTACAGCACAATATCTAAATCCAGCTTCTCAGCCAGTTCCTTATATCTATTTCTTATTGTAACTTCTGTCACTCCAGCAACATCTGCTATTTCGCGCTGCGTCCTCCTCTCGCCACAGATTACAGATGCAATGTAAATTGCTGCAGCTGCTACGCCTGTTGGTCCTCTTCCAGATGTAAGCTCCTTTTCCTCAGCTTGCCTCAGTATCTCCAGAGCCTTTGTTTTCGTGTCTACGCTCAAGCTCAACAAGCTGCAGAAACGCTCTACATAATCCTGCGATGATGTAGGCATCAGCTTTAATGCTAATTCTCTAGAAAGAAAGCGATATGTGCGCCCTATTTCCTTCCTGTTTACTCCAGATGCGACACTTATTTCATCGAGTGTATGTGGCATTCCACACTGACGGCAAGCAGCATAAATAGTGGCGGCGGCCATTGCTTCCATACTCCTTCCTCTTATGAGATTTTTCTCTGCCGCCTTTTTATATATCATTGCAGCCACCTCTCTGACATTTCTTGGCAAAGTCATACTTGATGACACTTTGTTTAGTTCCGAGAGGGCAGAGGTGATACTCCTTTCTGATACTCCTCCAAATCTTATCCTGCGCTGCCATTTTCTAAGCCTGTATAACTGTGCTCTGTTCCTTGTTGGTATAGATTTGCCATGGACATCTTTATTTCTCCAGCCTATTACAGTGCTGAGGCCCTTATCTGTTGATGTATAATCTATAGGGGGGCCAGTCCTTGCTCTCCTTTCTCTCTGCTCAGAATCAAAAGCTCTCCATTCTGGGCCTTGGTCGATATATGAATCATCTATTACTAGACCGCATTCTTCACAAACTAATTCTCCTCTTTCATAGTCTTGTACAACATGCAAAGAACCGCATTCTGGGCATTTCCTAATTTCCTCAATTTCAGCCTTTTTTCTCATTATTCACTCTTTAAAATTTTTAAACTCTATATTAGTAATGATTTATAATATATATACGTAATGTATGCTTTGTGTTATAGAACGGGATAATTTAATTATCCTTTTTATTCTATTATTTCGACATTTATTGCTTTTGGTCCTCTTGGCTCATCCTTTATATCAAACTTAACCTTTTGTCCTTCTTTCAAAATTTCATCAGATTTTACATCAGACTGATGAACAAATACATCTTTTTCCATTCCTTCTACTCCTATAAATCCATAACTTTTTCCAGTCATCCATCTCTTAACTATTCCTTCCATTTTTCTTACCTCTTTTTATACAACGAGCTTATCATATATCTAGTTTTCTATAAGATGCAGAATCCTCAAAATATCCTCAAACCTGCTATATGGAATTATTGAAATTATTCAATGATTTCTCCTTTCTGGGTAACATTCTTAACCACTTTCTCCACCCTTTCTATTGCTTTCATTGCCCTCTTTATTTTTGTTTCTATATCGTCTTTTTCATCTAGAGCAAGTTGCAAATAACCCTTTGCTATGGCCAATGGATTGAAAAAGAAATGAGCAGTTCTAAGTTTAAATTCTCTCTCTTTTTCTAAAGCTTCTTTCACTCTTTCTTCTGCTTTTACCCTGTCTGTAATATCTATTGCAATTTCCATTCTAACTACTCTACCATCTGGCCATGTTATGGCGCGATCTATGCAGCGATACCATCTTTTATTTATCTTATTTTGAAATTCCCAGACATATACTTTTCCATAATTTTTACCTAAAATTTTATCATTCGTACAAAAGCTACAAGGTTCATCCAGATTCTGAAACACTTTGTAGCACTTTTTGCCGATAATCTTTTCACCAAAAAGTTCTTTAATAGTCTTATTTGCAAAAAGAATTTCATATGTTTCTGGATCTGCCACATAAATTGGTTCATCAATTCCTTCAAAGATGGATAGAAGTTGTTTCCTTTCCTTTTCAAGCTCCTGCTCGGCCATTTTTCTTTTAGTAATATCGACGACGTAGCCGTGATAATATGTTATTTTTCCTTTTGCATTTTTTCTTACAACAGTAAAATCATGAACCCATCTTACCCTTCCTTTGGCATCAATGATGCGATATTCCTGTTCATACTGGGTGACTCCTTTTTTCTTGTAGAATGCCGATTCTTCCAGAACCCTTTTTAGGTCATCTGGATGAATAATTTTATCATACATGATTTTGCCACTTGTAAAATCTTCTGCTTTATATCCAAAAACATCTTTTATATTGGGAGAAACATATTCAACTGGGATGTATCTCTTTCCGGCTTTCCATTTAAAAACAACGACTGGACCCCCAATAAATAACGCTCTTTCCTCCTTTAATGCTTCTAACAATCTTCTTTTCTCTGTTATATCTCTTACAATACCAAGGGCGTGTGGTTTATCATCATATGTTATTTTGCTCAGAGATAGTTCAACAAAAATTTCTTTCCCATCCAGCCTTTTCAGTCGTAATTCATAATTTTTAATTGAGATTTTTCCTGATAATGCTTGCTCAACATCCTTTATTATTTTCTTTCTGTCTTCAGGATGCAAAAAATGAAGCAAGTTTTTATCCTTTATGTCATCAAAGGATTTCGCACCTAGAATCTTGAGAAAAGAAGGATTGGCATATACTGGTTTATAACCAATAGCAAGAAATATCCCATCTGTACTATTTTCCGTCAAAATACGATATTTTTCTTCACTCTGTTTAAGCTTCTTTTCCATCTCCTTTTTCTCTGTAATATCTCTTATAATAATAAGTTCAGCAGGATGCCCTTTATAATCTATTATAGCAGCGGTAATTTGTACAAATATTCTCCTGCCATCTTTTCCAATAAGAACAGTTTCATATATATCCTTGACTTTTTCTCCCCTCATGCGTTTTTCATATATCTGAAAAACTTTTTCTTTTTCCTCTGGAGCGATAAATTGTATGAAATGTTTTCCAATGATTTCATTCTTTTCATAGCCACCAATTTCAAAAACTTTTGGATTTGCATATTTTATAATACCATCCTGGATAATGCAAATTCCATCATTGGCTTTTTCTACTAAGGTCTCGTACATTTCTTCTGCTCCTGTCATTTTGTTTACTGGTTGTCTTCTTAAATCTTTTTTGTTTTTTTCCGGTTTTTTCCAGCTCTTTTTACTTCTATTATTTTTCGCTACCATTCCAGAGCGGCATATCATCACAGCAGTGCAATAATGCCCTTGTTTTATTAATTTTTACTTGTAAAATAGCGCTGAGGGAGGGATTTGAACCCTCGCGGGGCATAAGCCCCACAGGCTCTCAAGGCCTGCGCCTTAGTCCGGGCTTGGCTACCTCAGCTCAAGAATGAATATAAAAAAGGGGTATAAAAAATTATAAAAAATGAATATGGGATGAAAGAGGTTTTAAGACTTCAGCATTATTTCTATGTTGACGCCATCGGGCACTTGCACTCTCATTAGCTGGCGAAGAGCTCTGTCTTGAGCATCGATTTCTATAAGTCTTTTATGTATCCTCATTTCCCACTTGTCCCAAGTTTCTGAGCCTTCTCCATCTGGGCTTTTTCGACATGGAACAATGAGACGTTTAGTTGGAAGTGGTATTGGGCCGCGCATTCTTATGCCAGTTCTCTCTGCTATCTTTTTTATTTGCTGACAAACTTCATCAACCTTTTTTGCATCTGTTCCTGTTAATGTTATCCTTGCTATCTGTGCCATATTACTTTATCTCTCTTGGTTCAACGTCTTCTACTACTCCAGCTGCAACTGTCTGTCCCATGTCTCTGATAGCGAATCTTCCTAGTTCTGGGAATTCCTTGGCCTTTTCTATTACCATCGGGCGTGTTGGCCTTACCTTAACCAGCGCTGCATCTCCTGTCTTCAAGTATTGTGGATTCTCTTCAAGCACTCCTCCTGTTCTTGGGTCGAATTTCTTGAGCAATTCCTCGAATCTGCATGCTACTTGAGCAGTGTGGCAGTGGAATACTGGTGTATAACCAACTGTTATAACAGATGGATGATTCAATACCATTATTCTTGCAATAAATGATTTTGCTACTGTTGGCGGATTATCAACATGGCCAGCTACATCTCCTCTCCTGATATCTTTCTTGCTCACTCCTCTGATATTTGCTCCTACATTGTCTCCTGGCTCTGCCTGTGGAATCTGCTCGTGGTGCATTTCTATGCTCTTGACTTCTCCAATCACTCCCTTTGGCTGTGTTGATGGAAGGAATATCAGCTTATCTCCTGGCTTCATTACGCCTGTTTCTATTCTTCCTACTGGCACTGTTCCTACTCCTGTAATTGAATATACGTCTTGGATTGGCCATCTCAATGGTTTATCAACTGGTTTTGGTGGCACTTTCAAGTTATTCAATGCTTCAATGAGAGTCGGTCCTTCGTACCAGTTCAAATTCTTCTTTTCAACAACATTGTCTCCTGCCCATGCAGATATTGGTATGTATGGAACATCCTTATATCCAATGCTTTTCAGTAGCTTCTCTGCCTGCGCCTTAACTTCCTCGTATTTCTTTGGATCATATGGTGGCTGTGTGGCATCCATTTTGTTTATGGCTACAATAAGCTGATCTACGCCTAATGTTCTTGCTAACCATGCATGCTCTTTTGTCTGGGCCATTACTCCTTCTGTTGCTGCAATAACAAGGATAGCTGCATCTGCCTGGCTTGTTCCTGTAATCATGTTCTTAACGAAGTCCCTGTGACCTGGAGCATCGATGATTGTAAAGAAATATTTATCTGTGTCAAAACGGCGATGAGCGACATCTATTGTCAGTCCTCTTTCTCTTTCTTCCTTTAGCCTGTCCATGACCCATGCTAGGGCAAAGCTCTCTTTTCCTTTTGCTTTTGCCTCTTCTTCGTATTTCTTAATTAAGTGCTCTTCTATCTGTCCAGTATCCAGTAGCAATCTTCCTACCAGTGTAGATTTACCGTGGTCGACATGCCCTATAATTACCAGATTTAAGTGGGGTTTTTCCGCTGGCATTTTAATCCTCCTGCTTGTAAATATTTTCGAATATATATATTTATTTGCTTACCTCAGTAAGCTTTCAGATATGGCAGAAGTATTTTAAAACTTTTTGGTCAGATGAATCAAATGAATGAATCTGATGCCGTATTAACGAGAAAATAAAAAGGAGCAAACGATATATCATCATATGAAAGATGTTAAAAGCAGTTTAATGCGAGAATTGATTCTCCTTTCGTTTCCATTCTATCAAAAAAGCTATAAAGAAAATTGCATGAAAATATGATGAAAGTGCCCTTTTACATTGTAAATGCCTTTACAGATAAACCTTTTAAAGGTAATCCTGCAGGTGTTGTCTTGCAAGCTGATGAACTCGATTATAAAACAATGCAAAAAATAGCAGCTGAGTTGAAGTTTTCAGAAACAGCTTTTGTTATGAATAGCCAGAAAGCAGATTATAAGGTGAGATTTTTTACTCCGAAGAAAGAAGTTGATTTATGTGGACATGCTACTGTAGCGACTTTTCATGTGTTGAGCAAAGAAGGTATTTTAAGAAAAAACGAAGTAAAAATGGAAACAAAAGCAGGAATTTTGGATATAGAAATAAAAGGCGAAGAAGTTTTTATGGAGCAAGCAAAGCCGATTTTTAAAGAAATTAAAATATCAAGAGAAAGAATTGCAGAAGCCTTGGGAATGGATAAAAGCGAAATTGCCAATTTACCAATAGAGGCAGTTTCGACAGGGTTATTTTCATTAAATATACCAATAAAAAGTTTACAGGCAATGCAGAACATGAAACCCCATTTCGATAAAATAAAAGAAATATGTATCGAAATAGATGTTGGCCTGTTTTTCCCATTCACATTTGAAACAGTAAATAAAGACTGCTTTGTTCATGCTAGATGCTTTGCCCCCTTATACGGTATTAACGAGGATCCTGTTACGGGAACAGCGAATGGTGCTTTGGGCGCTTATCTGGCAAAACATGGATTACTTAAAAATAAAACATATAGGGCAGAACAGGGATGTGAGACAGGAAGAGAAGGAATTGTAAGCGTGGAAGTAAATGAAAAAGTGAAGATTGGTGGGAAGGCATGCATCACTGTTAAAGGTAAAATTGAGGTATAATCATTTTTTCAGATATTCTGCCACTCTTCTGAATCCTTCTTTTATCACTCCAATATTCTCAACATGTGGCCCATAACTTATTCTCACTGCCTCTCTCAAACTGTCTCCAAATCCCTTGCCAGGAATAAACAGAACACCTGTATTCTTCAGCACGCGCTTCACAAATTCATCAGCATCCTCATTTACTCTCATTAAGGTATATAGTCCTCCCTGTGGAATTAAACGTGGCAAACCAAGAAATTCATCTATTGCTTCTATGGTAGCATCTGCAGCCTTCTTATATGCATTTCTAACTTCTTCCAGATATTTTTTCAGGCTGCCGTCTGCCAACGATTTATTTATATAGCTGGCAAGAGCAAATTGATGCATGGTATCGGGGCACAAAATAGTGCATTGCTGAACTCGCTCCATCGCTTCTATAATTTCCTTGCTGGCATCAACCCAGCCCAGGCGGCGCCCTAGACCGCGCCCCCATTTTGAGTTGCTGTGCAAAGCAATCATGAATGGATAATCAGCAGGGCTCCAAGAAAAGTATTTTGGCGGCGGAATGAAGCATTGTGTTTTGTAAGCGTAGTCAATTATCATGAAAGAGTTGCCATCATGGCACATGTCGGCGATTGTTTTGACAAAGGTGTCGCCAAAAACTTGTGATGAAGGATTGTCTGGAGAAGGAAACAAAACTATTTTTGGCTTTTCTTTCTCATATATTTCTTTAAAATCCTCTGCCATTTCCTCTTCACTTTTATACTCCCATTTTTCCGTATCCAAAACACGCTGCCTCACTATTTTTGCATCTCTCAAAGTCATTTTTATTTGGCCAGGATAGTTGGCATATGTGGGATCAAAAAGCAGAATCTTATCGTCTGGATTTGCTAAAGCAATGAGCAAATCATGTGTTAGCTGTGTCGAAGATTGTCCAATAATTATATTCTCTATGCCGAGCTTGACACCAAAAAGCTCCTTTTCCATTTTCGCAATGGCTTCTCTGCATTCCTCAAAGCCAAGCGTCGGGCTATATTTGCCAGCATCATGAAATTTTTCAACATCGGTGCATATATCTATATAATCCTGTCTCAATTGCTCTGGAGGATGATGCCCAACCCAGCCCCCGCCATATGAAATAACTTCATCTGGATTCAATCCCATATTGATAATATTCTGCCTGCTCGCCATTTTCATTATCTGGCGGATAGGAGAAGGTTCATTTATCATTTCTTGAATAAGCTTAGATAACTCCATGGCAAGATATGATGATCGGGAATATAATTTTTTTGAATGGTGAAATAAATTTATCCAAGACTAGAGATTGAAAATTACCTGTAGCAGCTTCATTATTGATCTTAATATATGCCATTCATTCAATTTATCAAACAATTCAACAAATAAGCTATATTTCTTTGGCATGGAAATTAGCAGTCCATCACTCCATTCACTTTCCATGCCATGCTCATCTTTTGCCTTAACTTTTATGGTGTAGTTGCCCATTGTATTCCACACATGTGTTGCATTCGCTATTTTTCCAGATTCAAACGGACCTAGCCATTGGCTGGTAGAGCCATCTCCCCAATCAAATTTGTAATATACCTTATCTCCATCTGGATCTGTTGTAAATGAAGAATATGTATACTCCCTTCCAATTTCTCCCGAAGTTGGGCCTGTTGGCCTATTTGGTTTATCTGGAGGATTATTGGCGAATACTTTTGTTTTAAATGTCCATATTTCTCCTGGTGTAGAATGGTTATATCCATCAAAGGCAATGACCTTCCAGTAATATGTTGTGTTGTATTCGAGCATTCCCGGATTATATGTTGTGGCGGATTGATTACTGCTTACTTTTGAAGGCGGCAAAGAGGTACCAAAATAAACATCATATGTTAACAAGTCATCATCTGGATCACTACAATCCCAGCTGAGAATAACATCTATTGCCACATCTGTTGAACCATTAGCTGGATATGGGTTGGTTGGCGGGTAGGGCGGCATGTTCTGTGGTTTATAATTTGTATCTATCATCTCTGCATACAACTCGTTTATATCCCAATATAAACTTTCGTTATACCAGAGCCTTATGTTGTTATATTCTGCTTTTATAGTGTTGTGTGCAATTGGGGAATACCAGAATTTGTAATGGGGACTGCCAGAAACATGATAGCCATCTCTGTAAATTCCAGCTGGAACACTCAACTCTTCTATGCCTGTACAAGTTAAAGTATGCTCCTCTATGTATACAGGAAAATCATATAGCACTTCATATGGAACAGCCAACTCTATTTTTGCTTCCAGATGGAGCCAGAAAGTGATATTTGGCACAGTCCATGTTTCGTTTACCTCTATTGGAAAATCATATGGTGATACAGCAGGGGTAACATTTTGCTTGAGTTCTATATCGGCGGAAAAAGCGTTGGTGACGAACATTCTTTCTATTTCTCCTTCCATATGAGCATTGAATGTTATCATTGCCAAATCTGATTTTCTAATATACAGTTGTCCATTTATTACGGTATTTTTCATTTCTCCTTCAATTACGCCTGCAATAGATACACTTCCTTCGACATTTCCTTCAAAATTTAAAATGTAATGCACACCATCATCATTTGTAACTTCAAAATGCATGTTTAGTGTCAAATCAGCAGATGCACTCGGTTGTTCGTATGAAATATACATATTATAATTCCAATAATCTCCAATTTCCCATACTGGCGAATCCGCTCCATCATTGATAAATAAAGTGCTGACTACAGGAAAAAATATTGATGCAATGAGTAATGCCATTGTATAAAATACCATTGGTTTTTTATCCCTCCTCATATCAACACTCCGTGCTATTAAATAGCACAATTATAAAGTTTTTAATTTATATAAATTTATTGTAAAATAATATGACAGCCAAGCCAGTTTGTTAAAAGAAAAAAGGGGAAAGGCAACTCTTCTTTTCTTTCTTAACTCAGGCATATCCTCCTATTTTAAGGCTTGGATCTCCAAGAAGTACCCATTGCTCCACAATTTTTGTGTCAATACGATCAACCATTGGTGGAAATGCATTTAGATAATAAGTTAAATCAGAGGCATGTGCTTCTCCAAGCATTTCTTTTCCTTCAGCATAGCTCTTGAAAAAGTGGATCTCCATGTATCTTCCTCTTCCTGTAAGACAATTTTCTCCAGGAATTCCATATCCAAAGCCTGTGTTGGCAATCGTTGCTATGCTTCCGCCCCCTATTTTTCTTGCAAGCCACCATCCAAAACATTCTGGAGTCCATTCTGATTTGTAATAAACCTCCTTCAAATGTCTTAATTTGAGAAGATTCAGTATACTTACATTGAACTGATTGTTATGGCAACCTCCTATGACGCAAATTGGGTACATGCCGTCGTTGGAAAATTTGTAAAAGCTGGTTACATCTATACCAATCCATGTTTCTTCATCTCCTGGAGGATGATTCGCCCAGCTCATCGGATTTCCATGGCCAGAGAAATACAAAAAGCCACATCCCTGGCTGACTGCATTTATTATATCCCTGGAGCCAGTTAAGTTGCCTGTGGATGTCCATAAAAATGTTGCCTCAAATCCATCCAAATATTTGAAAGCCTCAGCAGTTGCAACCTCTCCCTCATAATATGGGTCTCCTTCGCTCGGATATGTATCGCCTGCCACAGCAACAAATCTTTTGAACCAGTTGCTTCCATAGGCTGTTGTTTCATATGTAATGATTTTATCAACCATTATTTTCACTTCTGCCCTATTTCTGCAGGCGAGTCTGCCCACGTATACATCTGGATATAAGTCGAGGACATCCTTTCCTCTCATGTGCCATTCTCCAAAAACATCATTTCCATTGCTGTCCCAGTCCTCAAAAACTATGTCACCATCTTCATATTTGTATATGTCTGCAAAATACAAGTCGCTTATAAATTTCTTTTCTCCTCCATCATCTAGATAGGAATAGCGAACTGGCACCCACCATTTTTCTTCTTTAACTCCGCCATTTCTTCCACCGACAAGCAGAACATATTCTACACCCCATTCCTCAACTGCATTTTTTATGAAATATTTTATTTTTTCAGCATCATCTCTTCCGTTGGCTAGGAAATAATTTCCTCCATAAATTTCATCTAGGGTAACTATAATTGTTTTTAATCCATAGCTTTCCTTATGCTCTGCTAAAGGCTGTAAATCTTCTCTGAATTCTGCAGGAGCAATTATTAGCAAATCATATGCCCCATTCGTAAATAATGGCTTCTCTGAGGGCGAATAATATATATCAATGTCTATCTTATCCACATACTGTATTTCATTTTCTGCTGGAATATAGCGGGCAGGATAAAGATGAATGGTGAGATATATCACATGCTGCTTTCCATCTATGCCAGCTCCAATATTATATGAAATCCAGTTTGTAGGATATGGTTCATTACTTGCATAAATTTCTCCTTCTTTTGTTTCAACTTTGAAAGTTCCCATATTTGATGTGATTGAAGGAGGAGAAGGCATCACTTTTTTGCTCAAATGCATTGTTTTAATTTCCGATGTTTGAAATTCTATTCCTTCAATTTTTGTCCCAAATGGAAATTTCAGAACTTTTATTTCATATGGAATCGTTGGGTATCCATCTTTTATTAAATAATTATCTCTTCCTTCAAAATCAATAGCCACATATTCATCTTTTTCTTTAATTTCTGGAGGAGAGAAATCGAATGATAAATTGATTGCTTTTGCCTGCACTTCTCTATTATCATTAAAAATATTTTCTATTCCTGCAAATGCTGGAGTAAGCAAAATCGTAAAAATTACAATACTTATTATTCCTCCTTTTATTCTCATTTCTTTCACCAATCGCTAATCTTTTAATGATTTATAAGTGTTATTTAGGGCATGAATCAATCACGCAATCTTTTCCCAGTTAGAGAAATAAACACGTCTTCCAGAGTTGGTTCTGCTGTGGAAATTGATTTGATGTTTTTATCTGAGAGATTTTTTACTATATCAAGAAGTAAACCCTTTCTATCCTCGACGATTATTTTAAGCAGCCCATTTGCATAGCTCACCTGTTTAACACCCGGAACATTCTTTAAATCATTTATGGTGTTTTCATCGCAATCTACTTCAACTTCCAGAATCTTTTCCTTTTCCATTCTGCTTTTAAGCTCCGCCGGACTCCCTATTGTTATTATCTTTCCACTATCTATAATTGCAACTCTATTGCAGAGTGTATCAGCTTCTTCCATGTAATGTGTTGTAAGGAAAATAGTTGTTCCTTGGCTATTGATTTCTTTTATGAATTTCCAGATATGGCGGCGTGCTTGAGGATCTAAGCCAGTGGTTGGTTCATCCAAGAATAATAATTTTGGTTCATGAAGCATGGCAAGAACAAGGCTGAGTCGCTGCTTCATTCCACCAGAGAAATTTTTTACCAAATCATTTTTTCTATGTTCCAAGCCCATTATTGAGAGGAGTTCTTCGCTCCTCCTTTTTATCACCTTTTTGGGCAAATCATAAAGTATGCCATAAAAGAGAATGTTCTGCTGAGCTGTAAGCAATTCATTTAAGCTTGTCTCTTGGGGCAAAATGCCAATCAGCCTTCTAATTTCATTGCAATCTTTGTTGATATCATAACCGAAAATGCTTGCTTTTCCCCCTGTAGCTTTGAGCTGACAGGTGAGTATTCTTACAGTGGTTGTCTTTCCTGCTCCATTTGGTCCAAGAAATCCAAAAATCTCTCCTTCCTCAACATCAAATGATATTCCATCAACTGCAACAACGCCATTAAATGTCTTCTTTAATTTACTGACAGAGATAGCCTTCATTCTTCTCCCTCTCTCATTAATAAAATTACGCCGATGATGAAAATTGATAAAGCAAATATTGTCGAAATTGCAAATGGCAGAGCAATGTCTTTTATTTCAGCTCCACGCAACATGACATTTCGCAATGCCTCATTTATGTATGTAAGAGGAAAAATTCTAGATACGTAATACATCCATCCCTTGGTTATGGGAAAGAAAATGCCAGAGAGAAACATCATAGGGAAATTTATTAACATGCCAAGCTGAGAAGCTTCTTCAGCTGTTTTTGTTAAGCTTGAAATAACTAGACCAATGCCTATCATTGAAAGCATTCCCATGATGATAGCTAAAGCAAAAAGCCAGATATCGCCGGCTATAGTAACATTGAATAGAAATACAGCTACTAGAAGTAAAATGATTATCTGGATGCCTATCAAGAATACGTTACTCAATACCTCTCCTCCAACTATGGAAAATCTTGAAGTAGGAGTTGATAAAATTCTCTGCCTTATTCCTTTCACTCTATCTTCAACTAAAGAAGATGCCACACCTGTGACTCCTGTCCACATCATTGTCATGCCTATCAGGCCAGGCACGAGAAAATCAATATACTTTAATTCTTTTTTAACTGGAGAAAATCCAACAATGGAAACATTTATTGGATTTGCAATGCTTTCGAGATATATGGCTTCTTCGTCTGTAACATTTCCATATTCCTTTGCAAGCTCAATTTTCTGCTGGGCAATTTTCTGGCTAAAGGCGTCGATTATTCCATTTATTGTTCCTAAAGCAATGCTCTGCATATTCACATCAGCAGATTTATCATAAAAGATTGCCACGTTCACTTGCATAAATATAATTTGTGAGAAATTTTCAGGAATGAAAAGAACTGCTATAAAATCCCCATCTTCTATCAGCCTCTTTGCCATTTCATCCATACTTTCATCTGTCTTTTCTTTAACCACAACATCTATTCCTTCATACTCCTGAAAAATTGATATGAAGGCCTGAGTTATATTGTCATTGCTGCCAACAGGTTTAACAATTGCCATATTGAATGAAAATGCTCCATTTTCTCCACCAAAAACACTGCCAAAAATTATCATGAAAAGCAATGGATATAAAATCAGAAACGCAAGCAACTTCTTCTGATGCCACACTTCCGCAAGCCTACGCCAGCATATCACCAAAGCTTTCTTACACATCTCGGCAAAATTATTGCAGAGTATATAAATTGGTGGGGTTTTGGGAATTTAGAAAATTATGATATTGAATGAAAAATCAAAACATAAGTGCAGGGGGCGAGATTTGAACTCGCGAAGGCCTACGCCACAGGCCCCTCAAGCCTGCGCCTTTGACCGGGCTCGGCTACCCCTGCTTAATCTAAAATATGCATGGTTATTAAAATTTATTCACAGATGAAATGAGAGAAAATATGAAAATGAGATGATAGCGTCATTACTCAATCATGTGCAATAGGACTTTCATTTTCCGTTTAATCCTTAAAAAGAAAAAAATACATTTATTGGATATGCATTATTCTATTGTGAAATATATTGCACTGGTTGCAGTGATTATTCTTATTGCTCCTTTCGCATCGGCATGCAAAGATGTAATTGTCATGGATGAGGCAACAGCTGGCGACTACAATTTATTCATGAAAGTTCGCGATCCTTCTCGTCCAGGCTTACAAGTTCTTTTTATGGTTGATAAAGGATATGAATACACATATCATCATCCATGGAAGGGATATAACATTCCATATACAATTAAACACAAGCTTATTGGAGTAGCTACTTTAGACGACACTCCTCCAAATATAATAAAGGCGGGAATGCTGCTGAGTGATGCAGACATTGCATATGGCGACGCAGATAGCCCCACATTCTGGATAAATCCAACAAAGTATGCATGGGATGATTTTGATTGGCTTCGTTATGCAGCACAAAATGCAAGCACTGTTGATGAAGCTGTTGATAAACTCGAGGAAGTTAAAGACATGCATGCCCCTGGCATAGGAGAGAATTTGTTCGTTGTCGGAAGGGACAAGGCATATGTTATAGAGGCAGATGCATACCATTTCGTAAAAGAAGAAGTAAAGGACATTGCAGTTATGTCAAATTATCCGAAGCAACTGTGGTATAGCCGTCTTTTGAAAAAAATAGCGATTGCATCAAATTTTGACAGAGTGTATGAGGGGAATGTGAGAAGATGGCAGACTGTGAGGCTTGGAAGCATATATGGAGTAAAGATTCTCAAGATTGGGAATGACTGGATCATGGCAAAGCAGGTGCCAGTTGGGGAAAAAATTAAAATTGAAAAGGGAAAAGGAGCAAAAGTTGGCTATTTCTATGTTGAGCTTGAAGAAATCACTGGAAGGACTGCCAAAGTAAGAATAAGCTATGAATATTATGGGTGGGAAAATAAAGTTGCAGAGATGATCCGCCAGAAATATGGTAAACTAACAGTAATGGATTTAATGAATTTATCCCGTCTCCATTCAGAAGATTTGGATGGGCTGAGGGGATTTTGTGAAGGAGAAAAGAAGGCAACAATGATTTTCAAGATATATAAAAATGGTATACCCAGCATGGGATGGTTTGCTCCAGATCAGTGCGTATCCATTTATGTTCCAGTGCATATATGTGATAAACAGATTTATGAAGCATATAAGAATGGCGAGGCAGCTGAAATTGCTTTGAATTTACTGACTAAATTCGGGCACGGCGGTGTTAATTTCAGTAACGTTGAAAAAGTTTTGATAAAGGAAAATGAAAGAATGGAAAATCTTGCTTTGAAGCATGGTAATGAGGCAGATATTCTGACATGTGTTGATGTAGAGATGCAGAAACAAGCCATAATGACGGAAAAGCTATATCTGAATGCAAATAAGGAAGAGAGAGAAATATTGAAAAGAATATGGCAGACCGACTACTATCAAACAATCTGCAATATTGAACGCAATATTAACAGTTTTGATGAATATGGTCAGGAAATGCTTGCAAAAATAGCATTGAGCATAGGAAAAACAAGGGTAGATGTTGATGCCATAGTTAATGGAAGCGATTTATACAAGGATTACAACAAAGCAGAAAATCTAGTGCAGACAGGAAATTACAGAGAGGGGGTAAAAACAATCAAAAAAATATTTGAGGAGAGCGATAAAAAATTATTTGGCATAGTTCATAAAGGAGAGGAAAGCAATGAAGAACAGATTGTTTTAGTTGGTGCTTTCATAATTTTTGTTGCCATTGTGATAACCTTGGCAAAGAAACCAAAGAAGAAATAATTATAGATATTTCCTCGGATCAGTTATTTTTCCTTCTATTGCGCTTGCTGCTACAGTAGCAGGAGAAGCAAGATATACCTCTGCTTCTTTAGAACCCATTCTGCCTTTGAAATTTCTGTTTGTCGATGCTATTGCTACTTCATTGCTAGCTAAAATTCCTTCATGCGCTCCCAAACATGGGCCACATCCAGGATTCATTATTACGCCACCCGCCTGAATGAATATATCTATGAGCCCTTCTTCTAATGCCTGCTTATAAATTTTCATTGAAGCTGGAAAGATGAGGAAGCGTATGCCATCTGCTATTTTCTTTCCCTTCAGTATCTGAGCAGCTATTCTTAAATCCTCTATTCTTCCGTTGGTGCATGAGCCTAAGACAGCCTGATTTATTTCCTTGCCCTCAACATCTTCTATGTTTTTAACATTATCAACAGTATGTGGACAAGCTACTTGCGGAGATAGATCGCTCACTTCAAATTCAAGCTCCTTTTCATATACGCCTTCACCATCTCCTCCAAATAAAGCAGCTTTTGCTCCCATCTCCATTGACATGTTGGCTATCGTTATCTTATCTGCCAATGCCATATTCTCAACGACGCCATAATATTCGCATGCCTTGTAATTAGCTCCATCTGCCCCTAACTCGCCTATAATATGAAGAATAATATCCTTTGCAAAAACTCCTTTTGGTAAATTTCCTGTTACTGTTATCTTAAATGTCTCTGGCACTTTAAGCCATATTTTGCCAGTGGCCCATACAGCAGCCATCTCCGTAGCCCCTATACCCGTGGAAAAAGCTCCTAAAGCACCATAGCTTGTTGTGTGGCTGTCTGTGCCTACTATAAGCATTCCCTTGCTGGCGTGCCCTTCCTCAATCATCACCTGATGGCATATGCCATAGTTTATATCATAAAAGTTCTTTATTCCATGCTTTTTAACAAATTCCCTTATTTTTTTATGATTCTCTGCCGTCTTTATTGTATTTGCAGGCACTCTATGATCAAGGATAATAACAATTTTATCTGGAATCTTCAGAGGCATGCCTATTTCTTCGAATTTTTTTATAACCAAAGCAGCATTATCATGACTCATTGCCTTATCAACGCTTGCTTCAACTATATCTCCTGCCTCAGCTTTTACACCACTCTTCTCAGATAAAATTTTCTCTGCCAGAGTCATTCCTTCACCTTCCTTACAACATCCAGAATTGTTCCATCTCTATACTCTACAACTGCTACAATTTCATCGCTAAACTTTGGCTCTTTTGGTTCTCCTACTAAGTTTATAGCTTTCTTATACAGCTCTTCGATATCAACAATCTCCATCTTCCCTTTAACTGCTTCAATCAAATCTTCTCTCTCCGGATTAACAGCTATTCCTCTATCTGTGACAATAACATCAACAGTATGGCTTGGCGTTGAAACGGTAGTAACTTCTTTCCTTATAACAGGCACTCTCCCACGAAGCAAAGGAATGGTTATTACAGTAATATCACTACCAGCAGCAGCATCTTGATGCCCTCCAATACCATGCAAAAGTAACCCATCCGAATGTGTATTTACGTTGACATTGAAATTCAAGTCAACTTCTGTTGCTCCTAAAAAGCAGGCATGCTGGCGATTAACGACGCATCCGCAAGTATGAGGATCGCCAAACATTATGTGAGATACTTCAACATGATCAGGATCTTTAGCTATTGATTCCACAGCTTTTAAATCGAAGCTCTGCCCATCCAAAATTTTTCTTATCGTGCCGTCATGAAGCATGTCAACAACGTAGCCAGTTATACCACCCATGACAAAATCTCCCACTATACCATTTTCTTTCATATAATCATGCAGGAATTTTGTTACAGCCAAGCTTGTTCCTCCTGCTCCTGCCTGAAATGAAAAGCCATCTTTTATTATGCCAGCACTTGCCAGAAATTTAACAACATTTTTTGCAATGTTGAGGCGGGCCGGGCTTTTTGTTATTCTCATTGTGCCAGTTTGGATGCCAGCAGGATCACCAATTTCATCTACTTCAACAACATAATCGACATAAATTTGGGGAATGGAAATTGGCGTTACAGGATAAGGTTGCAGGTTGTCGGTGATAACTATGACATTGTCTGCATGGAAAGCATCTGCATAGGCAAATCCCATTGCTCCAAAAGCTGATTTTCCAAGCATTCCATTACAGTTGCCGTATTCATCAGCCATAGAAGCGGCGATAAAGGCAACATCTATATGTAACTCTCCACTTCTAACTGCTCTTGCTCTTCCTCCATGGCTACGTAGCACAACAGGCTCTTTCATTCCATGTCTTGAAACATACTCGCCAAGAGGGCCATTCAGGCTACCTTCTATTGATGTTATTACACCATTTTTTATATGTTCAATGAGCTTTTCATGAACTGGGAAAAGAGCTGTTGGAGCAAGCTTTATATTTTTTATTCCCATCTTTGCTATTGTATCAACAACCATATTGACAACATAGTCACCATTTCGCAGATGATGATGAAAAGATATAGTCATTCCGTCTTCTAGCCCAACCTTCTTTATTGCGTCCTTGATTGAGGGCAGCAATTTGCTTTCATCTGGAAAAACAGCTTTTAATGGAGGGGCATATCTTCTGCCAGTAGGCTTAAAAGAAAAAGGGCCATTGTATGGCTTATATTTTCTCCCTGCAATTTCTTCCGGCACCTCTCTTCCAACTGCATTGAGCATGAAGGAAAATAGTGTAGCATTTATAAGAGTATTGGAGGTGTATGCATACCTAGCTGTATTTCCACAAGCACTTTCCAAAAGCATGCAAAAAAGGTCTCTAATCTCTTTGTTTTTTATTATGAACAATTTGGCTGCAGAGAAGGATGCCAGTCAAAGATATAACCATTGAATTTTAAAATATCTCTTCCAAACATTCTTATTATCCATTCTGCATCAATTGGCTTGGGAAGCTTATAATGCCATCTATCCCAGTAGTTTCCATTGTAATAATTTTTAGATACTTTAACTTTTAATGGGGAAAAGCGTATTTCAACCAGCACTTTTTCATATACTTCTTCCCACTCTTCGTCGGTTCGTAGTATATCATTTCTTAGAATATGATGGTTATATACAGTTCCCAATCTTACAATGGCTATGCTATTTTTTCTTTTATTACCATCCATTCTGTTGTATTTGATGGTATTATTAAAAACTGGAAAGTCAATATCTGCACCTATACTATTCATTTTTATAGCAGTTTC
>Ga0180300_10000182_pt1 | contig 25776 bp, 14 predicted proteins | sample GuaBasSediGuay15_FD_121798 | JGI IMG/M metagenome (GOLD analysis project Ga0180300, IMG submission 121798) | Subseafloor sediment microbial communities from Guaymas Basin, Gulf of California, Mexico - Guay15, Core 4569-2, 21-24 cm | ecosystem: Environmental > Aquatic > Marine > Hydrothermal...
GGTGTATATGTGAATGATCCATTGTTATTCAAGGTTAATATTCCATGTGAGGTGGTGCTTATTAGTACTGCTGTTAATGGGTTTGGTCCGCTATCTGGGTCGTTATCGTTACTTAGTACTCCTTGTGCTGCTACATTAAGTGTTGTATCTTCATTGGTTGTATATGAATCATTATTGGCAATAGGTATATCATTTGTACCTATAACTGTGATAGTTACAGTAGCGTTGTTAGAATAATTAGTTCCATCATATGCTTGATAAACGAAGGTGTCTACCCCATGGAAATTTAGGTTAGGTGTATAGGTAAATGAACCATTTCCATTTAGAATAACAGAACCATTTGTTGGATTAGTTATAAGTATAGCTGTTAGATTATCACCCTCTATATCAGTATCATTAGATAATACTCCTATGCTAGCATTTATATTAAGAGGAGTATTCTCTTGAGTTGTATAGGAATCATTATTAGCTACAGGTGGATCATTAACACTTATAATGCTGATATTTACAATAGCTGAATCTCTACTAGAATCATCATCCTCTACTTGGTATTCAAAGGAGTCAGAGCCATAATAATTAGCATCAGGTGTATAAAGTATTTCTCCAGTTGTAGTGTTAACATTTGTAGTTCCATGGTTTGGACTACTTATAACTGTGACAGATGATGGGTCTAGTGTTCCATCAGTATCATAATCATTATCAAGTACATGAATCCATATAGGTGTATCTTCATTTGTAGTAACAAAATCATCTGCTGCTACAGGTGGAACATTTGATACATTTATCAATTTATATGTAGTATTTGATACTCCATCATCATCGGTAACAGTTAATGTAACATTATAGATTCCATCATCAGCATAAGAATGCGTAGCATTCCTATCTGTTGATGTATTACCATCGCCGAAATCCCAATGCCAGTAGACAATATAGCCATCAGGATCACTAGATTGATCTATAAATTGAATTACATCTGAGGTATCTGGAAGTTCAGGATTATAGGTAAATTTAGCAATAGGTGGAACTGCAGATACATTTATCTGTTTTGATATTGTATCTGTCTCTCCATCATCATCAGTAACTTTAAGGAATACATTATACCATCCAGGGTTACTATATTGATGAGTTGGATTTTGATCACTACTAGTATTTCCATCGCCGAAATCCCAATACCAGGAAACGATTGTTCCATTTCCACTATCTGTTGATAAATCTATAAATTTTACAATATCTAGGGTATCTGGATGCAGGGGAGACCAAGTAAAATTAGCAGTCGGTGGATAAGTTGCCCATGGATGAAGAAGAGGATAATTATCTCTATTGTTATTTCCCTCTATATCATATGGTGTATCTATAATAGAATCATTATCACTATCATAGGCTCCTTCAGATGGTTCATTATAATCACTCCAATAATTACCACCTGAAGGATAACCATTATCCCATGTGTTTGTACAACCATCGTATGCTTGAGATACCTTATACCCTCTATATAGGTTATTATGATATATCTGATTATTTGTAGATTTTTGCAATGTATTCTCAATCCTAATAGTCTGTCCAGTATTATATGTTACATTTACAGTAACAGTTGTTATATTAGAATATGTTAAACCATCATATGCTTTGTATGTAAAACTATCTACTCCAATGAAATCTACATCTGGGGTATATCTAAATGATCCGTTTGAATAGAAAGTCAAACTTCCATTTGTAACACTGTTTTCAAGTATAGCTATAATTGGACTAGGTCCATCATCAGGATCTATATCATTCCTTAGTACACCTGGAGCTTCTACTAGGATAGTTGTTTCCTCATTTGTCTCATAAGTATCATTTGCTGTTATCGGTGATAAACCAATGCTTCTATAGGTTTTAAAGCATCCATCATTGTTTTTCATTTGTATCCAGTCTTCTCCCTTAGAAAACCATAAGCTACCTTTTGGATATAGATTATCTCCATACCCCCACTCATAATAATTGCTGCTATCTCCACCCGATGTATAAAGTACAATAGCATAAGGTCTATCTTTCTCTACAGAGATATCTGGAAAATCAAAGGTTATCCAGGAATATACTGAGTATACATTATACGGTGGTATACTAGTGGAAACTATAACGTTACCAGACACGTTTTTCTCTCTTACCTCTAAAATGATATCATTTGGAGGTATACCTTGCCTTCTAAGATAGATATCAATTTTTGTTAGAATTGTGGAGTTGGAGTAAAATATCTGAGCCGTTTTTTTAATATCATATATTTTAAGATCATAGCTATACACTGTCTGCTGTTGATCTACCTCCTCTGTTGAAGCATTAGCTTGCCTGACATAGAGATTAACATGGGCAATATTTGAAATTAAATTTTCATCATCTCTTACGGCGTATGTAAACGTATCATTACCATTGAATCCACTTGATGGGGTATATGTAATACTCCCATTGGATTCAATTATTGCAGTACCATGAGAAGGTGGGGTATTTATGGTGACCGTTGATGTATCTATTATTCCATCGGGATCATAATCATTTTTTAGTATGTTAACTAAGACAGGGGTGTTTGATAAAGTCCAGGCACTATCATCTATAGCAACTGGATGATGAGAGAAATCTGGTTTGATGATATTTCCTATAATAGTATTGAAATCTGATTGATCAAAAATATAGATTCCATATTCTCCATATATAATGGTATTAGATTTTATAAGATTATACGTTGAGTTTTTAATTCTCATTCCATAATCACAGTTGTTTAAAATTTGATTATAAATAATATTATTGTTCCAAGAGGAAAATATTCCTATTCCATCCTCATTATTAGTTATACTATTATTTTCCATTGTTATATTATATGAATTTATGAGGAATATCCCTCGAAGATTATTCAAGGTAATATTATTATTTGAAATACTAAAATTCCTACTGTTTACATTTAGATATACCCCGTAATCATTATTTGAAATTAAACTATTTTTTATCTCGCAATGGAAGCTAGCTCTGGCATATATACCGCTATCTGAATTATTGTGTATTATAACATTGGAGATAAGATTCCATCTGGCATTATCTAGCATTATCCCATAATAACTTCCATTTGTTATCGTGAAATTTGAGATGTAGACTGGATCAACATCTACCTTCACAGTATTATCAAGATTTCTCCCATCGATAATTGTTGTATCCTTATTTTCACCTTTTAGATATACTGATTTATTGACATGTATATTTTCTTGGTATATCCCACTATAAACATAGATTATATCGCCATCAGATGCATTATCAATAGCAGCTTGTATACTACTATAATTCCCTGGTCCAGAGCCACCGACATATAATGTGGATCCATTAAAAGAAGGAGCATCACCAATTGGAGATAGATTAAATTGTATGGATCTCACTTCACTAATATCTATGGAAGATGTTAATGAACCTCCACCCATATAGATAGAACCGATCATCATTATAGATGCTACCCAAGTAAAAATATACTGTTTTCTAAATAATATATTTGTCATTATATCACTAATCCTATGTGCGGCTATATTGGCTATATTAATACATTATACATTAAAATAATTTAAATCTTACTATATATTAAAATATTAATTAATATCCAATACTAGGTTAATATCCAGAGATTAAAATTTTTGATTTGAAAAACTTCAAATTCTCACTAGATAACTTTGATGATATATTTAAATCATAAAATGAGGTAAGGGTAGCTGATTTAGGTGGATGAAAAGGAGGTGACTATTGAATTCGCTAGTATAAATTTTAATCTACACTTGTTAAATAGAAAGTATGATAAAGGTAGCCTTTAAATAGGAAAAGCTGTATACTGGCTTACTCTAATCGATTAGGTGTCTCTATGGCTATGGGGATTAATGCTGCTAGGAAATTGAAGAAAGACAGAAAGAAGCAACGGTGGAGTGATAGATATTATAAGAAAAGGGTACTCCATTTAAAGGAAAAAGCAGATCCACTTGAAGGTAGTGCCCAGGCTAGAGGCATCGTTATTGAGAAAGTAGGTATTGAAGCAAAACAACCAAATTCTGCTATTAGAAAATGTGTTAAAGTACAGTTGATTAAAAATGGTCGTCAGATCACTGCTTTTGCACCTGGTAACAACGCTATTAGTTTCATTGATGAACATGATGAAGTATTAGTTGAAGGTATAGGCGGACGTATGGGTAGAAGTTATGGTGATATCCCTGGAGTTAGATTTAAAGTTATAAAAGTGAATGATGTTTCACTCCAAGAAATGGTTAAAGGGAAAGTAGAAAAAGCAATGAGACGATAAATATGGTAGAAGAGGAGAAAAAACTCTATAATTTTTTCCAGATGCTAGCGAAATATGATCCAGAGAGCGTTAAGATAGAAGACAAAGGTTTAGCTAGATATATGAACCTTGATACTAAGATAATATATCTAGGCGGCATTTATGCAAATAAAATGTTCTCTAAGGCAAAGGTTCCATTGGTAGAACGGTTAATCAACAATGTTATGCGAACGGAGAAATATAATGGTAAGAAGATTAAGGCATATAAGGTTGTTAGAGATGCTTTTGAGATTATAGAGCGGAGGGAGAAGAAGAACCCTATACAGGTTTTAGTTGATGCTATTCAAAATTCTGCTCCAAAAGAGGAGACAACTAGATTACGTTTTGGTGGTATATTGGTTCCAAAAGCAGTTGACACTGCCCCTCAGCGTAGATTAGATATAGCTCTACGTAACCTATGTTTAGGGGCAGTTGCAGCTACGCATAAAAATAAGAAAAGAATGGAGGTTTGTCTAGCAGAGGAGATTATAAAAGCTTCTAAAAATGATGTAACCTCCTATGCAGTGGCGAAGAAAAACGAAACTGAGCGTGTAGCTAAATCAGCTAGATAAATGGAGAGATGAACGATGGGTAAAAAAGAGGATAACATTCGTAAAGCAAAAGATTTGATGACAAAACTAGATCATATTAGAAATATTGGAATTGCAGCGCATATAGACCATGGAAAAACTACTCTATCAGATAACCTACTCGCTGGTTGTGGTATGATTAGCGAGGAGTTAGCAGGTAAACAACTTGCTTTGGATTTCGATGAACAAGAACAAGCTCGTGGTATCACCATTAACACTGCTTCTGCTTCTATGGTACACGAGTTTGAAGGTGAGGAGTATTTAATTAATCTTTTAGATACCCCTGGTCATGTTGACTTTGGAGGAGATGTCACCAGAGCTATGAGAGCTGTTGATGGTTGTATTGTAGTAGTATGTGCAGTAGAAGGAGCTATGCCTCAAACAGAAACTGTTATACGTCAGGCTCTTAGAGAAAATGTGAAACCTGTTTTATTTATAAATAAAGTTGACCGTCTCATCAATGAACTAAGGGTTACACCAGAGGAGATGCAAGAGAGATTTGTTAAGATCATTAGGAAATTCAATGAACTATTAAATAAGATGGCTCCAGAGGAGTTTAAAGGTAAATGGAATGTTAAACCAGAGGATGGTAGTGTTGCTTTTGGCTCTGCATACTACAACTGGGCTATCTCTGTTCCATATATGAAGAAATCTGGTTTAAATTTCAAGGATATATATGAGCATTGTCAGAATAATGATCAAAAAACATTGGCTAAGAAATCACCTATACATGAAGTAATACTTGATATGGTTGTTGATCATCTACCTTCTCCTAAAGAAGCGCAGAGGTATCGTATTCCAAATATATGGAGAGGAGATCTGGATAGTCCTATTGGTAAAAGTATGTTGGAAACGAGACCAGATGGACCTCTATCTCTTATGATTACAAAGATTATCATGGATCCCCATGCTGGAGAGGTAGCTGTTGGCAGACTCTATAGTGGTAAGATATCTAAGGGACAAGAGGTTTATGTTATAGGTAAACCTAAACCAAACCGTGTACAGCAGGTAAATCTAATGGTTGGAGCAGATAGAATACCAGTAGAGTTTGTTACTGCTGGTAACGTAGTAGCTGTTACAGGTATAAAAGATGCTGTTGCTGGTAGTACTGTTGGTGATACTCCTGATATGGAACCTTTTGAGAGGATTGTTCATATCTCTGAGCCAGTAGTAACTGTTGCAGTAGAGGCAAAACATACTAAAGACCTACCGAAGCTTATAGAGGTGTTAAGAACTATTTCAAAAGCTGATCCAAGTATACATGTAGAGATTAATCAAGAAACTGGTGAAAACCTTATGTCTGGTATGGGTGAACTACATCTAGAGATAACAGAATATAGGATTAAAAATGATTATGGTGTAGATATTGTTACATCTGAACCTATTGTTGTTTATAGAGAATCTGTTGCAAAGAAGACACCTCAGAAATTTGAAGGTAAATCACCTAATAAACATAATCGTTTCTATATTGAAGTAGAACCTCTACCAGAGAACATTATAAAGGCATTGTATAATAATGAGATTCCTAGTAATGTTAAGAAATATAAGAAAGAAGTTGTAAAAGCATTACAGGATTTAGGAATGGATAAAGAAGTTGCAAAAGGAGTTATCGCTATAGAAGGTTTGAATATCCTCACTGATGTAACAAAAGGTATACAGTATCTCTCTGAAACCCATGAGCTTATAGCTCAGGCTTTTGCAGAGGTTATGAGAAGTGGTCCATTAGCAGCAGAACCATGTCAAGGTTTATTAGTTAAATTAGTTGATGCTAAGTTACATGAAGATGCTATTCATAGAGGCCCCGCTCAGGTTATACCTGCTGTTAGAAATGCAATCTATGGTGCAATGATGACATCAGATCCTATACTATTAGAACCAATGCAGAAGGTGTTTATCAGTACTCCCCAGGAACTTATGGGAGATGCATCTAGAGAGTTAACTCAGAGAAGGGCAACAGTTAGAAATATGACTACTGAGAAGGATATGGTAAACATAGATGCTAAAGCACCTGTTGCTGAGATGTTTGGTTTCGCATCAGCTATTCGTTCAGCTACAGGTGGTAGAGTACTATGGAATACAGAGAATATAGGCTTTGAACCTCTACCAAAGGCCCTACAAGATGAGGTAATTAGAAAGATAAGAGAACGTAAAGGATTAAAACCTGAACCTTATCCTCCAAGCTACTATATGGATTAAAAAACTTCAATTTTTCTACCTAATTTTTTTTCATTATTTCTCCTCTTTAAATTTGGCTAAAATTTTTAATAATATTAATGTAAAGTAAACCAACGTATGCAACATTTTTCAAGGAGAATATGCTGCTTTTCATTTACAATATGAAGAAAGATATACAACATTAAGTTTCGTTTCCAATAAAATAGAATGTTAGTAATCTAGATTTATAATACAGTTAAAAAAGGTTTTAATACCCCTATCTCTTTTACAAAATTGGGTGGCGATGCACATGGAAAGAGGTGTTATACCGATTGATAGAAACTATGAATTTGAGTATAGATACTATGAGAGAGATCCAAATTTCAAATATTTCAATAGGAAATTCGAAGTTTTACTATTAAAAAAGAATGCATTGGGTAGAGAATATATTTTACATATGGATAATAGTGATACTAGGAAGATAACTCCAACTGTATATAAAGCATCTAGTAAGAAGAAGTATGATTTTGGTGTTACGTCTCTAAACTGGAATGATATAAAAAATACATTTCTTGATTTCGTAGTTGAAGAGATAGGCGAAAATAATAGGAAGATAGCGAAGAAAGCCTTAGGTAAACTTGCTTCTCCAAAGATTTAATCTGATGTTATACGATATTTACCATACGTTGGCTCATATATCCTTCCATCTCTCACCATTTTATCAAGGATCTGTTCAACTTTCTTTGAATCCATCCCTTGTGATTCTGCTTCAATTAGTATCTCATTTCTAGCTGCTAATCCTTCTTTTGATTCATTACAGATTTGTCTTATAATATCAATTATAGTTCTCATTCTCTCCTGCTGAGAATGACTTACACCTGTAGCTATGATATCTATATCTATTCTCCCTGTTTCATAGTCAAATCCAACTCTTCTCAGATAGGCGTTTATAATATTTATCGCTCTCCTTGCATCTTCTACTGTAACTTCATTACTTAATCTAACTCTTGCGCTAGCTTCAGCTAGTCTTACAAATGCTTCAAGTTGACGGGGTGTAAAAGGTACTGTTTCCTTTGATTGATTACGTAGATCTACATAGTAATCTTTTATTAAATCCATAGCTTCTTCTTTCATAACTGGAAATACATTTCTCTTAGCATATGCAACATATTTCCTTATAAACTCTGGAGAAAAAGTTGGCATAACAGATTCCATAAGTTCTTCCTTTTCCTCTACAGTATATCTAGTTTCCCTTGATTTAGAGATATTTTCTTGCATCTCCCCAGCTTTATGGGTTCTAAGAACATGTGATGCTAGAGCAGTATCCCTCTCTCTACTAGGTTTATCTACAATAGAAAATATCAAATCAAATCTTGATAGTAAAGCTGGTGGCATATTAATTTGCTCTGCTATAGGTATAAAATCATCAAATCTACCAAGTTTTGGATTAGCTGCTGCTAATACAGAACATCTAGATTTTAATGTAGCATTTATACCAGCTTTTGCAACTGATATCTCCTGTTGTTCCATTGCTTGATGTAGAGAACTTCTATCCTGTGGATCCATTTTATCAATTTCATCTACACAAGCTATACCCATATCAGCTAATACTAGAGCACCTGCTTCAAGTGTCCAATTTCCCTCTCCAAATTCATCTCTCACAGCCGCTGCTGTTAAACCAGCAGCAGAGGATGCTTTACCAGATGCATAGATGCTACGTGGAGCTAGTTTTGACATATAATGGAGCATCTGTGATTTAGCAGTACCCGGGTCACCAACTAGTAGAGTATGGATATCACCACGTATATATGATCCATCTGGCATATGTTTAGCTATACCTCCAAATAACTGTAATACAAGAGCTTCCTTCTCAACTTCTAAACCATAGATAGTAGGTGCCATACTTTGCCGCATCTTCTCATATATCTCTGGATCCTTACTCACCTCTAAAATTTCTTTTTCATCTTCTTCTGTAATCTCTACTTCTTCAAAAGCTAGTTGTTGATTCTCTATGCTAACTGCCTCCATAATTTTATCAAAAGATGTTAGACGAAAGGTTCCGCGTCTACGTTGTATAGAATGCAGTATACCATTTACAATTACTCTATCCCCTGGTGATATCTCTCCTACTAGGTCATCTTCTAGATAAACTGTTATCCTCTCTGGTTGGGCTCCTCCTCTAAGACCCTCCGGGTTTTCCTGTATCTCTATCTTCTGGAAATCAATAAAAGTAGAATGCGCAGTGGATAGTTTAAAAGAAGATACCCTACCGCACCCACCTTGATCCTCATAACACTCTAATGGTTCTTTTAATATATCTTCATCTTGTTCTACTCTTATTATAGCGCCACATTTTTGACATATAAATGCAGCTACCTGTAGTTTTGGTCTGACCTCTGTACGTTTTTTAACAAGTCCTTCTACAGCTTTTAGTTTACCAAGATGTTGAGCTCTAATATTTCTTATACCTATATGATGTAAATCAGGTAGATCTGTTACTCTAAAATGAAGTTGTATCTTCTGTCTAGCAGCTACATCAATATTCTTCAAAGCTTCTTCTGCATTAAATATAGTTTTACGGGGATCTTCAGTTAGTTGTTCTGCTAACTCTGGGGCTGCTCTATCAATATCCCAATATTTTACATATATACTCTTCTTCTCTGGATATTCAAAAGCTACAGTTTCTATCTCTGATTTATAGTATTCCTCGAAGAAATTCTGCCAGATATCGACGAGAGCAGGGTCTTTTAGTAACTTCATATTTTAATCACCTCTGAGATTGAGAGATATTGACGGGTGTAGAAACCCCTCGAGTGGATGCACGTTTCATCCATTGATTACCCATCTGCCTTCTCAACCCCGTTCACCCTTTGAGCATCGGTAGTTTGCGGTAAGGCTGCTCACTTCCGTGCCTCGCCCGGTTCCCGCAATAAAGATGAGTGTATAACCCTCCGGTTATACAGACTCATCACCTCCAATCCCAAAGGACAGGGTTTCATAGTCGGACAGATGGATCAATGGATGCTCGTTACACCGCCTCTCAGGTTCGACCCCAGCGTATCGGCGATTTCTGGTTACAGGGAACGCCTACCTCCCCGGTCTATTCTACACCTCTCGTCATCTCTCATATCCTTATTATAAGGAACGTCGTATAATAGTTAATAAGTTTCGGAAGAATTGGAAGAAGATTAGAGCCATGGAGATAGATAGAAAGGCTATATCTCTAGCTATATAAATCCATGCCTGCGAGAGGTCATCTCCACTGCCAGATGCAGCAATCTTACCAGCGTAATAGGAATCTACGATCAATAGAAACACTGCTATTGCTGCTATGAAGAATAAAACTATGTTTATATAGAAAGACCAGCGGTACCAGGTTCTTCTGCTTATATGGGTAATTTTTTGCTCATCCATAATATATCTCAACTCCATCTAACAATACAATATATATATTTGAAGATTATGCATAAAAAGACATCCACCGAAGATATAAATTACTATATTTTTTTATGTGATATAAAAATTCTATAGGAAATCTGTTAATCTTGTTTTTCTAACTTTATCACTCATAAATAGAGAGTTAATAGATTTCTCAACTAGTCTTATACGTTGATAAGCATAGGGTGGTATATGATATTTTTCAGCTATCTCCTTAGAGATATCGAGATATTTTTTCACAGATTTTTCATGTACTGTAAGACTTAGTTTACCATTACATTTCCTGCATCTACCTGATAACGGTATCCTCCTATATGTTATATTACAAGTTGGACATCTAACTGATTGTTTACTGAAAGCCCTTAGATTACCTAGTATATCAGGTAGGAAATGTCTTTCTATAACCTTATATGCTACATCTGCTTCATCAACTGCTCTAATTTTTGCTGCAAGTTCTAATTGTGCGTTCATCTTATCCATCATAGTTTTCAAGGTTTTATATCTAGATGTTTTTGGACCCATTGAGATATCACTAGTATCATGAGTGAAACCAAAACCTTCATATTGCATAGCGGTACCAAGTTTTGTTGAAACAGTACCCATTATATCTTCTAACTCTTTAGGTTTTGCATGTCTAAGCGTAGCTTCATAGAACTCTAATGGATATCTCGCTAATGTATCTAGATTATGTGCTTCTTTATCTACCTCTGCAGGATCAAGACGAGTAGTAAGTATCAATGGTAGATCCATTCTCCCTCCGCGTTTATCTGGTATATATGCATGGGAGAAGTTTAATAAAGCATCCATCAGTAGCATAACTCCATCTTCATCTCCATCGCAATTTCTACGTTTAGCAGCATGATAATATGGATGTGCAAAACATACCTGTGCATCAGTGAAACCAATTATCCTTGCTAGAGAACCAGCTGATGTATGTGGTGCTAAACCTATAACAAGATGACCTATTAGATCCTCTAATTTCCTAACTTTATAGAATTTCTCTTGATTATAAAATTTCACCAGTAGATCATCTATAAAATTTGCTACTTTCATAAAATATTCAGCACAGGCTTTAGAGATAACTATATCCTGTACTTTAAGTTCACATATCTGTTCTTCATATTCTAAAGGTTCACCTAGATAATCATGTGTATACCCGAGTTTATATAATTTATCAATGGATACATGGATCTCTCTAGGTTTAAAATGCGTAAGTGGTGCATCTGTCATATCAAATCTTATAGTCCCATCTTTGAATACTGTTACATCATGTCTAGCTCTCAGTATACCTTTCTCTAAGGGTTCAGGTGTTTTATATTTAGATATTGTTCCCTGTACACCTTTAATATTTTCAGGTATATCTCTTAATCTAAGTTTCTTCCTTGCATCCTCTAATTCTGTAGATATATTTATTTCAAAAAATTCTATTCTATTCTCTATCTGTTCTGTATGAGCACCACATTGACATTGTATTTTATAAGTTGTACGTCCACATTTTGGACACCTTCTCTTCCCAGCTTCCACCTCTATATGGTTGTATTCTGCTGCTTTACTGAATAAACGTTGATTTGTTCCATAGTGTCCAAGTGGAAATAATACATGTGGAGGTGGTCGCATTTTCCTCTCTGCTGCTTTCTCAGGTCTACCCATTCTAGTACCTATACGAAACGGCGCTTTCTCTCTAATTATTAAACCAGATAGATGAGAAACTAGGGATATAGTATCCTCCAAGTTTTCCTCTAGAAAATGTATTCTATCTGTTTCTATAATCTTTTTATCTTCTATATCTAAACCTAGGCATCTTATAAGTGGTAAACTATATCTATCAATAGTTATATTGTCTATCTTCTTTTTATGTAATACTCCAAGATCTACTAGTATATTTTTAATATAAGGATCAGCTGGTAAAACGAGATTATCATCCTTATCTATAACCCCGTTTTCTCTAACAAATTGTGATAATTCTTTCACCTGTAATGGTGTTATATCATGCCAAAATAAATTATAATCCGGATGAAGTGGTATATTATATTTTAAAGAAATTTCAACTGCATCTTTAAACGTTGGATGTTTAAGATCGATATCCCTAGAGAATATTTCATTTATTTTCTTCTCTGTTAAACTATCAACTTCTTTTATCTTCAGAGGAGTATATTCTAAAGGCAGTAGATTTAATTTTTTCTGTAATTCCTGTATCCACCATTCATAACTATAAGATGCCCTAGGTAGCAAAGCGTTATTCTCTAGGAATTCTCCATATGGTATGAGTATTTCTCCGATGTCAACTATCTCTTTAACAATTGATAGATCTACATTTTTATCTCCATTGAGCTGTATGAAATCACCATTGTTCAGTAGAACTAGTGGTCCATCTAATTCATCACATGGTGTACCAATAGTTGCTTTCCCAGGTCTCTCTGTTTTCATCTGTGTACCAACTGCTATGAAATCGTTGAATAAACGCATAGATGCTGGGCTAATAGCAGTTGATGCTAACCCTCCTGTTCTTGCTCTGCCATATCTTAAACGGAATCCTCCCTTTCTTGATGGGTATGCTAATACTGGTCTACCTGCTATAACCTCTCCGATATATTTATCAGAAGGAGGTATCTCTGGTATACTATTCTTATCATTCTCTCTATCACTGTTAGAATTTTTATTTATAAATGATTCTAGGAATTCCCATCCTTTTAATTTTAGATTTTTAACATGTTTTAAAAGTTTTGGTGCCTTTAGACATAAACCTTCTGCTATAACTAAACATGCTCCCCCTCTAAGGCGATTGGTTCCAACTCTTGATAGGTCTCTATTGCCAGTTACTTCTTCATCTTCTGTACCTTCGCCATTTATACATATAGGACAATTTTCAACTATTGTATGTATCTCTTCAACACTAGGTGTATATTGAAGATGTTGCACTCTTTTATATAATGGTATCTCTTCTTTATACCGCTCTATCTCCTCTTCTGTTGGCTTATATCTATCAATCCCTAATTCTCTGCGTACTACATCAGCTATAAGTACGCTCATAGCTTGTCCTGTACCGCCTGCGCTTCTAATTGGACCAGAGAAATATAGATCAACATAATTACTTCCATCAAAATTTTTACCTAACCTAACTTCAGCTATACCTTCAAGAGGTGCAACTAATACCCCTTCTGTTAGAATAGCTAATCCTGTTCTAATAGCTTGATCTAAACCCTTCTCAACAGATGTAAAATCTCCTTCTCTGACTATTTCTCTAGCTATCTCTAGCGACACTAGTTCTCTATTTCCTAATCTCCTAGTGGATTCCCTTATCTTCGGAGCAATATCTTTTGGTCCAACTAATTCTTCTACTCTAGCTGCTAGATCTAAAGCCTGAGGGATCTCTACATCTAACTCTGGATCTAACCCTTTTTTACGGGCTTTTCTAGCGATCTCATAACTTCTATCGATCTCCTTTTGAAGAGAATCAAAATATCTTTGCATCTCCTTACTTAAGGCAATCTCACCATCCATCTCTTTAGTCCTCAAAAAACCTTTGATATCCCTACATTAATATGGAAAACCGTTTAAAGTTTTATTGTTTTTTGTATCAACATTTTTTGTATTAACCTGGACTCTACTATTAGAATAGAATAAAAGATATAATATTTTAGATTGAATTAATTTTTTATCTTACACCGTATGGTAGATATTCTCTACCCAGTAATTCTCTAGCTATGATTATACGCATAATATTAAGTGTACCTTCAGCTCCTATAGAATAGGATCTCACTCCTCTTATACCCATTTCTATTGGATATTCTTTTGTATAGCCTATTGCTCCAAGCCAATTTGCTACTTCATTCATTGCATTAAAAGCATATTGAGGAGCTTTAAGTTTACTCATAGCAGCATATAAAGCTATATTATGATGAGAGAATTTATTCTCCTGGTATAGTTTATCCATCATCCAAGCTGCTTTATAAACTATAAGTTTTATACTTTCTATATTAGTATAATGTTCTGCTAATGGGAATTGTATACCTTCGAAACTCCCAATTGTTCTACCGAAGGATTTACGTGTTTTGATATAATCCATACCGATTTCTAAAGCATTTTCTGCTGCACCTATACATGTTGCACCTATAAGTGTTCTAGCGGCAGAGAATCCTTCCATGGCATAGTAGAATCCTTTATTTAATTCTCCAACTAGGTATTCCTCTGGTATATGAACATCCTCCATTTTAAATCCACCAGTTGATATACCTTCCCGCCCCATATCTTCTAGTAATGTAGTGGAGATTCCATCAGTATCTTTTATAGGTATAGCAAACATGGAAAAACCTTTATGTCCCGCAGATGGATCCGTCCTTGCTAATGTCAGATGAACCCCTCCAAGTTTCTCTGATTCAGCAACTCCACTGATGAACATTTTTTCGCCATTTAGAATCCATTCTCCATTTCTTCTCTCTGCTTTAGTTTGAAGAGCTCCTACTATATCTGATCCACCAGTTGGTTCTGTCACTGCTATACCACAGAATGCTTCTCCTTTTGTAGCTCTTGTTAGATATTCTTTTTTAACCTGGGGGGTTCCATATCTATTTAGTATAAAACCCCATGCTGCTTCAACAAGATACAGTACTGGTATGGATAAACTTATATCTCCTCTACCTAGTTCCTCTGCAGCTATACAACTCATAATCCAAGATAAATCCACTCCGCCGTATTCTTTAGATACAGTTGGTGCTAATAAACCAAGTTCACCCATTTTTTTTAATAGGGAATCTGGTATCGATCGGTTTCTCTCTATCTCTCTAATTTTAGGTGTAATATTTTTTTCAGAGAATTCTCTAACTGTTTTACGCCATAGTTTTTCTTCTTCTGAGAATTCAAAATCCATCTTAATTTCCTCCTCTAGGCACAGTTATACTACCTTGTGGTAAAACTATTATTCTAGGTTTTCCTCCTCTTTTTCTAATGATATTAATTGCATCATCAACTGCTTTCTGTATATCCTTATATGGTTTCATCAGAGCTTTTCTTACAGTATCTTCATTCAAACTAGTTACGGCCCATATATCTGCCCAGGTTGCAATCTCTGCTATCTTCGCTGCTTTATGGTAACCAAGTTTATAGCCTTTTTTAATTATTTCATACACCTCATCTGGTTTAGATGCTTTACTAAGTAGTTTTAGAAAGGTGTCATCACCCGCTCCATTTCTACATTTTGAAACCAATATAAGTATACCATTTTCTTTTAAAGCTAGTTTACCATTATCAAGCGCCTTTTGAGATTGATATAAGTTTATATCTAAAGGTGGAGGTGCCACTGTTATAACGATATCTCCCTTCTCTCTAAATGGGACAGAGAAAACTTCATTGGCATAAGGTACTGCTTTTTCAAAGGATGCATGTAGTTCACCTGCAGTGGCAGCGTATATCTTGCGGTCATTTGTTACAACTGTTTGCAGAGAGAAAACATTTAATCCTTCCATTATCTTATCTGCAATCTCAATCATATCCTCATGTACAGGATTTCCTTTTAAAGCAAGGCTTTTAGCTTCTCTATTTAATGCAAAACTATGATTCAGTTCAATAGTTTTAAAAGCAGATACTCCTGGTATGAAGGATTTCCTACCGCCGGTATAACCTGCAAAATAATGAGGTTCTACACTACCAATGATAAATATATTTTTATATTCGTATAATATTGGATTTACTAGGATTTTTGTACCTCTACTTGATATCCCTTTATATATCATATCATTTCTTCTGGAATCATGAACAATGATATTTTCTTTGAAAACCTCATAGTTTTCTCCAAAAATAAATCTATATCCTTTCTCTGTAGGTGGTTTATGTGAACCAGTTGCAACGATAAACTTTACATCTGGATGATCTAATAGTTTTGATGATAGAATCTCTAATATTTTAGGTGTTGGAGTAGGGCGTGTAGCATCATTTACTATAACTAATAGATGTTTGATTTTCTCTATGAATTCATCAAAAGATTCTCTACCTATAGGATTATTAAGTGCATTAAGAATAGTAGTTTCCTCATCTTTAACCTTAATTTTTTTAGGTAGAAGAATATCATAGTCTCCATCTATCTCAATAGATGTCAGTTCTTCTCCATATGGTATATCGATTTTCATAGATTTGACACCATTTTGTTAAATCCGAATATTTCTTTATAATTTATAGTGTTTACTTCAACTAGGTTTTTTCTTCCTCCATTTTATAATGGAAACTAAGATGAGGAAAGTAACGATTAGGCTAGTAGTATTCCCTATAGAATAGATTATATTTCCTATAACAATTGTATATATTGACAATAAAATTATCCCTATAAATAGTAAGAGGAAGAAAGAAAAACTTAGATCTTCAACTGATCTGGTTTTAAATGTTTTATAAAGTTGAGGTATACTTGAACAGGATATTATTAGCACACCTATTAAACCTATGATTTCAATTAACAGAGGAACCAATTTTTCTAACCTCAGGGTTATGTCATCTTATAAATGTGATATAAACTCTTCTATCACCTAGGAATATAAAAGGACACATGTAAGGAATATATGTTATTCAATTAAAATTATTTAAAATATTAATTTAACCAAGCAATTATATAAAATACTCTAGTATATAAGCTATTTAAATAATAGAGAAATATTTAAATATTCTCTCTTTGTTTTGATATAATGAAAAAACAATTGAAGGGAACATATAGGGGGCTGAAGAGGTATGGAAAAGAAAAATAAGAAATATTTTGTTATAATATTATGTACGCTAATGATCCTCTCTGCACTACCTGTCTCTCAATCTTCTAGTACAAAAACAACCTATAAAGGAGCAGTTTATATAAACAAATATGATGAAAAAACAGGTAGAATGACAAAAGAACTATTAAAGGAAATGAGTATAGATGAAATAGAAAAACTTGTAAATGAATTACAAGAGGTATTTGAAAGTAACTATGGATTAGAAGAGAAAATAACAAGATCAGCCTCTCTACTAGAAAAATATGATATTACACCAGATGATTTTCATATACAGCAATATATTCAATACATAAAAAATATTATAGACAATAAAAACACTTTAGACCAAGTTGGAGCCAAGATTATTGCTCCTTCTGTAAATGCTATGTTTTCTATAGGTGGACCAGTAGTTTATGCTTGGCCACCAAGGGTGTTCTTAATTGAACCATTTGAAGCATATCTAATGAAAATAGGCGACTATAATTTCACTTTATATCAAGATTCCTATGCAAGTCTAGGAATGGTAATGCTTGGAAATGGTTTCTTATTCTCAACAAATGGTGTTGTAACCTCTACCATTCTAAACAATGGTTTTATATTTATATGTCTAGGTTACATTGGTATGTTCCTTGATTTCTATGTATACACACCATATCCTAATGAGAAACCTAGGAGGATAGCTGAATTTATGCTTTCATTTTCACTAGGATCCGTGATAATACCATATTAAAACAAAATTTTAAAAACAATGGTGGCCATAAATTTAAATTAGTATACCATCATCATAATCTAGATGCCTTCATCTAGAAGGAGAAGTACTATGCAATCTAAAAAAATAGTAGCTCCTATAATTTTTATACTACTAGTATCAAATATTAGTTTAGCTATCCATATCTCTAGTTTACATAATCCTCTAGATGGAGGTTGGCTTGAAGAAATAGATGGAGTGAAAATCCTTCATATATCTGGATCACACTATGATATGGGATATCAACATGGTTATCTACTAAAAGATGAGTTTAGAGAAAACCTTAGAGCTATATTAAACTATAGTGAGAGTAAAGGATTTACATTTAATCGTCTTCTAAATATATGGAATATAATGAAAAACTATGTACCTCAGGAATACATTGAGGAGCTACAAGGTCTTGCTGATGGAGCAGGTGTGTCTTTTAATGATGTTGCTGCATTGTATATAGCTTATGAATGTAACGGGTTAATGGAATGCTTTGGAATAGTTGCATGGGATAACGCTACTAGAAATGGTGATTTAATTCATGCTAGAAGTTTTGATCTACCTTTCTCTATAAAAGATCCTGTCACTGGTAAATATGTACATGAAAACTCGGTTTTAATAGTTCGTAAACCAGATGATGGTTATGCGTCTATAAGCCCCTCTGTAGTAACTAGGTTAAATGGCGGTGGAGGTGTTAATGAACTGGGTATAGCATATGGGAATCTCATCAGTTGGTCTAGAGATCAATCTTTCAATGGACCACCTTTCATAATTAGAGCAGAAATGGTTTTAGATCATACGTCAACGATTGAAGATGCTATAAAAATGGTAACACAAAATAGGACATTAGGTTGGAACTATATTATCTCAGATAAATCCATTGGTTACGCTATAGAAACAAATTCTAATATATTCTATATGGGTAGTTGGGATAACCCAGTTGAATCCCTTGGTCCGTTTTGGAGTATAGATCATGTTGTTAGAAGAACAAATTTCTTTATAGATCCAGCATTAGCATCTTCACAGAGAGATAGATATAACCCCGGTGGACTAATGGGTTTAATAAAACTATTAGTAGCTTCAATGGATATGTTTCTACCTAATATGAAGAAACATGTTAATTTCGATCCTGATTTAATCTATCCAATGTGGAGATTATATAAGACGATGAGTAGAGAAATAGAGAGAGAGCATGGTAATCTAAATTTATCTAACACTATTTCCATGATGAGAAAGGTGTATAGTGGTAGAACAGATCTTCTACTCAAAATAATGGAGAGGGTAGGTAAAGGGAGAGGATTTGCAGAATCCTGGAATCAATGGGTTTATAATCCAGAAACAGGTGATATGTACGTTAGCTTCGCCACCTCTGATAGATATGCATATGAAAACCCATTGCACTGTTTCAATATATTTGATCTACTAAATGCTCAACCTCCATGATGCAAATTAAATTTAAATTAAAAAAAGAAAGAGGATAATAATATTATATTAAACAATTTTTATTGGCTTATCTGATAATTCTTCCATTTCTCTTCGAGTTTAGGGTCAACAAGCGTATCCATTATATACTTTGCAAATTCTTCGCCAGTTGCACCATCAGATCTACCAGTTATCTTAATCTTCTTCTCATATTGATGACATATATCTAAAGCCATATCTAATTTCTTTGATTCCTCTGGATAACCTATATGGTTTAGTAGCATAGCTGCTGCTTTTATTATACTAGATGGATCAGCATATTTTGCTCTTCCTTCCTCTACCATTCTCGGTGCTGAACCATGTATTGCTTCAAACATAGCGTATCTCTTACCGATATTGGCGCTACCAGCAGTACCAACTCCACCTTGTATCTGAGCTGCTTCATCAGTAAGTATATCTCCATATAGATTAGGCATTACTATAACTTTAAAATCCTTTTGTCTAGCTGGGTCAATAAGTTTAGCTGTCATGATATCGATAAACCAATCATCCCATTCGACCTCTGGATAATCTTTTGCAACTTCTTCTGCTATCTTAAGAAACTTTCCATCAGTTGTTTTAACAACATTAGCTTTTGTAACAATTGTAACCTTGTTTATATTATTCTTCTTAGCATAATCAAAAGCTAGTCTTATAATCCTCTCTGCACCCTGCGTGGTAATAACCTTGAAATCTATAGCAAGATCTTCATTAACATTGATTCCTTTACTACCCAGAATATATGCACCCTCTGTATTCTCCCTGAAAAACATCCAGTCTATACCTTTCTCTGGAACCTTAACAGGCCTCACATTAGCAAAGAGATCAAGTTCTCTACGCATTGCTACATTAGCGCTTTCTATATTAGGCCATGGATCTCCTTTCTTTGGTGTAGTAGTAGGACCCTTTAATATAACATGACATTTCTTTATCTCTCCTAGTATATCATCTGGAATAGCTTTTCCTACTTTCGCACGATTCTCAATGGTTAAACCTTCTATAGTTCGAAACTCTATCTTACCATTGTCTATCCCCTCTTTAAGTAGGAATTCTAGTATAGTTTGAGCATGTCTACATATGTAAGGCCCTATACCATCTCCACCGACAACACCTATTATAATCGGTTTAATCTTACTATAGTCAATCCATTCAACATCCTTCTTCATCCGTTCTATTCTCTCTAGTTGCTCTAGTATAATCTTCTCAAAATGCTCCTTTGCTTTCTCAATCTCCTTCATCTATCTTACCTCCTCTGGTTTATCAGGCATCATATAGAGGATATCATCCCATGGATGCCTATATAATCTAGTTTTAAGGCGCTTTTGATCGATGATATGACCTATGAGACCTATGCTTCTACCTAGTACAAAGAATGCATTCAGTATACCTAGATCGATGAACTCTCTAACCTCTTCTCTTGAATACCCTATGCTTCTCAGCATATCACATATTGATACACCTATGCAACCATCAACGTTGAGTATCAAATTATTTCTCTTAGCAGTAGTAAGCTTCTCTACTTCTAGAGCATAATCTAATGTTTCTGTTACTGGAAAATGTTTTTTAACATAATTCTTGATGATTTCAACTCTGACGTCAGGGTTTGTAACAGATTTCACTCTATGACCTATACCTTGAATATTTACATTCTTACTCTTCATATCTTTAACCATAAACTCTGGTGTTTTACCTGCATACAAGTATGTTGTGAAATGATCAGCAGCACCTTGAACTGCTCCACCAAATCTTGGACCTATAGTTAGAAGTCCACTGGCTAGAGAGGATACAAGATCTTTACCAGCTCTCGCTGCAACAATCGCATTATGGGCACCAGAAACAGCGGGACCATGATCAGCGGTTACAAGTATGATCATCTCTAGGAAGTCAGTAGCCCATTTTGGAAGTTTCTTCTTAAACCATAGTAAACCTATTACTCCACCAAGACCATATTTTTCTTCGAATATCTTACTGATTGGTACACCACAGTATCTCAGCTCTTCTCCTCTATCATCAGATATAGTTGAGATGAACTCAGTGGGTTTCCTTATAATACCTTCCTTGAGAGCTATTTTATAATCAATCGGTATCTTCGGTGGTTCGACATCAGGCTTTGGAATGAGTTTACCTTCTTTTACAAGTTTTTCATAGGTTTCCTTTATCTTTTTATCAAAATCCTCGAAAGAATCAGGTACTATAGCTCCTGCTTCCCTTAATGCTTTATTTTTAGCATCAGCTGTCTCTTTTTCTGCACCAGCTCTAGCTCCAGCGTGTCCAAATTGTACTTCTGCTGGAAATACCTTAGAGCATGTACCGATACACCATGCAACTAATGGTTTCTTTATCTCTCCGTTCTTCAATGCATCTACAACAGCATATTCATCTGTACCTCCGACCTCTCCTAGCATTACAATCATTTTAATCTCAGGGTTTTTCTCATAACGCATGATATGGTCAATGAAGGTTGAACCAGGATATCTATCACCACCTATAGCTATACCTTCATATACTCCATCTGTATTCCTAGCGATTATATTATTCAATTCATTTGATAATCCGCCTGATTTAGATACATAAGCAACACTACCAGGTCTATGCAGACGAGAAGTGATTATATTATCTAATGTTCCCGCTGTATTACCTATTTTAAAAGCACCTGCTGCTATACCACCAACAGTAGCAGGACCAATAATCCATTTTTTCTTCTCCCTAGCAATCTTTATAAGCTCTCTAGTTCTCCTCTCTGGTACTCCCTCGGCTATAATAGCAACTGTTCTAATTGTATCTGTTTCAAGTGCCTCCTTAGTAGTGGGATACGCTGATCTAAAACTTGCAAAATTAACCATAACATCTGCATCAGGGTGATTCTCAACTGCTTCCTTTAGTGTTCTATACATTGGAAGGAGAATCTCCTTTGTACCCCAGAAACATTTATGATAACCTTCTCTTGTAGGGTTAACGATACATGCAACTGATGGTTTCTCTCTCCTACATGCATAATCAAAATCGAGCATCCTCTGTATGGCATTCTGCTGATAGCCGAAGACTATAGATGTTGTATCTCTATCAAACAATATATAATCTGGTTTCTTCGTCATCTTAACTCTCCTCCTTTAAAGCCATGCTGACTATTCTAGTCATATGGGTTTCTGGTCCATAAACCTCTATAGGTACACCGAGTTCTTCTCCAAGTTCCCTCATCTTTTTTAAACCTTCTTGATAATTGGGCCCTCCTCTTCTAACATAAATCTTAGCGTTTACTTTCTTGAGTTTATCTTTATATTCTCTTAAAGCTTTTATAATACCTGTGAAAGTTTTTGCTACATCTGTGAAGTTTGCAATACCGCCACCAATAATTAGAATCTTTGATCTACCTTTTGGATCCTTCTCCCTTGTCATGAGATCAAGGATGGTTTTAGCATACTCATAGGTTTCATCAGTGCTAGGGTTACCGCTATACTCGCCATAGTTTGCAAGTTCATCTCTAAAGCCTAGATCAACGATTGTATCTGCATAGATTACGCTTGCTCCACCACCTGCAACCATAGTCCAAACTCTACCTTTAGGATTTAGCACAGTAAGCTTAAGTGATGCACCTGTTTTCTCATCAAGCTCTTTTATATAGGCTTCTTCTTTGGATAGTTTTCTACCAAAGGGTGGTGGAAACTCTAAGTCGCCCCATTTTGATGCGCATTCAAAAGCAGCAGTGTCATCTAGACGTGCAACTAAATCCAATGGTATAATCTCTTTATCAACAATAGTAAATGGGTTTATCTCTAGATATGCATAATGTAGATCTAAATAGAATTTAAATAAACCTTTAATGAAATCAGTGATAACCTCTTTTTTATCCTCAGGTGTATCTTTAGGTAGTTTACCAGTAATATCAACATCCTCTATATCTTGATCAATGTCAACCTGTATCTCAGCAACTGTATCCCAAACTGATTCTATATCTACTCCCCCATGATTTGAGAAATAGATGGTGTCGCCTTCTCTATTGCTTTTAATAGCAACATAGAATTCTTCCTTATGCGGCGTAAAAGGTTCTATTAAGAAATGCGTTAGTTTATCTGTAACTTTACCTACAGTTACTTCTTTATTCATCATCTCTTTTAACCATTTCTTGATTTCATCAAAAGTTGCATCAAGTTTAATCAAACCATGTTTTCCTCTTTTACCAAACAATTGATCTGGTTTCGCTACTAGTTTCTCTTTTTTAAGCCATTCATATTTTTCTGGAAGAGCATCAATGTCTGTATCTGATCCAACTAAGACTACTTTACCATGGTATTTATAACCTCTATCTATATAGTCTAACCAGTATTTTGCTAGCATTCTCTTTGCATCATACTCTCTTATACCTCTCTGTGCCATTTATCTTCCTCCTATATTCTTTTTTATAAAAGGTAGTTTCCCTCCTTCTCTAAGTATTGCTATATCCATCTCACTTAGATTATGCTTTAGTTTTATAGAGAATCCCTTTGTTACATCCTTCAACGTTGCTTCTCCATTTTCCAGACTGCTCACATCTACTTCAAGTTTATCTCCTTGTTCGATTCTATCGTAATCCTTTACATCAGAAAATACAAGTGGTACTATTCCAAAGTTAATTAGGTTTTCAGAATGTATCCTTGCAAAGGATTTTGCTATAACTGCTTTAACTCCAAGATATTTTGGTGCTATAGCTGCATGTTCTCTGCTAGATCCTTGTCCATAGTTTTCTCCACCTATTACAAATCCTCCTTTCTTCTCCATTGCTCTCTCATAGAATTTCTCATCAACTCTTGAAAAAACATATTTAGATATCTCTGGGATATTACTCCTTAAAGGAAGTATTTTAGCCCCTGCAGGCATGATATGATCTGTTGTAATATTATCTCCAACTTTAATCAAAACCTCGCCCTTGAGTTTCTCTACAAGCGGTGGGAATTCTGGTAGAGGTTTAATATTTGGCCCTCTTACTACCTTAACTTTTTCTGCTTCTTCTGGTGGAAGAGGTAGTATGATCATATTATCATTTATAATGAATCTATCTGGCATTACTATCTCCACTGGTTTACCCAATTTTCTTGGATCAGTAAGTACTCCGTTTATTGCTGTTGCAGCTGCTGTCTCTGGACTGACAAGTAGAACCTTAGCATCTTTTGTTCCACTCCTCCCCTCAAAGTTACGGTTATATGTTCTAATACTTACTGATCCAGATGGAGGAGCCCCTCCCATACCAATGCATGGTCCACATGCATTCTCTAGAATCCTTGCACCTGCATCAACAAGATATTTATATTCCCCTGTTTCAACTAGATGTGCAACAACTTGTCTTGAGCCAGGGTTTATAAGTAGAGAGAGATTTGGCGCAACGGTTTTACCTTTTAATATTTGTGCAACTACTTTCATATCTCTAAGAGAAGAATTTGTACATGAGCCTATAGCAACTTGCTGCACCTCCATTCCCTCAATGTCTGCCACAGGTTTTACATTACCTGGACTATGTGGTAATGCTGCTAGAGGTTCCAGTTCATCAAGGTTGATCTCTATAATCTCATCATAATATTCTTCTCCATCAGATTTCAACTCTATCCATTGCTCCTCTCTCCCTTGAGCTTTTAGAAATCCTCTTGTTACTTCATCACTAGGGAATATACTTGTTGTAGCTCCAGTTTCTGTACCCATATTTGTTATCGTAGCTCTCTCTGGAATACTAAGAGTTTTTACTCCTGGCCCAAAGTATTCAAATACCTTTCCAACTCCGCCTTTGACATCGACTCTTCTGAGTAGTTCTAATATAATGTCTTTTGCAGATACCCATGGTGGAAGTTTACCATTAAGTTTTACTCCGACTATTTTTGGATATTTCAATGCAAAAGGTTCTCCAGCCATTGCAGCAGCTACATTTAATCCGCCTGCACCTATTGCTAGAGATCCTATGCCTCCTGCGGTTGGAGTATGACTATCGCTACCAAGCAATGTTTTACCTGGACGGGCAAATCTTTCAAGATGAATTTGATGGCATATTCCATTTCCTGGACGTGAAAAGTATAATCCATATCTCGCTGCAACTGATTGTAGATAAATATGATCATCTGGGTTTTTAAAATCTGTTTGAAGAGTGTTATGGTCAACATAGCTTACACTTAACTCTGTTTTAACCCGAGGTATACCTATTGCTTCGAATTCTAGATAAGCCATTGTTCCAGTTGCATCTTGAGTAAGTGTTTGATCAATCTTTATCTTTATCTCTTCTCCCTTTTCAGGTGTTCCTTCCACAATATGTTTATCAAGTATTTTTTCAGTAATTGTTTTCCCCATTGTTGATCAACTCTTCTAGGTGTATTGTATCTGCTGGAATAAAGA